>Ga0302326_10004937_pt1 | contig 30641 bp, 37 predicted proteins | sample Palsa_T0_3_FD_202264 | JGI IMG/M metagenome (GOLD analysis project Ga0302326, IMG submission 202264) | Peat permafrost microbial communities from Stordalen Mire near Abisko, Sweden - Palsa_T0_3 | ecosystem: Environmental > Terrestrial > Soil > Palsa > Peat permafrost | place: Sweden: Abisko... | reverse complement strand
TCGCGGAAGGCATCGCGGAAGGCATCGCGGAAGGCGCGGCGCCACGGGCGCCGTCATGGGCAGTCAGGCCGATGCAAGCCAGGAGCACCGCGCCCGCGCGAGCGAGAGCCTTAACGCGCATTCCTCGTTTACCCAAGCCCTACCTCACGCTTATCAACGCGGCGATATTCTCGAACCCAGCTCAGTGGTGATACGATATCCGGAAGATCTCATTGCTGGCATCGTCGCTGATCAGCAGCGAGCCATCGCTCGCGACCGCCGCGCCAACGGGGCGACCCCAGACGTCCGCGTTATTGACGATGAAACCCACCATGAAGTCATCGTACTCACCGGTGGGCACACCATTATTCATGCGCAGCCGCACGACCTTGTAGCCGGTACGCAGCGCGCGGTTCCACGAGCCGTGAAGCACCGCGAAGCCATCGCCGAGATATTCCTTCGGAAAGGCCGAGCGCCCTGAGGTCGCGGTGTAGAACACGAGGTTCAGAGCGGCCGAGTGCGACGTGTAGGGCACGTCCGGGACCGTCGCCTTGCCGGCGAGATCCGGCCGATCTCCCTTGAGGCGCGGATCCTCGTGGTTGCCCATGTAATACCACGGCCAGCCGTAGTAAGCCCCTGCCTTCACGCGCGTTGAGTAATCCGGCACCAGATCATCGCCGAGCAAGTCACGCTCGTTGGTCGAGCACCAGAGATCGCCGGTTTGTGGCTCTATGGTCAGGCCCACGCAATTGCGAATGCCAGTCGCGAAAACCTTGCCCGGCTTGTCCGAGCCGACATCGAACACGAGCACATCCGCTCGATTGGTCTCCGTGTCCCAGGTCGCCCCCAGACCGTGCTGGGCTTCCCAGGCCTGTGCCTCGGCCACCGTCTTCTTCGCCATCTGTTCAGCGACATTCGAGCCCGATCCAACCGAGACGAACATGCGCTTGCCGTCCGCAGAGAAAGCTATGTCGCGCGTGCTGTGGCCAAAGCGGCTGTCCGGCGCCAGCTCTTTGACAACGACCTCAGGGGGACCGGACGCCTGCGTGTCGCCCACCTTGTACGCATAGCGCACGACCCGATTGTTCTCCGCCACATACAGCCACTGCGGTGTGCCGCTAACCGGATAGAACTGGATGCCAAAGGGACCGATCAAGCCCTCAGCGAAGATCGTGACACTTTTCGCTTTGGTGCCGTCGGCCGAGGGTCGCATGACTTTGATACGACCGGCGGCGGTCTCTGCGAGAAAAATATCGCCGTTCGGCGCCACGCGCATGGTGCGCGGAGCCTGCAGGTTGCTGGCAAATACATTGACTGCAAAACCCGCAGGCACCCGCAGCTTCGCGCCTTGCGGCCTTGGGACGATCCTCGACCGGTTAGCGTTCGAAGGCGTGTCAAACGGGGGTGGCAAATTCGCAACGTTGACCCGATGCACTCGCCCTGGCACATCCTGCCGCCAGTCCTCCGAGCCCGCTTTCGGGTGCGGCGTAGTCGGTGGGGGCGCCGCATTCGCCGTGGAGTTCGTTGCGCTCACCGACTGAAGATACGCCACGATGTTTGCACGCGTATCCTGTTCCGTCACGGCCATGCGCATCGTGGAGCCCGGCACCATGGCTGCGGGCGAACTCAAAAAGCGATCCAGAGTAGCCGAGTCCCAGGTGAGTCCGGAATCCGTCAGCGCCTTCGAGTAGGGATAATTCGGTAGGCCGGCCGCGCGCCGCCCAACAACGGTCATCAAGTTAGGCGCATCGCCACCGCCGCCATCGTTCGGCTCGGCGCTGTGGCACAGGGCGCATTGCAGGCGAAATGCCGTCCTGCCCGCGTTGACATCGGCAGAACGCGCCGGGGCGGACCCGATGAGAACGAGCAGTGCGGCCGCGGCCAGAACTGAGGGACCTCGGATCGCTCCCGGGATGTGAATCTGCATTCTTGCCCCCTGGCAGTATTATAAAGAGGTAACCGTTAGGGCGGTTATCGCAGTGGCGCGAAGGCGCGAATTATACGCTCTTGGTGGCAATCACCATGGAATCCACCGGCGTCAGAGCAACGACCGACGTCTTGCGGAATCCCGTCGTCTTCATCCAGCCGCGGCAGTCGGATGGGGTGTAATCAAATCCCCCTGACGTCTCGATCAACATATTCAGGCTCATGAGCAGCCCCATCACATTGCTCTTGCGCGCATCATCGATCATCGCATCGTAGACGATGAGCGCGCCGTGCTTGGGCAATGCGGCGTAGGCCTTTTGCAAAAGCAGATGCTTCTCCTGTAGGTTCCAGTCGTGCAGGATGTGTCCCATGATCAGCACGTCAGCCGACGGCATGGGATCGCGAAAGAAATCTCCGGCGTGAAAGTTCAGTCGCGATTCGAGACCGAACGAGCGCACATAGTCCAGGTAGATCGGCTCGACCACCGGTAGATCGAACGCTGCACCCTTCAGATGCGGATGGGCAAGTGCGACCTGAACCGGTACGCAGCCCTGTGCGCTGCCGACGTCAACGAAGCTCTGGTACTTGCGCCAGGGAAACTTGGCGGCGATCGCGCGCGCCGCGCCCATGCTCGCGCCGGTCATCGCGGCAAGGAATCCGCGCAGCCGATCCTCGTCTTCATACAACGTGGCGAACACATCACCACCGCTCTTTGCTTCGTTTTGAGGAACTCCGGTCCGCAGGGCTTCAGTCAGTGAGCCCCAGGACGGGTACAGCCGCACGGCCGCCATCTCCAGCATGCCGCCGACATAAGCCGGTTTGGCACGGTCGAGAAACTGATTCGCGTCGGGCATATTGTGGTACTTGCCCGCCACGCGCCGCAGGACACCGAGCGCGACCAATGCGTCAAGAAAGTCACGCGCGGAGCGCTCATGCAGCGCGAGCCGCTTGCGAAGCTGGGGCTCATCCAGCGGCCCCTTGGCCAGCAGCGAGAACACGCCCAGCTCGACCGCGCTCAGGAAGGTGCGCGAGCCCCAGAACCCAAGACCTAGCTGCAGCAGGCGGCCCGGGGAAAGCTCAGGGCGTGCCTTGCGGGCCGGCGCGCGCTTCGCGGCGCGATTTTTTCTGCTACCTGTCTTAGGTGCGCTCCTCTTTTTCGTCTTCTTCGCCATGGACCCTCCCGTATGATCTAATGCCGCAGGGGGCTGCGCGGGGAACATTCTAAGCCACAAAGGCCGTTGGCGCGGACGCGCAAGGCGGCCAAGGAGCGCCGTATGTGCGTTATTCGCTCTTCAGTATTGATGCTTTGTCTGCTTTGTTACGCAGGCATTTCAATGGGTCAACAAACTGCTGCCGTCAAGCCGGGTTGGGATGCGCCCGTGCTGAACTACAAGGCAGTACCAGAGTGGCCGAAGCCAGCCCTCGGGGACAAAGGCCTCCCAGCTGGCCCATGGAATTACTGGCAAGTCCCCGGTGTGACCGTCGAGCAGAACGGCAATGTCCTGGTGCTACATCGCGGCGATGATGCCATTTTGGAATACAAGCCCAATGGAGATCTTGTTGGCCCCTGGGGAGACGTCAAATTCAGTCAGGGCAAGATCATGCCTATGCAACAGGCAGATCGCACCACCACCATGTCAGCCTACCAGGCCGTCTATGGCCCGTCCGGATGCAGCAATTGTGGAGCGCACGAGATTCGAACCGATTCAGCGGGCAACATCTGGGTTGTCGATGCGCCGGGGCAAGTCGTTTATAAGTTGAATCCGCAGGGACACACGATCATGACGCTCGGTACCAAAGGTAAAGCTGGTATGAGCGCCGATACTTTCTATCTGCCGACCGATGTGGCCGTCGCTCCGAACGGAGATATCGTGGTCAGCGATGGCTACGGTAATGCGCGGATCGTGCGCTTTTCGCCGCAGGGAAAATATCTAAGCCAGTTTGGCGCCAGAGGAAATGGTCCGGGACAATTCCAACTGCCTCACAATCTCGTAATCGATGCCACGGGTCGAATTTATGTGGCCGATCGAGAAAATCAACGGGTCGAAGTCTTTGACGCTAACGGCAAGTTTTTAACTGAGTGGGACCACACCGGCGGCGTCTCTGCGCTCGTGATGAGCAAGGACCAGCATGTCTGGACCGGCGGAGTGCTGCGCGATTTGAATGGCAGCGTCATTGGCAGGTTGCCGGGAGAGGGCAGTACGGAGTCGCACGGGGCAGCGGTCGCTGCCAATGGCGACGTCTATCTGGGTCTGCTCAGCGGCAAGGTCGAGAAATTCGTTAAGCAGTGACAGCGGCTGTTTGTTTGCCGACTCGAGTCGGTCGCGCTGCTCAATGAGTCAAGTCGCGGCGAAAAACGCTGGTGGGTAACCAGTCAGGACGCGTATCCGCGTCGGCAACGCGCAGCGCAAGGGCGGCAACAAACTCATCGAGCTTCACCGCGTCTTCCTTGAAGATTCCCGGTTGCTGCAGATCGTCGGACGGGGAGTGGTAGCGCGTGTTGAGCCAATGGACGACGAGTTGAAACTCCGGTGTGTTCGGTGCATAGCCGAACCAGAAGGCCAGTGCCGGCACGCCCTCGCGCACGAAGCTGAACTGGTCGGTACGAATAAAGATATTGTGATCCGGCAGCGGATCGGCCAGTAGCGTCAGGCCTCTGTCGGACGCGATTGCCCGCGCATCGGCGCCGAGTGTGCTTTCCCCGTCGCCTAGTGCAACAACACTTTTGAGCGGCCAGAATGGCAGCGGCATGTCGAGATTGAGATCGGCCACGATCGAGCCCTGGGGGACGGTCGGATGCACGGCATAGTAGTGCGATCCCAAAAGGCCCTTTTCCTCGCCGGTAACGATGACGAATAAAATCGAACGTCGCGGCCGACTCGCTGCGCTCCTGAGTCGGTGTGCGATGTCCAATACGGAGGCCACACCCGAGGCATCATCCATCGCTCCGTTGTAAATCCGGTCGCCGTTGATAGGCTCACCGATGCCCAGATGATCCAGGTGTGCCGAGATCGCCACATATTGCGCAGCGAGCTTGGAATCGCGGCCCGGCAGCTTGGCAACGATATTCGGTGAGCTCAATGGCTCGCGGTGTGCGACCACCGTCGCCCGGATGCGTTGCGGCAGCTCAAATCGCGGCAGCGGCTTGGAGGCGTCGGCGACGGCGCAGAGTTCGGCAAAGGTATGTCCCGTGCCTTTGAACAGGAGCTCTGCTTTCTCGGGATCCACCGTCACGAGCAAAAATTGGTCTTTGACATCGCGCAATTTGGCGTCGGCAAGGTACATGCCAGGCTGGCTCGAGAGCAATTTCAGACGCGTCCAGGGAATCTCGACCTGATGCGGAGTCGTGAGGCTGATCAGTCCTACGGCACCGCGCTCGGCAAGCAGTCTGGGCCGTGCGAAGCGAGCGTTTGCCTTGATCGACCCGCTGATCTGCGCCGGGCCGCCACTGAGAACGACAGCGATTTTGCCTTTCAGATCTATGCCGGCGAAATCGTCATAGCCTTGCTGCGGCAGATGCAGCCCATAACCGATGAACACCATGGGCGCATTGACGTAGGGCGGTCGCGGAGCGCCTGTCGCGCTGATCAGTGCATCCTCGCTGATATGCAACGGCGTTGAGGTGCCGTCTATCGACACCAGTTCAGCAGTCGAGGCAGCTTGATCAACGACCTGCTGCTCGAAAGCTACCGGCTGCAGATATCCATCAACGCCCGCGGGCTGAAGACTTTCGGAGCGAAAGCGGGAGATCACATAATCGGCGGCGCGCAGATATCCGCTCGATCCGGTCAGCCGGCCTTCCATGCGGTCATCGGCAAGGGCGCTGATGTCGGCCCACCACTGCGTGGCCGCGGGAGACAGATGTTCCTGCGGCGCCGGCTGCAGCGGAGACGGCGACGGCGCTGGTGCCTGCGTCCAACCGCGGCCGGCCACGAGCATGGCCAGCCACAGTGATGCAACGGCAATATCGGACTTGCGCACTAATCTTTGACTTCAACAATCATCTCGATCTCGACCGGTACGGCGTTAGGCAATTCGGCCACACCGATTGCCGCGCGCACGCCCTTGCCGGCGACATCACCGAATACTTCCGTCATCAGGTCGGAGCATCCGTTGATGACGGCGGGCTCCTCCCCGAAGCCCGGACCTGCGTTAACCATGCCGAAGGTCCTCACCACCCGCTTGACCTTGTCCAGACTACCCAGCGCTTCGCGCATGGTTGCCAATAATCTCAATCCCGCGTCGCGCGCTGCCTGGCGGCCTTGTTCCACGGTCAGGTCTTTGCCTACCTTGCCTTTGCCATTCCACTGTGCGTCAGGTGTGTGCCCCGCCAAAAAAAGCAGATGCCCTTCCCTGACCCATTCGACGTAGTTGGCGATGGGCTTAGCCGCCTCAGGCAAGGTGATGTTCATCGCTTTCAAACGCGCCTCAGCGCTCGGCGTTTGAGCGAAAGCGTGGGTGCTCGCTAGCGCGAGCGCAGTCATCGTCAAAATTATTGCGCGCATGAGGATGCTCCTTTTTGTGAATTAGTATGTGATCGAGCCTAGCAATGGATCATTTTGGTTGCAACTCGAGGGCCACCGACTTTGCACGCCGCGTCCGCCGCGTCTGCTAATTCGCGTTAGCGGGATCAGCGGCAAACGCTTCCTTGGTCTTCATGTCGCGCGCGATGCCGAATACGAGCAGTTCAAGTGGCGCACTTCCTGTGACGGTAAATGACTTGCTCTGGCCCAGATCGACCGGAATCGCATCGCCCGCGTGGATGGCGGCCGTCTCGCCGTCCACCGTCACCGTGCCAGCGCCGGCCATCACGTAATAGGCCTCGCTTAAATCGGCCATGCGGCTCGCACCCATGCTCGATCCCGGCGCAAGCAGCAGGTGATCGACATAGGACCAGGGCGTGGAAAATACACTGGGACCCAGTGCACGGCGGCGCATGACCGTACCGTGTGTGCCATTTGTTTGCGTGAGCGGTTTGAGCGCGGCGCGATCCAGCTTCATGGTGACGAATTGCGGAATGGGATCAAGTGTCACGCCGACGCGCGGGTCGCCGAGATTGAAGGCGTCATACACCTTGGACATACCGACATTGACGTTGAGCCATTCGATCGGCTTGTCGGTCGGATTGTAGATCGCGTGAGCGTGGCCCATGCGGTCAGGCGCGCCTGCGGGCGCCTGGAGCAGAGAGGTGCGGCCATCGATCGTGAACTGAGCCTCACCGCTGAAGATCACGAACATCTCCTCGCAATGATTGTGGAAATGCTCGCCGATGCCGCTGTGCGGTGCGATGATGCCACGATGCAGAAACAGCAGGTTGGTCGATAGCGTCTTATCGTCCATGATCGGACCGAAATTCATTGTTCCCGCGCCGTCATGCACGGCGCTGATCTGTTTGGTGTTCGCGGGAACGTAGTGACCGATGCGCTCGGCGAGCGACGCGGCCAGCACAAGCGTACCGAGCACGGCGCTGATGACATAGAGCGCACAGGCGAGCGCGATTGTTTTCATTGGATCCTCCCCCTAAAACTATAGCTGTGTCGGTGCCCTCGCAGACATGGACCAGGCGACCTTATCAGCCGGCGCCGACTCGCTTTTATCGTTATCTTTGCCCCAGGTCCAGTAGAGGCCCAAGTACGCGTAAGTTTCAGATTGACCCACTACCGTGCGGCCCAAGCAGAACAGAAGCTGGAAAGCCGGCTTGCTGAAGTAATAATAGCCCCCAAAATCGAACATCGTGGCTGAATGCGTCTGCGGCGTGGCCAGCCCTTCAGGGCCGTGATACCAGATCTCTCCACCCAAGGTCCACTTATCTCCAATATCACGTTGTAGCAGCCAGCCCGCATACGGGAAGCTCTTGTAATCAACCTGATGCACGAGCTCGTAGCCCGCGCCGCCATAGGTTGTCCACGGGTCCGAATCCTTCTGAATCCAGATTGGGAGCTTGTACCACGTCTTGCCGACACCCAGGCCCTTGGAATAGCTGCCCGTCGGCAGCTCGATCATCGTGAAGGTACCCACCTCCGGCCGATTGTCGGTTTGGGAGATGAAGCGGTATTTGACGCCGAGTTCGGTGTCAATAAGGCCATAGGTCGTCGGCCCCGCTCCGGCCGGAAGATAGGTCGGGTCATTCGACGGCATGGCCGCACCGAAGCTGGCTATCGCGTGAAGTTGCGTATTTGGAAATGCGCCCCAGTTGAACTCGAACGCCGGGCCCATCGTATCGGTCTCAACGGGCGTGCCGTCACTACTCGAGAAGACATAGAACTCGTAGTGCCCGAGGTCGACCGGCTCAGGATCGTCGGTTTGAAACGGTGGACCAGCCAGCGCCTGAAGCGGCAGTGCGGCCAACGCCAGCGCTACTGCGATCGCGCCCGCGTGCACAAGCCGAACGCGCGTTCGCATCGCGGATCACTTGCCTTGCAACAGGTCCATGAAGGGAGGGAAAGTCAGCAGTAATCCCCCGACAAGCAGCAGTGCGGCGGCCAGATTGACGCGTTGCAAGTTAGGATTGCGTTCGACCCATCGGCGAGAGAGCGCAAACCACGACGCGAACCATACGGTGATGGCGACATCCGTGACGCCTGAGAGCGGTCCGGTCGGATTCCAGAAGTTCAACATCCGCGCGAGCGGGGAGATGGCATCAGCGGCGAGTGCCAGCACCCCAAGGGCGAATCCACCGATTGCCGCAGCCAGAACCGCTGCCGCTCCGGGGCCACTCACGAGCTTAGGCGCCGAACTATCGCTCATGGGTTTCCTGCATGATGACGACGTTCGGACCGCCCCGAACCGGAGCGAACTTATTCAGCATGGCGCCGAAGAAGCCCGCGACTGACGCCGCAATGAAGCCCAGTACGAGTAGAGCAAACACTGCGTTGCGGAGTGGTTTGTGGAAGCGCAGATCAGTACCGTAGTGCGCAAACATATATGCCACTGCGGTCAGGCTGATCGGTGCGAGCCAGGCGATATGCTCCTTCCACTCCATACCAATGTCGTGCCAACCGGCAGTGGAAGTCTTGGACAGCAGGAGGCGCTGAGGAAATCCGGACAGATCGAGCGTTCCAGCTGGTGGATGAGCACGGTACCAGGGGTAGATGGCGTACGCCCCGAGAAGAACCGCGGCCCACGCGAGTAGCGCCATGATGGCCAGATAGACTGAAAAGAAGTTGCGCTGGCCGCGGCTCGGCGTCCAAGAATTGGTCGAGGCCGAGATGGCGTACAGACCGATGGCGGCTCCCGCGAAGCTGAGCAGAAGCAGCGCACCGAAGAGCATGCCATGCACGATAGTCATCACCTCACGAAAGGTGATCTCCATCTTCGCCTCCAATCGCCGATGCGTCGCCAGTAACCGGATCGTCCAGCGACTTGTTCAGGGTCGGCCGTCTTCCTCTTCGAACAATTCGCCGAATAGTTCCCGGACTTTTGATTTGGCGGCGGAAAGCGCAGCGCGTCCCGCCCTTGTCGCCCGATAAACCCTTCGCTCCGTGCCGCCAATACGCTGCTTTACCGACCTCAACAGTCCCTTGCGCTCGAGCCCGTGCAGAAGCGGATAGAGCGTGCCCGCGCTCAGTTCGTATCCATGCCGGCGAAGTTCTTCAATCATCTCCAAGCCGTAGACTGCCTCCTTGCACGCGTGATACAGCACATGGAGGCGGACGAGCCCGGCGTAGAGCTCCCGGTGATCCACGATAGGCGCCCCTTTAGCGGTTTTGATCGTCAATCCTGCACAGGCACGATGCGGTGGATAATATCATCGAAGTTCGCTATCGAATACCGATATCGAAACCGATGCGTGAGCGAAAGTCCGGGACGTGCTTTCCTCGTCGACGCTATCAGTGATGTGACGCACTAAAGAACTACAGACTGAGGATATAAACCGGCGCAATAGCAGCCAAGGCCGCGCCGATTTGGATTGCCAGGATATATAGCGTCTGTCGCGGCACGCGCGGTAACCACTTGACTACGAAGTAAGCAACGATCGGAACCTGGCCGGCCATTAGCAGTTGAAAAATGTGGGCTGCTGGCCCTTCATCGGCGTCGTGTACGACGCCAACCACAGTAACGCTGCTTCCAAGAACGACTGTCAGGGCGGCCACTGACATCGCCATAGGCACAAATGCGCTTGGTTTCTTGCCCAAGTAGAGGACGGACCTTAAATATTCACTCATAACTACTCAGATCGCGCTGCGCGGGCTAACAAGCGGGCTGCAAAGCCCTGTTAGCGGTCGGTACGGCCACCTTTAGCGGCAGGCCACATTCGACTTAGCACCCCGTCGTGCCGGATGTAATGATGCCAAAGAGCCGCAAAGGTATGAACCCCAACCAGCGCAAACAGGGCGTACGCCAAGTAGCCGTGGATATCCTCGGTGGGATGGAAAATCGAGCGGTTGGATCGAACGCCGAAGTCTACTTGGAACAGACCGAAATTGAATACACGACCGTGCCAGATGAAGGTCACGATGCCGACAATTGGTATCACGAGCGTGAGAAGATAGAGCAACGCGTGGACGGGACCGGACAAGCGGTGCGAGAGTTGGCCCGCCTCATCCGGCAAGGCGGGTGGGGGCCGCCGGCGTCTCCACGAAAGCCGCGCGATGGCGAGTACCCACACGAGCAGTCCCAGCATCGCGTGAATGTTTATCCAGAATCCCTGGGTCTGCTTTGGCCAAGAGTCATGCAGCAGGCCGAGAACGCCGACGACAATGATAAAGAGGGCTGAAATCCAGTGGAAGGCGATGGCGCCCGAGCCATAGCGCGGAGGGTCGTCACCAGGCTGCTCCAGCCACTCCGATTCAGTGATCATCGAGGGCACTCTGCACGCTGCGGGGAATCGAACGAAGTAATTCGTCACCCTGTCCGCACTCTGAGCATGGAATCGCGGCCGGGCACGCCCGATACTTGACATCGAGACTTTGACGATGAGATCCATTGCCTGCAACCCAGGAAGCTAACATACGGTACCGATTAGTTAAGTAGCCAGTATCGAACGCCCTGCTCCTCCAAAAACGCCCGCGCTCCATTTCCCTGCAACAGTGCGAGAGTCGAAATCAATCCAGCCTCCGTGCAACTGCTGGCAGTAACAGTGACGGAGCGTGGAGCGTTTGGAACCGGCCAGCCGGTGCGCGGATCCAATATATGTCCATAGCGAATCCCATCTTTGAGCAGGAATCGCCGTGAATCGCCGCTAGTTGCGAGCGCTCCATGTTCCAGATCCAGAACCATCGCGGCGTCTCCGTCGGTGTCGGGTCGTTCGATACCGATGTGCCAGGCGCCATGTGGAGGAGGTCGATTGGCGCGCAGGTCACCGCCAAAATTGATCAAGAACGGCGTCGCTCGACAGGCGGCGAGCGCTTCATAGGCCTTATCGACTGCGTATTCCTTGCCGATGCCGCCAAAATCCAGTTCCATGCCTGCGGGCACCAAAAGGTGCGGTGAGCGCCAAATTAATTTTGCAAATCCGACCAATGGAAGCAGAGATTCAACCGCTGCGGGCTCCGGAATGCGGTCCGACCCATCGAACTTCCAGGCCCGACGCAGGACACCGGATGTGATATCGAACAGGCCATCGCTCAATTCGAAGCAGAGTTTTGCGAAATCCATCAGCCACGAGGTCTCCTCATCGACCTGGATTTCAATTCCGCGATTGCGATGAATCCAGGCAACGACACTGTCGTCACGGTAGCGGCTGAATTTGTTCTCGAGGCGCCACGCTTCCCGCGCGACAAGCGCTCCAAGCTCCAATGCGGCTGCCGGCGCCACGGTCGGTAGCAGCAATTCGCACGGGCTTGCCATCGCTGTGAAACACACGGCAAGCAGGCCCTCGCTTCGCTCCTCCACGCTCAGCCCACCTCCAGGCGAAGGAATAACTGACGCAGCCACCGCTCCCTTCCTCATTCAGAAACTCACGCCTACCTGGAACAGGACCGCTTGAAGATTGGGATAGAGATCCAGCCCCTGCAAAGCCGTTGGCGCGGGAGCCCGATTGTCCATGATTTGCCGATAGTACTCGAGTCGAAAGCTCACCTCTGGGCTAGTTTGATCGGAATGATCGCCCCATTTGAAGGCATACTTCAATCCATACGTCAGCGAGCGAAAAGCCCCGAGACGCTCATCGGATGACGCATAACCCAAGACGGGAATCGTTGCTCCGGTGATCCAAGGGGTATAAAAATCAGCAGCGCTCTGGCGATACCAGCGCAGTGTCGGCTCCCAGTATTGCCCGCGCTCGGACGTCCACCATCGCAGGTGCAATTGGGCCGTTTCGGAGTGTATACCCCAATCATCGCTCATATATCGCAATGACAGCGCAGCGGATGCGCGATCCCAGCCGACGCGATTCTCCAGGTACGCGCTGTGGCGTATGCGCTGGTCCGGACGATTCTCGTAAACATATCCGGTGGTATTGCCAAAGGTGTCGATCACCGAAATGATCTTGTAAGGATCGTTCAGGTAGCCGTTGAAGCGATCTACCGAAAGATTGAATTCCGAAAGCCAAGTTCGAGTCATCACCTGCGTCACACCCAACAACGCGCCGACGCCGTTTTTGCTCTTGCCTCCCGTCTTCTCGAACAGTGAGTAGTCGCTGCCCGGGACCGGCGCTCCACCGATCGGGTGAATCGAGTCGCTCTCGTCATTGATACCGAAGGAGACCGTCGTGTTCTTTTCATTGAAATCGTGAGCGATCAAAGCATTGACGGTTGCGGAGAGAAAATCATGCTCATAGGAGATCTTGCCGCCGATACTCGCTTGCGCGAGCCGCGTCAGGGGCTGCTGCCAGGTGGCGCCCGCGGCCAGTCGTTGATCATGATAGTGCGGATCGACTGGTAATTGTCCGGGATCCGTAGTGTAGAGATGAGAGGCGAGCGTCAGGCTCTTGCCGGATGGCGATGCGAAGGTCTGCGGTTTGTTGCTGGTCAATGCGCCATTTGGACTGCTGCCCGACAGGGCGTCATAGGTCAGATTCAGGCCGAATGCCTCGCCGTCCCCATAATCCTTGCTGACAGCGACCACCGGTTCGACGGCTTGAATGCGGCCATCTTCGTGGTAGTACGCCAAAGCGGAGTCTACCTGCCAATTCGTTGCCCCGCCTTCGGTACTGGAATCAGACAGTGCTCTGACCGCTGACGAGACTTCCTGGCTTCGTGCAGCAGCGGCTGACAAGAGCGCGCAACTCGCCGCGATCAGGCGGCGTCGGAGGGAGCCGGGTTCTGGCTTTAATTGCATCCGCAGCCTCCGCCCGCAAACGAGCGGCCGCCCGATGAGGCTTCCTTACTGAAATACAAGTGATCATCAATCGCCTGATCGATCGGGTCGGCGCTGAGCTGCATGTCCTCGCGCGAAAGCACATCCCGCTGCCACGGCTTGACCCCCAACGCGCTGCAGCCCGAGGCGAGCACTCCAGCTCCAATCAACATCAGCAGGCTCAAGCGATGGTATTTCATGTCCGCCTATCTCCTTACTTCTTCATTTTTCCGCGAGCAGCAAACGAACTTCTCGTTCATAACTGCCGCGGTCAGCCAGCCGAAATCCGATGTGCTGGAATCGTGTAACACCGTGCCGGTCGATGAGCACGCTGGTGGGCATGCCTGCAACTTGGTACTGCTCGGCGAGCGCTCCCTGCGGGTCGAACTGCACCGAGAAAGCGGGGGGATATCTCTGCAGGAATCGCTCAGCATCGGCCCGGTCGTGATCGAGATTGACGGCAACAACAGTCAAACCTTCCCGCGCGTACACCTGCTGCATCTGCTTCATCCAGGGAAAGGACTCACGACACGGCACGCACCACGAGGCCCAAAAGTCCAGGTAAACGACCTGTCCTCGCAGATGGTCCAAATCAAGGGTGGAACCAGCCTGGGCCAGGGCGCTCTGGAGCCCGCCGGCGCAAGTCAGTATTACGATTATTGCTGGAATGCGTAAGACACTCCTCGCTGCGATCAGATCACTCACTGTGCGGAGAAAATCTTTGGAAGTACCTGCAAGTGAAAAGTTCATAAAGCCAAAGTTCATAAAGCGACAGGTAAGCAAGTTACGTGTCGAAACAGGGGCTCGCCCGAAAACTGTATGGCGGGCCAGTGCCATTCGCGATGGACGTTGCACAAAAAGGCTTGCCCGCCTAAAAAATCTGCTGTACTTTGCACTACAAAGTTAACCAGTGTCTAGCGTGACTGAGCTACATAAAGCCCTGGCAGAGATTCATTCGATCCGTGGCCAACTGGCCCGGAGCGCCGAATTTCGCGGTTATGGACCGGCGACGCTAGCGGCCACGGGGGTTTTGGCGTTCGTTGCCGCGACGCTGCAAGCCCATTGGCTCAAGGAGCCTGGACGCGAGGTCAGCGCTTATCTCGCGATCTGGGTAGTGACCGCGGCCGTGTCTCTGGCCCTTATCATTATCGAGACGCTATTTCGTGCGCGGCGGGTTCATTCAAGTTTGGCCACCGAGATGGTTCTCTCCGCGCTTGAACAGTTCCTGCCCGCGATCGTCGCTGGTTTGCTGCTAACCGTAGTGCTGTTTCAATGCGCACGAGAGAGCCTGTGGATGCTTCCGGGCTTATGGCAGGTACTGTTCAGCTTGGGAGTGTTCTCCTCGTGCCGGCTCCTGCCGCGCCAGCTGTTTGCCGTGGGAATGTGGTACCTCGCCACGGGTCTCGCTTGCCTCAGCCTAGGAGCGGGAGAACGCGCATTCGCACCTTGGATGATGGGTGTGCCATTTGGCATTGGGCAGCTGCTCGTGGCGCTCGTGCTTCAATTTGGGTACGCGCAGGCAAGTCATGAAGAAGCGTAAGGACCACGTAGGGAAGCCACAGCGCTTCGCCTATGCTGGCTTGGATAGAGTCATTCACGAGCGCGCGCGACTTGGCGTACTCACCTCGCTGCTGGCTCATCCCCAAGGCCTAGCCTTCGGAACTCTCAAGGAGCTCTGTGGCCTGACGGACGGCAACCTCTGCCGCCACCTGCAGGTGCTGGAAGAGGCGAAGCTCATCGATATTGTAAGGAGTTCCGAGTTCAATCGTCAGCAGACGGTCTACAGGATCTCGGCGCGAGGGCGGAAGCGATACGTCGATTATCTCGTGGTTCTCGAACAGGTGGTCTTGGATGGCGCGGCTGCAGTGAATATGGATGCGGACAGCAAGGGGGCGCAAACACTGGTGCGCGGCTAATCGCTGCGTCGCGCACGGCCTCCTGCGTTAGGTACGTATTGTACCGCACATGTGATTCGGAGATTATTGTCGTAGAACTGTGCCGGAAGTGGAGAGGGGCGGCGCAGATATACGGAGAGCCAAGATCAAGATAATGATCCGGTTGTCTGGCGCCGATCGGTGTGCGGTAGGGCTCAGGGTACTTGGACTGGCGGTCAGTCTGGGCGCCACATCGCCCGCCTGGGCGGTGCCGAGTTTCGCGCGGCAGACTGGCATGGCCTGCGAGGCCTGTCATACCGTATTTCCGGAGCTCACCCATTTCGGGCGCTTGTTCAAGGCCAACGCCTACACGCTCGATAATCTCAAGCAGGTTAGGGATATCGATGCGAAGAAGCAGGAGCTTTTGTCGCTGTCTTCGCTGCCACCGATCTCGGCGATGATCCAGATCTCGGAAAGCTGGCTCAATTCGCCACTGCCGGACGGCACCGGCGCACCAGCGCACTCGCAAACCAGTACGGCCGGATTGCCACAGCAGTTCAGTCTCTTCTATGCGGGCAAAGTGGCGCCGCACGTGGGCGCCATGATTCAGCTTACGTATGCCAATGATTCGGGCACGATTGGTATCGACAATACCGACGTGCGCTTCGCGAACGATATGGTGCTCGAGAACGAGAGCAGCCTCATCTACGGTATCAGCATCAACAACAATCCGACCGTTCAGGACTTGTGGAACAGTACGCCGGCCTGGGGTTTTCCTTACGCCAGCAGCAATGCTGTCGTATCGCCATTGGCGTCCACGCAGATCGACGGCCCACTGGCGCAGCAAGTGGCCGGGCTCAGCGCTTATGCCATGTGGAATGAAGCGCTATATGCAGAGGTTGGACTGTATCGTTCGGCAAAGCAGGGTGTGCTCAATCCGATCACCGGTGCGGCCGGACCGCTGGATGGAACAGCCTCCAATGTGATCTCCGGCGAGGCGCCGTACGGGCGCGTGGCTTATGAATATCAATGGCGGGGAAATGATCTCGAGGTTGGCGTCTACGGCGCGGACTTTAAGCTGTTCCCCGGCGGCGGTTCTACCAGCGCGCCGGCGGCGCTTAGTGGTCCGGTCAACGAGTTCAAGGACCTCGCCGAAGACCTGCAATATCAATACATCGGTGATCAGCATCTGTTCACGCTCGCGGCCACGCGCATTCACGAATCGCTGCAGCTCAACGCAAGTTTCCTGGCCGGTGCCGTTACCAATCCGAATGATGACCTGACCACGACACGCGTGATCGGAACTTATTATTTTCGCCGCAAGTTCGGCGGCTCCATCAGTCACTTCCAGACAACCGGCAGTGTCGACCCCGGGCTGTATCCAACCGGTGCCGCGCCGGGCGTGATCACCAGCGCGAACGGCAGTCCAGACACGAAAGGGTGGATCGTCGAGGCGAATTATCTACCATGGCTCAATACTAAGATCTCTTTGCAGTACACGACGTATACCGAATTCAACGGTGGCAGCAGCAACTACGATGGTTTCGGCCGCAATGCCGCGGCCAACGGTTCGACTTACTTGCTGCTGTGGCTGGCGTTCTGACAGGGAATCAACCCATCATGAACAGGCGTCTTATGATCAGGCTGGGCAGCGCTGTCCTGCTGGTAACGAGTTGTGTACTGGCCAGTAGCATTCAAGCCGAGGCCGTCGACGCCACGAGCAATGCGGCCGCCGAGCGTGTGGCCATCGGTACCTGCGCAATCTGTCATGGCCCGCAGGGCCACAGTTTTTCGCCAAAGTTCCCTGTGCTCTCGGGACAGCAGGCCAACTATCTGGTGGCGCAGCTGCAGGGTTTTAAGAACCAGACCCGCGGCGATGCGGACGCGCTCGGCTACATGTGGGGAATGGCCGCGCCTCTGGACGATCAGCTGATGGCCGGACTGGCCGCGTACTACAGCCAGCAGGCCCCGCGGGCCGGACCGAAAAACGATCCCTCAGTGATTGCGCGTGGCAAAGTGATCTATCAGAGCGGCGATGCCGCCCATGCCATACCGCCATGCGTTGCATGTCACGGGCCATCGGCAGAGGGCACAGCGGGCACGGCTGCCGCGCCCGGCTTTCCGCGGCTTGCGGGTCAACATGTGCAATACCTGATGAAGCAGCTGCGCTCCTTCCAGAACAACATGCGCAATGTGGCCGTAATGCACGGCGTTGCGGCCGGTCTCCAGAGCGCTGATATGCTGGCGGTCTCAACGTACCTGCAGTCCCTGGGCCCTTAACGCGCTTCGCGAGGGCTTACTGCTCGTTGGCTGTCTGCCTGCGTGCCTACTGGTCGGCGTCGGCCCGGCACCGCGCCCGCAGTCGATTTCATTGTGATACCTTGCCGTGCGGCACGCGGTTGACCTTAATGTTGGAAATTTCTATCGCGGGAGGATTTACGAGAATAGTGCGTGGCTGGCGAACGCGCTGGCTGCTGTTGACACTCATCACGAGTGGTGGTGCCTACGCGGGCGGCGGACCGCTGGGCATCGATCACGAGTGGACGTACGATAACAGTGGCATCTGGGCAACCCGTTACGAAGCAGCCGTGGAGTACGGCGCTCTCGCGTTCGAGGTCGGTGGCGCATTGTGGCTGGGCAACGAGAACGAATTCGGCCATACGCTCTGGGAATCGATTGATGCCACGGCGCTGGGGGAGTTCAGCGCCGCGGTTCTGAAATACGGACTCCAGCGAGCACGGCCTAACCAGGGCGACAACCCAGACAAATGGTTACAGGGTAGCGGCTATGACAGCTTTCCGAGCGGACAGGTGACGCTGCAGGCGAGTTTCGTCACGCCGATCATTCTCCGTTACGCACACGATGATCCCTGGATCTGGGCGCTCGAAGCGCTACCAGTCTACGACGGACTGGCGCGCCTGAAGCACCAGGACCATTGGCAGACCGATGTGATCGCGGGCTGGGTGCTCGGCACGGCCACGGGCTACTGGGCCTCCAGGCGCGAGATCCCGGTCTCGGTACAGATCCTGCCTCACGGGCTTACGGTCGGGATATCAAGAAGCTATTGAGAGCTGGGCGGCTCGGATTACAATTGTATTCTCACCGGCGCTTTGGAGCTTGAATCATGCGCTCAATGATCGCGCTGCTGCTAATCGCGAATCTCGCCCACGCGGCGAGCGTCGCGCCGGCCGGGGCCAATAGCGATAGCTCATTTGCGATTCAACGGCAAATTACTTTGGGCGGCCCCGGCGGCTGGGATTATCTGACGTTCGATGCGGCGGCGAGTCGACTATTTATCTCGCGCGCCGATCGCGTTCTGGTGCTGAACACACTCGACGGCTCACTCGTCTCAACGATCGCGAATACTCAGGGCGTGCACGGTATTACGCTCGCTCCAAGCCTCGGACAGGGCTTTATCAGCGATGGGCGTGCTGACACGGTTACGGTGTTTGATTTGCAATCGCTCGCAACGCTGCGCACGATTCCGGTCAATGGCCACAATCCCGACGCGATTTTGTACGACGAAGCCAGCAAGCGACTCTACACCTTCAATGGCGCCAGCCACGACATCAGCGTGATCGATCCGCTCAAAGCCGCTGTCGTCGCGACGATACCCGCCGGCGGAAAACCCGAGTTCGCCGCCACCGATCGCGCGGGTCACATCTTCTATAACATCGAGGACAGCTCGCAGATCAGCGAAATCGATGCCTCGACGGCGAAGCGGATCGCAACCTGGCCGCTGACCCATTGTGATTCGCCCACTGGGCTCGCTCTGGATATCGCGCACCAGCGTTTGTTCTCGGCGTGCGATAACGGAGTCCTGGTCGTAACCGACGCGGTATCGGGTAGGCATGTTGCCGAGGTTCCGATCGGCAAAGGCCCAGACGCGGCGGCGTTCGATGCCGAGCGCGGCCTCGTGTTCACTTCCAATGGACAGGATGGCACCCTGACCGTGATTCATGAGGATGACTCTGACCACTACTCGGTGGTCGCCACTGTGGCCACGCAAAAGAGCGCGCGTACGATGGCGCTCGATGCGAAAGGCCATCGCGTTTACCTCGTTGCCGCTGAATTTGGCGCCACGCCCGCGCCGAGCGCCGATCAGCCGCGTCCGCGGCCCGCTGTTCTGGACGGCACATTCAAAGTACTGGTCGTCGGCTATTAGACCGTTGCGCGCGGGCCTCGCGAAAGTCACGCTCGCAGCCTGCCTGGTTGCGACAGTTCTGCACGCCCCGAGCACCGCACACGCGCAGGCCGGCCCGCCATTTCTGACCAATGATCCGGGCACTCCAGGCAACGCACATTGGGAAATCAATCTCGGTGTGATGCCGACTTTTGCCCGCGGGGTTTCTTCTTACCAAATACCCCAGATCGATTTGAACTTCGGCGTCGGTGATCGCATCCAGTTGACCTACGAGGTGCCCTATGTGGTGCAGACCGTCAGCGGGCAGCCTCTTGCGAGCGGCTGGAGCAATGGCTATCCGGGCGTGAAGTGGCGATTTCTGGACCAGGGCGAGGACGGCTGGCATATGTCGGTCTTTCCTCAGCTTGAGACCGGCTTATCAGCACTCGCGCAGGCCAAGGGGCTCGGTGGCGCCGGTCCGCGTTTTCTGCTGCCGTTTGAAGTTCAGAGAACGGTTGGCCCGATCGATGTTGATTTCGAAGCGGGCAGTTATTTTCCGGTGCATGGACCCAAAGAGCGCATTCTCGGATTTGCTGCCGGCCGCTCGGTGACCGAACGCCTCGAGCTTGACGGCGAGATATACGACGATTTTGCAGACGGGGGCGTGCCGCACGCCATTACGCTGAATCTCGGCGGCCGGTACAAGTTGCGCCAGGGTCTGATCGCATTGTTCCTGGTCGGTCGCAGTCTCAACGGTTTTTCCTACGGGCAGCCTGAGTTCACGAGTTACCTTGGCGTACAGATACTGCTTAGCGATTACGGACGCCATTTCAGTTCGGAAGACTGAGCGCGTGGCTGCCGGCTTGTTATGATTGCGCCATGATCTTACGCCGCGACGTGCTGCAGCTCTCCGGCATGGCAGCCGTGTCGGCTGCGCTGCCGGCAGCGGCGCAGAATCTCGCGACGCCTGACTACAGGCTGGAGATCGCCCCATTCACGCTCGAACTCTCGCCGCGTCATAGGCTCAAAACCGTCGCTTACAACGGCCAGGTCCCGGGCCCATTGTTGCGTTTCAAAGAAGGGCGGCCGATCACCATTGAAGTCACGAACCACAATGAACGTGCGGAGGTTGTGCACTGGCACGGCTTGTTTACGCCTGTCGATGCCGACGGCAGCATTGAGGAAGGTACGGCGCCGATCGCGCCGAACGCTACCGCGCGCTATACGTTTATGCCGCGCCCCTCCGGCTTTCGCTGGTACCACACGCACACGATGGCGATGGGTGATCTGACCCGCGGGCAATATGGCGGACAGCATGGGTTTCTGATGATCGAGGCTCGAGATGAGCCTGGACGCTACGATCAGGAGTTTTTCCTCGCGCTGCATGACTGGGGCGGATACATGCTTGCGAGCGATGATGGCTCGATGAATCCGAGCTATAACTTCGCGACGATCAACGGCAAGATCATCGGATCGGGTGAGCCGCTGCGCGTCAAACAGGGTCAGCGCGTGCTGCTGCATGTGCTGAACTCCAGCCCCAGCGAAGCGCACTGGATATCCTTCGCGGGCCACGAGCTGCGGGTGATCGCGCTTGATGGCAATCCGGCGCCGAGCACCCAGGCTGTACCAATGCTGCGCCTAGCGCCGGCCGAGCGCGTCTGTGCCCTCGTGGTGATGAACAATCCCGGCGTATGGATCCTCGGCGAAGTTCGCAAGCACGTGCAGGCCGCCGGCATGGGTGTCATTGTCGAATATGCGAACCAGCGCGGTCCGCCGCGGTGGCAGCAGCCGACTGATCTGGTCTGGAATTATGAGCAGTTCGCGGCAGCTGCGCCCATTGCCGAGCCCACCGAAGCTCCGATCAATATCCCGCTGGCGTTTGAATCGAAGTTCCAGGGTCATGGCAGCATGGAGACCTGGATGATAAACGGGAAATCATATCCCAATACGGGCACCGACTCGCTCAGGCAGGGCCAGCGCTACCGCCTGCAGTTCATCAACAAGAGCATGGATGATCATCCAGTGCATCTGCACCGCCACAGCTTCGAGCTGCGCAGTCTCGGTGCGCCATTGAAAGGGGCTTCGAATTCGGCTTCTAAGAGCGTAAAGATCGTCCGCGGCATCATCAAGGATGTGCTGCTGGTTGATTCACAGACTCAGGCTGAGGTCGAGTTTACGGCCGACAATCCGGGCGCGAGCCTGTTTCACTGTCATCAGCAGAACCATATGGATTTCGGCTTTATGATGCTGTTTCAATATGCCTGAGAGCGCGCCCGCCTCGGCGGTGCGCTGGCTCGTGCCGCTGGCGCTCGTTTGCATTTCGACGCTCGCTCGAGCGCAGGGCAATTATGAAATCCAGGTGTACGGCTCCCAGACGGTGACGCCCGAAACCCTGATGGTGGAATTGCACTCCAATTTCACCGTCGAAGGCCAGACGGCCACAATCGATGGCGTGTATCCGACCAACCACCAGGAGCACGAGACCGTCGAGCTCACCGAGGGTATTAATGATTGGTCCGAGCTGGGATTCTATATATTCACGAGCGAACAGGATGGCCATGGCGTGCAATGGGTGGGTGACCATATCCGCCCACGCGTGCGCGTGCCGGACTCGTGGGACTGGCCGGTCGGCGTGAGCCTGTCGACCGAGCTCGGCTACCAGCGCGCTGTCTACTCGCCCGACACGTGGACCTGGGAGATTCGTCCGATCATCGACAAGGCCATCGGGCGCTGGTATCTCGCCGTCAACCCCGCGCTCGAGCGCACCTGGCACGGCCCGGACGCCACCGAAGGCGTGCAGTTCGCACCTGGTGTCAAGATCAGCTACGACTTTACCAGCGTCGTGAGCGGCGGCATCGAGTACTACGCCGATTACGGACCGCTCGGGGACTTTGACTCCACTCACAATCAACAGCAGATGGTCTTCGCCGTGACCGATTTGAACGTGTCTCCCGTATGGGAAATCAACATCGGCGTAGGTATCGGTGCCACGGCCGCCACCGATCACCTGATCGTCAAATGCATATTCGGCCGCCGCTTCGACTGGGGCCGGCACTCGCCGGTCGATTGAGTACCCGGAGAGCGTCATGATCGAGCCCGTGTTCGCGACGAGATTGGATGGACACAGTCATGTGTTCCTGGGCTCGGGTCACGAACAGAACGAGCGTAAGACCTGGGCCGTGATCATCCTGTGCGGCGCGATGATGCTCGTGGAGATCATCGGCGGGAGCCTCTTTGGTTCGCTTGCGCTCGTGGCCGACGGCCTACACATGTCGACCCATGCCGGAGCCATGTTGATTGCCGCCTTGGCCTATACGTATGCGCGCCGGCACGCGACGGATGAGCGCTTTGTGTTTGGCACCGGCAAGCTCGGCGAGCTCGCCGGATTTACCAGCGCCATCATCCTGGCGATGATCGCACTGCTGATCGGGTACGAGGCGGTGCTGCGATTTCTGACACCGATTACCATTCATTTCACCGAGGCCATCCCGATCGCATGCCTCGGCTTATTGGTGAACATCGCTAGCGCCTGGGTCCTGAGCGGCGGCGAGCATCATGGCCACAGCCATGCTCGCAGCATCGAACATGATCATGATCATGATCATGATGAGCATGACCACGGCCACGATCATGACCACGATCATGACCACGACCACGACCACGACCATCACGATCACGGCCACGCCGCGCACAGGGACTACAACATACGCTCGGCCTACATTCACGTAATGGGCGATGCTGTCGTCTCAATCCTCGCCATTACCGGCCTGACACTCGCACGTTTCTTCGGTTGGCTGTGGATGGATCCGCTCGCGGGCATTATTGGCGCACTGGTTATCGCCAACTGGTCCTATGGCCTGGCTCGGGACACGTCGCGCATCCTGCTGGATATGAATCCCGACGAGCCCATGAGCGCGAAGTTGCGTGCGGCAATTGAGTCAGACGGGGATCGGCTACTGGACCTGCACCTATGGCGTCTGGGCCCCGGACATCTGGGTGCTGTGCTGTCAGTAGCCACTGACAAACCGCGCGATTGCAGCTTTTACCGCAAGCGTCTTGCCCCGTTCACATCGCTGTCACATGTGACGGTTGAAGTAACGCGGGCGCCGCGGGCCTAAAATCGCAATCGGCGTTGCTTCTTGGGGCAGCGAAGATAATACTGTCCTTTGGGGGAACATTTGAGACCAATTCGAGTTGCTCTTTGCGTTCTTGTTAAGGAGTCGAACAATGCAAACGAAATCTCGCCGACTTGTCGTTCCAGCTCTGTGCCTGTTGGGCATTGCCGTTTGGGCAGGGGCAGCGCTCGCCGCACCCATGTCCTTCACGGTGGCGCTCACAGGCGCGCAACAGAACCCGGCTGTACAAACTAGCGGCACGGGCACGGCCAGCCTTACCTATGATTCGGCCACCCGAGTAGTAACGTGGTCGATCGCATATAGCGGTCTGAGCGGCCCCGTCACGATGGGTCATTTCCACGGGCCAGCGGCCATGGGCGCGAACGCCGGAGTGCAGATCTGGCTGACGAAGCAGGGCGCCCCGTCCGATAACCCGATCAAGGGGGAGGCGACGCTGACGCCGGAACAGGCGCAGCAGTTCACCAGCGGCATGTGGTACATCAACCTGCACACTCAAGCCCATCCGGGCGGCGAGGTTCGTGGGCAGGTGATGCCGCCCAAGATGTGATCGCGGCTACACGAACCTGGCGATAGCGGCTACAGCCAGCGCGCTGCAGCCGAGCAGGATCAATGCGCGTGAGAGGCCGGCCATGTGCGGTATTCGCACATCGGCCGGCAGGCTCTTATAGCCCGTAACCATCGGCCGTAGCAGGTTGTGACCCTTGGCGATCACGTAGACGAGGATCGCCAGTATGTGCAGTGTCGCGGCCACGAGCAGCGCATCCCAGAAGAAGCCATGCAGCGCGGTGATCGCGTTTGCGATCGACGCAGGCGTCAGCTCGGTTAACGGACCTTCATCCGCCACATCATTGAGGACATAAACGCCCGTCAATGTCTCCCCGAGCAATAGGCCCAGCAGCACCATGACCATCCAAGCGCCGGCGGCGTTGTGCCCCACCTGTTGATCAGGCTCGCGCAGGAACAGGTGCTTCAGATGTTGGGTCGCTGCGCGGGGAGAGGCCAGAAAGCGCGCGAACTGCGCCGTGTCGCTACCGAAGAAGCCCCACAGGATGCGGAATAGCACGAGCGTGAGCAGCGTATAGCCTGCCCTCGTGTGCCAATCCATCCAATTGAGCTTCCAGGTGACATACGCCACTACCACGAGCGTCACCACCAGCCAGTGAAACACTCGCGTCGGCAGATCCCAGACCCGAACGATCTGGTCAGCGTCTGTCATCTGCCGGTCATGCAGTGCGTGCGGTGCGCGCTCCCAAAGCCATCGCAATCAGAGCTGAGCCACCGAAGACCATGTTGATGCCGACCAACAGCCCTATCGCCCAAGCCGCCGTGCCGGGAAGTCCGAGGAAAATGATGCTGGCGAGGATCAGATCGACGATACCACTGACCAGCATCCAGCCCCATCGTCCCGTGAGCTCGCGCTTGTGCTCGAGCGCGTACAGGATCGAGGCGACGCCTTCAATGACGAAGAACACGGTCAGGATCAGCGTTAGCGATAACATGCCGCTCAGTGGATAGCGCAGCAGCACAACACCAGCGGCGATGCCCAGAATGGCTGAGACCAACGCCCACCAGAACCCCGGAGCATGCCGCATGCGGAACGTGGTGATCAGGCCCACAATCCCACTGATCAGCAGCAGCCAGCCGATCAAGATCTCAACCGCAAAGGTCGCGATCGGTGGTAGCACGATCGCAGCGAGGCCCAGAATCAGCAAAATGATTCCTTCGACAAGAAACGCCACCCAATGGCGATGCAACGACGTTGCCACTGCAGCATTGATTCGATCTAAACCGGATTGATTCGTCGACATGATAAGTCTCCCGGGAATTTATTAGTGATTTCAGACGACGTGCTGTTCGGATTGAATGAGGCCGCGCAGATGGCCGAACGCGAAGGCGAAATTCTGCAGGGCCGCATCCTCCACGTTGCCGGCTACCCGTGGCGCATGATCCGGCATCAATAGGCCGCTATAGCCAACCTCGCGATAGGTCTTGATCGCCTTGACGAAATCCACGGAGCCCTCATCCGGAAACACCTCCATGAAATCGTCCCGGCGTCCGCGGATATTGCGGAAATGCACGTTGAATATCTTGTTGCGACTGCCGAAGTAGCGGATCACATCAAAAATCTGCGTACCTGGATCGGTAAGGTCTTCCGAGACCGTGCCCTGGCAGAAATTAAGACCGTGATAGGGACTCTCCCGAATGGTCAGGAACCGCTTCAGGCCATCCACCGTACCGAGCACGCGATCGACGCCGCGATAGCCCTGCGGCTGCGGCATACCCGGATCCTGCGGATGGCAGGCGAGGCGAACTTTGTATTCATTCGCAACCGGGACGACGCGATCGAGAAAGTAAGTAATGCGCTCCCAGAAAGCGTCGGCATTCACGACGCCGGCGCTCGTCAGGGATTGATCGCCGGCCAGCCCGTCCTTCAGATGCCAGGTCGAATACAGTGCATCGCCGCGCCCCGGCGTGGTGCCGCTGCGCACGACTCCCAGAATGCTCATGTTGTATTTGAGTATCGGCACGCCCGCGGCGGCACAAGAGCGGATGTGATTCTGGAACGATTCGATGTCGCGGTCACGCTGCGGGCTTTTCGCCAGCATGATCGAAGGATGCGGCTCGCGGTCGATGAAGCTGGAGGGCAGCAGGACGCTGTCGGTGATATCGAGCGTCATATGCTGCTTCTCGACTCGTTCGCGCAGCAGCTTCATTTCATCGGCCGTCGCGTAGATGCGCGAAGGATCGGTGATCGTGGCGGTAGCGCCCACACCCTCGACACCGTAGCGTGCGACATAGGCGAATTGCGCATCGCTGCACGGGGGTGGCACCTGATGACCCAGCCGCACCTTGAGCGGCTTGGACGCGGACGAGCGTGTTGCGTCTGCGGCTGTTGCACCCCGCGTTTCAGGCGCCAGCACGCCCTGCGCAGTCAGCGCAACGGCGCTCGCACCCGATAACGAGAAGAATGAACGGCGATCCATAGAGCCCCCTTTATCCGTTGCTATTTAAGGTAACTGCCTCAAAACGCACAAACCCGTAAAGTCGACCCCCGGGATTTTAGCCCCGCTACGCGATTGCCGGCCGACCAATCAAATCGGCGGTATCTGCGCTGGCCATATCGCGCAGTCTTTCCATCAGCTCGAGACGATTACCAAATGGGTCACTGAGAAAGACCCGCTCGTAACCCGGCAGCGGCGCATCATCGATGATGTCAAAACCCTGCGCCCGGCAACGCGCAATAATAGTCTTCAGATCGCTGACGAGCAGTCCCGGATGCGCCTTAGTCGCAGGATGGAATATTTTGTCGACGCCGAGATGGATCTTCACCCGATCGCTCTCAAACCAGCAACCCCCGCGCCTCGCGAGTTCCGGTGGCTTCGGCACTTCTGGCAAGCCCAGAATCCCGCCATAAAACCTGCGAGCCTGCTCTTCGCCACCAGCCGGCATCGCGAGCTGGACATGATCAATGCCGATGATGGTCACGCGCTCGCTCCGCCAGGTGGCCGACCGTATCGAGCAGCCATTTTACGCTTCCGCCTGATCACGTGTTCAGAGCAGTTGCACGAACACGCACTAGAGTGCACGATATTGCACGATGGCCACGAATCTTACGATAAGACTCGACAACGCGACCAAAAAAGCCTTGAACAAGCTCGCCAAGGCGACCGGACGCACGCGAGCATTTCTGGCCCAGGAGGCACTCGCGCGCTACCTGAGCGAACAGGCCTGGCAGATCACAGAGATTCGCAAAGCGATAAAAAAGGCTGACCGCGGGGCTTTCGCGACGCAACGAGAGGTCACCGACGCACTTGCGCAATGGGGCGATGATGCAGATCAGATGGCTGCGCACGGCACTCGCGCACATAATTGAGCTGCCGAGCTGGATTGAGCAGGATTTTGCGGCGGCCGGAGGCGACACGGTTGACCAGAAGGTCCGCGCGATCATCGGCACCATCAATGAGCTAGCTGCCAATCCGGCAAGGGCCAGCAGCAGGCCCGGGCGCATTGCGGGCACCCGCGAGCACCCGCTGCTGTTTGATCACTACACGCTCATTTATAGGGTACGTGATCACGCATTTGAAGTGCTGGGCATTTTACCCACAAGCCGCAAATCCTAGGAGGTTGTATGAACGTCGGCGTTCTGGGATCCGGTGAGGTCGGGACAATATTGGCGGCGGGGTTCCAGGCGCATGGCCATAACGTGATGGTAGGCACCAGGACTCCTGCCAAACTCAATGATTGGGCAAAGCAGAACGCGAAGGTCCAAATAGGCACTTTCGCTGAAGCAGCTCAGTTCGGCGAGCTTATCGTGCTGGCGGTCAAGGGCAGTGCCGCGCCGGAGGCGCTGCGCGCGGCGACGGCAAAAAATCTGTCTGGTAAGCCGGTTATAGACGCGACCAATCCTATTACGGACGCCGCGCCCACAAATGGCGTGCTGGGGTTCTTCACTAGTCTGGAGCAGTCATCGATGGAGCGCATACAGCGTGAGTTTGCTGACGTGCGATTCGTCAAAGCGTTCAACTCGGTCGGCAGCACATGCATGGTGAATCCGAAATTCAAGGGCGGCAAACCGACCATGTTCATTTGCGGAAACGACGAGGCGGCCAAGAAGATCGTCAGCGACGTTCTGGATCAGTTCGGCTGGGAAACTGCTGATATGGGCAAGGCCGAGGCGGCGCGCGCCATCGAACCGCTTTGCCTGCTCTGGTGCATTCCCGGCTTTCTCCACGATGATTGGGTGCATGCATTCAAGCTGCTTACGTGACGGCCGGCGGGTGCTGATCAGACCCGGGCGTGTGTCAGACGCTGCCTCTGTTCGCCAAGCCATCAAGGCCGTGGCGGCAGAAAGGTGGCACCTGGCAACACTCGATGGGTTTTCGCTCGAGCAGACTCGCGCTTTCCTGAAGCGGGTGGTGGAGGACTCGCTGCCACAGGTCATGGCAGTCGTAGACGAAGAGGTCATTGGATTCTGCGACATCCTGCCGTATACGGCCGAAGGCTTCACGCACGTCGGCCGCCTCGGTATGGGAGTTCGATCTGAGTGGAGGCGACAGGGTATTGGCCGTCGCCTGTTGGATGCTTGTCTACCGCTGGCCCGAGACGCGGGCATTGAAAAGGTGGAGCTCGAGGTATTTTCGGACAACGTCGCGGCGATACACCTCTACGAGTCCCTTGGCTTCAAAGATGAAGGAACACGCGTGCGGGGCCGAAAACTGGAAGGTCGATATCAGGACGTTCGTCTCATGGCGCTATGGTTTTGACTTTGGAATTCTTAAGCACGCCGATCGTAAAGAAGACGTAATAGCCGACCAGTACGCCAAAAATGGCCAACGTCAGCGGACTTCTCTGATACGCATTGAACGGATTCGGGTCCGGCTGCGCCAGGGGGTGTGAACCCGTATTGAGGCTCAGAACTCGGAATAGGATGCGAGCAATAAATAACGCCGTGACGAACAAACCAATGTAGGTATGCGGTGTATAGAAGCTTCCCTGCGGCGTCACTTCAAATTTGGTATGCCGCAAGCCGACGTAGCCGAGTGCTACGCCGCAGGCGACGCCACCGATCAGTGCGCCGAATAATTGCATATTGCGCCAGGACACAAACAACAGAAGTGCGCCAATCACGCATAAGAGTCCGATACGGAACTGCATTCGACCGACGCGGACCGGCTGGGGGCCGAAGTTGCGCCGCACGCGACGATACAGCGCCCAAGCCACCAAGGCGCTTAGCAAAAACGGCGTAAGGAGTTTAAGGTCCATGATTCAGGTCTTCGTACACGGCATTCTCGAAGTCTTTCAGCGTGCGGATTGCAGCTTCGTCGTAGAACGGCAAAAATTGCATCAGCAAAACGCCGCCGATGCCACGCTGCGGGTCAATCCAGAACTCGGTGTTATAGATACCGGCCCAGCTCAGGCTGCCCTGACTGCGAGACTTTGACCCTTCGCTGCTTGCTTCGGTTATCTGAAATCCGAGGCCGAACTTATCCCGGCCCGCGCCGAGCGGAAATGGCCTGGTCCTTACAGGGTCAGCCGCCGGCTGTTGCGAGACGACGATCGCGCCGATCTGATTCTCGCCCATGAGTTGCACTGAGCGAGCACTCAGAATTCGCACGTGACCGAGCTGGCCGCCACCCAGCAGCATGCTTAGGAATTTACCGTAGTCGTCGGCTGTTGAGCACAGTCCGCCGTCGCCTCGAAATGGTGGAGTCGGCACAGCGGGAATCGGGGGCTGCGGGATATCCTGGAACTTGCCGTCGACGTGCTGGTAGACCGTGGTAACGCGCGATTGTTTGTCGAGCGGGACGGCAAATGATGTGTCGTGCATGCCGAGAGGCACAAAGATATGTCGTTGCAGAAAATCCTCGAGTGACATGCCGCTGATCTTCTCGACTATAAGACCCAGTACTTCCGGGCTGGGGCTGTACATCCACATCTCACCCGGATCGTGCTGAAGCGGCAGCTCCCAATCGGGTTTATGAGTGAGCTTCCCCAAGGCGGCGACGGTCGGATTCGAGAAGGCGTAGCCCATGCCCGATGTCTGCGCGAGCAAATGCCGAATGGTCATCGGACGTTTTGCCGGTCTGGTCTCATAGGTGCCGTCGACTTCGTTGAAGTGCGTGAGCACTTGAAGCTCGCCGATGGCGGGCAGGTACTTGGAGACGGGATCATCGAGCGAGAGCTTGCCTTCTTCGACCAGGATCATGATCGCGACTGAAGTTACTGGCTTTGTCATCGAGGCAATTCTGAAGATCGCGTTACTGGATAACGGGACGTCGTGCACAACGTCGAGCTTCCCCGCTGAATCCTCGAACACGCAGCCTTTGCGATCCACCACAAGCGCGACGACTCCCGGCGTATCCCCGCGTTCGACTGCGCTGGCGAGCACATTTGAGATGGCCTTGCTCGCGGGCGCCGGGCTTTGGGCTGCTGAGCTCTCGGCCGCGGAGCTTTGGCACGCGGCATACGCCAGGTTCTGTGATCCGCCGAGGCCGGCGAATGACAGGCTCAGCGCCAACAGCGTGTAGAGAGGGGTTTGCATACGCATGGGGTGTTCTCGCTAAATCATCGCCTCAATCAGCCGCGGGCCCTTCGCTTTCATCGCGGAATCATACTGCGAGGCAAATTCCGCGCAGGTGGTCGCGCGGCTGGCCTCCACGCCAAGCCCGTTGGCGATCTTGGTCCAGTTCATCTCCGGATTGTGCAAATCCAGCATGGACAGGGCCCTTTGTCCGACGTTGATCGCACCAACGCGCTGCAGCTCTATATTCAGAATCGCATAGGAGCGATTAGCATAGATGACCGTGGTCACATCGAGCTTCTCGCGCGCCATGGTCCACAGGGCCTGCAGCGTGTAAGCCGCGC
>Ga0302326_10004933_pt1 | contig 30650 bp, 21 predicted proteins | sample Palsa_T0_3_FD_202264 | JGI IMG/M metagenome (GOLD analysis project Ga0302326, IMG submission 202264) | Peat permafrost microbial communities from Stordalen Mire near Abisko, Sweden - Palsa_T0_3 | ecosystem: Environmental > Terrestrial > Soil > Palsa > Peat permafrost | place: Sweden: Abisko... | reverse complement strand
TCGGCGGTGAACCGCGCTCGCAGGCCCGCGACTTGGCCAAACTGCTCGGACGTGAATGGCAGCATGTAGCCAGCCTTCAACCCGATTTCGACGTTACGGCTCGAGTACAAGTGAACGCCACCGAATGCGGTGACGAAGCCCAGCGTGCCGATCTGTTTTTGAAAGAGAGCGCCGCCATCGAGCCCGAAATACGGGATCACGAACCGACGCGCGGGGTTTCGTTCGAGCGAGAGGTCGAAGCCGAGGACGGGCATGAACGCGGGGTCGGTGTGGGCTGCTGCACCCGACGAAAAGAGCACGTCGAAATCGAGGTAGACGCGCCCGTGGCTCGGGCCGCGCTTGTCATTCTGGTGCACCCACCGCACGCCGAGAAACTCGATGCTGAAGCCATTGAACACACCATACGTCGTCGCGTCTCCGGGGACCCAAAGCGAATAGCCGACGCCCGGCATGAAGAAGCTCTCGTGCTCGTCCTCGACGATAATCTTGATCTCGCGCTCCACGGTGACCTTGCCGTCGGTGACCGTGGCGATGACTTTGTAGACACCGAGATCGTCCGGCGTTGGTGACCACGTCACTTCCACGGCGCCTTCGGTCGCTTCAGCTTTGGCGCCTGCGGGCAGGCCTTTCAGGCTGTACGTGAGCGGATCGTTGTCGGCGTCGCTCGCGCGAACCGTGAAGTGAATCGAGCTCGTGCTGCTGCCCGAGGTTTCTTTGGGCGTCGAGCTGTCCCAGTCCGGCGGGTGGTTGCTCGGATCGAACACGAGCACGCCCGCAGCAAGGAACAATCCCAGCACGTTTTCTTGCTACCACGAAGCTCCTCTTCGCCCTACTTCCGTACGCGCGTGGTGCGTGGTATTCGCGCGCCTGGGAAACCTCATGACGCAAAGCTCGCTAGATGTGGGAAACGGGAAAGTCGTCCAGGTCATCGGCCCGGTCGTCGACGTGGAGTTCGTGGCTGGGAAGCTGCCGATGATCTACAATGCCCTGAAGATGTCGAACCCCGGCATCTCGGGGGCGAAGGACAACTTGACGCTCGAGGTTGCCCAACACCTCGGCGAGAGCACGGTGCGTACCGTGGCGATGGACACGACCGACGGTCTCGTCCGCGGCATGGCCGTCCGAGACACGGGCGCGCCCATCCAAATGCCTGTTGGCAACGAGTGTTTGGGGCGCATCTTGAACGTCATCGGCGAGCCGGTGGACGAAGCCGGTCCCGTGGGCGCGAAGAAGCGGATGCCGATCCACCGCCTTCCCCCAAGCTTTCAGGAGCAATCGACGAAGGTCGAGATCTTCGAGACTGGCATCAAGGTCATCGACCTCCTCGCGCCTTACCGCAAGGGCGGAAAGATTGGCCTCTTCGGTGGCGCCGGCGTCGGCAAGACCGTTCTCATCCAGGAGCTCATCAACAACATCGCCAAGAAGCACGGCGGCGTGTCGTGCTTTGCGGGCGTCGGCGAGCGCACGCGGGAGGGCAACGATCTCTGGCTCGAGTTCAAGGAAGCCAAGCTCGAGACAGGCGAGCCCGTCCTCTCGAAGGCCGCGCTCGTCTACGGGCAGATGAACGAGCCCCCCGGGGCGCGCCAGCGCGTGGCCCTGTCTGCGCTCACCGTGGCCGAGCACTTCCGCGACGAGGAGGGGCAAGACGTGCTGCTCTTCATCGACAACATCTTCCGCTTCACGCAGGCGGGCTCGGAGGTATCGGCTCTCCTTGGGCGCATCCCGAGCGCGGTCGGCTACCAGCCCACCCTCGCCACCGAAATGGGCGGCATGCAGGAGCGCATTACCTCCACCAACAAGGGGTCGATCACGAGCGTCCAGGCGATCTACGTCCCCGCGGACGACCTCACCGACCCTGCCCCCGCGACGACGTTCTCCCACCTTGACGCGACCACGGTCTTGAATCGTGCGCTCACGGAGATTGGGATCTACCCGGCCGTTGATCCGCTCGACTCGAGCTCGACGCTCCTCGACCCGAACGTCATCGGCGAGCATCATTACCTCGTCGCCCGCCGCGTGCAGAACACCCTGCAGAAGTACAAGGACCTGCAAGACATCATCGCTATTCTCGGCATGGACGAGCTCAGCGAGGACGACAAGCTCGTCGTCAAGCGCGCGCGCAAGATTCAGCTCTTTCTCTCCCAACCCTTTTCGGTCGCGTCGCAGTTCACAGGCACGGCAGGCCAGTACGTCCCTGTCGAGGAGACGATCGACGGATTCGAGCAGATCCTCGATGGCAAGTATGATGACGACGGCTCCTTCCCCGAGAAGGCGTTCCACCTCGTCGGCAACATCGAGGCGATGAAGGCGAAGGCGGCGAAGCTCGTCGAAGAAGCCCGCAGCAAATGAAGATCGCGCTCGAGATCGTCACGCCCAAGGGACGTGCGCTCGCGACCGAAGTCGACGAGGTCAACGCTCCCAGCGCCGACGGTGAGTTCGGGGTGCTCCCTGGTCACGTCCCGATGCTCGCTTCGGTGCGCCCGGGGATCGTCTCCTGGCGCGATGGCTCCGAGTGGAAGCGGTGCGCCGTCGGCGCGGGCTTCATCGAGGTTTCGGGTAGCGCCCCCGAGGGCGGTGGCGATCGTGTCCTTCTCTTGAGCGGCGAGTTCACGCTACGCGAGGGGGTCGACCCCGTCATCGTTCGCACCGAGCTCAAAGACGTGCAGGCAAACATAGCGACGGCCGAGATCGAGGCGAGCGACAGGGGCAAGGAGAGCGGTCGCGTCGCCGCTGCCCGTCTCGACGAGCTCATCGAGCGCGAGAATTGGCTCGCTGCGGAGCTCGAGCTTTACGGTGATCCCCCGCCCGCAACGATGCGTCCGTACGAACAGTTCGGCCCCTCCTCGATCGACGAAAGCGCGGGAGGGTCTGGAGAAGACGAAGCTGCGGGTCCAGCAGCGGCGCCGTAGCTCATGCAGCGGTGGGTATCGATTGTTCTCGGCGTCATCGCGATAGCCCTCGCGCTCGCGCTTGCGTGGCAAGGGATGTCGCATTGGCGCCCGCCCAAGCTCGAGGTCGACGCTTCGACTGACGGCGGCCTCGAGCGGGATAGCGCGCTCACGTTCGACTTCGACGGCTCGTCGTTCGAGCCCGTTGCCCCTCGTGAGATACGCGACGGCGGTGCGGGGTTCACGATGCCGGACGGCACGGTCCCCCCACCGCTTGCGCCCAGCGCGCCAAGACTCGTGCGGTTTGGCGTGGTGCTCGTCACCTACGCTGGCGCGGAGGACGCCCCACGAGGCTCGCGAAACAAGCATGATGCGCTGGAGCTCGCCCAAAAGCTGGCGGCGCAGGCCAAGGGCGACTTCCACGCGGCCGTTCGTCACGGTGATGACGGCTCTGGCGACGACGTGGGGAGCATGCGGCGGGGCGTGCTCGAGCCGGCACCCGAGTACGTCCTCTTCAGCTTGCCGGCCTCGGGGGTGAGCGATCCCGTCGACACGCCGCGCGGATACTGGATTGTGAAGCGCATCGAATGATAGAAATGGGTGCACCCACCTCATGTCCACAATCGACATCACGCACCCCCACAAGCTCCCACTCGAGACCGCCAAACAGAGGGCCGAGGAGTTTGCGAAGTCCATGGAAACCAAGCTCGGGATGACCTGGAAGTGGGCTGGCGACACCATTCAGTTCACGACTCCTTCCGGCGCTGCCAAAGGCACGAAGGGGGAGGTGGGTGTGACCGAACAGGCCGTGAGGGTCATGGTCGATTTGCCTTTCATGCTCCGCGTGATGAAGGGCACCATTGAAAGTAAGATCCACGAGAAGCTCGACCAGATTTTGTGATGCAAGACCCCAGTGTTGATTTGGGACAAGCCGCGCCGGGCGAGACCGACGGGGCTTTCGTGCGTCTCGAGATTGCGTCGACGCAGGACAGGGCTCGCCAAGCTCGGTTGCTCGGTGAGGCGGGCCACATCGCGGAGACCGAAGGCGACGAGCCGGCAGCAGCGCGCGACTATCTCGCCGCGTTCAACGCCGACCCGACGTTTCGCGAGCCACTCGAGGCGCTGGTTCGCCTGCTCGAACGGCGCCGATCGCTGAAGAACCTAGGACGCGTCGTCGATGCGCTCGTGCGCGCCGCGGTCACCCCCGCCGAGAGGGCTCGCGCGCTCGTGATGCGCGCGGCGTACGCAGAGGACGTTCAGAACGACATCGAGACCGCCAAAGGCACCATCCTCGAGGCGCTCACGGCGTCGAGGGAGGCCGAAACCGAGATCCCCGAACAGGGTGCCGTCGCGTTGACGCTCGAGCTCGTCGCCGCGCGCCTCGGAGATGATGCGCTGCGCGAGGAAGGCCTCGCCGAGCGCACGAAGGGCGCGGGCGATCCGACGTGGAAGGCGCTCCTGCTCCTCGACATCGCGCGCATGGCCGCGCGCCGGGGTGAGGTGGAGCGCGCTCTCGCAATCTTCGGCGAGGCCCGCGCCCTTGGGTCGGAAGCAACGTTCGCGGCGGCGCTCGCAGCGGAGCGTCTGGCGAAGGCGGACCCGGGGTTGCCGAACAGCGAAGAGTCGACGACGCGCAGCGATGCGTACGCTGATGCGCTCGAGGCGCAAGCCGCGCTCGTTGGCGAGGCGCTCGCCGATGGCGCACGGGCTCGCGAGCTCGGTGTTCCGCGGTGGGCGCTGCACCGGGCGTTTCTCGTCGACGCCTACTTGCGCGCCGCGGACGTCCGGCGTGCGCGCGGCGAGCTGGGTCGTGCGGCAACCCTCCTCGACCGGGCGATGGGCGCGATCCCCGAACCTCCGCCCGTGACCGATGACGCCCCGACGCAAACGGCGGTCGAGGCCGACCGCCTGCTCCGTGATGCCGTGATCTCGGCGCGCATGCGGATCGCCGAGCTGCTGGGAGACACCGCGCACGCCGCCACGCTGGCCGAGGCCCGCTTGCTGCACGAGAGCGACGGACCGACGGCCGCGGCGCTCGCCATGCGCGTCGCCGAGCAGGCCGCGTCCGAAGGCAACGCTGCCGGTGCGCTCGAAGCGGTTTCACGCGCGGTGAAGTACGATCCGTCATGCGTGCCAGCGCGCGCCCTGCAGCTGGACATCCTCGCGGACTCGGGCGATTCGTCGGGCTACGCCGAGCAGCTCGAGGCATTGAGCGAGGCCTTCCCGACCGACGACGCGCGCGCGCGCGCCTATTTGCTGTCGGCCTTCGTGTGGGCGGTACGCGTCGGAGAGGAGTCGGCAGCGAAGGCAGCCCTGTCGCAGGCGTCGATGTTCGGCGTCGCACAGCAGACCGCAGCGCGCGTCGCACGCACGCTCGCGTTGGTCTCGGCCGACACGACCTGGCAGGACGAGGCCACGAGGCGCGTCATCGCGAGCGGGGCCGAGGGTAACGAGCTTGGTGAGCTCTGGTTCGAGCTCGTCCGACTGCGCCTCGGGCGCAACGATCTGGAAGGGGCGCGCAAGGCCATCGGCGAGCTCGCCGCGTTGCCCCAGAGCGCGTGGCTCGGCCGCGCCCTCGAAGCGTTCTTGCCGGGACTCCCCGCGCCCGACCCCACCGCCGCGCTTCGTGCGCTCGCCGCGCAGGAGAGTGATGGGGATGCCGCACGCGCTTTGGAGATCGTCGGCGCTCTGCGCGCGGTGCAAGCCGGTGACGTGGACGGCGCTCGCAACGTGCTCCGCGAGGCAGCCGGTGCGCGGCGGGACGATCTCATCGTCGCGACGTTCCTCGCAGACCTCGAAGTCACTGCGGGCGACCCCATCGCAGCGGCCATCGTCGTCGAGCAAGCGGCGGCCGCGACGGACGATTCCACCGCTTCGGCGTTCGCGTGGATCAAGGCTGGTCTTCTCCGTTGGCGCGCGGGCGACAAGCCAGCGGCGCTTGATGCGTTCGCGTCGGCGGCCGAAAGGCTCCCCCAGTCAGACGATGGCCGGCCAACGGTTGGGCAGACACTGCTTGGCTGGGCGTCGCGCGGCGTCGAGCCCGACACCACGGAATCACGTCGACGCGCGATCGGAAGAGCGCACGACGCCGGAGGCGACGAACGCGTGCTCGGCATCGAACGCTTCGCCACCGAGGTGCTCAGCGGTGATGGGGGCGCAGCGGCGGACGCGCTCGCGAATGTCGAAGCCCGCGCGACCGGCGATCTCGCGGTGGCTGCGGCCCTTGGGCGTCTGCTCTGGACGGATGGCATGGCGGATCGCGACGCTTTCAGTGCCGCGATGGACCGCTTGCGCGAGGCAGGCTCTGCGGCGCTCGCAGCTTCCGAACGTTTCCGCGCGCTGCGCGATGGGGACCCGGCCGAGGCCACCCACGCCGCGCGTGAGTGGTTCGACGTCGGTGGTGGAGCTACGGCCGCCCTCGAATGGCTAATCTGTTCGACCAAGCTCGGCGAAGCAGCGCAAGAAGCCGACGCACGCGACGCGCTCGCTCGAGCCATCGGCGGAGAAGCTGGTGAGTCCGTCCACGCTTGGTCCGCGACGCTGCGCTGGCTTCACGGCGAGATGCCGCTCGTCACTGGAGAGAGCGACGCAGCCCGCCTGACCGCGATCGAGCTCGCGCCACCAGGGTGCGATCCGCGAAGGCGGGCGTCGGCGCTGTGCAGTCTCGGTGCGACGCTCGGTGACGAAGCCCACGCGGACGCCATGGGCCTCGGCGCCTGGTCGCTGTTGATGATGGGCGATGTGGAAGGGGCGCTCGACGCGTTCGCGGCCGTGGCGCAAGGCAACCCGGACGATCTGATGGCGTGGGAAGGCATGCGCACCGCTGCCGAGACTCTGGATGCCAAAGAAGCCCAGGCGCGCGCCGCACAAGAGCTCGGCGCACGTTGCGGCGAGGCGTCGCGCGGAGCCGCGTTTTGGGAGGAGGCGGCGAACCTCTGGCTCGCCCTTGGCAACGAGGACACTGCGGAGGCCGCCTTTGACGCTAGCTTCACACGCGATCCACGGCGCTCGGCTGCGTTCGACAAGCTCTTTCGCCGCGTTCGTGAGCGTAAGGACGGCGATCGTCTGCTCACGCTCATCGCGACTCGACTCGAGCACACGGACGACCCGCCCGAGGTCGCGAAGCTCTATTGGGAGCAAGCGCGTGTGCTGCGCGAGAAGGGCGACGCCGACGGAGCGCTGTCCGCGCTCGAGAACGTGACGATGATCGAACCCGACCACGTTGGTGCGCTCGCGCTCACCGGTGAGATCTTCATCAAGCGCCAAATGTACGCTGAGGCAGCCGATCGTCTCTCGCACCTTGCGCGCCTCGATCAGGCACCCCCGAAGAACCGTGTCACGGCAGGCGTTGCGGCGTGCGACTTGTTCGAAAACAAGCTCGACCAACCCAAGCGTGCTGTCGAGGTGCTCGTACTGCTGCATCGCGCCGGCCTCTCAACCTTACCCGTCCGTGAGCGTTTGGCGAAGTCGGCAGCGCGCGCGGGAGAGTGGGAACAAGCGACGGCCATCCTCGAGCAGCTCATGACAGAACGCGCCGAGCCAGATGGCCGCGTCGAAGCGGCGCGCCTCGCGATGATGATCCATCGTGACAAGCTCGGCGACAAGCAAGGCGCGGCTTTGGCCGTGACGAAAGTCCTCGAGCAGCACCCCGCAGACGGCGAGGCCGTGGACCTCTTGCTCGACATCACGATCCAGACCAAGCGCGAGATGCTCGAACGGGCGCGTGACGCGATGCTCGGCGCGCTCCAGCGCTCGCCCAACGACGCTGACGGGCTGCGCCGATTCACGCGCGTCGCGGGAGCTTTGGGCGAGACGTCGCTCGAGGCGGCAGCGGCGGCGATCGCGGTCGCGGTTGGTGCGTCCGATCCGGGTGTCGATGCCGCGCTCGGGCGTGCACACGTGCGCACCGCGCGCGTCATGCCTCAGTGGGCGCTCACCGGCGATCACCTCAAGGCGCTCTGCGCACCCCAAGACGAAGGCGCGCTCGCCAATCTGTTCACGATGATTGCACCGACGCTCGCCGAGGCGCTCGGGCCGACGCTTTCCGCACTTGGCGTCGGCAAGCGCGATCGTGTCGACGCGCGCGCCGGGCTTCAGCTCAGGGCAGACATCGGTGCCTGGGCAGGTGCGTTCGGCATCGGTGAATTCGAGCTCTACGTCGGCGGGAAGGATCCACTCGGCGTTCAGGGCGTGGCTGGGGAGACGCCTGCCATCGTCATCGGACCGAACGTGAAGTCACCGTTCGACCCGATGACCGGTGCGCGTGTCGCCCGCGAGCTTTTTTCCGTCGCGCGCGGCACGACGATGTTCCGCTCGCGCGACGAGACCACGGTCGCGGCCGTCGTCGTGGCTGCGTGTCGCATCGCGGAAGTGCCCATCAACTCGCCGCCCTATGCGATCCTCGCCGAGGTCGAGAAGGCCATGCGCAGCGCGGTGCCGCGCAAGATCAAGAAGGCGCTTCCCGAGGTGTGTGCGGCGGTCGCGCAAGGTGGCGCCGACCCGAAGGCATTCGCGCGCGCTGTCCTCACGTCGCAGGCCCGCGTCGCTGCAATTGCGTGTGGAGAGGTGGGCGTGGTGCTCGCCGACATGGTTCCGCCTGCGAGCGGAAGCGATCCTCGAGCCGTCGAGCTCTACAAGTTTGTTTTATCGCCGGTCTACTTTCAGCTACGGCGCGCCCTTGGCCTCGAAGGGCCGCCATGAGCGATTCGGACAAGAAGCCACCGGGTGGCAAAGCTCCGCTCGACGACTTCGATTGGGATGCCGCCCTCGCCGAGTGGGACAAGCAGCCCTTCTCGCCGGCAGTCGCGGGGGACAAAAAAGAGAAGCCGCCTCCCGTCGATAACAGGCCTCTCTATCGCGCACCGATGAAGACGACCGACCCTGCGTCGTCACAAATCGCGGCTCCGCCGCTGCCTCCTCGACCCATCCCGAAACCCCCACCACCTCCGCCTGCGCGGAAGCGGGGCGGGCTCGGGCCGCTCTTCTCGCGTCCCGACATGCGCAAGGTTGGCGAAGAAGACAGCGGGATCGACGTGCTCCTCGAGGAGCCGATGGCTCGCAAGCGGTTTCGCGCCGAAGATGACGACGAGGGAGTCGTCACGAGCGCGGTCGACGTGGAGACCAGCGTCGGCGACATCGAAGAAGCGCTTCAGGCGGCGGCAGAACAGCCGGCGCTCGACGAGGTAGCCGAAGGCGAGATGTTCGATCCGTTTGCGGAGCCCGCACACGTCAAAGACGCGCCGACGGTCTACCCGCCACCGCCACCACGTTCGGCGCAACCGACGTCTCCTGCGTTCGATGAGGTGTTGCCGGATGCCGCTGTGCCGAGCAGCGTTCCGGTAGCCCCAGCGGAACCCGAAACGGCAAAGGCAATCGAGGTGACCGAAGTCTCGGAGCCACCCGAGCCACCCCGTGTGCAGAGCATCACCTCCGAAGTCGAAGAGGTCCACGAATTCGAGCCACCGAGGCTTCCATCCCTCGCGCCACCTGTGGTCTCCGAGATTGACGACGAGAAGCCCGCAGCGCTCTGGCTCGACGAGGAGACGATCACGTCGCTGCGTGAACGCGCCATCTGGCTCGAACAAGAAGCACGGAACGTCGTCGACAAGGTCGGAAGCGCGAAGTCACTCCTCGCGGTGAGCGAGATTCGCGCAATCGTCGGCGATGTCGACGAAGCGAGACAGCTGGCGGAGGAAGCCAAGACTCTCGCGGGGCACCTGCCGCTCGCGCATCGTCAGTTGCGAGGGCTCGGATCACGTGATGCTGGAGCAATCGTCGACGGTCTCGACGACGAGCTACGTCACGCGCCCATGCCCGTCGCGAAGCTTCACGCAACGCTCTACGCGGCTGAAGCCCTCGCCGCGGGCGGCGACGACGAGGCAGCAGCAAAGCGGTACGACGTCGCGAACCGCCTCGCTCCATCCGACGCCCGCGCAGTCCTCGCACGCGCGCTGCGTGCGCTCGCCAAAGGTGAGCTCACGAACGCCGCCCTCCGAATCGGCGATGACCCCCAGCTCGTTGGTCTGTCAACCGCGTTCTCCGCCGTGCTACGCGCCCGAGGCGTCGAAGCTCGTGACGGCGACGCGGCAGGGGCCGGCGCGCTCGACACGCTTGGGCGAGCGCGAGCATCGCTGGAGAAAGGCGATGTCGCCGGCGCCGTCGACCGCTTGGGTGAGCTTGCTGCAACCCAGCCGGGAGCGGATGGGACCGAGCCCGTCCTCGCGCGTGGGGCCCGGTGGATTGCTGCGGCGTTTGCATCGGTGCGAGCGCCCACACGTCGACGTGCTGTGGAGTTGCTCGACGCTCTCGCCAAAGGTGGGGACGAGCTTGCACCACGCGCACTCGCAGCCCGTGCCATGGAGCTCGGCGACGCGGACACGGCGGCACGTGCGATCGCCACGGGTGGTGCGTTCTCTCCCGCAGACCGCGTTGCGCTCGCGGCACTCCTTGGATTCACGAGCGAACGTGACGAGCATGACGTGACGGCGCTCATGAATGATGAGGGAAGCGCAACCCTCGCCGCGGCCGCTGCTCGCAAGGGCGACGACGTGACGGCCTACGCCGAGCGTGCGGCGGGCGGGGCAACGAGCCGCGCCGCGGTGCGCATCGGACGTCTGCTCGCAGCCGGAACGTCCGACCTCGACTCCGCCGCGGACGCGGCCGAAGCTCACGCACCTGCGTTTGCACGAGCTCTCCGCATCGAGTCCGCCCGTCGAGGCGAGCGCCACGATGAGATCGTTGCGGCGCTCGCGTCATGGGGTGGCGGAGGCGTGCAGCGCTCACTTGCCGCCGCGCTCGTCGCCGAACGCGCCCAGCTCGGGTCACGCGCGACCGCGAGCTATCATGCTGCGCTCGACGCCGAACCGCAGAACGAAGCCGCGGCGCGCGCCGTTGCTGTGGACGACCCGACGGAGCTCCCGCCGTCGTTGCTGGCCATCGCAGCGCAGTGCACGGATCCCGTGCGTGCAGCGTTGCTCAAGCTCGAGGCCGCGCTCCGTGCTCCCCAAGACAAGGCGGCACCCGAGCTGGCGGCGATGGAAGAGATCAACAATCTCGCTCCTCAGCTGCCGTTCGCGACCTTCCTCGCTCAGCGCGTCGCGCGACGCGCGGGGGACGAGGCGGCCGTGGTCCATTGGCTGCGTGAACGCCAGAAGGCGACGACCGACCCTCTCGAACGCGCGCTCGATCTTCTCCGCGAAGCGTGGCTCATCGCGGACACCGACGCTGCGACCGCGAGCGAACGGCTCGACGAAGCTCACCGCCTACGGCCTGACGATGTCGCGCTCCGCGAGCTTCACGAGCGTCTCGCCCCCGAGGCGTTGCCGGACCGCGCGGCGTGGCGCGAGCAGCGGGCCCAGAACGCAAAAGGCCCCGCGCGCGATCTGCTTCTGATCGAAGCAGCCTACGAGCACGAGCGCAGCGGCGATCCTGCCTTGGCGCTGGCCGCGGCGAAGCTAGCCGACAACGATGGCAAAGGTCCCGGCCTTGCCCGCATCAGCCTCGAGCGAGCGGAGCTCTTGGCGGGCGACGCGGGTCGGCTCGCCGACGATCTGCTCGCACACGCGCGAAACTCGGAGACGGTCGAGGAGCGTCGTGAGGCCTACGAGCGTCTCGCCGACCTCGATGCAACGGCGCGCAACGATCCCGCGAGCGCGCTGCTTTGGCACCGGTCCATCCTCGAAGAGAGCCCCGTCCACAGACCGAGCTTGCGCCATGTCGAGCACGCGCTCCTTGGCGAGCGGCGAGATGACGAGCTCGAACCCGTTTTTGCCGCCATCGCACGAGCCCTCGATGGCACCGGTGCGGAGTGTTCCGCACACGCGGAAGTCGCCGCTCGTTTCCGCATGCGCGCAGGCGATTGGGACGGCACGCGCGAATACGCGAACCTGGGCGCAAAGCAGCCGTCACCCGCGATGTGGGCCCTCCGACTGCGGAACGCGCACGCGCGGGCCGTCGCCGACAATGCCGTGCTGGTCGAGTCGACACTGGCGTTGCTCGACAGCGCCGCGCGTCCGATCGAGATCGCCACGCTTTCGCTGCGGGCGGCGGAAGCCGCAATTCATACACCTGATCTCGAGCGCGCGGAGTCACTTGTCCTTCGCGCGACGGCGACGGACCCAGCCGACGTTGTCGCGTGGAAGCTTCTCGCGCGCCTGCGCACCGAGCGCGGCGATCACGCGGGCGCCGGCGAGGCCTACGAGAGCCTCGCGCGCACGGCAGGCGCGGAAGAGCACCGCCTCGCCGCATGGTTCGCGGCTGGCTGTTCGTTTGGTGAGGACGCGCGCGCCATCGCCGCTTTCGAGCAGGCCGCCGCTATCAACGTCACCCACAAGGACCTCTTCCACCGCCTTTCGAAGCTCTACGCGCAAAAGGGCGCACGGGCGGAGCTCGCCTCCCTCCTCGAGAGGCGCATCGCAACCGTGCTCGATCCCGCCGAGCGAGTGCTGCTCGAAGTCGATCGCGGTAAAGCGCTGCAAGAGGCCGGTGACCTCGATGCCGCGAAGGAGGCTTACGAGGCAGCCCTTGCGCTCGAGCCGGATCACGTCGGAGCGCTCGATGCGATGGGCGACCTGTCCGTCGCGAAGCAGGACTGGGAGGGTGCCGAGCAGGCTTGGGTGCGGCTCGCGCGCCTGCTGGCCACCCCCGAAGAGCAGCTCGCAGCCTACAGGCGCCTTGGTGATCTTTACTCCGACCACTTGAACAACTTGTCGCGTGGGGAAGTCGCGCTGCGCGAGGTGTTGAAACGGGCACCGGAGGACATCCAGGCTCGCGAACGCCTGGTGGAGGTCTACAAGAAGCAAAATGACGCGGCGCGGGCTCTCGAGATTCAACAAGAGCTCCTCGCCAGCGCGCAAGACCCGGAAACCAAGCGCAAGCGCCTCATCGGACTCTCGGAGATTCACGAAACGGCGAGCCGCGACCTGCGCAAGGCGGAGCAAACGCTCGAGGCGTTGCGGCGTGAGTTCCCAAGCGATGTCGGCGTGCTTCGCGCTCTCGCGGAGTTCTACATCCGCCACAAGCAGACGCCTGCCGTGAACATCCTGCTCGACCGCGCTGCCGGGGACGCCAGGCGCGCCTTTGCGGGGGGGCGATTCACTGCACCGCTCTTCGAGACGATGGTCGCCGTCTACGAGCTTCGCGGAAAGCAGGATGCCGCCCGCGTGGTCGCCGCGACGCTGGCGGCGTTCAACGGGCAACCCTCCCCGCTCGCGGGTGCGGAAGGCCGCGCGTTCGATTCACGTCTCGACGAGCTCCTTGCACCCGACATGCTGGGGCCCGCTGCCCGCACCCTCCTCGCGCGGACGGGCCACGCACTCGACGCCGCCACCGCGCTCGACCCACGCGCGCTGAAAGCGACGGCCATGCCGCAGGGCGAGCCCATTGCGCGCCTCGCCGCGAACATGGCGCAAGCCGCAAGTATCGGCGCCGGTGTGCAAGTCTTCGTCGCCTCCCAGCTCGGGCGGCAGTGCGTTGCAACCGGCGATCCTAGGCAGCCTGCGCTCATGGTCGGCGACGGGTTTCCGGGGATACCCGAGCTCGCACGTGTGTTCCTAATGCTGCGTGCGTTCAAGCTCATGCAAATCCGCGGCTCGGCCTTCGCCCGTACGTCGCCAGCAGAGGTCCCGGTGCTCATCGCCGCATGGCTGCGCGCGTACGCCCCCAACTACGCCCCGCCTGGGATCCCGCCTCAGGCCATCGCCGATGCCACCCGACGGTTTCAGGGAGCCCTTCCCAAGGCCGAGCCGGATCTCGGCCTCGCTGCTCTCGAGGTGGCCGGCTCGATTGGGCCCCAACTTGGGCTTCTTGGCGGCGCTATCCTCTCCTGGGCCAACCGCGTGGCGCTGCTGGGTATTGGGGACGTGGGCGTCGCCCTCGATGCCATTGCATACGGTCAGGGGCCGCGTGGCGAGTCTCCACCGGAGCCCGCAGATCGTGCGGCTTGGATCGGCCGAACGCCAGAAGCCAAAGACCTCGTGGCGTTTAGCGTGAGTGACAGCTACACCGAAGCCCGCACGAAGCTCGGAATCCGGTAAAGAAGCACCATGCTCGCTATCAGAAACGTCGCCATCGTGGCGCACGTCGACCACGGCAAGACCACCCTCGTCGACCACATGCTGCGCCAAGCGGGTACGTTCCGCGACAACGAGGTCTTGACCGAGCGCGTGATGGACTCGAACGATCTCGAGCGCGAGCGCGGTATCACGATCCTCGCGAAGAACACGTCCGTTCGCTACCGCGGCACCAAGATCAACATCATCGACACGCCCGGCCATTCCGATTTTGGCGGCGAGGTCGAGCGCACGCTCTTGTTGGCAGATGGGGCGCTCCTCCTTGTCGATGCGGCGGAAGGCCCCCTCCCCCAGACGCGTTTCGTGTTGCGCAAGTGCCTCGAGCTTGGCTTTCCCGTCATCGTGGTGATCAACAAGATCGACCGTCAAGATGCGCGGCCGAAAGACGTGCTGAACGAGGTCTTCGACCTATTCTGCGATCTCGAGGCAAGCGACGATCAGACGGACTTTCCGACCCTCTTCGCCGTAGGCCGTGAGGGCATCGCCAAGCACGCGCTCGAGGACGATTCGAAGACGCTCGTACCCCTCTTCGACATGATCCTCGACAAGGTGCCGCCTCCGCGCGGCGATGTGGAAGGCCCGCTCCAAATCCTCGTGTGTAACTTGGACCACGACGACTACACGGGGAGGCTAGCCGTTGGACGCGTCGTGTCGGGCACGGTGCGCGCGAACCAACAGGTCGGCCTCATCGGCGAGCGCTCCTCGCGTGGCACGATCAAGGTGCTGTCGACCTTCGAAGGCCTCAAGCGCGTCGTAACGCCCGAGGCTGTCGCGGGCGAGATCGTGTGTATCGCCGGGCTCGAGGACGTCTACGTGGGAGACACGATCACCGACGCCGAGCCGGGTTGGGAGTCGCGCGCCCTTCCACGCATCCACGTGGAGCAGCCGACCCTCAAGATGCGGCTGGGGGTGAACACATCGCCGTTCGCCGGCAAATGCAAGCAATCGAAGTTCTTGACCAGCCGCCACCTCCGCGAGCGCCTCGTGAAGGAAACGCGGAAGAACCTCGCGATCCGCGTCGAGGAGACGGAGTCGCCCGACACGTTCGTGGTCCTCGGCCGAGGCGAGCTCCAACTCGCGATCCTCGTCGAGACGATGCGCCGCGAGGGGTACGAGATGCAGCTCGGCAATCCCGAGGTGATCACAAAGGAGGAGGGCGGCGTCGTGTGCGAGCCGATGGAGCTCGTCGTCGTCGACGTCCCCGATCAGTTCATTGGCATCGTGACCGAGCGGCTCGGCGAGCGGCGCGGCCGCATGACGAAGATGCACAACCCCGGTTACGGCCGGGCGCGCCTCGAGTATCGCGTGCCCTCCCGGGCGCTCATCGGGTTTCGTGGTGAGTTTCTCACGTCGACACGCGGCACGGGTTTGCTTAACGCGGTGTTCGACGGCTGGGAGCCGTGGGGCGGCGCGATGATGAAGCGTCAGTGCGGCGCCATCGTCTCCGACCGCGGCGGCACGACGACACCCTATGCCCTGCACCACCTCCAGCCACGCGGCTCGTTCTTCCTCGGCACCGGCGTTGGTGTCTACGAAGGGATGATCGTCGGCGAGCACAACCGCCCGAACGACACCGACGTGAACGTGACCAAAGAGAAGAAGCTCACGAACGTCCGCAATCATGGGAAGGACGAGAACGTCCTCCTTGCCCCTCCCCGCATTCTCAACATCGAGACTGCGATGGAGTGGATCGACGCGGACGAGCTCGTCGAGGTCACACCCGACGCCGTGCGCGTGCGGAAACAGATTCTTTCGATCAACAAGCGCCCCCGCCGCTCCGACGCGATCGAGGACGCCCAGAGCGTCACGTGACGGGATCCGGCGTGCGCCGTGGGACACACGTCGTGGCCTTCGCGCTCGTCGCCTTCACTGCCGCGCCCGCGCATGCAAGCTCGTGCGACGACCTCGTGCAGGCCGCGCGCACGCACGAGTCGAGCGGCGAGCCGGACATCGCGCTCCGTCAATACAACGACGCCGTGTCGCTCGACCCGACGTGCGCGAACGGCTGGCTGGGGTTGGGTGCCCTGCGCGCGCGAATGGGGGACGCGGCGGAGGCCGAGCGGGTCTACAGCGCTGCCCTCTCGCACGTCCCCACGTTGACGAGCGCCATTGCGGGGCGCGCACGAACGCGGTGGCAGCTCGGGCGTGCCGAGGAGGCGGAAGCCGACATGGCGCGCTACGCCGAAGGCTCGATGGCGACGGACGTCAAGGGGGCACTGACCGCACTCGTCGAGCTCGCGTCGTGGTACGCGTCGATCCATCGCACGCCTGCCCAGCTCGCGACGTGGCGCCGCATTGGTACGCTCGCGCATCCGGTCGATGCTGCGCTCGACGCGCGTGCGCGCACGACTATCGAAGCTCTCGCGCTGGTGGTTGGGCCGGCGGATCCAGTAACCCACCCTCCGACTGCGCTATCGAACGAAGCCGCGGCCCCGAGGCACGCGTTTGTCGACCTACTCCGCTCCGTCGCTGCTCGCCTTCGGTTCTGAGGCGAGTTGCGACGGCGAACGTGGCTTGCGCGTTTCGCCCTTCACGAGGACGTAAAGGACCCAAAGCGCGAGCAGACCGAGCACGATGCCCGCAACCCAGAAGAGCGGGCGCGGATCGGCGGTCGGAATCGGTGCGGACGGCGCCGCGACGCTGAGCTTCGGAACCAGAAACACAGCTATTTCCTAGTCCCTCACCCGAGCGAGCGAAACCTGATTCGAACGAATCGCGCGGGGTGTGCAGTGCACGTGTCCTTTTGCGCCGCTACTCCACGTCGACGAGCTCGATCTCGAACTTGAGGCCCGCGTTTCCGGGAATATCCGGTGGGTGACCGGCCGCTCCGTAGCCGAGCTCGGAGGGGATCGTCAGCTTGCGCTTGCTTCCGACTTTCATCCCCTTCATGCCGTCGAGCCAACCCTTGATGAGCCCGCCTTCTTCGAGCTTGAACTCGGCGGGCTCACCGCCGCGGTCGTCCGTGCTGTCGAACTTGCGGCCGTTCATCAGCGTGCCCGTGTAAAGGACCTTCACGGTATCGCCCATGTGCGCTTCCCTGCCCGATCCCATGTTCACCTCTTCGATTTGAAGGGTGGCAGGTCCCGGTGGCAGCGGCTCGCCTTCGGAGGGCCTGAACTTGTTCTCGGGGGCGTCGTCGACCTTCTTCGAGCAGGAGACGGCCGCGAACGCGAGCGCGGCGATGAAGATCAGGTTGCGCATGCGCGCCCTTAAAGCACAAGAGACTCTCAGTCGGAAGCGCTCGACGAAGGCACGGGCGGCGTGGGCAACGTGCCATGAGCCTGCGGTGGAAGCGTGACGTGCACCAGGCCCGCGGCGAGCGCGAGGAGCGCCTCGATCTGCTCTTGTGTCGCGCTGATGTGTAGATGAACCTGATTGCCAGCCGTCGTCACGATGACGTTGGTGAAGAACCCGGCCGTTAGGAGTCGAACGGCGAACGAGTTCTTCTGCTTGATGAGCGCCTTGATCGCTTCGGCGTCGGTCTGCGCCGCGGCGTCGCTCGGGCAGTCTCCCTCCACGTAGAGATCGCCACCACCATCCGACGCACGCGGTGTGATCCATAGACGCATCTCGGAGATGTCTTGTGGGACTGCCGAGCTCGATCCGCCAGGCCTCAGCGCTCGCAAGCTCATGGCCTCCCCCGCGTGAACATGCGGCATGATCGGATTCTGGGCGAGGACGCGGGCGAACTGCTGCGCGTGATCCGCCGGAACGATGACCGCAATGTGCGGGCGCGGGCGCAAGAAGACGCGCTCGCCCTTGTCCGCGAACCCCTTCCACGCTCTCACGCCATGAACCCCGAGGTCGATCGGCCCGCCCTTCGGGTACTGCCGGCTCACCGTGTCGATCACCTTGTCCACTTGGGCGTCGGGCGTCGAATAGTGGATGTAGACGGCGTCGTTCTGCGTGTCGATGAACGACGGTCCCATGATGATCATCCAGTCGGCATCGCGCATCGGGTCGAGCAGTGCTGCTCCTTGCGCGTTGGACATGAACGCGCGCCACTGCGGAATACCCCCGAGCACGAGCCCGAGCCGCGCTGACTCGGGATGCTTCCGGAGCTCCGCGAAGTTCACCATCAACGTGATGTTGTTCGGCCCTGCCGACACGGAGCCCGCGACGCCGAGCAGCGATTGCGGATCGCGACCACCACCGCCATCGAAGATCGCGATGACGCCCCCATTGCCGCCGTCGTCTTCGGTCGCTGCATCTTCGCTCCCGCCGTCCACACCTTGGATGAGGGCGCCGCTGTCGTTGAGCGCGCCGTCGCGTGCCCCCCCGTCGGTCAACCCCGCAGACGTACCCGTCGTCCCACCGTTCTGAGAGCCGGTGCCCGTTCCGGGCTTGTCACCGACGACCTCGGTGATGAGGTCGACTGGGATCGTCAGATCACCCGCTTGCTCGTGAAAGTCGATCGGTGGGCCCGACGGCATAAGCGAGAATGGCGAGATCACGTAATGAAAGGCGGCCGACAGGACGAAGCCAATCGCAAGCCCTTGGTGCACCCGCCGTGAGCTCCAAAACCGTGCGGGGCCCGTACGCTGCTCGGATGGTTGGCGCGGGGGGGTGGCATGGGGTGCCGTCGGCGCGGTTGCGGCAGCGCCCTGCTCGACAGCCCGCTCTGCTGCCGTGTTACGCGGGCGTGTGCTTTCACCCACATGTACCTCGACCCAAAGCCACATGTACACGGTCAATGGGGCGCAAAGACGCGGGTTTTCGCGCAGGCACGAAAGGCGCAATCACAACGGCATCATCATGCGTCGCCACTCGAACAAGTGCCATAAACTGGATCGACACCCCGCGCCGGCAGTACTAACACCACCACGGTCCATGGCGCGTTTGTCGCAATATTCCGTGCTTGCGGCTGCTTTCTCGATCGGGTGCTCGGGGGCAGCCGTGGACGGCTGCACCAAGTCGAACGGCGCGGTTTCGACCTCGCAGCCCGCGCCGTCCGCGAGCGCGATGGACGCACGCGACGCGCAAGCCGCGGCGGTCACGGATGCGTCGACCTATCCGCTCATCGGTGCGCTCTTCATGCAGTCCCCAATCATGAGCCAGATGGATTTCCCCACGCGTGAGATGGAGGAAAAGCGCAATCACGGCAAGGAGGACAACGGGGTTCGCCGCATCGGCTACCTCCGTCGCGGCGCCAAGGTGCCGGTGTTTCCGCAGGCTCACGTGACGGACAACTGCAAGGAGGGTTGGTACGAGCTCGTCAGCGGTGGCTTCATCTGCGGGCGTTACGGAACGCTCGACCTCAACCATCCTCGCGTGAAGACGGGGCCGCACACGCCGTTCATGGATCAGCCGCTGCCGTATCAGTACGCGTACAACATCGCGAACGGCACGCCGCTCTACCGCACCGTTCCATCACAGAAGGATCGCGTGCAGTACGAGCCATGGCTCGTACATCGGCCGAAGCCCAAGATCGAAGAAGGCAACCCATACGACAGCTACGACGCGGGCGTCGCCGACAACGGCGGCAGCGGAACGCTCGGCGTCTCGTTTGGTGCCGACCCCGAGGACGCTGGCGTACCGTGGTACCTGCGCGATTGGGACGGCGGAAAGCCGCAAGTCACGCTCGATGACCTCCGCGAGGACGGCGGACCCATCCTGCGGCGCATGGTGAAGGGCTTCTACGTCGGCCTCGATACCGACATCGACGTCAAGCACATCAAGTGGTGGAAGACGACCGGCGGCTACCTCGCGCCGTACGACCGCATGATCATCGCCAAGCAACCGACCGACTTCCACGGCGTGTGGCTAAACACCGCGAGCCCCCCTGACTATCCCGCGGCCGTGGCGCAACCCGACGGTGGCGTGCCTCCCTATTGGCTCGACAAACCGCCGACGCATCTGCCGGTGGGATTCGTCACGTGGCCGCACTCGAAGAAATACTCTTTGAGTGACGATCACAAGAAGGCTTCTCCGACGCAGGACGTCCTCTCACGCTTCACCCCACTCCAGCTGACGGGGACATCGGAGAAGATTGGCGGAGCGCTCTTCCACGAGGTCGAGGGCGGCTTCTGGATGCGCGACGACAACATCATCGTCATGAAGCCAGGCCCCGCCCCTGCCGACCTCAAGGCGGGTGAAAAGTGGATCGACGTGAACCTCGACAACCAGTCGCTCGTTGCCTACGAAGGTGACAAGGCCGTGTATGCGACGATCGTCTCGACGGGTCGCATCGACGATCACGAAAAGGAAAAAGACCATCGCACGCCCCCCGGAAGCTTTCGCATTCGCGAGAAACACATCGCGGCGACGATGGACGGTGACGTCGCGAGCGACGGCCCCTACTCGATCGAGGACGTCCCGTGGATCATGTACTTCAATCAGAGCTACGCGCTCCACGGCGCCTTCTGGCACGCGAACTTCGGGCACGTGCAGAGCCACGGGTGCGTGAACCTGGCACCCGACGACGCGCGGGCGCTGTTTGGCTGGACGGAGCCACGCCTACCCGACGGGTGGCACGCCGTGTGGTCGACTCCGGAGCATCTGGGAACGCGCGTCGTCGTTCACACCGAGAAGCCTGCACCCCATTGGGAGTGAGGCCTACTGCTGGCGGTTCTTGGTCGCGATGGCGACCGCCGTGGGGTTCGGCTGGAGCGGATATGTCGAGGCGTACCCTTCGAGGACTTCCGCGATCTTCATCGTGCGCGGGTCGACGATCATCGTCAGCGGCAGTCCGATGGTCATCTGGTTCTGTGGCTCGAGCAGAAAATTCGCGTCGGCATAAATGCCGACGTCCGTGAGCCCGTAGGTCGTGCGCCAGGCGAGAGCGGTCGCCGTCGTCGCAGCGTTCTCGGCCGCGTCCATGATGAGGAGCGTGTTGGCTTTGATGCCGAGCTGGTCGTATTGCGACATGAGCGACGCCTCGTCGTGCGCCTGATCCTCGCAGGCCGCGCACCAGCCGGCGGAGTCGTCGAAGATGAGCGCATCGATGCCCTTGCTGCCATCGCAATCGAAGAGATCAGACATGGTGAGGGTCGAAACGGTCGTCGCGTTCGCGGCGTACCCTTGCCACGAGAACGTCGGATCGAGAACGTCACCGACGCCAACGCCGTAAGGGCCTGCCGGATACCCGTTGGCGCACAACGGGTTCGTTGTGCCCGTATCGCCGGTGGTTGCTTCCGCCGCGGCGTCAGTCGTCGTCGTGTTTCCCGCGTCGTCGGTTGGAGTCGCCGCGTCCGTCGAGCCAACGTAGGTCGGTCCGCTCGAACATGCAGCAAGCGCGAGAATCGAGGAAAGGCAGAGGGCGAGCTTCATGGCGGAAGACAACCAGCCGGACGCCCCGACGTCCTCTGAAGCTTCCTGAAATCCAGGGCACGGCCATGGTGATCCGTCTGCCTACCGAACGAGCGCCGTGAACCAGGGCTCTGCTGATACGTCCGCGAAGTCCTTGTCACCCCGAGCGCGAGCCTTGATGGTCTCGCCATCCTGTTGAATGGCCCTCGCGAGGGCATCCTTGGCGCGCATGTCCTTCGCCTGCGCGTAGGCGCACGCCAGGTTGTAGGAGAAGAGCGCGGCGCCGGCGTCGGCGGCTTCGGCCTTCTCGAATAGCTCGGCGGCCCGTGTGAACTTCGACTCGCGATGAAAGCGCATCGCCGTGTCGTTGTAGACTTGCCCCGCGAAGGCCTTCGCCGACATGCGTGCCATGCCGCCCATCTCGAGCCACAGCGAGCCGGTCGCGACCGCCACGACGCCGACTTCTCTGCCGTCGTGCGTGACGTTCGCGTACGCGAGTCCGGGATCGTTGAGGAGCCACTGCGCCGCCCACGCCCGGAGCTCCTTTGCTCGTTCGTCGCGGGGGAGCTGTGCGATGCGCGCTTGCTCCGAAGGGGGCATTGGTGTCGTGAACATCGGATTGGGCCCGACCTCGACGCGAATCGGAAAGACGGGCGCATATCCCACGACTCGTGCACCGAACAGCAACCACACCTTGCCTTGAATGTCGTTGCGGTCCGTCGCCGTGGCAAACGTGAGGTCGGGATACGGAAAGGGGCCGCGCAGGACGCGCCAGTTGCCCTTGTGCACATTGAGCATCTGGAGCTTGCGCTCCACATCGGCGTTCTGTTTCTCCTCCTTCGGGCCGCGAGGTGTTCCCGGATTGTAGAAGTAGCCGAAGTCGAGGGTCGGTTTGGTCGGGCTCGTGAAGTGAAATTCGGTCGGACACGGATCGCACGACGAAACCTCGTAGCCGAGGTAGCCGTCGTCTTCGGACAACCCCATGTGACGCGTGTCTCCGAAGTAGAACTGGTTTGCATCGCCGAGATCGGCAAATAGCTTCGGATTCGCATGGAGAGGCGCGCGTGGTGCGGCAGCAGACGTGCTGGCGCTCGCGATGGTCGTCGCAACCGTGGAGGACGATGGCGCGGGCGCGACACGTTGCGCCTGCCGCGTTGCAGGTGCGCCCCCGCAGCCACAGAAGACGAACCACACGAGCATTCGAAGGACGCGCATCACCACACCCATATCGAAAACGCACGGGCCGCGGGATGCATTCACCGCAGAGGGGCCATGGACCGCCGGTCGAGCTCGTTCGCCATGATGGCGATGGCGTCATCGGCTTGCACGCTGACGGGGCCGAGCGAAAGCGGAACACTGCGCAGCGCCACGAGGCGTGCGTGCGTCGCATCATCGAACCCGAGGTGATCGCCGATGAAGAATACCGGCGCGCTCGAATCGATCGACGCCGTGCGGACGTCGCTTCCGCGCACGTCGAGGGTGTACGGCACGAACGCGCCAAGATCGGCGATCACTGCGTCGAGGCCGCCGCGCGCGATCGAGACGCCGCGCGTGCTCTCGTCGAACGACTCGACGGCGGGCGTGCGCCCGAGCAGGTTTCGAATCGCGCCGGCCAAGCTTCGCTCGTCGGGTCGTAAGTACTCGGACGTGCGCCCGTCGAACTTGATGCTGCGTGGGGCGCGGGGACCTCCGTTGAGAACGAGGTATACGACGGTGTCGCGACGCACGTCGTGCGAGATCAACAGCCCCGCGCGCACGCAACGGAGGAGCACGTCGAGCCGCCCGCTCGATCCGGGCAAGTCGTCGAGCGAGAAGTCTCCGGATGCCGTCGCCGTCTGCCCGATCACGACGAAACGGCGCTGCATCACGCTCCGTGGCACTTCTTGTATTTCTTGCCGCTGCCGCAGAAGCACGGATCGTTGCGGCCGAGCTTCACCTCTTTTTTTGCGGGGGCGAGCTCGAGCGACACCGTGTTGGCGAAACGGGCCGCGTGCTCGAGCGTGTCCTCGGGTGTCCAGTCGGCGATGACGCGACGCGCGAGCTCCCGGGGAAAGTAGAAGTCCTCCACGCGCGCCTTCGCGGCGAGGGCGGTGGCCGCGAACGTGAAGCCCACGATGTCGGGGATGTGCCAGTCGACGTCCAAGTTGAGCGCGGCGGTGATCGCGAGATCCTCCGGCACCGCGGCCTGGTCGGCGTAGCGGAACGGATCACCCTCGGGCAGGCCACGCGTCTCGTGCAAGAGGAACTCGCGGCCGACCGCGATCGCCGGCAGCCGCCCGTTCTTCTCGGGGTCATCGAGGATGACGAGCGCGTTGTCACGCAGCGACATGCGCGTTTGCGTCACCCGATCGTCCGTGTGCGTAGGAATACCCTCGAGGATGCGTCGTGCGTCTCCCCGCACGCTCTCGCTGCGAATCCCGATGGCGAGCACCGCCAAGACCGCGTCGAGGATGGCGTGACTCGCGTCGGCGTTGGCGAGCACACGCTTGTACATCGGAAGCGAGTGCTTTCCGAGGCGCGCCGCCGCCCACGCCCCGCGAAAGAGCATCGTCGTCGACGTGAGCGTGGCGCAGGGCACCGTGACGCTGAGGCCGTGGCCGCGATGGTCCTCGAGCAAAGCATCGAGATCGGCTCGCTCGCCCATCATCGTCAGGAGGATGCAGTGGCCGACATGCCAGATTTCGTTGTGGAAGAGCTGCGCCTTCTCACGCATCGCCGGGCTCACCTTCTCGAGCCCGGAGAACGACCGCAGGTTGTCGAGGACGAACTTGATCGCCGAGAGCAGCATCGCGTAGAGGCTTCGCCCCATCAGCGGCTGGAACGCGGAGAACGCGATGAATTCCTCGCGGGTCAGCGCCCGTCCGCGCTTGAACATTCGGATGAAAAACTCGTGGGTGCGCTCGTTCTTGCGCTGCTCCGTTGCCCGCGCGCTCTCGCGGCCCTTACGGTCGCGGTGTTTTCTGAGCAACGCCTCGAGGCGCTCGCGGGGGATGATCGGAAGGGCCCCCGTCGACATCCCCTCACCGAGGCACGTGACGAAGTGACCATTGCGCGCGAGCACGACGTAGGGGCCTTTGGTCGGTGGACCGAGCGAGAGCGCGACGCGTTCCACGCCTTCCGCGAGGGCGAGCTCGGCGAGGATGAAGCCGACGGCCTCGTGGTCGCGGTAGAGGCCGAGGGCCGTCTCGACGTGGTCGGTCTCGACGCGGTCGAGCCGCTCTAAGAAGTGATGATCGTGGCCCACACCGCTACCATCTACTTGACGCGCGGCCCGGTGTGCGGAAGAAAGCGCTAGGGCTCGCGGTATGGATCAGCTCAGCGCAACACTCGATCGGGGATGGGACCTTGCGCAACGGGGCGACGCGGGGGGCGCGGCGGCCTGCGCGAAGCGGGGGCTCGAGCTCGACCCGAAGTCGCCGGAGGTGCACAACCTCCTCGGCTACAGCGCCGCGATGGGCGGTAACCCGGACGAAGCCCTCGAGCACTACAAGCAAGCCATCGCGCTCGACGAGACGTACTTCGAAGCGATGCTCAACGCCGCCGAAGTGCTCATGCACCCACTCGCTGAATGGGAAGACGCCGTCACGATGTGCGACGACGCGTACGCGCTCGCCGAGACGGACGAAGAAATAGCCGATTGTTTGCTGCTCAAGGTCGATGCGCTGATGAGCAAGGGAGCGATGGACGAAGCCATGCGCGTGATGCGACTGATTCCGGAAGGCCCCTTCGAGAGCGCGAGCTACACGTTTCTCATCGGGCGCGCGTACTACGAGCTCGGCGACTACGAGCGCGCTTCGCCGCTCATCGAAGAGGCCGCGCGCAAGGATCCGATGCACGCCGACGCGCAGTATTACCTCGGCCTCGTGCGTGACGAGCGCGGCGACGGCCGCGGGGCGACCGAGGCGTTCTTGCGCACGCGTTCGCTCGACGTCGGCCGTGAATCTCCTTCGTGGACGCCATCACCCGACGCCTTCGGGACGCTCGTCGAGTCCTGCGTTCGCAAGCTCGACGCGCTGCTCGGCCGCTACATCCACGAAGCCGAGGTGTTCGTCGTCGACGTGCCCGGCGCCGAGCTCGTGGTCGACGGCGTGGATCCGCGGGCGCTCATGATCATCGACTCGTCCCAGCTCGCCCCGGTCGACATCGAGGCTGCGCTACGAGATCCGAAGCGTTGTCGCATCTTCGTCTACCAGCGCAACGTGGAGCGTGCGGCGGGGACGTTCGAGCAGCTCGAAGACGAAGTCCTCGCGGCTCTCGAGCGGGAGATCACGACCGTCTTCCTCGAGCCGGATGCATCGGCCAAGAAGGAAGCCCGTCACCTCAATTGAGGATCCGCCGTAGGCGGGACGACAGCCCGAAGGGCACTCAATCAGCGCCACACGCCGATGCTCAAGCCCCAGTTCGTGTAGCGCGGCGCGAGGTCCGTCGCGAACGACAGCTGCCACTCGGTTTTCGCGAGCAGGCCGAAGGCGTTCCACTGGAAGAGCTTGAGATCGCCGCCGAACGTGAAGTGTTGGCGGGCTGACCCGCCGTCGAACAGCGACGGCTCGAGATACGTCCCGAACCGAAGGCGAAAGCGGTCCACGACCGGCTCCCCTTCGAGCCCGAGCCGCGGCGAGATCGTCCACGAGCGGCCGTAGCTCTCGAGCTGCTGGTTGAAGAAGCTCGACACAGCAACGGCATTGCTGACGGGCACGGTGATGACGGCATCGAGCACGAGGAGCAACTTCGCGCGCGGCCAATTCGTGTAGCGCGCCCCGTGGTCCGCCTGGATTCGTTTCTCCTCGGCATCCACACGCACGTCCTCCAGACGGCGGATCGCTCGCTCGTTGGCGTCGAGCTCGCGACGAAGCTTCGCGCGCAGCGGGCCGGCGGGCGTGCGGGCGATCTCATCGGCGTCGTGCTTGGCTCGCTCGATCCGCTGGTCCTCGATGGTCTGCCGAAGAGGCTCGAGCTCGCCCGACGGGTCGAACCACTTGGGGTTGAGGGGCCGCGGCCCGAGCTGAAGTGCGAACCCGACGTCGATCTGGGCCGGCAAGACGACGCTCGTCGGCAGGATGTAAGACTGACCGTTGCCGGTCGCGCTCTTGACGCCGTCGGCCGCTGTCGTGACGTCACCGCCGATGCCTCCATTGACGGGTGCGCGGGCGCTCACGCCGAGGCGCCAGGGTTGATCGTCGAGCCGGAGGAGCAAACCGGCCTCGGGCCCGATGCCGCTCGGCGGCGCGAGCGGCAGTGCGTCCGCTCCGAGGCTCATCGCCACGCCGCATACACCCACGCCGACCACGAGCTGGTAGTTCATGAACGCCCACCCGACGATGGCGTGAGCACGGACGATCGCTGGGCTTCCAAGGACGTGGAAGTAGAGCCCGTTCTGGTTGGTCGCGAGCGTGTAGCTCGACGCGTCGATGGTGAACGCCGCGCCGAAGGGCCCGACTTGAAGGAGCACTCCGGCGTTTCCGTAAATGAAGTTCGAAGCGCTCGACGTCTGCTGCCCCGTCGGGACCGAGCCGCGATTCTCGAAGTCCGTGCTCGAAAAGGACCCCGGGATCGAGACGCTCGCCGTGAGATCGTAGTCGACGTGGTGGGAGCTGTACGGCGCCCGCACGGCTGGCGCAGCCACGTTCGAGGCCACGCCGTCGACCCCTTCCGCGACGCCTGCGTAGGCGCCCCCGAGCCCGAGCAAGCGCGAAGGCCCGAGGACCGGACCTTGAAACACCTCCACGTTGTAGGCGTTGTTCGTGATCAGCGGAGGAGTCTGCGCGGAACCGTCGCGGGCGGACAGAAGCGTCAGCGCACCGCCGAGTGCGATTGCGAGCGCCCGAGGAGAAAGCGCACGAGCGGCTCCGCGTCGACCTTGGCGGTCGACAAGAGCGCGTCGAGGAGCTTCTTGCCCAGTTTTGCGAGATCGAGGAGCTGGCCGATGCGTTGCCGCTGGAGCTCGATCCGCTCGAGCGTTCTCGCGTGCTCCTGCCCGCGCTTGCCCGAGATCTGCTGCTTCTGTCGATCGAGAGAGGCGAGCGCTTCCTCGAAGGCTTCGATCGCCGCATCGATCTCTGCCTTCTCCCGCTCGCTGAACACGCGCGAGATCATTTTCCACAGCTGCACCTCGGCGACGTAAAAGTCCCTGCGCTCACCCTGCACCCAGACACGGCGCACGATGCCCCATCGAAGCAGCTCGTTGAGCGACATGCTCACCGCGCCGCTCGAGAGCTTCAAGAGATGGCGCAGGTCTTCGGCGCTGAGCGCCTCGGGCGACAAGTAGAGGATGCCCCAAAGACGCCCGAGGTTCCGCTTGAAGCCCCAGAACTCGATGAGACGCCCCACGACGTCGCTGACGATCACTTCGCTCGGCGAGAGCACCTGCGTCACGACGCGACCATAGCGCGACGCGGCGCTAAAAGGCACGCGCGGTGAGCTCCGTCGCGAGCGCGGCGAGCAGGTCTCGCGCACGCGACGCGGGGAGCGTGCCGAGAGCGTCGAGCGCTGCGCGCGTGTGACCTTCAGCGCGCGCGCGGGTGCGCTCGGCGCCGCGGGTTTTGCCGACTGCGTCGACGAGCTCCGCGGCGGCACCGTCGTCACCGGCGCGGGCCCGCTCGACGACGCGCCCGAGCTCGGGTCGCGCGGCGACGGCGACAAGCAGCGGCAACGTGATCTTACCTTCGCGCAGATCGCAGAGGAGATGCTTGCCGGTGTGCGTAGGGTCACCGCGGTAGTCGAGCGCGTCGTCGACGAGCTGGAACGCGATGCCCACGTTGCGTCCGAGCTCACCGAGGGCAGCGATCTCGCTGTCGCTCCCCCCTCCAGCGCGGGCACCGGCGCGCGCCGCCCACGAGAAGAGCGAGGCCGTCTTCCCTTCGATGATCGAGAGGTAGATCGATTCGTCCGCTTGAGACGACGTACGAAAACGGAGCTGGATGACCTCACCGTCGACGAGGCGGCGCAACGTCGCGAGGAGCTCGCTCATCGTGGGGCCGGGCGCGACGTGCGCGGTGCGTTCGAGCGCGTGTGTCAGGAGGAGATCGCCCGCGAGCACGCTCACGGCGTTGCCCCAAACGCGGCGAGCGGTGACGGCTCCTCGCCGGACATCCGAGTCGTCCACGACATCGTCGTGAAGCAGCGTCGCGAGGTGCACGAGCTCCGCGACGACCGCAAGCTCGCGCGCTGCAGCGTTCGGCTTCGTCGTGAAGCACGCCGCCGCAAGGAGCACGCACAGGGGTCTCACGCGCTTGCCACCCGCCGCGAGCAGATGCCGAGCCGCGTCCGTCGCGGGGGCCGTGCCTTCGGACGAAGACCGGTGGAGCTCCGTTTCCACGTAGGCGAGATCAGCCCCGAACGCGTCACGGAGCTCGACGAGGCGTGAGGCCGCGCGCTCCCCTACCCGCTCGGGTAGCGCGACTTCGTAGAGCTGCTGGGCGGCGATGGAGGCGTCCATGAATGTTTCAAATACTTTTGAAGAATATGTAGGACCATGGGCCGTGCGGTCAAGCTTGCTTCGCTGCCCCCACCCGAAGACAGTACGGTCATGAAGAAGAAGCAGGCACGAGCCTGGATGGCGAGGGCCATCATCGTCATTGCGCTCGTCTTCATCGTGGTGTCGGTGTCGCAGATCATCCGCGCGGTTTTTGGCGCTCCGCGCGCAGAGGCCGCCACGACAGAGGACATCGCCTGCGGGGCCAAGCTTCGCGTGCTCGAGGCAGCCCTCGAACGAGCCAGCGATGCAGCCGCTCGCGCTCCCGAGACCTCAGCTCGCACGACGTTCGACCAAGCCGTTTCACCCGAATGGGACAACCCATCATCGACCGAGCAGTCGTGCGCCTCGACACCTCGGAGCCGTGACGCGTGGACGGCACTTCTGCGACTTCGCCGCACCCTCGAGGGCCGAGCGGAGAAGGACGCGCGCGAGGTCGACCCGGTCCGGCGTGATTTCGAGGCGCGACTTCCTTGAGGTTTCGCGCTATGTGACCCCATCCCTTTGGACGAGGAAAAGCCGCAACCACTCACATTCGACGTACTTCCACTTTCACCCGATGTACGCGCCGCCGTCGACGCGCTCGGTTATGTCGAGCCCACCCCCGTTCAAGTAGCCGTCTTCGGGCCTGCGGCCGCGGGCAAGAGCGTCGTCGTTCAAGCCCGCACGGGAACCGGGAAGACGGCGGCGTTCGGCATGCCGCTCATCGATCGCATCGTCGCGCGTCACTTGCACAAGCCGCAGGCGCTCGTCCTCACCCCAACGCGCGAGCTCGCGCTGCAGGTCACGCGCGAGATCGAAGCGCTTGCCAAGACGCGCGGGACGCGCGTGGCGTGCATCTACGGCGGGGCCTCGATGGGCAAGCAGGTCGATGCGCTCGCGGCGGGAGCCCAGATCGTCGTCGGCACTCCGGGGCGCGTGCTCGACCACATTCGCCGCGGGACGTTCGACACCTCCCACGTCAAGACGCTCGTGCTCGACGAGGCTGACGAAATGCTCTCGATGGGCTTCGCGAAGGAGCTCCACGCCATCGCTGACTCCCTTCCGCGTGATCGTCAGGGGATGCTTTTCTCGGCGACGCTCCCGCCGGACATTCTGCGCCTCGCTGAAACCCGCCTTCGCGATCCCGAGTTCATCACGCTGTCGGGTGATGCGATTGGCGCGCTCGAGGTCCGCCACTTCGTCTACGTGGTCCCGAGCGGAGACAAGCGGCAAGCGCTGCTCCGCGTGATCGAGGTCGAGGATCCCGAGAGCGCCATCGTCTTCTGCAACACCAAGGACGAGACCGAGCGCCTCGCCGAGCTCCTTCAATCTCGCGGCTACGACGCGGCTTGGCTCAACGGCGATCTCGAGCAAAACGAGCGCGAGCGCATCATGCAGCGAACGCGCGAGGGCAAGCTCCGTTTCCTCGTGGCGACCGACGTGGCCGCGCGCGGCATCGACATCTCGCACCTCACCCACGTGATCAACGCCGACCTGCCGGAGACCCCCGAGCAGTACGTCCACCGAACGGGACGCACGGGCCGCGCGGGCAAGACGGGCACGGCGATCTCGCTCATCGGGCCGAAAGACGTCGGCAACCTCTACTTGCTTCGGCTGACGTACAAAATCAGGCCCATCGAGAAGCAGCTCCCGAGCGCGACGGAGGTTCGTACGCGCGAGGAGGCCGACCTCGTGACGATGTTCGCGGAGGCCTACGCGTCACGCCCGGTTCACCCGGAAGATTTGTCGCTCGCGCGCCGATTGCTCACGCACGCGTCCGCGGACGCCATCATCGCTGGGCTCCTGCGCGACCACCTCGGTGCGCGCAAGGAAGATCCCAAAGCCGCTGCAGCCGAAGCGCGGCGTGCGAAAAACCCGCCAGCCATTGAGCCGCCTCCCCCGCTGCCCGCAGTCACCGCGCAACCACTACCGAGCGCCCGGCGTGAGGCTCGAGGCGAGGCCAGAGCAGAGCGACCGGGAAGGCCTCCGAAG
>Ga0302326_10004931_pt1 | contig 30653 bp, 18 predicted proteins | sample Palsa_T0_3_FD_202264 | JGI IMG/M metagenome (GOLD analysis project Ga0302326, IMG submission 202264) | Peat permafrost microbial communities from Stordalen Mire near Abisko, Sweden - Palsa_T0_3 | ecosystem: Environmental > Terrestrial > Soil > Palsa > Peat permafrost | place: Sweden: Abisko... | reverse complement strand
TTGATCTTGATGGCGGAATGACAGGCGATGGAGGCGGCAATTCGCGTTCGCAGCGCGGTAAGATCCTCATTCCGCGCCAGTTCGTCTGAATCGGCCGCGGATTGCTCGATCACCTCGGTCAGCATGCGTTCGAGAGCCGCTCCGTCCAGTCCCACGGGGGCGGCCTTGACCGCAAGTATTTGAGGACCGAAAGGTTCCACTTCAAAGCCATTGCGCTCCAGCTCCTCGGCAATCCTCGCAAATACCACCATCTGGGACGGCTTGAGGTCCACCAGCAGCGGCATCAGCAGCCGTTGACGCTGCACGTGCTCCACCTGGCGGTCACGCAGGATTTTTTCAAACAGCACCCGCTCGTGGGCCACATGCTGGTCGATGATCCAGAGGCCGTCGGGGCCCGACGCCAGGATGAACGAGTCGCGCAGCTGGCCAAGTGGGTGCAGCGAGCCCAGGTGGTTGAGGTTTTGCGCCGCCTGTTCGGCCTCAACCAAGGCTGTCGCCGTGGCCGGACTCTCGGTGTAAGCTGCTGCATCGTCGAGAGTTGCGCAGTTGCCGGAGGGCGGCAAAGACGGAGGTGTAAAGAGTGCGGCCGCGGCCTCGCCCCATGCCTTCTGGTCAAAGCCGCCGGGAGCATAGCCGGCGCTCAGTGCGTGCCCATCAAAGGGCAGCTTGCCAGGGACGGGCGTGGGCAGGCGCGGCGTCAGTTGAAAGGGCTCCGCGTCGGCCTCGGCGCCGGCCCAGGCCCCGCCATTGTTAAGCTGTTCCGAATCGGCTGGGAACGGCCGGTTGCCGGGCGAGCCGGGCAGGGGCGACGCTGCCGGCGGCATCAGCGATGGGCTGGCGGCAGGGGCCGAATCGAGGGCCGCCAGGAACGCAGCCGCCGGACGGGCCTGGATCAGCGCCGTCCGCAGGCTGTCGCGGACGAAGTCGTGGATCAGGGTGGACTGCCGGAACCGGACCTCGGTCTTGGCCGGGTGCACGTTCACGTCCACCTCTTCGGGCGGCATCTCCAGAAACAGCAGCACCACCGGAAAACTGGTGGGCGGAATCACGTTGCGATAGGCCTCGGTGATCGCATGCAGCAGCAGCCGGTCGCGGATAAGCCGCTTGTTGATAAAGATATAGATCGAGTTGCGATTGAGCTTTTGCAGCTCCGGCTTGGAATAAAACCCGCTCAGCCGCAGGTGACCGGGATCGCGCTTCAGCTCCTCCGGGTCCTGCTTCCACGGCGGCGGCTCGGGCAGGCCGGCGTGGCTCAGCGGAGCCTCGGCGGCAACTGGGAGAAGCTTCGCCAGCGTGTCCTTGCCAAAAATCTGGTAGATGCGTTCGGCCGTTCGCGCCACGGGCGGAGCGGAAAGCAGCGTATGCGTGGCCGACAGCAGCTCGAAGTGCTTGTCCGGATGCGCCAGCGCGTAGTGGGTCACGAGCGCGGTCACATGGGCCAGCTCGGTCGACTCGGCGCGCAGAAATTTGCGCCGCGCCGGCGTGTTGAAGAAAAGATCGGCCACGGCCAGCGTCGTGCCTCGCGGCAGGGCCGCATCGTCCACATGCAGGATCTTGCCGCCGGCAATCTCCAGGCGCGTGCCGGCGGGGTCGTCTCCGGCCGCCGTCTCCAGGGTCACGCGGGCCACCGAGGCAATCGACGGCAGCGCCTCGCCGCGAAAGCCCAGCGTGGAGATCGAGAGCAGGTCGTCGGCGGTGCGCAGCTTCGAGGTGGCATGCCGCTCAAAGGCCAGCAGGGCGTCGTCGCGGTTCATGCCGTGGCCGTCGTCCGTGATGCGGATCAGCCGGCGCCCGCCCGCCTCCACCTCCACGCGGATGCGCGTCGCTCCCGCGTCCAAAGCATTCTCCAGCAGCTCCTTAACCACCGAAGCCGGACGGTCGACCACCTCGCCGGCGGCGATCTGGTTCGCAACCTGATCGGAAAGAATACGAATCCGGCCCATAAGGCTTTAGGGTAACGCAAGTGCAGGGACCGGGGATCAGGGAGGTCACTCCGTGAACGTTAACCGTCAGGTGGCCTGGGCGAGAATGATCTCCGACTGAAGAGCCGAGCCCAGAAACCTGGGGAACATTTTTCTATGGCGCCAGGTCTCCGACCGCTTGATCTTGTACCAATAATGGGTGCCCCAGGCCCCGCTTTTGGGACCTGGGAAAGCATAGGTTACGGATTCTTTCTGCGATCGACGGCCGGCCCCGTGTTTCGCCGAACCTTGAGGTTGTTCACCGCATACTCAATGAAGCGCGGCTCGAAGTGCGGCTGCACGCCCATGAACCGGCAGGTCGCAATCACCTGGTCCACGATGAACCGCGGATGATAGGCCGCCAGGTCCAGCTGCTTCTCGTCCCTCACCTTGCGCACGATCAGTTCAAATGCTTCCTGCGTCATCTGGATACCCTGGCGGTCGCATTCGGTCTCGAAGATGCGCTGATAGTGATCGAGCGAGGGTGCGCCAATCTCAATCTTGTAGGGTAGCCGGCGCAGGAAAGCCGGGTCCATCAGGTCCTCGGGCTCCAGGTTGGTGGAGAAAATGACCAGCTCCTCAAACGGAATGCTGAACGTCTTCCCGGTGTGCAGCTTGAGATAGTCGACGCGGCTCTCCAGGGGCACGATCCAGCGGTTGAGCAGGTTGGTGGGGCTCACCAGCTGGCGGCCGAAGTCGTCGATGATGAACAGGCCGCCCAGCGCCTTGACATGCAGCGGCGCCTCGTAAAAATGACCCGCCGGATCGTAGCGCAGATCGAGCATTTCCAGCGTCAGCTCTCCGCCGGCGATCACAAACGGGCGCCGGCACGGAACCCAGCGCGCGTCCTGCTCCTCGCGCCGCAAAAAGGAGCCGGAGTCATCTTCAGCCCGCGGCGCGGTGACGAACGGCAGATGCACGCTGGGGTCGTGCACGCGGATGATCTGTCCCTCGATCGACACCGCATAGGGCACGTAGATCACGTCGCTGAAGACGCTGCCCAGGGCCGACGCGAACGAGGTCTTGCCGTTGCCGGGCGGCCCATAAAGGAGCATGGCGCGCCCGGAATTCAATGCCGGCCCGGCCTGCTCCACGATGCTGTCGTCGTAGGTCAGCTTGCCCAGGCTCTGCCGGATTCGATCGAAGCTGATCATCTCGTTGGTCATCTTTTGCAGGTTGACGCGGTCGGTGAAGTCCTCCAGCGTCACCGGCGCCGGCCCCGTATAGCGGAGCCGCTGCAGCGCGTCGACGGTCCATCGCCGGCCCTCGTCGGTGAGCTGGTAACTCATGTCGATCATGCTTTCGGAGTCGCGCGTTCCCAGCGCGCTGAGCAGGCGCCGATCGATCGCCATGCGCACCAGGTCGATCACAATGTGATAGGGCAGCTTGATGGCTTCAACGAAATGGCGGTTGGTCTCCAGACGGCCCACGTAGATGAGCTTCATCAGCAGGCTGAGAAGGTCGTTTTCATCGATGCCGGTGGCGCGCAGGTCGGCCGGCTCCAGCGGAATGCGATGCAGAAACGCATCCAGGGCGCGCTGGCTGATGGCGCGCAGAGCGACCAGGTTGTCCCCCAGACGGCCGCCCATCTCCGACAGCCGCACCAGCGCCGCAGCCACATCGTCCTCCGTGACCAGCCCGGCTTTCACCAGCAGATCTCCCAATCGCAATCGCGTTCCGATAATGCCCTCCCGAAAAACTGACTCTCTGAATGAATGTGCACGAGCCCTGAAGGGGATTGTGCCATGCCGCGGCGCAACCTTGCGTCAAGTCCATTCGATAGGGGTAGCCAAAGCTATTCTAGCCAAGCGGGCGGGCGCATATCCTGCGCCGGCTGCGGATATACATCCATCGTAACCGGGGCGGGTACCTCGCGAGATAATAGCCGGCAGGGCGCCACGGCAGGCCGCGGCGTTGAGGCAATGCAATCTGAAGGATTTTCGGGGAATTCACCACGCGCCGATCTCAATTCGGCGATGTGACCTGAAGCTGGCGCCATCCCGGCCCTGGCGCGGAGTTTGAGTTCACCACGCCGCCGGTCGAGTTGCTCCAATAATTCGCGTTCGGCCCTGTCCATACCTCGCGCGTCTCGCCCGTCATGGGGTCGAGCGTCGGCGTCACCCCGCGCAGCGCCTGCGTGAAGCCGGTCACCTGCGCAGCCTGCGCGTCCTGGTGCCGGCGGAACGCATCCACCTGGCTGCGCATGGCTGCCATCTGCGACTCGAACTGCTGCACCTGCCGGCCTATATCGTCGCGCCGCTGCTGCTGGCGGGCGCGCTGGTAGTCCAGGGCATAGGCGTCCATCTTTTTCTGGTAGGCAAGCCACGCCGGGCTCAGGTGAAACGACCGTGCGCAGTGCAGCAGCACCGCTCGCGCCACGGCCACGCGGTCGGCCGGCGCCATGAAACTGCCCAGCGTCGGCGTCTCCCATAGCGCGCCCTGCGCCGCGGTGCGCGCAAACGCAAAGGCGATGCTGCCCGACGCGCATCGATACGCAATCTGGCCCGTCGAGGTATGGCCGCCCGCATCCAGGGGCAGATAATCCGGCACCACCAGGTCCACGTTGCCGGCGTCGGCAGCGGGGTTGCGGCACACCTGCGCGAAGCGGCCCCGCGCATAAAGGGCCGCAAACTCGGGTCCCGTGCGATAGCGCGCCACCACCAGTTGCGCCTGCGCGCCCAGATCGTAGACCTCGCCCTCGCGCGCATGATACTGCGACGGCGCGGTAAACACGGGGATGGAAACATCGCCGAGCCGGACACTCACGCGCCCGTCGGGAGAGGTCATATCCACCATCGGCCGCTCATCGGAGTAGCCCATGCGAAAAAGCCCGCCGCGTACCGTCCAGCCCTGCGGCGCCTCCACCGTAAACGCCTTTTCAAACGGATCCTGAAACGTGGTCCAGGCAAGAGCCGGATCAGCTCCATGCGCGGCTTGAGCGCCGGCAGCGGCAACTTGGCTCGTGCACAGCCCGCACGCGGCAACAAATAACAACTGGCAAACCTTGCGCATTTCGGTCTCAGAATCTCGCACACGCTTGCCGGCGTTGTCAACGAAAAATGGCAGGGCAATCGCGTGAATGACCTCTGTTGCCGGAATGGCTCCGCCCATCCATGATGGGCAAGCGACTCACTTCTCGCCAAACCGCCAGGAGATCGATCCGCCCACCCACGACACCACCCGGACACCCACGCTCTGTTCATTCGTCCCGCAGTCGAAGTCGTTGACCGCGCCGCTCGGCCCCGAGCCTGCCGCGCAGTAAGGCACCGCGCCCAGCCGCCAGCCGGGCGCGAACGTCTCCGTAGTCTGCCCGGTATAGCCGCGCGCCAACATGCCATCAGCGCCCAATTCCATCCGGCCATTTAGAAACGTGCGCACCACCGCCAGCCGCGTCTCGCCCACCGGAATCGCCTCAAACGGCGCGGGGTGCTGCGCGTTGCCCAGGTCAAGCTGCTTATGGCCCACATACTCATACTCGCCGCGCGCGTGCAGCCCGGCGGGCAGACGGTCGAGCGTGGTGAGCGCATCGAATATCGTGCGCGGCGCCTCGGGCGTAATCTGCGGCACAATCGGCTGGCCGTCGATCGCGCCGCCCAGCAGCCGCGCGTCGGCCTTTGAAATCACCCCCTGCAGCGTGCCGAAGCTCGAAAACTGCCGCCGCACGCTGGCCGTGAAAAACTTCATCGTCCCAGGCCCCAACGGCTGTTGCGTTCCATTGTCGGGGTCGATCTTGCCCAGCGTCTCGGTTGTCGTGGTGCGGCCCACGGTCACGCGCACATCGGTCGCGGAAAATGCCTTCTCGAGCACCAGTTGCGCAGAGTGCGACCGCTCAAATGGCGACGGCAGCGCGGCCACACCAGCAGGACTTCCGGCAACCTTGCTGCCCACCGCAATGCGCGGGTCCTCGGTAAAGAAGGCCTGCCCCACGCTGACCGACGCCGCCGGCAACCAATGCGCCGCGCCCGCGCCCGGCGTCCACGCCATGGTGGCCTTGGGCGCCAGAAACGTGCTCCACCGATCGAACGAATATGCGGGATTGATGCGGTCAGAATTCTTGAGTTCGATCGTATCCGGCCGCAATCCGGCATAAATGCGAACATGCCGGCCCAGCTCGGCATCGAGCGCGACAAACGGCGCGGCATCGCGGATGATCACATCGTTCGACAGCACTTTGAGGAACCGCCCGTAGACCTGCACATCGTCAGAAAGGTAATGATCGAGGTTGTCGCGGTGAATGTCGTCTTCGTGATAGTCGAGGCCGGCCATGCCCTTTAGCCACGGCCTGAATGTATGCGTCTCCCTCGCCTCCGCGCCCTCCACGGTGCGGAACTCGCTCTGCCGGATCAGCCCTTCGCCGAAGTTCGAATAGAGTGCCAGGTTGTAAGTGCGAAAAAATCCGGAAAAGCCAAGCTCGTCGCTGGGCCTCAGCTTCCACGCGTCGTCAACGGCCTGCATCGTCGTATGTGTCTGGTCAAACTGGCGTGGGTCCACGGTGTCGCCGAGCACCAGTCCGTCGCCCAGCGGCACCAGATTGCCCTCATGCGACTTGCCCCAGTAGCCAAGATTGAAAAGCGTGATCTCGTGCCTGCCTGGATCGAGCACGCGCAGCGCATTCCACTTGAATTGCTTGCGATGCTCCAGGCGCTCCATCAGGCCGTTGCCGTAGTTGGCCTCGACAGCCAGCCACTCTTTTTTTCCGGGATCGCCCGGCGCAAATCCAGCCGTAAGATCCGCGTCGCGCCCATCGCCCGTCAGCGTGAGGAATCGCCCCGGCTGCGGGCGCAGGCCATAGGTCGCGGCCAGGTTGAGCGCGTGGTTCCCTTCGAGCACGTTGAATGCGCCGCCGTCCGTGGTCACGCTGCCCAGCGCGCCGGAGACAAAGATGTTGGGGTCCGCGTAGCCATTGCCATGCGCGTTTGCTGAGAGGTTGTTGGTCACGAGATACCCACCCACTGCGATGTATTGCGCGATGGGCTCGCCGTGGTCGCCGGCCACCCCCGGCACAAAATATTGCGGCGCCTTGATGCCTCCCGACGCGGTCTGAATAGGCAGGCCGGGAATGGAGATGGGCGCGCCGGGCCGTCCGGGATTGGCGTCCAGCAGCTCCTCGCGCACCAGCACTTTCTCTGACGGATCGGGCGACGCGAGCGTGACGTCGCTCAGGTCGGCGGTGACGATCACCTCTTCGGCGGCCGTGGTCACGCGCTCCAGACGCAGATCGATCCGCTGCTCGGCGTCCTTCACATCGAGTTCGCGCGCCACCGGTGCAAACCCCGCGGCATCCAGCCGCACCGCATAGGCGCCGCGGCCCGGCAGCGCAATCGAAAACCCGCCATCGCTTGCGGTGACCGCGGCCAACCGCGCTCCTGCTGCCGAGTCAAGCTCCACACGCGCGCCCTCAACCGGCCTGCCGGCGGGATCGAGCACTACGCCCGTAACGCGCGCCGCGCCGCCCTGCGCAAGAGCTGCGGCGGTCAGAATGAGAGCAAGCAGCAGTGCTACGAATCCTGGATTCGTGCTACCTTGCATCGCTCCGCTCCGTCGATCCATCGCGCGCATCTTCACTTCCTCAGTGCTTGTGGTCGTGTTTGCCGGCATGCCTGCCGCCTTTGCCGCCGTCTTGCTTCTGCGCCGCGCCCGGCGACGTCATCACCAGCTTCCCGTGCTGCACGCCTTTCAGCCCGATCAGCCGGTCGGCAAACTGCTCCACCTCGCCGGCCTTTCCTTGCACAATCAGCACCTCAAGGCAGCTGTCGTGATCCAGATGCGCATGGCTGGTGGAGATGACAAGCTCGTGATGCGCGTGCTGCGCCTCGGTCAGCTTTTCGCTCACACCGTGCGCGTGGTGGTCGTAAATCAAGGTCACAGTCCCGAATACCGTGGCGTTGGGCGCGGCCGTCTGCTCTGAGACCAGCCGGTCTCGGATCAGGTCGCGAAACGCTTCGGAGCGGTTGGTATAGCCGCGCCTGCCGATGGAGCGGTCAAACCGCTCCAGGAGCACGGAGTCGATGGCGATGCCAATCCTGCTGAGAGCGCTCACTCCATCCCCCCATATCAAGAAACGTCCGGGCCGCGAGATCGGATTCGTAGCACGAATCTAAATTTGATGCTACCGCCGCCGCCTGGGCGCCTCTGTGATCTGGAACACGTCCCCGCCGGCCCGCATGTCACACTATCCTTGCAAGTTCAAGGGGAAAGCCAGGGAGACGGCATGGGCAACTCCGCAGACGGCCGGTCCATTACCACGCTGGCCAGCCGCGAGATCTACCGCAACCCGTGGATGCGCCTCCGCGAAGACGATATCCTGCGCTCCAATGGCGTCCACGGCATCTACGGCGTGGTCGAGAAAGATGACGCAGCCATCATCATCCCCATCGACCATGGCCGCGTGTGGCTGGTGGAGCAGTTCCGCTACACCATCGGCGAGCGCGCCCTCGAGCTGCCCCAGGGCGGCTGGGAGATGGAAGTTGAGCACCCCGAAGAGCTGGCCCGCGGCGAGCTCAAAGAGGAGCTCGGCCTCAACGCTGCCGAGATGACGCACCTCGGCACCCTCTGGATCGCCTACGGATTCACGCGCCAGCGCCAGCACGTCTTTCTTGCCACCGGCCTCACGCCCACCGACAAGGAGCCCGACCCCGAAGAGCACGACCTCACCGTGCACACCGTCCCCATCGAGGAGTTCGAGCGCATGATGCTGACAGGCCTCATCCGCGACAACTGCACGCTCTCGGCATGGGCGCTCTATCTGCTGTGGCAGACCCGCAAGTGATCGAAAAAACTCGCCAACCCGCGAAGCGGCGCTAACTCGCCGATCTTTTCCTAAAACCCAATGCGAAACCTTCTTTTCGCCGCCATTTTTCCCTTGACAGTCGATCGCGCTCGCACCGACAGTAATCTCATTCGATTTGCGTGGATTTCCGGGGGCCGGACGGGTTTTTCAGAATCTACAGTTTGCCGGCGAGCCGGCGCAGGCAGGGGCGGAACTTGAGGCTCCAGCCGCGGCGGCACTATGGGCCGTTCCCTTTTCTTCCCTGCCTGGTAAGAGCCTTCAATCTCGTGTGCGCGAGGAACCATGTCCTCATCCCCCAACTCACCAGGGAGACGTGCAATGACCCGCTCAAAATCACTTCGCATGTTTGCAACTGTCTGCATGTTTGCGGCCGCCTGTGCCCTCGCCCAGTCCCAGTCCGCCACGCCCCGCCTCGTGACCCTGCCCATCGACGATTCCAAAGTCGTCACGCTGGCGGGCTACATTCATCCCGCGGCCACGGCAGACAACGATCGCGGACCGGTGGAAGACTCTGCGCCCGTGGGACACATTGTGCTGATGCTGCGTCGCTCCGAACGGCAGCAGCACGACCTCGACGCGCTGGTCGATCAGCTGCACAACACGCGATCCGAGCAGTTTCACAAGTGGCTGACGCCGGCTGAGCTTGGGCGCCGCTTCGGCCCTGCCGATAAAGACGTGGCGGCCGTGGCCGCGTGGCTGCGCAGAAAGGGATTCATCGTCGAAGACGCGCCGCCATCGAAGACCCACATCACGTTCACGGGCACCGCTGGCCAGATGCGCGATGCGTTTCATGCCGACATTCACCGCCTGAGCGTGAATGGCGAGGAGCACCAGGCAACCGTGACCGAGCCCGAGATCCCGCTCGCCCTCGCGCCGGTTGTCGCCGGCTTCCGCCAGCTGCACAACTTCGAGCCGACCCCTGGAGTCACAAACGCAGGCGTCTTCAGCAAGAATCTAAAGACCGGCGTAACGACGCGGGTAGATCGGCCCGCTGCCGGCGCGGAACCCGATCTGACCGGAAACTTCAACGGCCAGAATTTCTACGAGATCGGCCCGCAGGACTTCTACACCATTTACAACGAAACTCCGCTGCTCTCGAGCGGCATCACGGGCGCCGGCGTCACCATCGCGGTGATTGAGCGATCCCAGATCGTGGCTGCCGACGTGGCCACATTCCGCTCGGCGTTTGGCCTGGCCGCCTATCCGGCTACGCCCAGCAGCACCGAGGGCGGCGTCAACTACATCTACGGCAGCGCCAGCGGCGTGGGCGGGGACGCGGCCTGCACCGCGCCACTCGCCACGGGCGCCGGCAATGGTGACCAGACCGAAGCCAGTCTCGATGTGGAGTGGGCCGGCGCGGTAGCGCCCAAAGCGATCGTCGATTTTGTATCCTGCGGCAAAAAAGGCACTGGCGTCGGCAGTTCCGGTGTCGACCTGGCCGCCGAGCATATTGCCAACTATCTCGCCGGCACGGTGACTGCGGCCAGCCTGAGCTACGGCGAGTGTGAGTCGCAGCTTGGCTCTGCCGGCGTCGTTTACATGAGCAATCTGTGGGAGCAGTTCGCGGCCGAGGGCATCACCGCCGTCGTCTCCTCCGGCGACTCGGGCCCGGACCGCTGCGATCAGGGCGATAGAGCTGCCGGCTCTGCACCTTCGGTCAACGGCCTCGCGAGCTCTGTTTATAACGTCTCCGCGGGCGGCACCGACTTTGCCGATGCCTATATCAGCAATCAGTACGCCACCACCCCCGCGTCTACATGGTGGGACGCAACCAACGGACCCGGAAACTCTTCGGCCAGATCCTACATTCAAGAGAAGGCGTGGGGCGGCCACTGCTCCGATCCGTTCTATGTCTCATGGCTCGAGTTCAACAGGAACGTGGATTACGGCGCCACCTACACCCCGGAGGGAATCTGCTTTGGAGCCGCCGAGGCCGAACAATATAACCTCATTTCCGTCTCCGGCGGCGGTGGCGGCGTAAGCACCTTCAACACCATTCCCACCTGGCAAAGCGTCTATGGAGTAGGCAAATATTCGGGTTCCACGACATTCCGGAATATGCCCGACATCGCGCTGTTCGCCGCGTCCGGTTTCTGGGGACACCTGCTCGAATTCTGCGACTCGGACAGGGCAGCCTGCAGCTACTCCAACGCAACCGACGGCTTTCAGACCTCGGGAGCAGGCGGAACTTCATTCGTTGCTCCGCAGGTGGCTGGCCTCATGGCGCTGGTGAATCAGGCGACCGGCGACCGTCAGGGTCAGGCCGACTACACGCTCTATAACCTGGCGGCGCAGGAGTACGGCACGCCAGCCAAGCCCAACGATGCCGGCATCTCCGAGTGCTCTGGCTCGGCCAGGGGCGCGGATGTAGCCAGCACGTGCGTCTTTCACGACATCGCCGGCGACACCCACAGCCTGCAGGGCGGCTTCATCGCCAGCGCCACTCTCGAGCCGTGTTACACGTTTGCACCGGATTGTCATGTCGCCAGTGCCAGCGACTCGTTTGGCATCTCCTCTATTCCCGGCGCGGCTTCGTCGACGCTGGCCTATTATGCCGGCGCGGGCTACGACCTCACCACCGGACTGGGCAGCGTGAACATCGACAACCTGGTGAGGAACTGGAGATCGGTCAGTCCCACGTTTGTCACAAGCACCGCTCTGAATGCAAGCTCGACTTCGCTGAGCGGGACAGCCAAGGTGACCCTGACGGCTGTCGTCACGGCCACGGGCCGCGGCGGCACAGTCGCTCCTGCGGGCGTGGTGGGATTCTATGTCGGCTCGCCGTCGGGCACACCGGTCGGGAAGGCGTCCATCGTACCCAGTTGCACAGGAAGCGGCGCCGGCACGGTCTGCAAAGGCGCGGCCGCGCTCAGCGTGACAGGCGCGGAGCTGCCCGCCGGCAACAGCAGCGTGATCGCTTACTTTGAGGGAGACGGCGCCAACGACGGCCCGTCCACGTCGCCGGCCGTTTCCATCTCCAACAGCAACAAGGCGCAGGCCATCCACATCGAGGGGCTGCCGGCAACCACAACCTACGGCTCCGCCGGCCCCTACACGCTCGCGGCCACGGGCGGCGCGTCAGGAAATCCGATTGTGTTCAGCCTGGTCTCGGGCCCCGCGGCCATCAGCGCCGGCAAACTGACCATCCGCGGCGCGGGCACCGTGGTAGTGGCCGCCAACCAGGCCGGCAACGCCACCTATGCCGCGGCAACTCAGGCAACACAGAGCATTGCGGTCGCGAAGGCGGTGCTGACCGTGACTCCGAACAATGTCACCCGATACGTGCGGCAGCCAAATCCCGCGTTTACGAGCAATTTCAAGGGTTTTGTCAACGGCGATACGGCAGCAACGGCCGTAACCGGCACACCCAGTTACACCACCACCGCCACCGCAGCATCGCTCCCCGGCGTGTACATTCTCACAGCCACGCAGGGCACGCTTGCCGCCCTCAGCTACACGTTCAAGTTCGAGCCGGGAACGCTGACAGTCACGTCGAAAGGAACCACAGCAAAGCCGATCGTCACCCCTCCGTCCGGCGTGTATTCCGCAGCTCAGAACGTGACCATCACGGACAGCTCGCCCGGCGCGGTCATCTACTACACCAAAGACGGATCCACGCCCACCACGTCTTCAACGCAGTACACCGGCGCCATCCACCTCACCTCGTCGGCAACCATCAAAGCCATCGCCGCCGAACCGGATTATCTTGTGAGCAGCCTGGCGGAATCGATCATCACGATCAACTAGCGCCTCGACTTTGTTGTTTCGTAATCTCTATACGACACTTGGGTGCCCCCGGTCTCGACTTTGAGACCAGGGATGCCACAAATTCACGCGGTCGCAGACCTCGCGAATTTAAGCCGGACGGAATCGCTTGAACGCGCGGATGGTCAGCAGAACGAAGACCACCAGCAAGGCCAGTTGAGTGATCCCGAACCCCGGTGACGACTGCGTCGGCGCGATGCCATGCAGCGCAGGCACCTTTTCAAACGACTGCGCTACCAGAACGAAGAAGTTGAAGTAAAACGCAAGCATCGTCGAGATCACGTAGACGCCCCGCCAGGCGCCGGCCAGCTTCTTTCCATAGAGCGCAACGATAGCCAGCAGCAGCGCAATGATGGAGAGGATTCCGAGCACAACTCCAGGCGTGACGCCTTTGAATGGGAACAGGAATCCGGTCAGGCTGGTGAGGATGGTGGTCACGAAAAACAGCGCCGTCAGGATGCTGAGACGCCGCGACGTAAGCAGGCCGAACACAACGAAGAATCCCGCGCCAATCCCCACCAGGCTCACAAAAACGTGCAACAAAGTGAACTGCGCCAAACTTAGGCCAAGAATCATGCACTCTCTCCTATTCTGAGCCAGCGGAACAGCAAGCTCTGCATCGGGAAATCCACGCGATCGGCGATGTGCCGCCAGGCGGAGGCTTGTTGGCCGTCCTGGCTTAGCCCGCCGCGGCCCGTAGAAGGGTTTCAACCTTCGCGCCCAGTTCTCCGGCTACCCGCTGCGCGGCAAGATTACCATACGGCGCCAGAAAACCGGCCATTTTGTCGTAAGAAAGATGAACCCCGTCCGCGCGCTCGTCGATGAGCACTGTCACCGGCGCGTAGGAGCCGGCGCCCGGGTTAACACAGAGATTCTGGGATTTCCACGATTTGAATTTCGTGGCGCAGTCTACGGAGGAGCCATGTCGATGGCCCACAAAGCTGCGTCGATTTAATGCCCCTGTGAGCTTGCCGCCGTCCTTCGCGCGGCTGAACAGAGCAGTCGGAAGGCGCCAGCCTCGAAAAGGCTCCCAGCGCGAGTCCTGCGCTCGATGTCCTGCACCAGGCGCGAGACTGCACGATAGTTCTTCATCATTTGCGGTACTGAAAACCGCTCATGGTGCGAGCGGCGCACGAAGGAATTGCAAAGCTCGCGCATTACTCCTTCGACGGTGCCATGATGGATGTTGGGATCGGTTCCGCTCAGGTCGCTCAGCGATTTTGACACCCGGCGATGCACTGTCTCGAACACAAACCAGTCATGAGGCGTGGCGTCGAGCTTAGAAGACGCGACGGCTAGTCCGAGTTCGAAAGGCATATTGAATCTAGGCGTTCTGGGGCTGGCCCGATCCACCCGAACTCTGGACAGATCGTGGATCGAGTAACGGCAGCTTCGGATCAGTTCGAGAATCTTCTCTAGGCGGTTGCGTCCGCCGGAAATCTCGATGGTAGCGCGTGGGTCAAGCCCGAGATAAATCAGACCAGTGATGTAGGCCAAGTAAAGGCGACGGAATTCGCTGTCGTAAGGGATATTCAAAAAAACGCGTCCCTTGAAAGATCAGGCAGCTCGACGACGCTTCGTCTTCTTGCCCGCGATCTTGCCGTTACCTGCGACATGGGCCTTCACCTGCTTTTCAGGAACGCTTCGACGGTTGTTCACCGCGCCTGAACGCCTGCGGCTCACTTTCGAGTCAACCAGCTCAATGACGAATTTCTCCTCGGCCTTGGTCAGGCCGTACCGCGCCACAGTTTCTTCCCAGGTAGGCATTGGGGTCGTGAGTATCACCGAGTGCGCCATGTCAATCCCATGATACCGCGCTTTACGGATCGCCAACCGGACATTTTCTCAACCTCTCGTCCCTACCCCCGCTCCCCGATCGGAATCCAGTGCGACGGGTACGGCGGCCCGATGTATTCCGCGCGCGGCCGGATCAGCCGGTTGTCGTCCAGCTGCTCGATCACGTGCGCCGCCCAGCCGGCAATGCGGCTCACCGCGAAAATTGGCGTATAAAGGTCGATGTCGATGCCCAGCATCTTGTAGGTCGACGCCGAATAGAAATCTACATTCGCGTTCAGGTTCTTTTCCGCCTTGATATACGTCTCGATGGCGCGCGAGATCTCAAACCACTTCGGCTGCCCCGCATCCTTGCCCAGCTGCTCGCTCATGCGGCGCAGGTGCGTGGCGCGCGGGTCTTCCGTCTTGTAGACACGATGGCCGAAACCGGAGATCTTCTGCTTGGCCGCCAGCATGTTCTTCACGTACTCCACCGGATCGGCGCCGGTCTCGTCGATGGCGTTGAGCACCCGCATCGTCGCTTCGTTGGCGCCGCCGTGCAGTGGCCCCTTCAGCGCGCCAATGGCTCCCGTCACCGCTGAGTGGATGTCGGCCAGTGTCGCCGCAATCACGCGCGCCGCAAAGGTGCTCGCATTCAGCTCGTGGTCCGCGTGCAGGATCAGCGCCATGTCCAGCGTCTTCACCGCCGTCTCCGTCGGCATCGCCCCGTTCAGCATCCACAGGAAGTTGGCTGCGTGGCTCAGCGAGCGGTTCGGCGGCACGATCTCCAGGCCCTTGCGAATGCGATCGTAGATGGCCACGATCATGGCGATCTGCGCGGTCAGGTTGTAGCTCTTGCGTACGTTGGCGTTGTGCGAGTTGTCCTTCTCATCCGCATCGTAAAAGCTCAGCGCCGACACCGCCGTGCGCAGCGCCTCCATGGGCGTGGCCGACGCCGGAAACGCGCGCAGCATCTCCACGATGCGCTGGTCCAGCTCCCGCGCCAGTCCCAGCTGCGCAGTGAACTGCCGCAGCTCCGGCTCGGTGGGCAGCAGGCCATTCCAGAGAAGATAAGTAGTCTCCTCAAAGGTCGAGTTCTCCGCCAGCTCGTGAATGTCGATGCCGCGGTAGGCCAGAACGCCCGCCTCTCCGTCGATCCAGCAGATGCCGGAGTTGGCTGCCACAATGCCTTCCAGACCCTTTCCCGCGACAACAGTCGACATAGGCCTTCTCGTCTCCCTCTTTCCATTTGTTTTCAGTGATTGCGGCGGATGTCCTGTCCTCAACAAAGGGCCGGGCCCCAAAAAATGCGGCAAAGATGTTTATAACGGAACGGTTCGGTGCTTGTCACGGCGGCACGGGCTCCTGGCACTGCCGCCGGCGCCCGTCGTCTGCCCGTTTTTACTTAGCTTCCCGGCGAGCAAACCGGCGCGAATTTTCCTCGACACCCCGCTCCAATCCGATATTCTGGTATCTACCCCCCCAGAGATTCGCGAAGCCCGGGCTAGCGCACCCGGAATTGCCTCGGGGGAGAACGAAAAGCGCGTGCAACGGAATTCCCAGAGCTGCGTCGGATAAGAGACGGCAGCTATCCAGAAATAGAGCGGCTCGCACCATCAGCCGACATGCAGACGAAAGGTAAATCATGACCGACGAATTAGACGACGCACCCCGTACCCACTCCGGCGCGCTGCTGGCGGCCATCGCCGTGGCCGTGCTGGCCGCGGCGGGCGGGCTGATCTGGAGCTACACGCTGAGCGGCCGGCTGGGCAAGGCCGAGACCGAGGTGGCCGAAGCCAACCAGCAAAATGTTCGCCTGGAGGCGGAGTTGCGCGAGACCAACGCCCGCCTCAAGGTGGCCACCGAAGAGGTCGGCAACTCAATCGGCCTGACCCAGAAGCAGATGGACGCGCGCGCGCAGGACCTGCTCCGCCGCGAGCAGGCCGACAGCAGGCGCCTGGAGTCCGCGCAGCGGGAGACGCAGCAGCAGGTGGCCGCCGTGTCCACGGATGTCTCCAGCGTGAAGACCGACGTGGGCGGCGTGAAGACCGATGTGGCCAAGACGCAGAGCGACCTGGCCAACGCGGTGTCGCAGCTGACCTCAATGAAGGGCGACCTCAGCGACCACACCAGCCTCATCGCGCGCAACCACGACGAGCTCGAGATCCTGAAGCACAAGGGCGACCGCAACTACTACGAGTTCACGCTCGTCAAGGGGCAGCGCAAGCCCGTGGGCACGGTGAGCCTGGAGCTGAAGAAGACCGACCAGAAGAAAAGCAAGTTCAACCTGCTGGTCTACGCCGACGACAAGACGTATGAGAAGAAGGACAAGAACCTGAACGAGCCGCTGCAGTTCTATGCGGGCAAGGATCCGGCCCTGTTTGAGATCGTGATCAACTCCATCGCCAACAAGAACCAGATTGCAGGGTATTTATCCACGCCCAAGGGCGCGCCCGTTCCGCCGACCGTTCAGTAACCCGGCGGCTCCGCCTTTGAAAGGGCACGGCATTACAGGCTGCGAAAAAACTCGCCCGGAGGGGCACGAAGTGTCAGGGCACGACTTCAGTCGTGCCGATGAAGGGCAAGAATTACGTGGGCTTCAGCCCCTGAGGGATGTCTTCCCGGACGAGGTATCCTTACTGCTCAATCACAGGCGCAGTCGGCGTCAACGTCAGGCTGGGCAGATACTGGAACCCCAGCGTGAAGTCCAGCGCCTTGCGCGATTCCCACTGATCTTTGTTCAGCCGGAAGGCGGAGACGAAGGTGCCTTCGACCGTCTGGCCGGGGTCGATGGTAGAGCTGGGCGAAATACCGTTCGCATGCAGCGACGCCAGCTCGGGATAAGCCTGGAATACGCGGTCGTAGTCGATGGGGATGGCCGCGTAGCTCGAATGAATGCCGTCGTCCATCTTGGCGTTGGTCATGATCTCGTGCAGAAAGACCGGCTTGTCGCTCTGGTTGTGCAGCTTGACGCGCGTAAACACCAGCACCTGGTCAAAGCCCTCTTTGGCCACAGCGGCGCCGCTGGCGTCAAAGCCTGAAGTCTCCGTGTGCATCGGGTGCGCCCACACATGCTCGATCTCGCCGGTCACGGCGGGGGGCTTGGTCCCGGCCATCACATAGAGCGCAATCGCCAAAGTCACCAGCACGGTGGCAATAACCGAGGCCCAGAGCACGTGGCTTGATCCCTTTGTAAATTCTTCGCCGCGGGCCGCGTCGTCAACTTCGGGGTAATCCTGCTGCAAAAGACTCATAACGCCTTAATCTTATCCCTATTTGAGGGTAATGAGCCATCATTCATCCGTTGCCGAGATGAAAAAATGCGCACCCCCGTAACAAATTCGACGCACTTTCAGGGGATGAAAACCGGGGGTCTTGCGCGGTGGAATGGGAAAAGCGCACGCTGGCTCCTGACGAAGAAGGCCCGCTTTACTACGCAGCCGGAGCCGCGGCTTCGGCGAATTCGATGCAATCCCACATCCCGTCCTGCCTGATCCGTGCATTGCGGATTATTCACTTGATGCTCAAGGGCCGGGGGTGCATAATCGCTGCAACGTTGTTCCTCCCGGCGACAACTCATAGATTCGGGCCCAGATCTCGCCTGGCCGTCCGGCCTTTGCAGCGGCGCTGTTACCGGGCGCAGCTTATGCTCACCATGGCAGGACGTGTACGCGCTTCTGATTCCCCGGAACAATCCCGCAATCGAGAAAATCGAAATCAATCGGCAGAGGAGATCGATGACGCACACAGTCGCGATGCATGGTGAGGAGAAGGTCTTTGGGCTGAGCCAGAAGCAGGCCCTCGCGTCGATCGAGAGCAGCCGGCAAACTCCGCGCCCGCTTATGGGATGTGCGGGCGCTAATGCGATGCGCTCGGGTCTGGCGATCTGCCTGGCCGCGCTCGCGGCAGCTCTCCCGGCGTCGCTCGGCGCGCAGGCATTTCAGCCTGTTGCGGGGCTCTCGTTCACCATGCCCGTGGGCGGTCCCAGCCCGCTGCCCCAGGTGCTGACGGCGGCCAGCGACGCGGCCCCAACCCAGATCAAATTCAAGGCTGCGGCTTCTACCGCCAGCGGAGGCAATTGGCTGCAGCTTCCCTCCGGCTTCACCGAGGGGGACCCGGCGACCACGCCATCGGCGATTCAGATCGGCGTGATTGACGCGGTTGCGAAGACCCTCGCAGCGGGCAGCTATACCGGCCAGATCGTGCTCACATCCGTCGACGGCAAGATCACGCTCAAGATTCCGGTCACCCTCACGGTCAGCCCGCCTACCGCGGCTTTCTTTGACAGCCTGCCCGGCCAGATCACCTTCTCGATGGAGACGGCCTCGGGCAACGGGCCACCGTCGCAATCCTTTCAGATCAGGAACGCCGGCGCCGGAACCCTGAGCTGGACGGTTACCGCCAGCACCCTCATCGGAAGCGGCTGGCTGAAGGTTTCATCCGCCAAAGGAAGCGGAACCTCCACGGTGATGGCCACAATCCTGCCGCTGAGCTTGCCGGGCGGCGGAACGACAGCCGGAACCTATCTCGGCCAGTTGACGGTGTCCACCTCAGGCAGCACGGTCACCATTCCGGTCGCGGTCAACGTGGGAGCCGCGGACCACCCGGCCTTTGAGCAGGCAAACGCGCTGAACTTCACCATGCCCTATGGCACGGCCGATCCGCTGCCGCAGGTGCTCACGGTGGCCAGCGCCGCGACTGCCGTTGGCCTGGAGCCGGTGAGCTTCAAATTCTTAGCGGCGGTCTTCAACGCAAAAGGGGGCGATTGGCTGCATATTCCAAGCGCCCTTGCTGAGGGGAATTCCGGAACGACCACCTGGGCCCTCCCGGTCACCGTGAGCCAGACGGGACTGCAACAATCCCTCGCGCCGGGCATTTACACGGCTGAAATCCTCATTACGTCGGTTGACAGCTCCCGGTCAATGACGTTGCCGGTCACGCTGACGGTCACCAGCCCGTCCACAACGGCTTTCTTTGACAACCTGCCGGGCTCCATCGACTTCTCGCTCGAGAACTCGGCAGCCTTTCCTCCTCCGGGCCAGCCTTTCCAAATCAGGAATGCCGGAACCGGGCCACTCAACTGGACGGGAACGGCCACCACCTCAGACGGCGGAAGCTGGCTGCACCTCTCGACCTCCAGCGGGGCGGCTCCGACGACAGTTACAGTCGCGATCACACCGGAGGCTCTGCCAGGCGCCGGCCAGGCAAGCGGTACCTACACAGGACAGATCGTCCTGCTTGCGGCTGGCCAGTCGGTCACGATTCCCGTCAGTGTGACGGTGGGAGATTCATCTTTCCCAGCCTTCGCGCAGGTCAACGCGCTGAACTTTACCATGCCCTACGGCACGGTGGATCCGCTGCCTCAGGTCCTGACAGTTGCCAGTGCCGCGACCTCCGTCGGCGTCGAACCGGTCGAAATCTCATTCAAAGCTACCGTTTCCTGCTCCAAGGGTGGCGATTGGCTGCATATTCCAAGCGCCCTTGCTGAGGGGAATTCCGGAACGACCACCTGGGCCCTCCCGGTCATCGTAAGCCAGACTGGCCTGCCGCAGGCGCTGGAGCCGGGCATCTACACCGCCGAGATCGTCATTACGTCCACCGACGGCTTTGAGGTCATGACCGTTCCGGTCACGCTGACGGTTACCAGCTCATCCACGGCGGCATTTTTGGGCAATCTGCCCGGCGGTGTCACATTCTCCATGGCAACCGGAGGCAGCGCGCCTTCGCCGCAGAGCCTTGAAATTCGCAACGCAGGCACGGGAACGCTCAACTGGACGGTTGCCTCATCAAACACTTCCGACGGAGGCAAATGGCTCGTGCTCAGCGCCGCAAGCGGTACCGCTCCCGGCAGGCTGACGGTCAGCGTCGCGGCCCAGAACCTTCCCGGAGGCGGGCAGGCGGCGGGAACGTACTCTGGCCAGATTGTCCTCAGCGCAGCCGGCGTTCAGGTCGCGATCCCCGTCACCGTATCGGTGGGCGCCAGCGTCTTCCAATTCAAGCCGTCCACAGCGCTCAACTTTACTCAGCCTTATGGCGGAGCCAGCCCGCCGGCGCAGGACCTGACCATAGACAGTACCGATGCGAAGATCAGCTTCGGCGCGGCGGCTGCCACCGCGACAAAGGGCGGCAATTGGCTGCAAATCCCCAACGGCTTCGCTGAGGGAGGCTCAGCGCACACGCCATACAGCACCTTCCAGGTCAACGTGAACGGCGCCGGCCTGAATCCGGGCGCCTACCTCGGACAGATTCTCTTTACGTCCGCCGAAAACGCCGAGGCGCAGATCGTGCCGGTCACGCTCACCGTCGAGGGCAGCACCGCAGCCGCGGCACCGGTAATCACGCCGGCAGGGGCCCACTACGCCACGGCGCCAGCGGTGACCATCACCGACGCGACCCCGGACTCTGCCATCTACTACACTACGAATGGGACCGCGCCGACAGCCTCGTCGGCGATTTACAGTGGACCGGTTCAGGTGGAAGCTTCGGAGACTTTGAAGGCGATTGCCGCGGCGGCTGGATACCCGAACAGCCCCATCGCAAGCGCGGCCTACTACATTGGCGTGCCCACGGCGAAGCCTACGTTCTCACCGGTGGCAGGACCGTACACCTCCGCGCAAACCGTGACCATCGCGGATGCGACGACGGCCGCGATCATCCACTACACTACCAACGGACAGTCGCCAACCGTCGATTCGCCCACGTACACGAGCTCACTCACGGTGTCGGCAACGGAGACGATAGAAGCCATCGCCGTAGCCGACGGATACGCTCCAAGCACTGTCGCCACAGCTACCTACATGATCCATCCGCCCGCGGACCAGCCCACGTTCTCACCCAAGCCGGGGCCCTATACTTCCGCGCAAACCATAACCATCTCAGACGCGACAAAGAACGCCACCATCTATTGCACCACCAATGGCGACACGCCCACCGTCACAGCTTCGGACCTGTGCAAAAGCTCCATCCAGGTGTCGGCAACGGAGACCATCAAGGCCATCGCCACGGCTCCCGGCTACACGCAAAGCGCGGTAGCGGCTGGGACGTATACCATCACGCTCACCACTGCGACACCCACGTTCTCGCCGGCTCAGGGAACCTACACAGGCACGCAGCATGTGTCCATTTTGTGTGCGACCACGGGCGCCACCATCTACTACACCACCGATGGCAGCCCGCCGACCGCCAGTTCGAATAAGTACGCCAACCCCATTGCGGTGTCGGCATCGGAGACCATTGAGGCTACCGCCGTGGCTCTGGACTATGCGCAGTCGGCGACCGCAATCGCGGTCTACACCATCAAACCCGCGGCGGTCGCGGCCGCAGCGCCGCCAAAAACCCCTCCGCCCCCAGGGCATTGATCACGTCCTGCGGCCCCAGCCACGCGCGCCGCAGCTGGCGGATGCCGTATGCCATCTTGCCCAGGTGCCGCGCGTCGTGCGAGTCGGAGTCGATGACGATGCGGCAGCCCAGCTCTTTGGCCAGGCGCAGATCGCGATCGCACAGGTCCAGCCGCTCCGGAGCCGCATTGTGCTCCACCGCCACGCCCAGGTCGGCAGCCTTGCGCAGCACCGCGCCCAGGTCCAGCGCAAACGGCTCGCGGCGCAGCAGCAGCCGCCCCGTGGGATGCCCCAGGATGCGCACATAAGGGTTCTCGATCGCCCGCAGCACGCGCGCCGTCGTCTCCTCACGGCTCTGTTGAAAGTGTGTGTGCACGCTGGCGATCACCACATCCATCTGCGCCAGCACCTCGTCGTCCAGGTCGAGAGCGCCATCGGCCAGGATGTCCACTTCGATGCCGGTGAACATGCGAATGCGCCCCTCCATCTCGCGATCCACCTCGCGAATGCGCGCCATGTGCTCCAGCGCCCGTTTGTCGTCGAGCCCGTTGGTCATGGCCAGGTTCTTGGAGTGATCCGTGATCGCAATGTACTCGTATCCGCAAGCCAGCGCGGCCTCCGCCATTTCGCGGATGGAGTTGTGCCCGTCGGTGGCGTGGGTGTGCATGTGCACATCGCCGCGCAGGTCGCCGGACTCAATCAGCCGCGGAAGCGCATGGCGCGCAGCAGCTTCAATCTCGCCCAGGTTCTCGCGCAGCTCGGGCGGCATCCAGTCCATGCCCAGCGCGGCGTAAATCTCCTCCTCAGTGGCGGCGGCGACCACCGATTCATCGTCCAACCGCGCCAGCGCCCACTCGCTCAGCGTATAGCCCATCTTCAGCGCGCGCTGGCGCAGCGAAACATTATGCGCCTTGGAGCCGGTAAAGTATTGCAGCGCCGCGCCGTAGGAACTTGACGGCAACAGCCGCACATCCACCTGCAAGCCATTGATCAGGTGGAAGCTCACCTTGTTCTCGCCCTTGGCAATGATGTCGTGGATGCCGGCGAAGGCGGCCACATGCTCCACGGCCACAGCTGTGTCGGGCGGGGCGCAGGCCGGCCCGGTGGCCAGCAGGTCAAGATCGCCGGCGGTCTCCCGGCCCCGCCGCAGCGACCCGGCCGGCGTCACCCGCTCGATCCCCGGAAAACTGAGCAGCCACGCGGTAATCCGCTCGGCAGCCTCCTCGGCCACGTCGATGCGATAGCGTCCGGCACTGCGGCGATAGTCGTCAATCCCCTTGCGCAGCTTTTCGATCTGCTTCTCGCCCATGCGCGGCAACCCCGCCAGGCGGCCGGCCCCGATGGCCTCCGCAAGCTGATCGATGCCGCCGATCTGCGCCGCGTCCCACAGCAGAGACACGGTCTTTGGCCCCATGCCGGGCAACTTCAGCAGTTCGAGCACACCTGCGCCATACTTCGCCAGCAGCTCATCGCGCAGCGGCAGCGTCCCGGTCTGTGCAATCGCCTGCAGATTGGCTGCCATGCTCTTGCCGATGCCGGGAATCGCCAGCAACTGCAATGAATCGCCGGCCGCGGCCCTTAAATCCACGGTGGTCTGTTCGGCGGCCTCGGCGGCGCGCCGGTAGCTGCGGATGCGAAAGCTGTCGGCGCCTGAGATCTCCAGCAGATCGGCGGTTTCCTCCAGCAGATGCGCCATGGTGGCGTTGTCCATGGGAACGGGACCTCCGCCAACAGTATGGACCATGGAATGGGTCGGGACGAATTCTCGGAGCTGGCTTGGGTCAGAGGCGAGTCTTGAAACGGCGCTTCACAGTTTGCAAAAAAAAACTCTCTGAACGGAGGCCTTGTAACAGGGCACGACTTCAGTCGTGCCGCTAAAGCCAATCAGATCGTCGTCGGGCTGTAACCCCTGAGGGATGCTCTTTGCCTGTTGCGACTCGAGATAATGAGTTTTGGATGGGACCTAAGCGCATACCCTCTGCTTCAGGCTTGCAAGCCGCCGGGGAGCGGCGGCCGGCCTTTGTAACATCGCGCTGAGCCCAGGGCGCACCACCAGTGGGCCACCGAGCGGTGGCTTCGGAACCAGGCTCCAGCGCGTTCACTAAGCCGCGTTGTGCACCACAGCGGCTTTGTTTCGAACCACACCGTCCGCCTGCGGACCTTTCTGGCCCTCGACGATGTCAAACTCGACCTCGTCGCCCTCTTTGAGCGTCTTGTATCCGTCCACCTGGATCGCTGAATAGTGTACGAACACATCGGGCCCGTCATCTCTTCCAATGAATCCGTAGCCCTTGGCGTTATTGAACCACTTGACCTTCCCTTTGTACTGAGCCACTGGCTCCTGCCTTCCTTGTCTTGCGAGAATCCGGCATGCGAGGGGAATCGCCCTGCCGATGAAAAATTAGACGCCAAATTTACACGAAAGGTTGAATGGAGCCCGTACGATTGTTGCCAGGAAAGTGGCAGAATATGGGTCAGCGCCGCGACAAAATGCCGCCGTTGCAGGCAGGCAGACGCACCGGGACAACTGCCGCAGCACGGGAAAACTGTGAAATATCGGGGCACAACTTCACAGGTGCGGAAAACTCGGCGGACGGAAGCTTTGTAACAGGGCACGACTTCAGTCGTGCCCCTAAAGCCAACCACTTGAAACATTGGGCTTTAGCCCCTGCTGGATTTCTTCCAATCCGAACCGAGTTGCAATCCCGGCGTCCATAAGGGGTTCAACCCCGTTTGCCGCCCGTAAGACGCACATACAGCAGCACCGCGCTCAGCGTCTTGCCATCCTGGATCGCGCCCTTCTCGATCATTTTCAACAATTCGGAGAGCTTCACCAGCCGGAAATCGATGTGCTCATCTTCCTCAGGATGCGCGTCACCCGCCACCAGCCCCTCGGCCACAAACACCTTCATTGACTCGCCCAGGAACCCAGGGCTGGCCCAATACTCGACCAGCGGCTTCCACTTTTTTGCGGCATAGCCGGTCTCCTCGGCCAGCTCGCGCTTGGCGCCCGCCAGCGGCTCCTCGCCGGGCTCGAGCTTGCCCGCCGGCAGTTCCCACAGAAACCGCCCCGCCGCATGCCGGTACTGCCGCTCGATCACGACCCACGGATCCTTCTTGCTCTTGATCGAGTCGACGGCCAGGATCACCACGCTGCCATGGTGCCGGATCACGTCGCGCTCGCTCTCCTTGCCGCCCGGCTCGATCAGCTTGTCGTGCATCACGCGAAACAGCGGGCCCTGGAACATCACTTCGGAACTGATGAGCCGCTCAGTCTCTTCAACCGGACCCTTCTCCGCTCCCTTTTCCCTGGCGGGCTTCGCCGCCTTCTTCCCAACCTTCTCCGGTTTCGCGGTCTTTTTCGCAGCCTTCTCGGTCTTCTTCGCGGACTTCTCGGGCTTGCGAGCGGATTTCTCCGCCTTGGCCACCTTCTTCCCAATCACCGGCGCGATGCCCTGCGCGCTCTCGCTCTTCGCGGCCTTCACCGCTTTCTTCTTCTTCTTCGCCATCTCGTGTCCCTTCCTCATCGATTCGCAATCATCATCGAGTATATCGGCCTGTGCACGTGGGCCGCATTGTTGACTGACCAACAACCGCTGTCATCCTGAGCAAAGCCGAGCCCGCTCACCCACCAACTCTGTCATCCTGAGCGAAGCCTGGCGCGCTTTTCGCCAGGCGCAGTCGAAGGACCCGCGTTTCCAACACTCTCCACCGCTCCTCGAACAACGCACCCAACCCACACTTCTGCATCGAACCATCCCAGCATGGCATCCTTAACACAGCCGGTTTCCATTCCCGCCGCACGCCGCAGATGGCTGCCACCAGGGGTCCCGTTTTTGAACGCAGACTGCTATCCCATCACCGTGGCGCCGGGCCTGCACCCGCTCTTTCTGGACTACTGCGCCGGAGCAGAGGCGGCGCGGCCCTTCTATGCCTCCCTGCCGCCCGACGCAGGCTGGCACACGCGGCCGCCCCTGCCCGCGCACTGGCCTGAACTGGGCCGGCTGCTGGCCGCGCAGAACCCCTCGCCTCACGCCGCGCCCGCGCTCGATGCGCTGCGCCAGGGTGCAGGTGTGGTCGTCACAGGCCAGCAGGTGGGCCTGTTTGGCGGCCCGCTCTTCACGCCTCTCAAAGCCGCGACCGCGGTGGCTCGCGCCCGCCAGGCCAACGCCGCCGGCAAGCCCCACGCGGCCATCTTCTGGCTGGCCACTGAAGATCACGACTTCGCCGAAATCAACCACGTCACCTTTCCCGCGCGCCGTGAGCTCCGCAAGCTGGCGTACTCTTCCGCGCCCGAAACAGCGGTTCCCGTCGGCGGCATCGTTCTCGACGACACCATCAAGCCCCTCGTCGAGCAGGCAGGTGAGCTGCTCGGCGCCTCCGAAGCCATGGACGCACTCGCCGCCGCATGGCAGCCCGGCCACACCTTTGCCCAGGCTTTCGCGGCCTTCTACGCGCAGGCCTTTGCCGCGCAGGGCCTGCTCGTACTCGACGCCGGCAGCCGCGAATTTCACCGCATGGGCGCGCCGGTCCTGCGCGCAGGCATCGAACGCGCCGACGAGCTCCACGCCGCGCTGCTCGACCGCAACCTCGCACTGGAGGCCGCCGGCTATCATGCGCAGGTCGCGGTCGCCCCGCAGTCCAGCCTGCTTTTCCTTATCGACGACCGCACCGGCGCGCGCATCGCGCTCAAGCGCCACGCGCCCACAGCCGTCGAGCCAATCGGCATCTGGCAAGCCGGCCGCCAGACATTTTCCACCGCCGATCTGCTCGGCATCCTCGTCGCCGAGCCCGAGCGCATCTCGCCATCAGCCCTGCTGCGCCCCATCTTTCAGGACTACCTGCTCTCGACATCGCTCATCGTCGGCGGCCCGGCAGAGATCGCCTACTTCGCGCAGTCCCAGGTGCTCTACGAGCGCATCCTGGACCGCGTGACGCCGGCCGCGCCGCGCTTCTCCGCAACACTCGTGGAACCCGCCATCGGCGACCTGCTGCGCAAGCACGAACTCACGCCGGAGCGCATCTTCCTCGAGAGTCCCGCCGCGCTGGCCCGCGTGCTGGCTGCCCGCGCCATGCCCATCGAGGGCAGGCAGCGCCTGGCCTCGGCCGGCAACGCACTCGACGCCGAGCTCACCGCGCTGCTCGGCTACATGCACTCACTCGACGCCGGCCTGGGCCGCTCCGCGGACACCGCCGGCCGCAAGATGCGCCACCAGATGAACCGCCTCCGCAACCTCGCGGCCAACTTCCAGCTCACAAAAGAAGTCTCGCTTACGCGCCACGCCGAGACCATCAGCCAGGCGCTCTACCCTAACGGCATGCTCCAGGAGCGGCTGCACGGCGCGGCCTATTATTTTGCCCGCTACGGCTTCGAGTTAGCCGAAGACCTGGTCGCGCAGGCTGCCAACCCCTGCCCTGGCCACACGCTGCTCTGGCTGTGAAATGTGGGAGGGAGAGCCGTCAGCCCACCCTGAATCCGCCCAAAATGTGGGTGCCCCATCCTTCGCTTTTTTCTTGCGAAGGGTGGGAACCACAGAGGCCCATGCCGCGCTGTATATACTTCGACTGAAATCGCCGTAGCGCCAGAGAGGCGGTGAGCAAATGGGGACCGGAATCGATCGAGGCATCCTGCGCGATCGCGCCATGGCTTGCACCGAGGGCAAGCAGTTTGTCGTCTTTCTCATCGGCATGCGCGTGAACAAGCTCTGGGCCGTGCGCCGCTGGATGCGCGTGGCCATGGCCATGCGGCCCATGCTCAAAGAGCTCTACAGCAAGCCGGACCTGGGATTCCTGTCGGGCGAACCCATGTTCAGCTGGATGGGCATCACCATGGTGCAATACTGGCGCAGCGCCGCCGAGCTCCAGGCCTACGCCAGCGCCCGCGACAGCGCGCATTTCCCCGCGTGGACCGAGTTCTACCGGCGCGTGGGCCGCGACGGCAGCGTGGGCATCTGGCACGAAACCTACATTGTCAATCCGGGCGCCGTGGAGAGCATCTACGTGAACATGCCGCCATGGGGCCTGACACGGGCCTTTGGCCGCGCGACAGTGGCGCAGTGCCGCGACACCGCGCGCCAGCGGCTCGACGCCGGTTCCATTCCGCGCGATTGACTAAATTGCCATTGAGCGAAGATCGCCGGCGTGCTTTCGGTTCCTGCGGATTAACGTCCATGGTAACCAGAGCCCGTACCTCGCGCGCTAACAGCCGCGAGCGCCAAATGAACACGAGTCAAGGCCTCTTGGACTGGGCAGTGGACCTGCGGAGCGCGTCATGGTCTTTGCCGTTGGATCGAAAGCGAAAAGGATGGTCAGCCGGCGCTCGATGGTATATGCTCTCGTCACCGCAAAGGAAAATGGAAATCCAGATTGAAATCGCCTCGTCTTGTTCTACAGCCCAGCATGTCTATACGGGCTTTGTCCCAGCCGCGCTTCGTCGGTGACCTGCAATCGGCACAACCTACTTGACATCGCGCAATGTTTTCCAGCCGGCAGCTAGAAGGTTTCCGCCCGAATTGTCGGCGGAGTCCAGTGGAGTAAATCGATGAAGTCGTCGCCTTTGTTAACGCTCTCGTTCTTGCTTTTGGTTTCCAGCATCGCTTTGATGGCACAGGAAAGAACGGCTTCGGCTCTCCCTCATGCCGGCCCGAATCGTCCAGCCGCCGTGCCCGCGGATTATGTCATTACGCCCTTTGGCTACTTCCATCCGTCCTGCGTGTTGCAACTCAATAAGGGCGAAAGCCTTCGAGATGGCGGCATCCTTCGCCATGCGGATGGCAGCACAGAACAAGTTGCTCCGTGCGAACATCCTCATTACAAGCCATCTGGCGAGATCGCCACAGGTTCGCTCGACGAACACACGACCGCAGCCGTGCAGCCGCTCGATACTGCGCCCCCGCCCGCCATTAATGGGTGGGTTGAGGATTCCAACGCCGCCATCGGAACCGCGTTCGGAAAAGAAGTTTCAACCTGGACTGTGCCACCGCTACCCATGGCTCAGGACGGCCAGACGATTTTCTTTTTCCCCGGTTTGGAGACGCTGGCCAGTCAAACGGACATTCTGCAGCCGGTCTTGGGTTCGACCAATGGGGGACAATGGAACTTCGTCAGTTGGAATTGCTGTCCCAGCAACATTGTCGTGCATAGTTCCGGTATTAATGTCAGTCCCGGCGACAAGCTCGTCGGTACGAGTGTGATGACGTGTGCCGCCGGGACGACATCGTGTTCAACATGGAACGTCATCAGCGAGGACCAAACCACGAATCAGAGCACGGAGTTAAGCAACACCCCTCCTTTGACGGCAGGTCAGGCTTTCAACTGGGGGTTTGGAGGAGTACTGGAAGCATACAATGTCGTGCAATGTCCCGATTATCCGGCCGATGCCGCGCTGACTATAACTTCAACGATGTATGACACCAATCTGAACCTGGTTCCGAGTCTGAACTGGAGTCTTGCCACTCCCTCCTCGGCTACCCAGCCTCAGTGCGAATACGCGGTGAAAACGGCCGCGACGAGTGCGAACGCGACAAATACGACCCTTACTTATGGCGCAACAGGTCCTGGCTTCCAGCTCACCTTCCCTGCCGGCGGGATCTCAGTAAACCGGGCAGGCAGCACCACCCAGACGATCGAGATTACAGATTTCAATGGCTTCACGGGTGCGGTTAGCTTCGCGGCCCAGAATTTGCCCCCTGGCGTCTCGGCGAAATTTGCACCGGGGAGTTCGTCCAATACCCACACGCTTACCCTGAGCGCAACCAATACGGTGCCGCTGACTGGAAATGGTCAGCCGTTGGTCGTGACCATCGTGGGAACTGCTTCCGGCGTGCCTGCGCAGACCTATTTACTCAACATTTATGTGAACCCGCAGCTGACAGGAGGCTTGGGCAGCTCTGTCGATCTATCTGGTGCCTACGATGTCTATGCGTTCTACGACGACGGTGACCAGCCCGGACTCGCTCCCGCGGAAAGCCTCGACACTGCTGGAAACGTGTACTCCGCTAACCTGCTCAGCCCGCCCGGTAAGACTCCAATGGGACTGAACTTGAATGGAACACAGTTCACGTTTGGGCCGCCAAATGAGTTGGACTCAGTCTACGGTACCGGGGCCAACCCCATCGACTTGCCAGGCGGGAAATTCGCCTCACTGAACGTCTTGGCGACCGGCGTCAACGGAGCGCAAGAGTCACAAGCTGTCATTGTGACTTACACCGACGGTTCGACCCAGGATTTCACGCAGACCTTTGACGATTGGAGCAGTGGCGCGAGCTGCACATCTTCCCATCCATGCGCCGCCGGGGAGTCGGTGGCAGTTACAATGCCCTATCGCGATACTCCAGGCGGGGAGGACGGCAGCGTCTTCTATCTTTTTGCTTACTCGTTCCCCCTTAACTCCGGCAAGACGGTGAAGAGCATGACGCTGCCGGAGAACCGGAATGTCGTCGTGCTGGCGGCAACTATGACCGCTGGAGCCTACTACACCATCGGCGGCGCCGTCTCCGGCCTCTCCGGTAAAGGGCTTGTGCTGCGCAACAACAGCGGCAACAACCTCGCGGTCGGCGCCAATGGGACCTTCAAGTTCTCCACCCCCATCGCCATCGGCGGCTCCTACGATGTCACTGTGTTTACCCAGCCATCCAGTCCCACGCAGACCTGCGCGGTAACAGGCGGCAGCGGAAAGGCAACCGCGAATGTCACTAGCGTGCGCGTCGTCTGCACCGACACCTACACCATCGGCGGCACGGTCTCCGGCCTCTCCGGCAAGGGGCTTGTGCTGCGCGACAATGGCGGCAACAACCTCGCGGTCGGCGCCAACGGGAGCTTCAAGTTCACCACGGCCATCGACAGCGGCGGCGCGTACGACGTTACCGTTTTCGCTGAGCCTTCCAGCCCTGCGCAGACCTGCGCGGTGACAGACGGCAGCGGAAAGGCAACCGCGAATGTCACCGCCATTCGCGTCGTCTGCACCGACACCTACACCATCGGCGGCACGGTCTCCGGCCTCTCCGGCAAGGGGCTTGTGCTGCGCGA
>Ga0302326_10004930_pt1 | contig 30655 bp, 31 predicted proteins | sample Palsa_T0_3_FD_202264 | JGI IMG/M metagenome (GOLD analysis project Ga0302326, IMG submission 202264) | Peat permafrost microbial communities from Stordalen Mire near Abisko, Sweden - Palsa_T0_3 | ecosystem: Environmental > Terrestrial > Soil > Palsa > Peat permafrost | place: Sweden: Abisko... | reverse complement strand
GGGCAGTCCCAACGTCACGGCCCAGCCTTCCCGAGCAGATAGTCCGCCACCGACTAGCGAGTGGAGAGTGTGGCGGCTACGGGTGTACGGTATAGCTATCGCGCACGATCGTAGACAGGGCGCTCTTCTGGCTCTGGGTGCCGCCGGTCCGGTCGTCTTTGTTGCGGGTTACCTCGTCAACGGGGCGAGGCAGCCGGGCTACAGCTCCTGGCATCACACGATCAGCACGCTCAGCCTGGCCCGCCACGGCTGGGTCCAGGACGCCAACTTCGTGCTCTACGGGACGTCCACGCTTTGCTTTGTTGAGGGGCTCAGACGCTCAGACGCGGGCAACGCGTCGGGGTTTGGGATGCTGGGTATCGCGGGACTCGGCCTGATCGTCGTCGGCGGGTTCCGGTCTGACCCGATCCTCGGCTTTCCGGTCGACGAACCGGCTGTCGAGACCGCGCGCGGCACCGTCCACAACATCGCCTCGCTGATCGTGTTTCTGGCCTTCCCGGGCGCCGTGCTCGTCACGACCGGCCGTCCGTTTCGTCGCTGGGAGGCCCTCTCGATCGTGAGCGGCGTCCTCTCGTTCACCTCGATCGCAGCGTTCTCTGCGACCGTTGCCGCAGCCGACGTTTCCGACGGCGGGAACTCTCCGGCCGGGTTGTTCGAGCGGCTACCGACACTCTTCATCGGCCTCTGGCAAGTCGCGTTTGTGGTCCGGGTCCTGAGCGGACGACCTGCAATACGGCGGTAGCCGTCCCCGAACGTCCCAACGCGCCCCGGCAAGAGTCCCGGGCGATGCGCCCGCTGCCTCACAGGCGCGAGGCAGTGATAATCGCCTCGGGCGGTGCGGCCATTTGCGTTTGATCGTCATCTGCCAGTGTGCGGTGGCGCGGCGGGTAGTTGCACCGTGGCGCGGAGCCCGCCAGCGGCCCGGGGGGTGAGCGTGAGAGTTCCGTCGTGTGCTTGGGTGATGCTCTTGACGATTGCCAGGCCGAGGCCGACACCTGCGTGGTCGGTGCGTATCCGTTCGATGCCTCGCTGAAACGGTTCGGCAAGCGTGGCGACCAGCTGTGGGGTGAGCTTCTCGCCGGTGTTCTCGACGGTGAGCACCACGCTCTTGGGGTGAGCGCGGGTCGTGACCCACACGGTGCCCTGTTCAGGCAGGTTGTGGACGATCGCGTTGTGCACGAGGTTCGTATTCAGCTGCAGCAGGAGCGCGTGCGAGCCGACCGTGGGGGTCATGTCGCCTTCGGTCTCGATCGTGACGCCACGCTTTCCTGCGAAGGGGAGGAGCGTTTCGGTGGCTTCTTCCGCGATCAGGGAGAGGTCGACGTGTTCTCGGGTGAAGGACCGTTGGTCGGCGCGGCTGAGCAGGAGCAATGCTTCAGTGAGATCGATCGCTCGGATGTTGACGGCGTGGAGGCGGTCGACGAGTTCGCCGGTGTCGCGGCTCGAATCGTTGCGGGCGACGTCGAGCAGTGTTTGCGTGATCGCGAGTGGGGTGCGCAGTTCGTGGGAGGCGTTGGTTGCGAATCTCTGCTGTTCGGCGATGTGTGCTTCGAGCTGCGCGAGCATGGTGTCGAAGGCGTCGGCCAGCTCACCGAACTCATCTTTACGGCCTTCCAACTCGATCCGGTGGGAGAGCGACCCGGTCGCGGCGATGCGCGTGGCGTCTGTGATGCGGGACAGGGGCGCGAGCATCCGGCCGGCGAGCAGCCACCCCCCTACGAGACCGAATACCAGCAGGCACGCCAGCACCACGGCCGTCGCCGGCGCGTAGTCGTGCACAAGGATGGAGCGAATCGGTACGGCTCCACCGGGGCTGACCGCCTCGTCGGGCAAGTCGCGCACGAGGAACACCCACACGGCGGCGAGCAGCAAGGCACCCGCGAGCATGAGGAAGCCGGCGTAGCTCAGGGTGAGCTTCAGGCGAACACTCAAACCAGGCCGCCTATCCACCCTCGCCTCCCTCACCCTCGGCGTCTGCTCCCGTGTTGATGCGGTAGCCGACGCCGGCCACGGTGGCGATGATCCCGGGTTCGCCGAGGCGCTTTCGCAGTGCCGAGACCGTGATGCGCACGGCGTTGGTGAACGGGTCTGCGTGCTCATCCCACGCCTGCTGCAGTAGTTCTTCGGCGCTGACCACACCGCCTTCAGCAGCGACAAGTACTTCGAGCACTGCGAACTGCTTGCGGGTTAGCGCGATGTAGCGGCCGTCGCGGTGGACCTCTCGGCCGAACGGATCCAGACGCAGGCCTGCGATCTCGCGCACCGGCGGCCTGTGGTGGGCGCGCCGGCGGTCGAGCGCTCTGAGGCGGAGCACGAGTTCTTGGAGTGCGAACGGCTTGGTGAGGTAGTCGTCGGCGCCGAGTCCGAATCCGGAGGTCTTGTCGTCGAGGCGGTCGGCAGCGGTGAGCATCAGGATCGGCATGCCGCTGTCGGACGCGACGATGCGTCGGGCGATCTCGTCGCCGGAGGGGCCGGGGATGTCGCGGTCCAGCACGGCGATGTCGTAGGCGTTGACGCTCAGCAGCTCGAGAGCGGTGTCGCCGTCACGGGCGATGTCGGCCGCGATCGCTTCCAGGCGTAGGCCATCGCGGATGGCGTCTGCCATGTGGGGCTCGTCCTCGACGATCAGCACGCGCATGCCTCGGATGCTGCCAGCCCAGACATATCGGCGGCGTATCGAAAAACGCATACGTTCTGGCAACGCGACGCTGCCTTGACTGGGGGGCGTGAGCTTCAGCCAGCCAGCGCGAACAGGAGCCCGCCGTACTCGATCGACCGTGTACGGCCGGCGCCGCCGGCGCGTGCTGCTCGGCGCGACTCGCGTTATTGCTCGCCCACGCGGCGTTCGCGGCAGCTGGCCACCTGCTCAACGCCAAGGGCTACGCCTACGGGTCGCCGGTCCGGTGGCCGCAGCAGCGACAGGCGGCGTCGATGGGCGGCGGGTGACCGCGGTCGGCGTGGTGCTGGGGCAGGGGCAGGGCAGCGCCATGACCGCCCGCGGTGACTGGCTTTCAGGTCGCCGCGGGGCACGGCCTTGATGTCAACTGAAGTCACGACCCACAGGAGACGAAATGAGGAGAACACGACGGCCGTTGGCCGCCCTAGGCCTGATCGCGATGGTCGTCCTGATCAGCGCGTGCGGTTCAAGCTCACCGGCCGGCACCGGTAGCGGCAATAGCGGTGGCGGTGGCGGCGACCCCACCGCCTCCACCCATACGAAGGCGGTGAAGTTCGCCGAGTGCATCCGCAGCCACGGTGTCAGCGAGTTCCCCGATCCGGACGCGTCGGGGCAGTTCGCCTACGGGATCCCGAGTTACAGCTCGCCGCTTGATCCGAGCAGCGCGGCGTGGCAGCACGCGATCGGCGCATGCAAGAGCCTGGAGCCACCGACGTTCATGCCCACACAGTTCACCCCCCGGCAGCGGTCGGCGCGGCTGAAGTTCGCTCAGTGCGTGCGCGCCAACGGTGTGCCCGACTTCCCTGACCCCACCGCAACTGGGCCGCTCGTCGACGTGTCGAACGGTTCGAGCATTCCGGGGTTGCACGCCGCGATCGAGAAGTGCATCCGTCTGAATCCGGCGGCGGTCCAGTGAAGCCCGCGGCGCGAGTGCTGGGCGCAGCAGCCGTCCTGGCTGCCGTCGCCGCCGGCGGCGGCCTGGCCGTGAGCTCTGGCGCCAAGCCAGCGAACGCGGCCGCACAGGCGGCGCCGCCGAACACCGCGCGGGTGCAGAGACGGACGCTCTCGGCCACGGTCCCCCAGGACGGGATCCTGACCTACCGAGCGCGACCGGACGGCTCGCCGTACTCGGTGATCAACCAGGCCCGCGGGACATACACCTCACTGCCCACGCTCGGCCAGGTCATCCACCAAGGTCACGTGCTCTACCGCGTGAACGACAGGCCGGTGGTCTTGCTGTACGGCTCGACACCTGCTTATCGCACGCTGGCAGCCGGGGCGAGCGGCCCTGACGTGGCCGAGCTCAACGCGGATCTGGTCGCGCTCGGGTATGCCACCCGGGCTCAGCTCAGGCCAACCTCCGCCTCCTTCGGGCCGGCGACCATCACGGCCGTCGACAAGCTCCAGGCCGGGGTGGGGGTGGCCCAGAGCGGCACGCTGACGCTTGGTCAGGCGGTGTTCGAACCCACCGCCGTGCGGGTGACGTCGCTTTCAGGCCGGCTCGGGGGCCGCACCCAGATCGGCCAGACGGTGCTGCAGGGCACCTCGACCACTCGCGAGGCGCAGGTGGCGCTGGACGCCTCGCAACAGACGAGTGTGGCGGTTGGGGACAAGGTCAGCATCACCCTGCCCAACAATCACACCACCCCGGGTGTCGTCTCCTCCGTCGGGGCGGTCGCCACCTGCCCGTCGAGCTCCGGGTCGGGCGGGTCGGGATCGAGCTCCGCTGCGCCGGGAACGGACACCTGCTCGTCAGCGAGCTCGGGGAGCAGCACCCCAACCATCACCGTGGACGTCGCCCCGTCGCACCCGGCCGCGACGGGCACGTGGGATCAGGCCCCGGTGCAGATCGGCATCACCACCGCCAGCGTGCCCGACGCCCTGGTAGTGCCGGTGACTGCGCTGCTGGCCCAGTCCGGCGGTGGTTACGCCGTCGAGGTCGTCGGCGCAGGCGCGAGCAACCATCTGGTGCCGGTCGCGCTCGGGCTGTTTGACGACGCCGAGGGGCTGGTGCAGGTCACCGGCTCGGGGCTGACCGCCGGCCAAGAAGTGGTGGTCGCGTCAACATGACCGACACCGCGCCACCCGCACCCGACAACACCGCGGTCGCGGCCTGCAACGGCGTCGCGATCGACAGTGCCGGGGTTCCTGTGCTCGACGTCGACGGCGTGACCAAGAGCTATCCCGGCGAGCCGCCCGTCCAGGCCCTGCGGGAGGTGAATCTCACCATCGGCCAGGGGGAGCTAGTCGGGATCGTCGGCCCGTCGGGGTCAGGCAAGACCACCCTGCTGCAGCTGATGGGGACACTCGACCGGCCGACCAGCGGCCGGGTGCGGATCACCGGGCTCGACGTGGCAACGATGGCCGATGAGGACGTGGCCTACCTGAGGGCCACCCGGATCGGGTTCATCTTCCAACAGTTCTTCCTGGCCGAGCACTCCACCGTGTTGGACAACGTCGCCGACGGGCTCCTCTACGCCGGCATTCCCCTCACACAGCGCCGCCAGCGCGCCCTCGACGCCCTCGAGCTGGTCGGCCTGGCCGAGCGCCCCCATGCCCGTCCCACCCAGCTCTCGGGAGGGCAACGCCAACGCGTCGCCATCGCCCGAGCCCTGATCGGCCAGCCCGCCATCGTGCTCGCTGACGAGCCGACCGGGAACCTCGACCAAGCGACCGGGCAGTCGATCCTGGCCCTGATCGACCAGCTGCACCAGGCCGGCTCGACCATCGTGGTCATCACCCACGACCACGCCATCGCCGAGCGGATGCGCCGCAAAGTCGAGATCCTCGACGGCCGCATCGTCGCCGACACCGGCCCCGCCGCCGGCACCGATCCCCGCCGCCAGCCTCTCGCCGGGCCGCCCACCCACGCACCACGGGCCGCGTTCGGAACGCCCATCGGTGAGGAGCCGTCATGACCGCCACCGCCACCCCGCGCCGAAGGCGGCTACAGCTCTCCGACCTGACCCGGCTCTCAACCGTCGGACTCCGCACCCGGAAATTGCGGGCCGGGCTGTCCGCTCTCGGTATCGCCATCGGCGTGGCCGCCATCGTCGCCGTGCTCGGCCTGTCCGCCTCCTCCCAGGCCGGGCTGCTCAACGAGATCAACCAGCTCGGCACCAACCTGCTCACCGTCAGCAACGGCCAGAGTTTCGGCGGCGGCACCGCCGAGCTGCCTACCACCGCGCCAGGCATGATCGGCCGGATCAGCGGTGTGCAACAGGCGCAGAGCACCGGGGCGGTCAGCGATGCCAACGCCTTCCGCACCCCCTACATCCCCTCGGTAGATACCAACGGCCTGACCGTCCAAGCGGCATCCCTCGACCTCCTCCCAGTGGTCGCCACCACCGTCGCCCAAGGCCACTACCTCAACGCTGGCACCGCCCAAGAACCCGTCGTCGTCCTCGGCGCCGCCGCCGCCCAGCTGCTCGGGATCGACCGCATCTACCCCGGTGAGCGGATCTGGGTCGGCGGCCAATGGTTCTATGTCGCCGGCATCCTCAAACCTGCCGTGCTCGCCTCTGCAATCGACTCCTCCGTCCTGATCGGCTACGCCGCGGCAGAGAAATACCTCGGCTTTGACGGCCACCCCTCCGTCGTCTATCTCCGCGCCCAAAACGACCGGGTCAACGCGGTCGACAACCTCCTGGCCGCCACCGCCAACCCGGAGAACCCCAGCGGGGTCAGCGTCAGCCAACCCTCCTCCGCGCTGGTCGCCCAAGCCGACGCCAAAAGCGCCCTCAACGGCCTGTTCCTCGGCCTCGGCGCCGTCGCCCTCCTCGTCGGCGCGGTCGGCGTCGCCAACATCATGATCATCTCCGTCCTCGAACGCCGCTCCGAGATCGGGCTGCGCCGCGCCCTCGGCGCCACCAAAGGCCACATCCGCACCCAGTTCCTCTCCGAAGCCGTCCTGCTCGGACTCCTCGGCGGCGCCGTCGGCGTCGCCCTCGGCGCCGCCGCCACCGCCATCTACGCCCACACCAAACACTGGGCCACCATCATCCCCACGGAAGCCTGGGCCGGCGGCATCGCCGCCTCACTCATCATCGGCGCCGTCGCCGGGCTCATCCCCGCCCTACGCGCCGCCCGCCTCTCACCCACCCAAGCCCTGTGGTCCGTCTAGCCCACCGACCCGACGCATCCCATCGAGGCCGCCCAGGAAACGCGAGTCTGTGGTGGTGCTCACCAGTTCAGGCGGGGTTCGTTATGCCGTGTGTGCGGTGGTCTGAAGCCAACGACCAGACGCCGCTTTCGGCCACGCCATCACTCCAGCTCGGAACGACGCGATCATGCTGCTGCCCGGTCGCGCGGACGGCGAGCTTATGATGGCGTCGTGATCGCAGATGACGCGATCACGCAGCGGCCGAGGTGCGCGGTCTCACGGGATCGACGCGCCGCAACGATGCGAAGGAGATGTGATGCCTGGCCTGACGGGTCGTTTCAACACCTTGATGAAGGCGAAGGTCTCGTCGGTGCTCGATCGTGCCGAGGATCCGGCCGAGACACTCGATTACAGCTACGAGAAGCAGCTCGAGCTGTTACAGCAGGCCAAGAGCGGCATCGTCGAGGTCGTCACGTCAAAGAAGCGTCTGCAACAGCAGGAGGGCACGCTCCGCGAGCAGGTGGCGAAGCTCGACGGACAGGCACGCCAGGCGCTGGCAGCGGGCAACGAGGATCTCTCCCGCCAGGCACTCACGCGCAAGCAGGCGATCCAGGAGGAGCTCGACTCGCTGGACCAGCAGGTCGCCGACCTCGAGCACCAGCAGCAGCAGCTGATCGACAGCGAGAACAAGCTGCACGCCAAGGTCGAGGCGTTCCGAACCCAGAAGGAGATCGTCAAAGCGCAGTACTCGGCGGCTGATGCGCAGGTCCAGATCTCCGAGGCGGCCACCGGTGTCGGCGAGCAGATGGCTGATGTCGGCCTGGCGGTGCAGCGAGTGACGGAAAAGACCGAGAACATGAAGGCGCGGGCGGACGCGGTCGGGGAGCTCGAGCAGGCGGGCACGTTCGACGATCCCACCGAGCTGGGTGGCGGCGGAGACGATCTCGATCGCCAGCTGGCGCAGCTCACCAGTGGGGATGCGGTCGACTCAGAACTCGAGAAGATGAAGGCCGAGCTCGCCGCCGGGACGGCGGCTCCGCAGCTGCCCAGTGGCGGCGGGAAGGAGGCGGCAGCATGATCGTGCGGATCAGCACCGAGGGGCAGTATCGGATGGCTGAGCGGCAGTTGCCCAGGCTTCAGGAGCTTGACGCCGAGGTGGTGGCGGCGGCCGAGTCCAAGGACGCGGCGCTGTTCGAGCGGCAATTCGCGGAGCTGCTGGACTTCGTGCGCACCGGCGAGGTCCTCGACGACGCCCACCTCGGCCCCTCGGATGCGATCCTGCCTCCTCCCGGCAGCTCGCTCGCGGAGGCCACCAGTGAGTTCAGCACCGAGGGCCTGATCCCGACCTGACCAGGCGACGATCCTCGGGGAAGCGATCGGCGTCGAGCCTCGCAAAACGGCGCCAGCGGCTCGCCAAGCGGGTTGGTCAGGCTGGTGCCATGCCGCGACCACGCACGCACCCGCCCACCGGTCGTGTGCCAGAAGAGTTCATCGTGAACCGCCCGGCTATTGGGCAGAAGTCGGCAGTCTCGACGGAGATTGCCGTCGGCGACCCTCACACTGCGGGCGGACGGGCCAGCTCGAGGTGGTCTCGGAGGGTTTCGCCCGTGTACTCGGTGCGGTGCAACCCTCGACGCTGCAGAATCGGGACGACGTGGTCGACGAACAGCTGCAGCGACTGCGGCGACGTCGTCGGTTGCAGCGTGAAACCGTCGCTTCCGCCGTGGCCCACCCAGTCAGCGACCAGGTCGGCGAGCTGCTCCGGGGTGCCGGTGAACTCGAGTCCCCCTGGGAGCCCCGTGATCGTCGCGGCCAGTTCGCCGAACGGCCGTCCGGAGCTCAACGCCTGCCCGACGATCACCTGTGCGAAGCTCGTCTTCTCGGCGGTGGCGGCGAGCTCCTCGCTCAGCGGCTTGCTTGGATCGATGAGCTCGTGATCGAGGCCGGCGTTATGGGCCAGGTTGCGCCACCGCAGCTCCGGATCCACGCTCTCCTCCAGCGCCCGCCGTCGCTCCGCGGCTTCGGACTCAGTGCTGCCGAGCACGAACGCGAGTCCCGGCAGGATCCGGACGCTGCCGGCCGGTCGGCCGTGGCGAATCGTCGCCGCGTCGATCTTCTCGCGGAACGCGACGCCTGCCTCGATGCTGCGCTGCGGCGTGAACACGACATCGGCGAAGTGTCCCGCGAGGTCGATCCCGGCTGCCGACGATCCGGCCTGCGCGAGTACCGGGTGTCCCTGCGGCGGCCGCGGCACCGGCAGCGCTCCAGCGACGTCGTAGTACTCGCCGTGGAAGTTCGCCGGCGTGATCCGGTCGCTCTCGGCCCACCTGCCGGTGACGCGATCTCCGACGACCGCGTCCTCCGGCCAGCTGTCCCACAGGCGGCGCACCACGTCGACGAACTCCGCTGCGCGCGCATATCGGTCGTCGTGTTCGGGGTGGGCGTCGCGCCCGAAGTTCAGCGCGGCCTCGGCGTTGTGGGTGGTGACGATGTTCCAGCCGATCCGTCCGGCGGTCACGTGGTCGGCCGTCGCCAAGCGGCGCGCGAGCTCGTACGGAGCGTTGTAGGTGGTGGTGGCCGTGGCCATCAGCCCGATGCGGCGGCTGGCCATCCCGATCGCCGCGAGCAGCGTGATCGGGTCATACCGAACCTGTGGGAAGAAGCTCGCGCGAAACAGGGTGATCGCGGGAGCGTCCGCGATGAACACCGCGTCGAGCCGCCCGCGCTCGGCGTGTGCGGCAGCCCGGAAGAAACTCTGCACCGAGACCGCTTCGCGCGGGTCGTCATCCTGCACCCTCCAGCCGGATTCGTGATATCCGCTGGGCGTCAGGAAGACGGCGAAATGGGCCTGCCGTTGCTGGGTCATCGTGGTTGTCCTCTCTCAGGTCGGGACGGTCTGGCGCCTCAACCCGGGCTCAGGCGGGGAGCGGCGCTTCCCCAACGGTCGGTGGCGAAGGGCGACCCGGCGCAGTCCGGCTCCGCGGCGAGACCCGGATCAGCGACCATCTCGATGAGATTAGTTCGTACTCGACTGCCACCCTCGCCGGACGCTACCCCTCGGCTCCGAGTCGCCAGGGATATACTCGGCGACCTCGCGGCTGTAGCTCAGTTGGCTAGAGCGTCTGCTTGCCATGCAGAAGGTCGAGGGTTCGAGTCCCTTCAGCCGCTTGACAAGAAAGCCCCGCTCAGGCGGGGTTTTTCTTTGTCCGAATGGGATCGGGGCCGACGCTTTCCGGCTGGCGCTACCACTCGGCGCTACCAAAGGTCCGCCGAGAGTGATCTCCCGCGCCTCGAGCCTCTCGAGTCGCGCGAACGCAGTTCGTCGCGGCTGCTCGACGTGTTCCGGCGGTAACAGGCGGTCATCGGTTGAACCAAAGGATCCGTCTGCTCCATCCGGCTCGAGCCTCGTCACCGACGGAAGGGCGACTCGTAGGCCGACGGGCCTAAGCGACCGCTGCTTTCCTTGCGCCGCTCAGCGAGCAGTAGCGACCGACGGTGGCTGCTCGTTCGTGGAAGCGGCAGCTCGGGAGCTCGGCGAAAGGTGCCCCCGGAGCTGGGTCAGCGCTTGGCGAGGCGTTCAGTGAGTTGCCGGCTACGGCCAGCCATCATCCCCGCTACCGCCGCGCTCAGCATGTGACCTGCTGGCCCGGAAACCCAGATCATGTGATGTGAATCAGCGAACTGCTGCGGCGGAAGCGCGGACGGGATCCCTCCTGCGTCCCGGTCGGTTGCCTCGAAGGAGAGGCCGGCATGGCCCGGCGGGAGCCGTGCGATCACGTCGCCCTGTAGACGGCGCGTCTCCAACAACAGCGTGGCCGGGCCGCCCGGCTCGCATGCGATCGACTCCAGCCACAGGAGGATGTGGTCGGCAAGCGCGCCGATCGGCGCAAGATCCATCGCAACCAGAGCGGACTCCAACATCGCCCACGGGGTGTCCGCGTCGATATGCGCCCCCAGACGGTTTCGCCAGTCGTGTAGCTGTTCGCGGGTGTCCGGATGGATGCTGTCGCTGAGTTGCTCAAGCTTGAGGACGACGGCGGGCGCGAGCCCCTGGTCGGCAAAGAGGCTGATCAAAGTGGGGCTGGTCGCCGTTGGCGCGCCTGGGGCAGGGCCGATGGAGAGGCGCAACAGCTCATCGATCTCGGTCGGCAGCTGACACCGGATCAGCGCAGCGAACGGTGACGGCCAGCCGACGTGCGGGACGAGCGCCCGCAGGGTCTGGATGTTCTCGGCGACGTCGTTGAGTAGCGGCGCCAGCCGCCCAACGTCACCACCCTGCCGGACCGCGTATGCGCCGGATCGGCCAGCGCCGAAGCTGGTCGCGGTGATTTCAAGCTGGCCGCCCTCGCCGATTCCGTCGATCGCGGACAGGGCCTTGACCAGCTCCGGCCCGGGGCGCGGATCAAAGTCGATCGATGGCAGCGACTCGACGGCGCTGAGCTGGGCGAAGACCTCGACCGCGTCATCCACCAGCAGTTCGACGCTTGCCTCACCGATGTCCGCCCACAGGCGGAAGCTCTCAAGCTGGTCCACTGCGGCGTCGGTGCGGTCCCGCGGCTGGCGCTTGGCGGAAATGAAGTCGCGCACGTGGCCGTAGTCCTCCCAGTCGCCTTGCAACCGACGCAGCGCTCTTAAGGCAGACTCCGCGGCCGCGGCAGTACTAGTTTTCCTCGACAGCACGTTTCGCCAGGCGGGAGCGAACTTCACGACGTCGTCAAGGTAGGTGAACACATAGCGACCGACGACACGTTTTCGGTGAGGGTCCGTTGTCGCTCTCACCAGAGCGCGTGCGGTGATCGCCATCTCTACGGCGAAGCGAGTCTTCTCGGCGGCGTCCTGCATCGACCCCGGACAATATGCGCGCCGGCGCTAGGGCGTTCCTAGTTGGGTTCTATTCGGCGGCCAATGGCCGGGCTGAGCCGCGGAGATCCGACGACAGTCAGCTCCCGCGCCCCACCGACGACGCTGCCGGGGCTCAGCCGACTCGCCCGGCCCTGGGCGTGCAGGGTTGGCTTCCGACGCGGCCCTCGCCGGCGTCGAAGCCGGGAAAACAGCGTGGCGGATGCTTGCCCACTCGCCCAGCCGCCACCAGTCGAAAAGCTGCATCGTCGAGATGACCGGGACCGTCAGATTCCGGAGGAACTCAGGTCTGTCATAGACCGAGGCGCTGCGAGCGGACGGCGACCGCCGATGTTGGTGGTTGACGATCAGGACGCCGCCCTCGACCTCGTCGCGGCCCGGCGCAGGCCAATTTCGCAGATGATTTTCGAGCCGTCCCATCAGCGACTCAGGGGCGTTACCACTCGCCGACTTGACCTCGATCAGCCGACGACGTCCGTCGAGTTCAGCCAACAGATCGGCGGACGACGTGTCATCCAGTGCGGCATCGACGTCCACGATCGTGATTCCCGCATCACTAAGGGCGGCGCCGACGGCCTGCTCCAAGCGCTTCCCGGTGCCGTAAAGCAGCCCGTCTCGGATCGGGTCGGCTCGGGCGCGCGCCTCCTCAAGCGCTTCGCGCAGAGCCGTACTTCGCCGTTCGAACTCTTGAACGAGCGCCTGCAGCCCATCCTCCGCGGCCGACTCCGCGACGGTCATCAGCTCTGGGTCGCGCAGCAACGGCGAGCGCAACCGGCGCAGCGCCTCAGGCACGAACTCTGGCATCGCTTGAGTCGTCAGCCAGTCGAGGATCGAGCCCCAGTCCACTTGGTCGGGGAGCAGGTACCAGCGCTGGTCGCCGCCGTCAGAGACCCAAACGGCGGCGACCGGCTGACCTAGTGCATCAAGCAGAATGGGCTGAAGCACCCCCGTCGTCTGGGCCTGCTCCTCGGGGCCGTACGCAGTCGCACTAATCAAGCCGTTGAGCGACAGAGACCACCACGGGGCGTCCGGCGGGCGGCGCTTGAGCCGCAGCCCCAGATCGCGGTCGGGACCTTCGACGCTGGGGGCGAGCGAGATCGTTGTCCGCTCTGGGGCGCGAGCACCTGAGATCGCCTGCTGAGTGTCAGCCAGCAGGAGCGTCGAGCCGCCCCTTCGCGCCAGAACACCACGCGCTCGGTCGTCGTGGACGTTGCCGACGGTCGCGACGAGCACGGCGATCTCGCCACGGCCAGCCGCCCCGGCCAGGAAACGCCTGAGCTCGTCACCACCGTGGCCGTGAAAGATGTTGGGTTCGATCGCGGCGACGCAATCGCCACTCTCCATCCCGATCCAACATCCCCGAGGCCGGCGACGTACCGACCGTGAGCAGCCGCGGCAGACCGGCCACGCGCACCCGAGGACGGTGCACGAGAGGCATCCGCGACAGCAGGCCCGGGTAGGGTGCGCTCCTATGCGGTTCTACTGGCGGAGCGACGACGACCCGCTAACCGACTACGGCGAATGGCTTGGCCGGATCGACAGGAAGAACCGCCAGCCTGGTACCAGCGCGCCGACGCTCGCGCAGACCTGGTCAGGTCCGCTGGACCTGCTCGGAGCTCTAGGCGGCGTCCCGGAGCTGGCAAACCTGGTTGTGCGAAGCGTCACCGCAGAGCAGAAGGCAACCTTCGACACCTACGGCGGCAACGTCCGTAACCACGACGTGGTGTTGCGGGCCAGCACCCCGGCCGACGAGTCCGTCATCGTCTGTGTTGAAGCCAAGGCCGGCGAGTCACTCGGCGACCCCATCGCAAACCAACGTCAGCAGGCCGAGGCTGCGCTGGCCAAGAACCCACGGTCGAAGGCGGTGCTGCGGCTCGATGACCTGCTCACGCGCTTGTGCCGCTACCCGGCCGACGACCCACGACCGAACGCGCTCCAATACCAACTGCTGACCGGATGGGCCGGGACGCTCGCCGACGCCGATGGGCATCATCACGCCGTCTTCGCGGTCCACGAATTCCGCACTGACGAGCGCCCCGCGGACAAGACCGGGCACAACCGCCAAGCGCTCGATCGCTTCGCCGACGCAGTTCTCAGATGCGAGCTGCCTGACCACGGCCCGCCGTGGTGCGTGCGCGTACCCGACATCAACGAGGTCGACGCCAGGCTCTACCTCGCACACGTCGTAACCGATCTGCGCGGCGCACGGATCAACCGCCCCGCAGCTGGCTGAGCACTCACCGACGCCGCCGGCCGGCGGACCGCGAACCGGTGAACTCCGTGATCAACCTCGGCAGGTCGCTGACCGTCACCTCGCCACCGCTGGGCGCGCGTGCTCTGCTCCGCTTGAGCCGCGAAGCTCCGTTCACCAGCGAGGAGCTTTCGCGTTAGAGCCACGCGCCTAGCATGATCGTGACTTCTGCTTCGTCGCGTGCGACGTGAGGTCGCACGCATTGAGTCAACACGCATGATTGCAGGCTGGGTCGAAATGACGTAGAGCGTGTTGCAGGTCCGTGCTCGATGACCTGTCCCCACCCCGACGTGCGCTGCGGGTAACCGCGGGGTGCGAAGCTCGGGGCTCAAGCCCAAGGCGCTCGTCTCCATCCGGGGGCCACAGGCGAGGGGAAGATCGGACGGGTGAAATCGTTTGAACCCTTGGTTGATGCTTCGTGATGCGGAGCCCCGTATCGATGGGATGCTGTGGCGGGGCGCAGGGACACGTCGCTGGGATGCGGCAGGCGCCGGTGAGCGACCCCAGTCAGGGTGAGCACCACCGTCCCCGGAGTAAAGAGGGCACCCACCCCGATCGCAGCTCGTGCGTGCGAAACACGGAAACCCCGTCTGGGTCCGGCCTTGGCCGGTAAGCCGACCGTGAGGGACGCCCAACTCCCCGGCGGGAACAGGATGACCGAGAAGCGAACGCCGGCAGCGGAAACGCAGCGGGATGTCGCGAGAGCAGGGCCAGCCCTCCCTCTGGCCGTCGCGGCAGAACCGGCCGGATACCGGGCTTGGTGCCCGGACGTGAAAGCGGGCTGACGCGGTCAGGTGAGTCTGTGAAGAGGAAGACGACGATGACCCCGGAACCGACGGACAAGCTAGACGCCACCGCGATGGCGGTGGTGAGTGGACCAGAGGACGCTCTCTCTGGCTGGCATCAGGTTGACTGGCGCCAGTCCGAGCGAGAGGTACGGAGGTTGCGCCAGCGGATCTTCACGGCAGCCAAGGCGGGGGACCTGCCAGGGGCCACCGGTTGCAGAGGTTGATGCTTCGATCACGCGCCAACGCGTTGGTGAGCGTGCGGCGCGTGACCGAGCGCAATGCCGGTCGGCTGACGGCAGGCGTGGACGGCGAGGTCGTGCTGACCCCCGAGGCGAAGCTAGCGCTCGCCGACAGGATCCAGCATGACGTCGAGCCGTTCAAGGCCAAGCCCGTCAGACGGGTGTATATCCCCAAGCCGGGCAGCAGCAAGCGGCGTCCGCTCGGGATCCCCGTGATGCTCGACCGGGCCCACCACGCCCGGGTCGTCAACGCGCTGGAGCCTGAGTGGGAAGCACGGTTTGAACCCAAGTCCTATGGGTTTCGACCCGGCCGGGGCTGCCATGACGCGATCCAGGCCATCTACCAGGTCGTCAAGGGCAAGCGCCCGAAACGCCGGTGGGGTGCTGGACGCTGATCTGGCCGAGGCGTTTGGCCGGATCGCGCACCGCCACATCCTTGACCAGCTCGGCTCGTTCCCCGCCCGGGGGATGATCTGGCAGTGGCTCAAGGCCGGGGTGGTCGAGAACGGTCAGCTGCACCGCACCGAGGAGGGAACTCCCCAGGGTGGTGTGGTCAGTCCCGTGCTGTTGAACATCGCGCTTGACGGGATGGAACAGGCCGCTGGAGTCCGCTACCTGTCGGCAGGTTCGATCAGGATCGACTCCCCAGCCGTGATCAGATACGCCGATGATTTCGTCGTGCTCTGCCCCACCCGGCAGGACGCAATGCAGATCAAGGCGAGGCTCGCCGGGTGACTTGAGCCGAGAGGTCTGGCGTTCAACGAGGACAAGACGCGTGTCGTCTGCCTCGATGAGGGCTTTGACGTTCTCGGGTTCAACGTCCGCCGCTACGGCACCAAGCCGCTGATCCGACCGAGCACAGCGGCCATCAGACGGATCCGGGAACGACTCCGCGCCGAGCTGCGATCCCTCCGGGGACACAACGCCGGGGCGGTGATCCGGCGGCTGAACCCGATCATTCGGGGATGGGCCGCCTACTACCGGACACAGGTATCCGGCCAGACGTTCAAAGCGCTGGACCAGCACCTGTGGGCGCTCACCTACCGGTGGGCGCTGCTCAGCCACCGCAACAAGTCGAGGCCGTGGGTGTTCGCCCGCTACTTCGGCAAATTCAACCGAGCCCGGCAAGACCGGTGGGTGTTCGGCGACCGCTCAAGCGGCGCCTACCTGCACCGATTCGCCTGGACCGGAATCGTCCGCCACCAGATCGTCAGACACCGGGCGTCACCCGATGACCCGGCCCTGACCGAATACTGGGCCTCACGGCGACGCAAAGCCCCGCTGCCGGTCAGCAGGACCTACCGATGGCTACTCACAGCCCAGGACGGCCGCCACGCCTGCAACGGAACGCTTCACGGCGCCGCGGACCGGCCATAGAACCCAGGCGACTGGGAACGATGGCTGGTCGCCAACCGGATCGCGATCACCACGATCGCGATCCCAACGGCAGGCACGACGGGCGAGGCTGAACCCCGTTTCATACACGCCGACTGCCTCCACCGGCAGCGGCCCGACACCTCTGCCCGCCCAACGCCATCAGGACTCGCTTGAGCCGGATGCGGTGAAAGCCGCACGTCCTGGTTCTGAGGAGGGCCGAGCGTCGTGAGGCGCTCGGCCTATCCGACCCGTGCGGCACTCTCCGCCGAAGCAGGGACACCGCTCCTCTCGATAAGGAGCAGAACCCCAGGACCGATGCCGGTGCCGAGCACGTGCATGTTGGTGCTGCCCACGCGCGACGTCAAGGAGCCCCGGCAATGCGCCAGGCGGGACCGCGGGTGACGCGACCGAAGGCCGCTCGCCAGGTCTGGAGCCGCGCGAGCGAGTCGTCCCCAAGGCGATCACACGCCGCGGAGTTGGCGACTGCTTCCGCGGCGGAGGGATCGTCAGGTTCGGGCCACGCGGACGATCGCTTGGTCGCCATAGCGATCACGGAGAAAGATCCGTGTGTTACGGGAAGCGATCGCCTCCGAACGGGCTGCGCCCAGATCGTCAGCTCGGGTTTCGTATCGGCGGACGCTGCCGATCGCCCGCTGACTCCGAGTGACATAGGATCTGCCTGTGCCGGTGGGAGTCCAAGACATCTGGCAGCACCTGGCTATCGAGTCGGAGGAGGCGATTGTTCTCTCTGCGATTTACTCCAACTCCGACGACGGCCCTAAGCCTGGATCCACCGTTGTGGCGGGTTGGGTCTGTCCGGGGGTGAGGTTTAAATGACCTCCTGTGCAGGCAAGACGGGCCGTGGCAGCGGCTGCGGGTCCTGCATCAGGAGGTCACCTACATGGTGCACGATCCGTCGGACCGATCCACTGTCGTGTTCGATGACGAGCGGGTGGTCGTCAACGCCGGGATCTTGTTGGCGGTCACGCTCGCGCGGCGGCTAGGGATCGAGGCGCTGATCGATCGCACCGTGCGTCTGGGGGATCGCCCGGGGGCGGTGAGACCGGGCCGCAAGGTGTTGTCGTTGGTGTTCGCGATGTTGCTGGGCGCCGATTGCATTGATGACTGCGCGGTGTTGCGCGCCGGGAACACGCAAGCGCTGCTCGGGCACCGCGCGATGGCCCCGTCGACGCTGGGGACGTTTCTGCGGTCGTTTTCGTTTGGGTATGTCCGCCAGCTTGATCAGGTGCTCGGCGTGCTGATCGGCCGGGCGTGGGCGGCGGGCGCCGGCCCGGGTCAGCAGCGGCTGGTGATCGACGTCGACAGCTTCGTCGGTGAGGTTCATGGCGACCAGAAGCAAGGCGCGGGATATGGGTACACCGGTCAGCGGGGATATCACCCCATCGTGGGGACTCGGTCAGGCACCGGTGAGGTGCTGCATGTCCGTCTGCGCAAGGGTTCTGCGAACACCCAACGTGGTGTGCTGCGGTTCTTGGAGGAGCTCGTTGCGCGGGTGCGTCGCGCTGGCGCGACCGGCCCGATCCTGGTTCGCGCCGACTCGGGATTTTGGAATAAGAAGGCGATCACCTACCTGCGCAAGCAGGGTGCGTTGTTCTCGATCGGGGTGCCGATGCACAAGAGCGTCGCTGCGCAGATCGCGCTCATCGCCGACGATGCCTGGCAGCCGGTCGATGATTACCCAGACAGCGGTGTGTGTGAGCTGGCCGAGGCCACGCTTGGCGACGAACGGCTGATCGTGCGGCGCGTGCACCTGCACGCTCAAGAGCACCAGACCGAACTGTTTACCTACTGGCGGCACTTCGCGTTTTTGACCAACCGCACCGACAACATGCTCCTCGTCGACGCCGAGCATCGCCAACACGCCCAAGTCGAGCTCGTCATCCGCGACCTCAAAGACCAAGCGCTGGCGCACTTCCCGTCCGGGCATTACAGCGCCAACAGCGCCTGGACGGTGATCGCCTGTCTCGCGCACAACCTCGCGCGCTGGACCGACACGCTCGGCCTCACCGATCCGACGCCCCGGACCACACGAACACTGCGCTACCGACTGTTCGCTGTCGCGGGGCGACTGACCCACAACGCCCGAGCATGGACGCTCACTTGCCCGCCCGCTGGCCATGGGAACTCGCGTTTCTCACCGCGCTTGAGCGCCTACGAGCGATACCAGCGCTCACCTGACTCTGAGGTCGGCACCCACGAGGGCGACCAGCGCCGAACCTCGGCCTTGGCATGCTCAAAATCAGCCCCACCTCGCCGCCACAATCGCCTGCCCGGGATCCCGACCGCTCGACCAGCCCCAGACGACGCCCGCGCCGCCGTCGACCAAGGCGCCCACGCTCCCAACCACACGATCAACCCGCGACCAGCAGCAGATCGCGATCAAACGGTGGATCGAGGCTAAGCTCATGGCCGCTAGCCTGCTCATCGGTCCTTCGGAGATCGCCGCCACAGGTTGGCCGGGCTGGCGGTCAACCGAGGGCTTCAAGCCGGAGCCAGATGAAAGGGCTCTTGGCGTCCCAGCAGAGTTCGTTATCCACGCGGAGGCCGTCGTTGCCGGCCGGGCGGTCCTCGGCACATCCGACGCTTATCGGTGGCTCCGTTCAACACTCGAACAAGGCATCGCTCCAAGCGTCGGACCGCTGCCAGAAGCAAGCGCCACGCTAAGCCCCGCCGCTGCGCCGATTCGTGTCGGCACCCATTCGCAGACCGAAGCAGGCAAGCTCGGAACCTGGCTCGCTCGACCGATCAGCGGCTTCCACTTCCACAGAACTGGCGAGGCAGAGCAGTTGAACCCCGGGCGGAGTTGGACGTTCGGGGATAACGAGTTCTTCAATCCAGCCATGGACCTGCTCGGGATCGCTTGGTTTGAGCAGCAACAAGGTGCTGGTCCGGAGGGGCTGCTTCTCGGCCGATTTGAGCGCCGCGCCTGGCTAGTTACTTCGTGAGGAAAAACGTTTCCGCGGAAGCGCGGTCTTCTGGGGTTGATGAGTAGCGCTTTCTGTCCGGTGTGACCTGGAGAATGGCCTGCTAGTGAGCGGGTTTCGGGTCGATATCGGAGGTGCGTGTGTTGACGTTGTGGGCGTCGCAGACCGAGTGTCTGTGGGACGAGTCGCTGCCGCTGGAAGTCAGGGAGTTGCCGGCGGACTTGGCCGAGCTGGATCGGGTGTTGGGCGATCCGGAGTTGATGATGGTGCTGTTGGAGCGCTGGCGCCGAGAGGTTGTGGAGACCGGGCGGGCAGTGTTGAGCGATGGGCGCCCGACGATCGCGATGCAGACCTATGTGCGGTTGATGGTGTTGAAGGCTCGGTATCGGTGGGGGTATCGGGTGTTGGTCGCGGAGGTGTCGGACTCGATTCATCTTCGTCGTTTCTGCCGGATCTCGTTGAGCGATCGGGTGCCCGACGAGTCGACGGTCCGCAAGTTGACGCGGCGGATCGGCTCAGAGACGGTGAGCGAGTTGACTCGGTCGTTGATCGAGACGGCGGTGCGGGAGAAGCGGTTTGCGCCGCGGGCGGTCAGGATCGATTCGACGGTCGTGGAAGCCGACGTCAAGTATCCGACGGACGCGGATCTCGCCGCGCATGGAGTGAAGGTCCTCGCGCGCGAGGGTCGCAAGCTGGCGGGGCTGGTCAAGGAGCACAAGCGGCGGGTGCGGGATCGGTCGCGGTCGATGGGCCGCAAGCTGCGGGCGCTGACGCGCACGATCCGCCGCCGCTCGGGGGAAGCCAAGGCCGAGGTGTTGGCGTTGACCGAGCAGACCGGCGAACTGTTGGAGCGCTCGATCACCGAAGCGCGCAACCTCGCAGCGCACGCCCGACGCCGCGCCCGCGGGCTTGGCGCGAGCACCAAACGCCGCGCCGCCCAGCGGCTGGAGGAGCTCGCGGATCGGTGCGAGAAGGTCGCGACCCAGATCCGCCGGCGTGTGAAAGGAGAGCCGATCAGCGACCGGCTGGTGTCGCTCGCGGACCCCGACGCTCGTCCGATCCGCAAGGGCAAGCTGGGCAAGCCCAACGAGTTTGGGTATGTCAGTCAGATCTGCGAGGCGACCGAGCACACCCGCCGGGGAGCTCGCGGGTTGGTCGTCCCGGCCGCGACCCGGCTGGGGAACCCCGCGGAGGACACGCTGCTCCCGGACACCATCGCCGAGTTGGCTCGGCTCGGGATCCGGCCCCGCGAGATCGCGTTAGACGGCGGGTTCAACCCGGGCCCGACCCGCCAGACGCTCAACGACCACGGCCTCACCCCCGAGCGGGTGTTCATCTCCGGCCGCCAACAACCCGGAAGCCGACGCACCCAACGCCGGTTGCAGCGCTACCGAACCGGCGCCGAGGGCCGGATCAGTCACCTCAAACGCGGCTACGGCCTGGGCCGATCGCGACTCAAAGGCGACCAGGGCCGGCAGATCTGGACCGGGTGGGCGATCCTGGCCTACAACGCTGACACCCTCGCCATCCGGGCTCGATGAAACACTGAACAGGCTCGAATCGACCCGAGCAACCAATCACTACGAACCGGCCGCGTGAGACCACTCCGCGGCCGTTTCGTTTCTCAGTTCGCCCCTGAGTTATTCCTCGGCAAGTAGTTAGCCAGCGTCTCGTCCCCGAACACGACCTCTATACGGTTCAGCTGGGGATTGAGCCGGACCGAGTTGACCTCGCCGATCTCGAGATCCAGGTCGAAGAGCAACTAGGGGACGAGCTCGTCTTCGGTGAGCACCTTCGATGGGAGGACACCGACATTCGGGAAGCTCTTGAGGTCTTGTACGGCCCTAAGCCTGCGGCAGGACGGCTCGAAATTGGACTGGCGCTACCGACGCTTGGCCGGGGGATGAAGCGCGCAGTCCGACTCAGCCACCGTGACGGAGCGCTGTTGGATGAATGGCGTTCTTTCAACATCGTGGAATCGATTTCGATCACGATGACGGTCAACGGGAGCGAGCAGCGGCCGATCGAACTTGGCGAGCGGCGGTCATCACAAGATCTCGCGGGATTGCTCGGAGCAGTCGAGCGCGTGCGAAGGCAGTACGCCACTCTTCGACGCGAGGGAGCGCACAACCGAGTTTTCGACGATGTTGCCGAGGGGCGTAAGACGCTTCGGGCGATCCTCGAGCGCGCGCACGGCGAGTTGCTCGTTGTCGATCCGTACCTCCGAGATTGGGACCTCCTCTCAAACCTCCGCGGACAGCCACCGCGAGTTCTAATCGGCTCAGACGTGGATGCTCCTCCGGCCGCCTTTAGTGGCAGGGTCGCACGGTGGAAGACCGATCTTGCCCCGTTTCATGACCGATTCTTCCTTTGGGAAGGAGGCGGCGTTTCGGTCGGGACTTCAGCTGGTGCCATCCGCAATCGACTATTTCGCGTCGTCCGTATGGGCGCGTCCGAGTCCGACGAACTCCGGTCCCGATTCGCTCTGTGGTGGTCAGATCCCGGCTTCGAGCATCTCTAACGCTCAAGGTGGATCTTCGTGTCTAGATGCGCCCAAGCGACGCAGCTGATTTGCTCTTAGCGTGCCCGGTCTCTGGGGCGACGGCGGCCGTCTCCGCAATTTCAGGCGGCTCGCTCAGGGCCACAAGCGTGTTGATCCAGACACACCGTCGCGGACCCGCGCTGAACCCGTCCCGGGCACGGACGATCGAAATCGTCGTGAAGTAGGCGTCCCAAAGCCGCAGTGTCGCGCGAAAAACCAAGCGTCGGGCGGGCCCGGAACGAGAGGTGATCTCTATTCGAGGAAATCTCCCCCCGCTGACGCATCCGGCCTGATCACGGCAGTGATCTCAATCGCAATGTCCTCGACCGTGTAGTCGGAGGTCCGTAGCGCCACGCGATCGGCCAACGAGGGGCTGTAGCCGACAACCTCGTCTCTTGAGACGCCGTGCCAGAGGGGCAAAAGGACCTGCTTGCCGGACACGGCCATGGTGACAAGGCCGTCGAGCTCGTACTGTGGCCAATTCTTTGCGAAGAAGGCGGACGAGAGCACGACCACTCCGAATTTGCTGCGGGCGATCCCAGAGTCGATTTTGCGCCGAAGGCTGTCGCCGATGCGCAGCTCGAACTCGTCGTACCAGACCCTGAGGTCTCGCTCCCGTAGCGCGTGCGCAAGCGGTCGGACGATGCCCCCCTTGTCCTCAGTTGCATGAGAGATGAAGACATCGAACTCTTTGCTGTCGTCGCTTGGGTTAGTTCCCGTCACTGCTGCGGCGTTTTCCACGATGTCCTGCAGCAGCGGCCGAGTTTCTTGGATAGGCGGCAGAGGCTTCAACGCGCTCCCAGGGATCACCTGGAACCCGGCTCGGACGCTGCCGCGCAGGCCCTGCATGTCGACTGCAACGTGCCAATGCCCACCGTTGGGGATTCTCAGGCGGACTGGCGTCTTTCGCGCGAGCCCCCCCACGTAGCGGTGCTGGCGGCCGTTGCGATAGGCGTTGAAGTTGCCGGAGTCCATCAGGCGCACGTTGGCGCCAGAGCTGAGCGTGACCTCGACCACGTCGCCCGCCTGTCGGCTACCAAGGTCGCTGTGGATGAATTGTGTCCCGGCCATATGCCCTCCGTTGATCTTGTAACGACGATGGGGTAGAACGTACGGATGAAACCGTGGGACTACAAGACACGATTACGTATCACGCCATGGCCTGGTGAGCCGCTCGCACTACCGGATCTGCAGCGCCGGCCGTACCCGATCCATGGCTGGGCCTTCGGTTTTCGCGGAGGCATCTGGGCCCCGGATAACGCGTACAGCTCCGGCGGCCCATACCCCGGGCTCGGTGAGAGCTACCTCGAACTCGCGGCGATCGATCTCGACGATGAGAAAGCCATACGCGCTTTCGTGGATCGCTGGGGGACGCTTGGTGTCCGATGGTTCCAAGACCCGGTCAGCGGCGAGCAGGTCGAGGATCTCGACTACTCGCGCATATTCGGAGCTAGTCCTGATGGTCGCCCTGGTCCGTTCGCAGATCAGATCATCAGGTTGCGGGAGTCCATTGAATCCGCCTCCGATGAGGCGGGCACCGACACCTGGGTCGTCGAGACGCTCGCCGAGTTCCGCTTCGGAGCACGCTTGGTTCGCGATCTACTGCGCGCCTGGCGATGGCAGCGGAACGGACTAACACCCACCGATAGGTGGGAGTTTCTTCCTGAAATCTTCAGTCCCCAGACACCGGAGGCCGCAGCTGAGCTTGCCGACGACTGGGCGCATGGCCTACTGAGCGCCTTCTACCCACAGTTCGTCAGGGTTGAGATCACGGGCACCGGAGAGATGCGTCGGACGGAGCCCTATTTCTCGGCGGTCCCCCTGCTGAGCTTAATGGCGCTGGAGCTCTACAACCATGCATGCGAAGACGCCGAGTACAAGATCTGCCAGAACGAAACCTGCGGCCGTCTGTTCGTCCGACAGAAGGGCCGTGCTCTCCATGGGCAGCACCGAACCGCCGGCGTGAAGTACTGCACCAGCGAGTGTGCCCGGGCTCAAGCGCAACGCTCATATCGGCGACGTAATCGCCAAGCCTAGGAGCGCGGACGGATTCACCCTGCGCTTCTCGCTTCCCACACCGGCGTGGAGGGTTCCGGCGAATACTGGCGCAAGCTCGAGGATGAGGCCGTCTGAGGCCCTCGGTTTCGTCTCCGTCAGGCAGTTGGGCGTCCAGGGCGGAAGCGCGAGCCGGCGTGCGACTACATTGCTGGGGTGAGCGAGGCGTAATCGCTATGCGGCGAGTGCGATCGTCGGCTTGCTTGACCGCCGGATGATTCTCACCGGCGACGAAGGCTCGGGGCTAGCCGGGGGCCGTCCCACCGCCGGGCTCCCCGAAGCGCGTCCGGATGGTTTCGACCGGGACCATGAGCGTCAAGCCGTCGGTGGTCGCGGGCTCGAAGCCGTAGTGACGGTAGAAGTTCGCGGCGTTGCCGTCAATGGCGTCGACGAGGACCGCGCGGATCCCGACCTGATCTGCCGCACCGACGGCCCGCCGGAGCGCGTCGCGGAGTAGATCGCTGCCGATGCCGCGGCCCTGCCAGGCGTTGTCGATCGCGAGTCGTGCGAGCAGGCAGATGGGGATCGGGAAGTGCCGCGAAGTGCCGGCGCTTACGGACCGCGTGGCAGCCGAATGCTCGACCTGCCCGGCGACGAGCGTGTAGTAGCCGACGACGTTGAATTGCTGATCTGTGACGACGAACGTGCGGGCGACGTCGCGGCGTTGGGACTGGCCGGCGTAAGACAGGAGCCAGCGGTTGAGGCTGGGCTGCCCGCAGTCGAAGCTCTTGGCGTGGTGGCGCTTGAAGTCCAGCGGCTCGGTCGGCCGCAGATCGCTCACGACGTGGGGATCACCGATGGCCGATCCGCGAGGCGGGCGATCCCGGCCTCGAAGCGCTCCGGGTGCTCAAGCGCGTCGACGAACCGCTCGGCCTCGGCCTCGTCGAGCACGATGCGAGATCGCTCGGCGAGGACCTCTTCGGCGCTCTCACGAGCTGCGCGCCGATAGAACTCGCTGAGACTGATGCCGAGCGCAGTCGCGGCGGCCTCTTCGAGCGTGTGCTCATCCTCGGTGACGCGGATCTCGATCCGCCGTGTCTTGGCTGTTGTCGCCATGACCTGAGTGTACGGCGTTATTCCGTACATGTTCAAGAGCGATCTGCGGCTTTCGGCTGCGCGACGGCGGAGTCGCGAGCCGCGTCGAACAGCTCGGTCGCCTGTTCCTTGATCTTGTGGAGCAGGGCGAACTGCAGCGCCTTGGATTCGAGCATCAGCGGAGCGGCCCGCTGGGCGGCGGCCTTGATCCGATTTACGCCTTGCTGGTCGGCGCAGACGTAGCCGACTCGCTTGCTCCGGCCGCCGAGCAGCCAGTCTTGATGCAAGGAGAGGATCGCGTCGAGACGCGCCTTCGACTTCGGAGCGAGCTCCACTTCGAACGCGACCGTGCCCGCTGGTCCGGAGCCGACAAGATCCGGGCGGTGTCCCGAATGCTTGAAGCTGTCGCGGTCGATCCACTCCAGGGCGCCGAGCCACTCGCGTGAGTTCAGAAGTTCGCGGGGGCCGAGGAAAGATTGTCCGCGGAGCGTGTACCAGGCGGCAACCCAGGCGCAGGCGCTGTCGTGCGCCCACCACGTCGGTGCCGGTGGCGACGCCGGGGGCACGGGCAGGCGGAGGAAGTCAACGCCCCGACGGGTGGCGAAGAACAGCGAGCCTTCGCCGCGGACCATCGGGCGGCGCTCCAACCAGCGGAGCTCCTCGAGGCGCCGGGCGTGACTCCTGGCGGCTGTCGCGCTCCATCCCATCGCGTACCGCCACGGATCGAGCGGAGACGGCCCGACTCTCGCCAGCCATTCGAGCCCTCGCATCGACGCCGGTCCTGGACGAAGCGTCCGACCCACCGCTACCTCTTCCCTCTTTGGTGCCCGCTGCACACGCCCGTCTTCAAACGACCGTCCCACTCCGTTCGCCCATCGCTTCCCGCCACAGCCTCCGTTCCACCGCCGCCGGCAACCAGACCCCACCTGATTGGACCCGCAACGCCAGGGAACTCAACCACTGACCCGTGCCTGTGCTCGGCCCGCCTCTGCCCCCGAACAGCAACTCCGTCCCGAATGCGCATGACTACCCGAACCCCTTCTCTGAACTATGTGGGGGGCGGGTAGTCATGCGCACCGAGGGACCCGAACCCCAGTGACCATGGGGGCAGAGGCGGGCCGAGCCGTTGCGCACTGCACAGCAGTTCACGAAAAACTTTCCTCTGTAGTTGGCGGGTCCTGATGTGAGGGCTCTGGAGGCTCGCCACCGAACTTCTCCGGAGGGTGTGGAAACCAATCCCCGTATGAGCCGCGATAGTGCTCGAGCTCGTCGACGATGTCGTGCAGCGTGACCGCGAGCTCGTTGAGCGCTGCGCCGATGGCGCCAGCGCGGCTGGCCTCGGTAGCGGTGGCGAGCGCCCTCACCTGCCCGTCGTACCGGTCCCAGAGATCCGGCGGCCCGGGCCGGTTCGCCTCCGGACGCAGCTCGCAGGACAGGCCGAACTCGCCATCGACCGGCGCCTCACCCCACCGGACCGTCTCGTCGGCGTCGAGGCGTTCGAGCGCCCCAGCGTTGACCGTGGCGGCGCGCGCGATGAGCTGCAGGCGCCGTTGGAACCAGCCGTTCGGTTCAGCCTGTTGACTCTCGGTAATCGCCGTCTCCCACTGGTCCTGGGCGAAGCGCAGCCAAGCCCGAGGGTCGATCTGATGCTCGCCGGTCGGCCATGAGCGTTCGGTCACGCGATCGGGTGCCCGCACCGGAGGTGGGTCCGGGGTCTGATCGGCGGGGTCCCGCGGTAGCACCGGCGGAGCGTCGGCGTAGTCCTCGCCGCGCAGCATCCGATCGAGCTCCGATCGGCGGACCAGCCATTTGCGCTTGCCGGCGCGTTTGGCCTGCAGCGTGCCATCCGAGATCCACGTACGGATCGTCGCCGGCGTCAGGCGCAATTCGTCGGCGATCTCCGCGACGGTCAGCCAGGGATCAGGCGAGTCCGTGCTCATGCGTAATACGTTTTATCGCAAGTTGAACGATTAACGCAATTACGCTAGGGTAACGCCGGAGAGACCTCCCACCTCGATCTGCCGCTACCGAACACTCCATGTCGCCCTCGTCGGACATCTACCTATCCCATTCAACGGTGTCGTGGGCGGCGGGGACATGAGCATCACGCGCGAGGACGTCCGGACGGTCGACGACGTCGCCCGGCTGCTGGAGCTCAAGCCGTACACGGTCAAGGAGTACGCCCGCCGCGGGATCCTGCCGGGCCGCAAGCTCGGGCGGACTTGGCGGTTCCTGCGGCCGGAGCTCGAGCAGGCGATCAAGGGTCTTCCGCAGCAGACGCCTCGTCGCTGAGAACCGACGGGGCGGCGGGGGTGACAGCGAAGATCGCGTCCATCCTCTCGGCCAGCTCATTGAGCGGTCTCGCGTGCAGGTAACGCTCGGTCGTGGTGATCTTCGAGTGCCCGAGCAGCGTCTGGACGGTCGCCGGATCGAGGCCCCGTATCGCGAGCGTTGCGAACGTGTGGCGCAAGTGGTGGAACGGCAACTGCGGCAGCCCGGCGGCATCGCGGGCGGCGTTGTAGCGGCGGCGCAGCGCCGAGTCGTCGATCGGGTCACCGGCAGGCCCGCAGAAGACGAAGTCGTCCGGTCCGGTGAACCACTCGCGGCGGCTGAGCTCATCGAGCGCGACGAACGCTTCGCGGGTGAGCGGGACTGCTCGCCACTTGCCGGACTTGGTGCTCGACTCCTGCCCGGCCGACATGCTTGCGACGACGACCAGGGTGCGGTCGGCGAATCGGATGTGGCGCCAGCGCAACGCGCGCAGCTCGCCCTGGCGCAGACCCGTGAACCCGGCGACGATGTAAATCGCGGCGTCCTGGCGATTGAAACGCTCCTGCTCGAAGTCCTCCTCGTGGCTAGCCCAACGCCGCCCGCCGCTGACGTGCTTTCCCTCACGCGCGGCGCGCGCGAGCGCCAGCACCTGTTCGGCATTGAAGGTCTCTGGCGGCTTTGAGTAGTCCTCGCGACGCTTGTCGACCGCGCGGACCGGATTCACTGGCAGCGCGAACGCGTCCGGACGCGTCGCGTACTCGAACACGTTGGCGAGCACCTGGCGGTTGGAGTTGACGTTGCGGCCGGTGAAGCCCTGGCGGTCCAGGTCACGCAGGAACCGCTCGATCTCGGCGCTGGTGATCTCGGTGATCGGCCGGTCGGCGAACGCGCGCATGATCCGCGCCACCCGCTGGCCTCCTCCCCGCGCCCGCTCGCCGGGCGGCGACAGCATCGCGTCGTAGTTGCGCAGGGTCGAAGCCCGTAGCCGGCGAGTGTGCTCGGCCCACTCACGCCACTCGGCAGCCGCCTGGGAGAAGGTCGCGTTGCGGTCGGGCTGGATCTCGACCAGCTCACGCTCGGTCTTGTCAATCAGGGCGTCCATCGCGCGCTCGGCCGCGCGGCGGTCGAGGTAACCCTCCGGGGGCCTCCCCCGCCGCCGGCGCCAGCTGCCGTTGCCGTCGGAGCTGACCCACGCGCGACCGACCCGCCGGTAGTTCTGACGGCCAGTCGAGTCTCGCCACTTGGCGACCGCGTAGACGACGTCGTCGGAGCTCCCCTTGCCAGGCCGAAACAGGATCGCTCCGGTCGGCTTGCGGGCGCCCATAAGCGAGCAGTCTAAATGCTTAGATATCTCGGCGCTACCACCGGCGCTACCACTTTGGCACGATTTCGCCCTCTTCTAGGCCCCGTAGACACAGGGAATCTCCTGATTCGATCGCGATTCAACGCCGTTTTTTTCCCTTTGCCATGCAGAAGGTCGAGGGTTCGAGTCCCTTCAGCCGCTTCCCAAAACTCCCTGGAAACAGGGAGTTTTTTGTTGGCTGAGGCCCGCGCGAGGCCGTCGAAAGCGCGATTTCCTCCCGAATTTCCTCCCGGGTTTGGATCTGGGTCTGAGCTGTCCCATGCCTTGGCATGGCCGACTTCGAGGACGGATCTAGACGCTCGGAGTCGAGGCCCTGGCCGAGCAGGGGTGCGGCCTGGGGGTGTCCACGATGCGACGCACGCTGGGTTCGGTGATGCTGTTGGTGGGGGTCGTCTCAGGCGCGTCTCGTCGGTGCCGACTCGGGCATCCCGTCGTGGCGGACCATTGCAGCGAGGTCGAGCGCGGATGTGTGCAGTAGCGAGCTGACGACGACGGCGCGATCGACGGGTTCCGATGTTGCCCGCGCGACGATCCGTCCCGCGATGGCGAGTACGTCGTCCAGCAACGCGCGCGCCCCAGGGCGGCTCGGAAGTGGCGAGCGACAAACGCGTCCCCATATCAGCGGTCCGCGAAGCGCAGGCCGAAGACCCGACCTTGACGGCCCACCGGGACGCGCCACAATCCCGCCGCGTCGTGGCAGGGGACCCCCACAGCCGCGACGACGACATGCAGCAGACGGCTGGGACCGCTGCCGAACTATGCCGACGGTTCGGCCACTACCCGGTTTCGCCTGGAGCACGCGTCCGCTGGGCTGGCCCCCGGACGCGGGGCATCCGAGCCTCCGTGACCGCGCCCGACCGTCCTGCTGCGGCGTCAGCCCCAGAACACGCAGATCGGATCCTGGGCCAACTCGCCGAGCAGACGGTCGACCCGCGGGCTAGGGCCGAGTCGCGGATGGCGCTCCCACCGGCCGGTATGCCGACGGAAGCGATCCTCAGCGTGGCGAGGCTACCGCCCAGCCAGACGCCCGGGCCGCGTCCGCCATGCGCTCGTCATAGGTGACGATCTGCCTGACCGACGGCCCAAGCTCGCGAGCGCTTGCGAGATGAATCGCGTCCAACGACCGCAGCTCCGCTGGCCCCATCCGTCCAGCCTCACGCAGCACACGGTCGTTGACGCGCAGCAGCTGGACCCGCCGCAACACCTCCTCGCCACGCGCGACCGCCTCAGGACCACTTGGCAGCAGCGCCCGCGCTACCTCGGCTCGCGCTAGAGCACTACTCACAAGCGGCACGCGGCGCGAGAGGTAGGAACGGAGCGCCCTTGACTCCGGCTCAGCGACCGCGAGCTTGACGATCGCCGAAGAATCGACGTAGCTCAGCCGCGTCTCAGCGCTCATCACGCCGCAGCCGCGCCAGAACGTCGGACGGCAGCTCCGCACCCGAAGGGGTCACCAGCGGCTCCGGCAGCTCAGAGATATCACCCTCGCTGGCCTGCAGATCCCCGGCAGCCCGGAGCCGCTCAACCGGGTCTGTCGGTAGCGGCGCAAGCACTGCCACCGGCCGTCCTCGGTCAGTGATCTCGATGCTCTCGCCCTCCTCGACACGACGTAGCAACTCGCTCGCGCGTTGGCGAAGTTCTCTGATTCCCACACTCGCCATGGTGCTATTTGTAGCACATTGAGGTCCGATCGCCGTGGGTCGGGTCGGAACGGTCTCGCCGCCTCGTCGTCGCCGAAGGACCCGTGCGCCAGGGCAATAAGCCGACCACCGCTTCCGCGGCAAAGGACTCGTCGGGTCGCCAACGCGCCGGACGATCTTCGTCGCCAATGCGCTCACGTGGTGTCCGCCAGCGGTAGGACGTAAGCGATCGTCCGCCAGACGAGTCTCCGCCCCAGCAAGCCTCTGTCCGCGCGCGGGAAGGTGCTCGTCATGAACGAAGCCGCGCTCTGGGCGGCACTGCTGGATCCGGCTGATAGCAGGAGCCTGCTGCACGCGATTCGGTGCCGCTGAGAATGCCGATTTTTCAGTGAAAAGCGGGTCTGTCGCGAATCGCCGGCTCTGTTGAGGCTCATTGCGGAGATGCGCCGGCGAGCCAGCCTGGAGCGTCGAGGCGAGAGGGGGTTTTGATCCCGAGGTCGGCGAGTGCTT
>Ga0302326_10004929_pt1 | contig 30657 bp, 32 predicted proteins | sample Palsa_T0_3_FD_202264 | JGI IMG/M metagenome (GOLD analysis project Ga0302326, IMG submission 202264) | Peat permafrost microbial communities from Stordalen Mire near Abisko, Sweden - Palsa_T0_3 | ecosystem: Environmental > Terrestrial > Soil > Palsa > Peat permafrost | place: Sweden: Abisko... | reverse complement strand
TTTTGGAATGAGCACCGCCCCGACATAGCCCGCGCCGCCAGTCACGTAAACGGTTTGGATGGAATTGTTCGTTGCCATGATGTCTCATTATCCAAAACAACGGGCGGATGGAAAGACCTATTTACCCAGCACGAGCAAATGGTGGAGTGACGGAAACGTCGCTCGATGGTCACCACAGAAATAGAAGCTTTCGCCGCCGTCAGCCACTGTGCGCACGAGAATGGTTTTCCACGGGCGATAGTAGTACTGCGGGTTGGATTTGTTTGCTTCGGCGCGCCAGTCGCCTTCGATCTTGAGGAGGTCAAATGCGGCCGTCGTGAAATTTCGGATGGTCTTTCCTTGTGGAAGCGCGACATTACGCGCCATCGCCAGCGCTTTGAGATAGATTTCGGGTGCCATCACCGCCGAGCCGAACACCAACAGTACACCGCCTTCGAGGTTCTCCACGGAGGACGCGAAGACCAGGAAATCGTGATAGCTCGCCGTCCCGGTGGCCGCCGGATCGCAATTCGGATGTTCGTGGATGATGTCGTAGCCGATGCCGACGTGAATGGTGGCTGGTACACTGTGACGGTAGGCACCGGCCAGCACGCTCAGGTGTTTGTATGGAAAATCGCTGGCGGCCAGATGACGGCCCACACTCTCACCGAAACCCAACCCGTCCCGGACACCGGCGTTCACGATGTCGTTGATCTCGCCGGTTTCGCGCCAGAGGCCGAACTCGCCGGTGCGAATGTACCGGGCCACGCTTTCGGTCGTAGCGCCGATGCGGGCCAATTCGTAGTCGTGGATCGGTCCGGCCCCGTTCATGGCGACGTGCGTCAGGAGACCGCGCTCGACAAGATCGATGATGTGCGCGTTGACCCCGGCGCGCAGCACATGCGCGCCCATTATCAGGATGACTGCGGCGCCGCGCTGCCGCGCGGCGAGAATCCGGTTGGCAAGGGTCTGCAAGTCCGGGTGAGCGAAAGGTTCCGGCGCGTCCTCGGCCCGCAGCCAGTGGCCGGCGTGGAGATCGTGGACGCGTTCTGCCAGCGGCTTGATCTTGAGCCGTGAGCGGTCAAATCGTGGGTAGCGTGATGGCATGGGACGTTTCAACCGCGTTCGTATTGGGCCTTCGACTGAAACACCCAGGACAGCGCTTCCGTCACCGAAGCCAGGAACAATCCTTTCGGCTGTAGCCGCCAGATGTCGCCCTCGCGGTTGAGAAAGCCGTTGGTGCGCAGCACTTCGAGCCGCTGTTCGACCATTTCGTCAACGGTGTAGCGCGATTGGATCGCCTGTAGCGGCAGGCCGCCCGGCCCGCTCTGGAGCAATTCCACGAGCAAGCGGAAGGTGACGGAGCGTTCCACATGGTAAAAACATTCCGCATAGAAAAGGAACAATAATAGATGGAAGAAGTAGGCGTGGAACAATCCCATGGTCGGTGATTCCACGGTGACAGCCCCGGTACACCCCGGCAACCAGCGATAGGCCAGAAACACGAACGGCAGGCTGAGCAGGTAGCCCAGCAACATGGCTCCGAACCGGTTTTCCGCCGGTCGCAAATGCATGATCAGGTTTTGCACCAGGATCCAGGCGACACTCACGACGGTCGCGACCATGACTCCGTGTTCCATTCGTTCAGCCCCCCTGCCCGAGGTTCATGAGCCGTTTGGCGACGAACGCCGCCGTGGCGACCACGCGGCCTTTGGCCGTCAATCCGTAGCTTCCGTTGCCGGCATCCTTCCGGATGTATCCTTTGGATTCCAGATACGGGATGCGCCAGCCGTAGATGCGATCTGTTTGCGTCCCTGATTTGTATTTCGCCACCATGGCTGACGTCGTAATGCATCGGCCGTCGTTCCGGAGGATGGCCATCAGCATCGACGTGGAAAACCCACCGGCCGAAGCGAAAAAGCAATCCACGAAGCTGTGGCAATTCAGAAAGAAAACGACCAAACCGTAGGTCTGATCAAAGATTGGACTCGGGCACATCCGGCCGCTTGGGAGAAAATACAGGTTCGCCGGCGTAACATTGTAGATGATGAAATAGGCGATGACGCAGACGAGCGCGACCATCGCGAAGAGGTGCAAATGCCGTTTGAGGCGTAGAAAGTGAGACGCCACCGCCGAGACGATGATAAACAGCCCGAACGCCGCCAACGAAACAAGAAGTCCTTTCATGTGCTGGGAGAAATACCACGCCAGGCGCAGAGACTCAAGGCAACCTTCCTGCCGGTACTGGTACGTTTTGAAATCGCTCTTGCGAGCAGTGCGTCAGAATGAAGTTTTCAGGAAGGTTTGTCTCGTTTCCAGAAGAGGATGAATAGAGCCCCCGCGCCTACCTGATGCTGCGAAAGTCACTCTACTTAGCAATCTGAAACAATTTGGCAGCGGCAAGAGATTCAAAACACGCGAGGTGGAGAAATCCGAAATCTGGCTCTCTCCAATTCAAGCCTTCCGGATCGCAATCTGTATCGCACCTCGTAGTGAGTTGCCAAGGCAAAAACGTAGAGGCAATCGGAACGATCCTGAATTAAATACTTCGCTTGCAAAAGGTTGGGAAAATGGGTGCGGGCGTTTGATGTCCTAAGAGCCCCTAACAGAACCCATGTTCGGCGCAGGTCTCCCGACCGCGCTGCTTGGTTTGACCGTACGGTCTCCGTCATTTGTGCAGGCCGGGAGACCTTCGGTCGAAAGCCGTGCGGGGTCAGGAGACCCTCGCACAACGGGTTTCGTTGGCGCTCTAAGCCAGAAATGTATTGACTTGGCTGAGGGATTGGTTAGCGTCTTGGCTACCGTGTCACGAAGGTGAGATGCCTTATGGAGGCTGAGACTAGTCGCAGCGATTTTACTGTATTCTCAGACAACGATGTGTTGTCCGTTGGTTCTCGTCCCTTTGGGTTTGGGGCCGTTTTTTGCATCCTTGCCGATCCACTACGGGTGAATTCCTATAATCATCGGAGGCTTTCATGAAAACGAATCGGGTTTTGTCGTTGGCGGTTGGGACGACGTTGGTGCTGATCCTTTTTAACACAGTTGTGCGGGTCTGGGCCGACCCCATGCAGAGCACGATTATGAACATCACGGGTCCCTTGGCCAATTACAACGGAGCTGGGGTCAAAATCGGCCAAGAGGAACTGTGGGTGCCTACGAACCATGTTGATTTGGGATCAAATCCGATTTCGACATTTGTTTTTCCCGGAGCAATCTTTAATTCCAACTTCGTCAATCACGCCACCGAGGTGGCCGGGGTCATGGTGAGCACGAACCCGTTGACCATGGGGATTTCACCGGGGGCCAGTCTGTATTCCGACGCGCCAGGCGTCGGCCCGACAGCCCAAGTGGTTGCCGCCTACTATCTCGCCACAAACAATGGCGCGAGTGTCATCAACATGAGTTATGGGATTCCCGCCTTCAATCCCTCGACCGGTCTTCGTCAAACCAACGCGACGGGCAACAGTTTTTGGGAACAGGGATTGGATAGCCTCGCGGAGCACTATGGAGTTACCATTGTGCAAGCCGCGGGGAATCAAGGCCGATCCGGAACGAATTCGATTGTGGTGCCCGCAGGCGCCTACAACAACATCGTCGTTGGGTCCGTGAGTAACTCACTCCCCACCGGGATGTGGCCCACCAGCTCCACTGGCTATTTGGTAGATGGCCGCTCCAAGCCCGATGTCGTCGCCCCCGGGGGCGGTGTAACGATGCCCGGTTATGTTACGGGTGGACCATCGACGCAGACCATTCAGAAAGTTTCTTCCGGCACAAGTTTTGCCGCACCGGCGGTGGCCGGTCTCATCGCCGACCTCAAACAGGCTGCAGCAGTCAACGTGGGCACGATCCCGAACAGCTTCGCTTACAATGGCAACTCGGTTCAGGATCCTTTGGTGATCAAGGCAAATTTGCTGAACGCCGCAACCCCGCTGCCGGGCTGGACCCAGGGCGGCACCACAACCAATAACGGTCTAATCACGGTTGTTCATCCCTTGGATCCCAACCAGGGCGCGGGACTTGTGAACGGGGCGGCGACCTACAATCAATACATTAATGCCGGAAGCAAGGACCTGGTTACATCGGTGGGCGGACGATTTCCCAACGGCTCGACCACAAATAGTCCCGTGAACGGACAGCTCGCTCCAACGGGTTGGGATCTTAGCAACGTGGGGTTCGGGCTGACGAACCTTTATCAGGAGTCTTCGATGTCAACGGGTGGAATCGCCATTACGCTGGACTGGAACCGTGAGATTAATGATGACGGGACGAATTATCCTGTATTGCGCCTGGCAGACCTCAACCTAGATCTGTGGTGGAGCCCCAACAGCGCCTACACGAATGTAACGCTGGTGGCGCAATCAGTCAGCCCCGTGGACAACGATCAGCACCTCTATTTCACCAATTCGATGGCAGGATATTACGAGTTCGGAGTATATTACCTGAACAATTCCATCCCCGGCATTTATGGTAATACGAATCTGTTTCAGGGTGGTGAAACCTATGGCATCGCGTATAACTTTATGGCTGTTCCCGAGCCGAGCACATGGCTGCTGACTTCGGCGGGCATAACTGCGCTTTGGCAGTGGCGGCGGCGCCGTCGACGACGACGTAACAGATCATAATAGAAACGTGAACAGAACAACCCCGCGTTCGCACGCCCAAAACTAGGCGTGCTCCCTCAGTCGCATACCCAGCACCTTCCTTCCTCAGGGGAACTGATAGACGAACAATGTGTTGGCGACCCGCACGTTGGGCTCGCGGGTTTGTCGAAGCCAACTCCATTCTGGTCGCATGAGCTCCGATGCGGAGACGACCAGAGTGCCCTGCTGGATCTGTTTCGCTTGCTCGGCGGTCACCCGCGTGTTGGGGATCTTCAGGTATTCGATGGAAAATTGCGTGCCGAAGTAGTCCAGGTAGATGTGCTGAATCTGGCGCTCATCGAGAAATTTCTTCAATCGGATAGCATCCTGGCCCCAGTCAAAGTTGGAGTCGATGAGGTATTTGTACCCGTTGCGCGCACCACCGACCGCCTCGCTGAAGAACTCAATATACAAGGGATAGGCGAACAAGACGCTGAGCGCCTGCCACGCGAGAAGCGCCGCGGCGACGAGCTTGAGCCGCCGATCCGCCAACGTCGCCGCGGCACAGCCAATCCCCACGGAAAAGAGCGGCAATGTGGGCAGGACATGCCGCACGCCGATATTCACGCCGCTGGTCATGGCACTCGCCAAATACACGGTGGCACCCAGCCAGCTTGCCTGCTCCAGTAAACTGGCCGACCGGACCCGCCTCAAAAAGACAACCACGCCACTGGCCAGCAGCGCCACGAAGGCGACCGGCGATTTCAACACCAGGGCCATGGGGAAGTAATACCACCAACCGTTTGGCGACCATTGACCGAACAGGTAGGCTTCGCCACCCGTTTTCGCATGGCCCAGCGTCAGCGCGATGCCCTTGAAAAAATCACTCGGCACCAACACCGGTCGGAGCGCCTGGAACCAGCCGGGGATATCGAACAGGGCCGTTTCGGCCTGAGAGGGCGGCGGTGCCGGCGCCCATTGGGGAAAGTAAACCACCATGATTATTGCCCATCCCGCAACGAAAAATGCCGCGGCCATCTTGCCGAGCAGCGATGGCTCCAGTCTCAGCCTCTTCCAACCGATGGCCAGCATCAAAACATACATCGGAGCGAGGATAAGTGCTGTAAATTTCAACGTCAGGGCCATTCCGGTTGCGGCACCTGAAAGGACGGCACCCTTCAGAGTTGGTTTTTCCAGGAAACACACGAACGCGTAAAGTGCCAGGGTAATCCCGAAGCAAACCCCCATGTCAGTGTCGGTCAGATGACCGTGCGCCAGTGCCGTTGGCTGGAATGTCCACAGTGCCAGTGCCATCAATGCGGGCCAGTCCTGCTTTGTAGCCCGTCGCGTCCACAGGAATATGACTAATCCGGTCAGCAGCGTCACCGCGACTTGCGCCAGGCGCCCGGCAAACAGCATGGCGTCGCCATCATTGAGGCCATCATACACGAAGAATTTTCCGAACATCTGGCTTTCAGGAGATGCCCAGTAGTACCAACTATTGAATGGGTATCTGGTCGGACAGTGCCATTGAACCATGACATCGCCGAGCGGTGGGAGTTTCACATACTGTCCGCTACAACCAGGCTCCAACAGTCCCTGCACCGACCGCACCTCAGCTCGCCAGTTCGGCGTCCATGGGGAGCCCAATTCACCCCGAAGAATGGCCTGGGCGGTGTCGGAGTACTTTATGTCCATGAAGACCAACGGGAAGGCCTCCACGATGTGGTCCAGCGGCGGATGATCATCAGTCCCCATCTGCGTGTGGGCACCGCGCCAATGCAGATATCCCGCGGACAAGTGGGATGTTTCGTCCACTGTGGCGCTGTCCTGACGGGCAGGGCCCACCATCAACGCCGCCATGATGGCCAGCAAGCCTGCCGCCAGCCAGTTCACAGGAATCTTGCGCACGCGGGAGTTTCAGCGAAGCCTGTCGAGGGTTCAACAATAAATTCGGTGACGCAGCACGAGAGGCCCCTGCGGGAGTCGGGCCAAGAAGGGCGAAGGAATGGAAACCGTGCAGAGAAAAGACCCGAAAACAAAGTAAGAAAAAGGGACTCACTACCGATCCCGCACAAGCGGGTCAGGTGCGTTTTTCTTGCCTGTCTCCAAACTGGACCGTGCCGAAGGGGGAGCGTAGCGCGAGCGAAGTCTGCGAAGCGGGTGCGCAGCGATCGGGTGCGGTCAGGATTGGAGTCAGGCTCGGCCCCTAGCGGCGGCTGTCTGCGGTATTTACAGCGCAGGCCCAGCCCCGCTCGCGAGCGTAACCGCAGCCAAATGCCGCAGTCTGACGCCGCCGTCGTAAAGGGGCGTCTGGCCCTTGCCGTTATAAAATTGGGGGATCATACATTCGATCTACATGAAGCAACTGGTGGCGTTACACCATCAAAAGGTGCCAGAATACCTAGTCTGGACCAGGCTTGTTGAATAATTGTTTTGTTTGGTAGCATCACAATTCATGAAACTGGCTAAGCTGCAAGAAACCAGTTCGACGATTCGCTTCAGTGCCAAGTTGTTTCGGCCCAAGGCAACCGAAGAGGTTGGATCGTGGACTCTTCTAACCCTGCCCAAGAACGCGAGTGCGAAGCTTCCATCACGAGGCATGACGATGGTTGAGGGAACTGTCAATGGCCTCCCTTTTCGAGCCGCTCTCGAACCAAACGGCAAGGGAAGTCACTGGCTCAGGGTTAACAAAGCCATGCACGATGCCGCAGGCGCAGACGCTGGCGACACGGTAACGGTGGAGATTACGCGAACCGGAGAAGAGCCGGAGATCAGGGTGCCAATGGATCTACGCCAAGCCCTTGCAGCTGCCCCGCTGGCGCAGGCATTGTGGGCGGATATCACACCAATTGCGCGCCGGGACTGGATTTTCTCGATAAGCTCAGCCAAGCAACCGGAAACGCGCAGGCGCCGGATTGAGAAAGCTTGCGATATGCTTGCATCTGGAAAGCGACGATTATGTTGTTTTCCCGGTATAAAGTGGCTTATGAAAAGGAACGCAAAATCATGCGGAATGTGGCTTCCATTGCCGAACTCAAAAAATCGTGTTTCGCCGAGATCGACAAAGTAGAAAACCGCAAAGATTTGGAGAAGCTGCGTGTGAAATATTTGGGCCGCGAGAAGGGGATTCTCACGGCGGTTTGCACCCGAGTCCGACCACCAGCGCTTAACGCTGCGACCAAAGGGAACACAGGGGCGGCTGGCGCCAGCACGAACGGAAGCGTTATTCTGGATTAATTTCGAGATCGCGAAACTCCAGCGAGATTACTCCTCTGCTCAACGCCTCATGATTTTCTACGCGGTGTTATTATGCGGGATTAGCGGATTGTCCGAAACTACAACTATTTTGTCGCAACTGCTCGACAGGATTGGCCAATTGGTTTTCATTGTGATGCTGATACAGACAGCGAATCTAGCGATAGAAATCAAGGCCCAGATACAGTCTTACGACGAGATTATTAAGAACGCTGTTTTCCCGCATCTGGATGCTCTAAAAAAATTAGACGCAAAAAGGGAATAGGCAATGTAGCAATGTCTCGATTCAGATCGGTTCACGCCATGCAGGAAACGGGTTTCGCTATTGCCGCGTTACGGGCAGTCTCTCGATTTACAATTCATTGACACCGCTAAAGCGGCGGCGTAAACCACAACCGTGCCACTTTTCTACAGCGAATGGTGCGACAAGCACGGCTTCGACTACACCGACCAGGCTCACCGAGCGGCATGGCACGCGTACTGCGAAGCCGAAATGCGCAAGCCGCTACCCAAGAGCTTCCCCACTCTGAGCGGCACGATCACCAGAACCTGGATGGACGACCGCGCCGCCGAACTGCGCCGTCGTTCCTACAAGCGGCTATATCGGATAATCTGGCCGAGTCAGCCGCTAAAAATCGTCCGTTTTTCCATTGCTTCGCGTTGAGCCTTTGAGCTTGCCCCCATGCCCCCAAGCTGCGGCTTCCCGCTACGCGCCGCCGCCCATACGTCAGAAGGACACGACCGGACGCCCCTTTACGACAGCGGTGGCAGACTGCGACAATTGGCTGCGGTTACGCGCGCGAGCGGGCTGGGCCTCCGCTGTAAATGCCGCAGACAGCCGCCGCTAGGGGCAAGCCCGACTCCAATCCTGACCGCACCCCACTTCGCTACGCACCCGCTTCGCCGACTCCGCTCACGCTACGCTCCGTTTTCGGCACGGTCCAGTTTGGAGACAGGCAAGAGAGAAATGTCTGGCTTCGGCTTTGTGAGTCCCATTTGCTTTGCGATAAAGTTGTCGAACATCCTCGCAGGAAGGAGTCTCAGCAGAGTCCAGTTCTTGAAACGTTGCGGAATGACAGCGTAGCGTACATTCGGTTTCGCCGTACTGAGTGCCACGTGAACGGCTTCGCCCAGACGCTCCGGGGGTAGGCCATTAGTACGTGCTTCGTTGACGATCCATTTTTGGAAGTTCTGCACCGCCTCCCAATACTCGGTCGGCTTGAACTCACTCAGATCTTCTTTTTCGCCTTTGTCGTACATCGCCGTGTTCACGGTGCCCGGTTCAATCATCACGACATCGATTCCAAATAACATCAGTTCTATCCGCAGCGCGTCCGACATTCCTTCGAGACCAGCTTTGGAGGAGCTATAACCACCGATAAGTGGGATAGGAATTTTTGCGCCGCTAGAACTGATGTTCACGATCCGACCTGGGGGACCCTGCCTCTTCTTATCCGTTCCCAAAAGAGGAGCGAAGGCTTGGATTACCACAAGCGGGGAGATCATGTTGGCCTCTAACTGCCGCCTGTACTCGCTGGGCCTCAAATAAAGCAGTGGGCCACTCACCACAATTCCTGCGTTGTTCACGAGGCCAACCAGATTCCTGTCGCCTATCATGGAGCCGACCTTTTGGGCAGCTTGGTGAACAGCGTCGGCGTCCGTAATGTCCATCATGAGAGGCACGAAGCCGTTACCGAACTCTCTTTGCAAACGATCAGCATCAGCCTGCTTGCGTACAGAACCGAACACGCGAAATCCCTTTGAAACAAGCACCTTTGTGGTTCCCCAACCAATTCCGGTGGAGACCCCCGTTACCACGACATTTTTGGTGTTCGTCATCGCATTTCTCCTAAGATAATCACTCTTCATCTTCAGTAGGCGTCACAAGTTCACGGCATACAATGGCCGCGACTAGGCAAGGCCGATCTGCTGCGCCTGCAAAGTGGAGTCCCAAAAGACGTACTCTTCAATAATCTCGTCTCCGTCCCATTTGGCGGTCGTGCTGAAGTTGATGTCGAACGCTTTTCCTGTCGGGGCGATCACCTTGCCGTCGGGCAGAGTCATCTTCCCGGTGAAGGTTCCGGTGGAACGGGTGATTACGGTGGTCCAGTCACCGCTTCCGAATTGGGTTGGGTATGGGTCATTGTGGACGTGGCAGTCGGGGAAGGTGCGAAACATCTGCTGAATGAAAGCGGCGTGCGCTTTCCGTCCTTTTATGGGCTTTGCGCTCCCCACGTGAGCAATCATGTCTGCGTGGTGTGTCGCGTCCATCCCAGCGACATCGCGAGAGTTGAAGGCGTCGTCGCCCTTCTTCATGAGCGCGAGGAGGTGTGCGGTCCGACTGGTGTTCATTTCAGTTTTCTTCCTGGGAAGCACAGAGGTTGAACTCATATATTTTATCCTTATTGTTTGTGTTTATTGCCGCCAGCGTGACGACAAAAGTGTATTCAGTTCCATCATTGTTACAGCACGACCCCATTCTCCGCTATTAGGTATAACCCCCAGACCCACTCAATGTTTGTATTCCCCCACGGGTATCAACTCCACGTGCATCTTGCTGCCTGATTTGTCAAAATAGGAGCAAGTCATGGCCAGTAGATCGCAGACCCATTTCTCGACGCCAACCTCGCCGACCAGCCGGCAGAGCGTCGGGTAATCGCTGAGACCGCGCTGGTGTTCCGAGATGATTTTCTTCAACGATTCCACGTTGGGTTGTCGGCTGACCGGGAATGCGGGCCCCACCCTGGGCAGGGTGAGCGCTTGTCCGTTCCCGCCGTGGAAGATATTCGCGCCCGTTTCGATCAAGTGGTCGTAGGAGACGACTCCGACACTCTTCAGTTCGCGAATCAGCGCCGGAAAGTCGGCGCCCGTCCGCGGCCGGCTGTAGATGACGCGGACGTTTTCCTCCGTGAACGGCGTCGGTTGTGCACCGGGGAACCATTCCGTATGCTGGTCGCCTTGGCGTCCAAAATACGTGACTCGCTTGCCACGCAGAAAGGCAAAATAACCCTGCACTCCTGCTTCCATGGCGCGGCGCGTGAAGTCGCGGTAATGCTGCCCATTCCGCTGGCTGTCCAAGATGTCCGCCCGTAATCCCTCCATTGAGAATTCGGGGGCGACCGGCGGCAACCCCTCATAGTTGATGGGGGTTGTGATCATGTCTCCATCGGCGCTATAGAACGTCTTCTTCATCCCGACGTAATCCACCTGGTAGTATTCCACACCCGCCGGAAGTAGTTGGCCGACGACTTCCGGGAAAGAAATTGAGCCAGCCAGGGTTTTGCGGGCGGTTTCAATGATGATGCTGCTGTTCATACTTTGTCCTTTCTTGATGTTTGTTGCTATCATTCCATGCGATCACGACCGCGGGTGGCCACGTTCCACCCGTTGGTCGCGAGCAGTTGTTTGATTGTTGTTAAAAACCCCTCGCGTTGCCGGGAGGAAAGGGTGCGGAAGAAAGCCTCGTCGTTTTCATCGGCCAGCCTCGCCAATTGCGGAACCAGCATTTTCCCCGCTGGTGTCAGGGTCAGGCCAACGGATCGACGATCCTGGCCCTCGGAGCGGTTCGCCAAGCCCTTTTGCACCAACCGTTCCACCATGCGCGAAAGCGTGCTTTTATCCACCCCCACTTGCCTGGCAGCTTCGTTGAGCGTCACGCCGTTACTATCATAGAGCGTCCGCAACACCACCCACTGGGCCACGGAGATGTCTTTCGTGGCCAGTCGTTGCTCAAAGGTGTGGGACACGAAATTGGAAAGGCAGCGCAGCCAATAGCCCAAATGATCTCCCAAATTGCTCGGTTCTGTGTTCTTCATGCCCCCACAATAGTTGCATAGACAACTGTTGTCAATACAATTATTAAAAATGATTCTGGCGGCTTTTTGGACCGTCAGAGAAAGAGCCCGTGCGGGCGTTGCGAGGGGTTACAGGCCGGAAAGGCCAAAATGGTGGTGTCTATCGGACAAAGCTCGAACGTTTTTTGAGAAAAATCCTCCCCGTTAGGGTATCCCCACACCCTTCCCCACTAGGGGGAGGGGGTCGATTTCCGTCCCGGCCAGTATTCGCAAGGCTTTTGTCGTGGTTCACCCCTCATTTTGCATCCCCGACTTCGGTCGGTTTTGCCGCTCACGCGGCTGCGGGCTGCGCGCGGCTAAAAGGCCGTGCTCGCCCAAAACCTCCCTGGTCGCTGACGCGACCGACGGGTTCACCCACGGACGGGTTGGTGTTTTGTTTGTGAAAAACCCCTCTCATGATCCTGCTATGAAGCAGATGCGTGTGGTTGAATCGCAGTCCAGCTTTCCGAATTGAATACCATCGCACGATAAAATTTCGTCCTGCGTAATCCACAGGTTCTGTGGATTCGGTCTGGCTGATATAATGACTTCGCCTGAGTGAGTGCGAGACTCGTTTCCAGGCGAGCCTCTGTTACCTTGGCGGCTCGTGACAAGCGTATGTCGCCAACGATACACCCGCCGTCTACAAGCGCCGGCGGTGCGTTCGGGGAGTTCTCTCCACGGAGTAGAGGCTCATTTGGGATATGGACCACATCGTTCTAGGAGCACGCGATCAATGGGGGCAGGAAGTGCCCTTTGTTCTGCGTCCCGAAGACAGGCGGCATCACCTCTACGCCATCGGAAAAACTGGCACTGGCAAGACCACGCTGCTCCGCAATCTGATTCTCCAAGATATCGAAGCGGGCAACGGTGTCGGGGTCATTGATCCGCATGGCGACCTGGCTACAGAGATTCTTGACCACATCCCACGTCGCCGTGTCGAGGATGTCGCGTATTTCAATCCTGCCGCCTTGGACTATCCGGTGGGGCTCAATCTGCTTGGGTGTACGCCGCCCGATAAGCGGCACTTGGTCGCCTCCGGTATGGTGAGCGCGTTTCGAGGCATCTGGCCAGACTTTTGGGGGCCACGCTTGGAATACATCCTGTACGCCGCCGTCGCCGCCCTTCTGGATTGCGAGAATGTCAGTCTCCTTGGCGTCCAGCGAATGCTCTCCGATGCCCGGTATCGGTCCTGGGTAGTGAAGCAAGTCAAGGATCCACTCGTCCGTTCGTTTTGGATGAACGAATTCGAGGGCTACGACTCGCGGTTCCTGCATGAGGCCATCGCGCCGATTCAAAACAAAGTAGGTCAGCTTCTCATGTCAGCGCAACTGCGGAACATCCTGGGGCAAGTACGAAGCAGAATCGAGGCGCGCTTCATGATGGACAATGGCCGCATTTTCATCGCGGACTTGTCCAAAGGAAAGCTCGGGGCGGACAAGTCGAACCTCTTGGGAGCACTCCTCATGACGCAGTTTCAACTTGCTGCCATGTCGCGGTCGGACGTGCCCGAAGCTGAGCGCAAGGACTTCTTCCTCTATGTGGATGAGTTCCAATCGTTCGTGTCGGATGCCTTCGTGTCGATCCTGTCGGAAGCACGGAAGTATCGCCTCTGCCTCACGCTATCGCACCAGTACATCGAACAATTGCAGCCGGAAATCAGGGATGCGGTATTCGGCAACGTCGGTTCGATTGTCAGCTTCCGTGTCGGGCATCGCGACGCCAAAGTGCTTGAACAAGCATTCGGTGAAGCCTACACCGCCAGCCAGTTTGCAACGCTGAACAACCATGAAGTCTACGGGAAGTTGCTGACGGGTGGCCAAGATTGCGAGCCGTTCTTGGGCAGGACACAGCCACCGTTTGGAGAGAAGTACGGGAGAAGCGAAACGATTGTTCGACGGTCGCGTGAAAAATACACGGTCAGACGGGAAGTAGTTGAAAGCAAAATCAGAAGGTGGACAGGTTGGGCATAACGGTCAACACGTCGAAGACATCCGTTACAACTCGCGGGAATATCAGGGCTCGACTACCAGTCTCGGTTTCAAGGAGGGGTCGTCTGCGTAGTTGGAACTGTAGAATTCGTCGAAAGTGTTGGTGTTAAACTCCGGCCGAATCTGAACTCCAAAATTCAAGTATGTACCATCCTGCCACGCATTGTAGAGAGTTGTAATATCAATGCTATACCATTGTCCAAGCTCCGGTGCGGAGAGTGCCTGGCGTGTCCATGGTTCTGCTGCCGGACGGTCAGCCCACCAGAGTCGGAGTCTGTCAGTGCCTGTTCCCTGAGTCCGCCAATCCCAAGGCACTGTGATTCTGTCCACATAGATTCCTGTCGTGGCGACTCCGCCCCGCCGTGCAAAACAGAACAGGTCCAAATGAACGTATTGGGCATTATGTGGCAATCCTGAGAGATCGAACTCCAGTAATGAGTAGTAGAGGTCCCGCCAACCCCCAACAACCAGTTCGTCATTCTCAAGGCCACCACCTGGGCTGCTGCCAGTAGGGGCGTACGAGTAAACACTCGTCGTCCAGATGCTTTTTGCTGCCCCACGACGGAGCGAAGACGTTGATTTAGCTCTGACGAGGGTTTGTGCCTTACCGGAAAACCCCGGCGGCAACAGCGACAGATTGATGTCAACTGCATGTGGAATACCTGATTTGATTCGAAATGTGCAAACTTTCGCAGCAGGATTGGCTCCAGCGATTGCACGCGCAACAGTTCCATCCAGTTTTTGTAATAGAATATCTGTAAAAGAAGAGGCTGTACCATCCCAGTTCAATGTCCAGCCTGTGGCAATCATGATCTGGAGTTCCTGTCCTGGGCGGATGGTTTCCATCCACTGGTAACAGCCGTTACCGTCCGGGGCCTGGCTCAGATCAAGGGGCACTCGCTTGGTTCGCACTGACGAGCCGTTTCCGGCTGAAGTCGATTGTGGGTTCCCAAAAGTCTGAATGAAATTTCCGTTTCCAAGATAATATTGGCGGATGTTTATGAGGAGGGCGATGACCGCGAGGCCGACAATGAATGGCACCTCGTATCTTCTTTCTCCGGTTCTCATGATATCGAACGGATCTCGCGCAGCCAGCTTGCAAAAACCGCATGGGACTGCAAGCAAAAAGCCCCGCAACAGGGTCCGCGCTTGTGGGATGGTGGTACGACCTCTATCCTTGAAGCGCTCATGGCCGGTAGGTATACTCGCAAGAGAAGACACACAATTCTGAGGAGAGGGTTCTAAAGCATGAGTCCGCGCTCTGCGAGATTACGATTCAGATTTCGAGTGCTCACGAACATTCTGGCCGTTGTTGGCATCTTCGTCATTCTTGTGTTGGTCCTCACGGCAGCGTTGCCGATGTTGGTTGCCGATGGTATCGCGATCGCCGCCGCATGGTATCTGTACTATTTCATTTTGGATAAGCGGGCGATTGGCATCCGGTGCAACCATTGCCTCAAGTACATTGCGACCAATACGCCGTGGGTCTGCGGATTCTGCCAAGCCAGGAATCAGCGAGTGGCTGAGTTCCCCTTCGTGCATCAATGCGAACACTGCGAAGCTGAACCGAAGGCATACCAGTGTCACCATTGTGAGCATATAATTTTTCTCACCGCGGATCAGCTTACCGAGAATTACGCCCGGTGTGTCAGTCCGCCAGTTGGCGACATCGCTAAAGATGAAATGAACCTCCAAGAACGGGAGAAGCGCAAAATGGAGCATGAATTGCTGATGACCCGACTCACAGGCGAATTGACTGACGCGAAGCGAAAAGTCGAGCCTCCGAAGAAAGTAGCTCCGTTGGAAAAGCTCGAAGAGGACTTTTCCAGACATCATGCCACGGTCATGGGCGCGCGGGAAATCGCCCGTCGTGAAAAGGCAGCGAACGTGGAAAAATATAAAGACGACCCGGCTGGGCGCAAGGATGCGGATGACGCCGTGGATGACTGGCTCCGGCGGCACATATGAGGAAACAAAAGGCCCTGTCCTTGCGAACAGGGCTTTTGAATGCAAAGCGGCATTCAAGACGCGTACTGCGGGATGCGGCCCTCCGATGGAACGCGCTGCTGAACGAGCTTCAGATACATGCGCATACGCTCGTTTAGTTCGCGATACATGATGTAACGGAACGCTTCCCCGTAGGCCTGGCCCATGAGGTCGGCTTGACGCTTTACGGTTTCGAGGTGCAATTGGGCATCCATGTCGCCGTGGATGGTGTTCTTCCGTAGCTCCTGCTCGGACCCGAAGGGATAACCGTACGCCTTCTCCTGGTGGATGTGCGGGGCTATCCGATGGTAGATTTCCCATTCAAGACGCCACATGAATAGGGTCTCGCGAATTCGCGTGATGGACGCCTTCACAACAGCCAGAATGCCGCCTGTCGGATTTGTGGACATGAAGTTCTCCTTGGTTAGCAGTTAGAGAAACCGATCACGGTGCGTGACGGGCTTCAGCCAACTGCCGGCCGTGGGCGGAAAGGTTCTGGAAGGTAATCTGGCTGTATTATGGCACCCTCACCACCGGTCTGTCAAGTGTAAAACCCTATTCCACAGATGGTTACGTTGACGCCGATTCTGAGCCTTGGTTTAATTGCTGGCGGAACATTCGTTCGTTCAACCATCAACTAAGGAGGTCTTCCGTGTCTACGTGGGTTGATTTTAAGGAGCTTCGTGCGAAGCTCGACTTCGAAGCTGTGCTTCATCACTACAAAGTGGATGTGAAGCGCAAGGGCGAGCAGCATCATGGATTCTGCCCGCTGCCAAACCACAAAGGAGTTCGGAATTCGCCGTCGTTCTCGGCCAATCTCAAACGGGGCATTTTCAAATGCTTCGGCTGCGGAGCGCAGGGCAATATTCTTGAATTCGCCGCGCTCATGGAAAACGTCGATCTGGAAGACGGCGCAGCCTTTCGCAAAGTGGCCGCCGAATTGCGAAAGCGATTCTGCCCTGAATCTCCTAGCGTCACCAAAGAAGACCGGAAGCCGACTGAAAAGAAAGAAGCGGACGCGGCAGCAGCGCAAGACCTGCCAGTCATCGTCAATCCGCCCCTTGATTTCAGTCTGAAGGACTTGGACTACAATCACCCGTACCTCCAAGCACGCGGTTTCACCAGAGATACGGTTGACGAGTTCGGTCTTGGCTTCTGTTCGCGCGGTTCCCTCAAGGATCGTGTTGTGATTCCGTTGCGCGACCATGAAAGGAAACTCGTGGGCTATGCAGGCAGAGTCGTCGATGATGCGACAATCAGCAAGGACAACCCCCGATACCGGCTTCCCTCAAAGCGGAAGCGGGGCGGGACAATCATCGAATTCCGGAAGACGCTGTTTCTGTATAATGGGTGCTATGTCCAAGCTCCGGCTGACGATCTGATTGTCACCGAAGGCTTCGCCTCGGTCTGGTGGCTGCACCAGAGCGGGTATCCGCATTCGGTGGCCGCGATGGGGTCGGACTGCTCGGAAAGGCAAGCCGAACTCATTGTGGCGCTCACAAAGCCTACTGGCCGTGTGTGGATACTGCCTGACGGGGATGACGCTGGACGGCGGTTCGCGCAGTCGGTTCTACTCCAAGTCTCGCCGCACCGCTTCACGCGGTGGGTGAAGATCACTGAAGGCTCCCAGCCGACAGACCTGTCACCGGAGCAGTTGAAGTCATGCTTCGCGGTCTGAAGCACAAGCGACCCTCCCGGTCGCTTTTTTTATTTCTGTTTACGGCGCGCGGCAGCGATGTACGCGCGTTTGATGATCTCTCCGAGATTCACGTCGAGGACCTCTGTCATACGAAGCAGTGTGTCCAATGACGGGTTTCGGATTTCCCGTTCGACGAAGCTAATCATGGCCTGGGAGAGCCCGGCCCGTTGCGCTAAAACTGTCATTGAGAGCCCCTGGTGCACCCGCTCGTCCCGCAGCATCCTGACCACGTGAGAGGACACCAAGTCGCGCTTTTGGCCTTTTTCCACGTCGGAGAATTACCAGAGCAACGGCTTGACAATGGAGATTACTATAGTAATAGTCAGACATGTTTCTGCGCAGACTAGGACCAGACCCGCACGCGAACGGCGCCCGAACGATCGCGCTCTGCAACTGTCCCGACATTTTTGAACTCGAATCCGGCGATTTCGCCATCATCGGCATCGACATTACGACTGCTGCCGCCCCAAAGCTGCCGCCCTCCGCCAGTTGCGGACCGGATGAGCGCATCGTCCGTATCCCACGTAATCTGCTCGTAAACGCCAAGTCGGACATCCCGAATCAGGTCTGAGGCAGTTGTGCGGCCTCCATCGGCTCCGATATAATATGGGGCGATGGGCCTTCCAACCTGGGGAGCGCAACACTGGCTTGATCTACTTCAAAGCGTCGGCATCGTCGGCGGACTCTTTTTCACTGCGTACACGATCTGGAAGGATGAACACGCGAGACGGATCAGCAACTCAATCGCGATCACCGACCAACACCGGCAAATCTGGAACGAACTGTACGACCGTGCCGAACTCTCTCGCGTGTTGGCGAAGGACGCGGACGTTACGAAGCGGCCAGTTTCCAATCAAGAGGCGTTGTTCGTGAAGACGCTCATTCTGCACCTCGGCACGGTGTACCGGGCGATGAAGCACGGGGAGTTCGTGAAGTTGGACGGTTTGCGAAGAGACGTGCGTGAATTCTTCACGCTGCCGATTCCACGAGAGGTTTGGCAGAGGGCAAAATCTTTTCAGGATCGTGACTTTGTGAAGTTTATTGAAGCCAGTCTCGCTGACCGCTGACCACTATGGCGTGTTAGCAGCAGTCAGGATGCGGAATTTTCTTATCCTCTGGTCAACGAGTTCCTCTCGCGCAGCCTGCCGCTGATAACCCCACCTTTTTCGCCGGCGGTCTGGATCGAACGGCGTGCCCTTCGTTGCATCATGGTAATCCCTGGGGCATGTCCAGACGGCACCGAGCGGGTCGGCAGTGGCCTCCGCAAAGGTAGCGAGACACGCTTGTGCATAAATGGGCGGATTGGATTGAAGCAGTCGCTCTGCGATGTTGTTTCTCCGTTCGGCAGTCTTGAACACGAGGAGCACGCGAAACGGATACTCTTTGTATGCGGCACGCGGTGCACCATGCTTCGCGGCAAATCCGCCCGAATTGTAGTATTTGAGATAACAGCCTGCTCGGGCAACAAGGGTATCTTGGATTTCACTTGAACGGTCCACCTCAAGGAAGAAGCTGTGCTCGGACACACCGCCGTCAGCCTCCTTTTCGCGGATGCGGATAAAGCCGTCAGGCTTCACGAGTTCCGGTCTGTGACGTTCCGGACGGGAAACTTCAAACTGATGTAGAAGCGGCCACGTGCTGAACTCGGCGACTGTGAAAGCATCCGTGCCATTGATCGCGGAATGGAACGCAGTCTTCACGTCCATGACCTCAAGTTCGTGGCGAAGCGTGAGATCGCTTACGCGGCTGCGCCTTTCAATTGATGACCGTCCGATGTACGGGTATTCGGAAAGGACGCCCTGGTCACGGAGAATGTCGTAGCCCTTGCGTGCGAGAAACAAGACCGATGGCTCGTACGGTCGCCGTGGCCGCTCGTCGATAAGCTCTGCCGCTTTGAGCTTTTGCAACCGCTTCTTTGTCGCTTCGCTCTTGGCGCCGAAATAGAGCGTGGAAATGTGGTCGGCGGTCATTACGCGGGATTCGAAGAGGCCACGAAACAGAGCGAGGTCACGCTGCTGGACACTCAAGGAATCAGAGGGGGTTTTCAGCGTGGGCATGTACGAAGATTATATCACCCCAAAGACCGGGGGCCCCTGATCGTCAGGAACCCGTTTGCGCGGGTTTACGCTTTCGAGCCAAGGCCTTGACGATCTTTGCCCGTCGCTTCGGGTCTGGTTCCGATAAGCCATCAAGAAGCCGATTGGGACTGATTTCAAGGTATTGAGTCAGCCTGGCAAATGTTGTCGTTGCAAATGGAAATTCTCCCCGCTCGATGCGACCAAGAGTTTTCCAATGGATGCCCGTCAATTCGGCAAGACATTCCTGAGTCATGTTGGCGTTGTGTCGTGCCTCCCTCACATTGCGCCCGATCACTCGTAATATTTGGCGGTCTGTCACGCGACAGAGTTGGCCACGTCTAGTCTGGCGTTGACACCACCGATAAGTTCCTTTAATAATCCGCGGCATCACCCTGTTGCGGAGAAGGCAGTCAACCAACAGAAAAGGAGCGACCGATGGCGGATCTAGTAGCTAACAAGAAAACGTCGTTGTCGGCAGAGGAAGTGATCGTAAGGGCAGTCCAGTTTTTCTCGACAGAGAAGTGGCGCGCAACAAGTCAATCGGGGCGGGCGGCAACATTTCAGGGTAAGCCACGCATACCGGTGTTGATGATCCTTCTCACTATCATCGGCTTCGCCATGTGCGTTGTTCCCGGTTTCATCATGTACATCATGGTCGTCAAGAAAATGTACCGGTTTCAGAATCTAGTGGTGACCGCCAATCCAATTTCTGGCGGCACGGAAGCGTCAGTCACTTATCCAAATCACTCAGCAAAATTGGCTAGACGCTTTCTCGACGCACTTCCATCGGCTGGAGCGTAGAGCATGAGTCGTGCGGATGAAGACAGGGATGCGTGGTTCGAGACGCTGCGACGACCCGTAAGCGAGAAGAGTTGGTCAGTGGCATTCGGTCTGTCTGTTTGCCTCGGCGTCTTCGGTGTCGATCGATTATATCTAAGTTCGTTCGGTCTTGCGGTTCTCAAATTCATTTCATTTGGGGGCGGGGGCCTCTGGTGGCTTGCCGACATTGTGCTTCTACTTGTGGGCAAAATGAAGGACGGCCATGGAGGAATCGTGCGGAGGCCGTTTTGATCGCGTTTGATTGTACAAAACTGTGCTTGCGATATGCGTCGAGCCCGTCTAGAAGCAGATAGCGGGGCTGAGGAAGTTCGGGCGTTTGTGCGAGTATTACGAGTTAGACGGTGAATTGGGGCCGACATGACTAGGCGAATCTTGGCTGTTCTGCTTTTTGTCCTTGCGTCGTCACTTTGGTTGCGAACGGCGTGCGCACAGGATAGCGTCTCGAATCTGTCCGATTTCGCCACAATCATCGATCAGCCTGCGTACGTATATCCGTTCGAGGTGCCCTTTGAAACTGCCTTCTGGCCTCAGGACTGCTGGTTCCTTGATCTTTCGTCCCTCACCGACGCTGTGGCGGCGGTCACGAATTATCCAAGCCAACTCCAGAACGGTGTCAACGCCTGGCCCCTGCGCCTCGTGCAAGCCGCCGACACCGGCGAGATGGTGTTGAAGTACATGGGCACAGCCACCAACGTGACCCTCTTGCAGATTGCCGCACCGACGAACTATGTGGCGTTCGATCATTATAACGGCGTGCTGGGCATCTGGTGCATTTTCTTCACGGGCTATCCCCGCACCACGCCGTACACGAATCTGGTTGCCGACGGATACACCTTTCTTGACCCGCCGGTTTCCGCGATGGATGCGTGGGGCATTCTGACGACCGACGAAACGGCGTACTTCACGAATGGGGTGGCACCGGCGGGAGCAGACGCCGCAGGCTCGGGCGGCGGGGGAATGTTCATGGCGATGGACGATGACGACATATCCTGCACAATCACTGACGAAACGAGCGGTTTCGGGTTCACAGACATTGAGACGGACACTAATGGTTGCACTCTCACGTGGACCAGTTGTTCCGACCATGTGTACATACTGCAAGCGGAGAACAGTCTCACGCCCACGTCCTCATGGGCGGATATCGCTTGGATGTGGGGCAGTGATGGTACAACGACGTACTTGGACACCAATGCCGTCGGCCAGACACAAGAATTCTACCGCGTGGTTCGTGCCAGTCCTGATGAGTTGAACAACGGAGTGATTCCCTATGGCTGGGCGGTATCGGAGGGGTTGGACCCGCTCGACCCGAACCTGCCGTGGGAAGATCCCGATGGCGACGGGTATGCGAACTACACAGAGTATCTGAATGGCACGGATCCGCTCCAAGCCGAAACTCCGCTGGATGTTCTCGTCAACCAAGGGAACGCGTACACCACGTCCCTGACAATTCCTATTCAACCGTTGAGTACGAATTATCCGAACGTCCTGATGTCGACCATTCCTTCAATGACGAATGCCTTGTTACTATCGACCAGTGGCGGGGCGACAAACTATACGCTGGCAAATTCCGAGGGGGTACACTACCTGTATTTCCAGTATGCTGACGCGGAAGGCCACCCGCACAGTGGTCTGATCTACAAAATCGTGACCGTGGATCGAGTGCCTCCATACGTGGCAATTACCTCGCCAGCCAGCAACGCCGTGTTGAACCAAGCCTTCATCACCTTGCAGGGAGTGGTGTACGACCCGGACCCCATGCTGACTCCCGACGCGCGTCCGTTGAAAATCTGGATCAACAACGTACCGTACTGGGATCGCCTGGGAACGAATGTTACGGTGAATCGGTTGTCGGTCCCGGCGGGCACGAACCTGTTTACGGTCACTGTACAAGCCGTCGACCAAGCCGGCAACACGAATACGGCGACCAGCACGTGGACGGTCAATACGAGCGGGGTTACTAACGCCCCGCAGTTGTCCTCGTTCAACATCTCGACCAATATGCTATTGCCGGACGTGAGTACCGTATGGGTGGAAGCCGCCGTGGACAATAGCAACGCCTTGGTCAACGCCGTCGTGACCTCCGGCGCGGGCGCCGATACGACCAACCTGCTCGGTGTCCAAGGCCTACAGGTCAACGGTTCGGTTCCGTTGACGCCGGGCACCAACCAGGTGGCATTGGTAGCCTCGGATGCGGCGGGCAACACCAGTTCCAACATGTTCACGATCATTAGTTCAACAGAGTTTAGCGCGGCGATCACCAATCCGGTGTTGGACGCATTCGCCACCGCGCCGTCGAACATGGTCAGTGGGTACGTCAGCGCATTGGTCGATGTGGGAATGCCAACGCAGACCAATGTGGTGGGAGTGATGATCAATGGCGTAGCCGCAGTGCTGGGAACCAACGTGGACGCGAACGGAAACTTGTCATTCGTTACGACCAATGCGGTTCCCGTAGGCGTGCCAATCACCGGACAAGTTCTGACGAACGGTGATGAGGATTCGTCCCTTGTGCCGCTGGCCATTCCGCCAGTGCCTTCGCTTCAGTTCACGGTTTTGCATCACGAATGGCATACCGACCAGATTGCGAGCGCCGGTGCTTACCTTCCGCAGGCAGACGCGTCCGCGGAGTGCACGTTCACTTGCAGCCAGTGGTGGGAGGTAGAGGTGCGGCAAACGGTGGACGATGTCGCGGATTCCAGCGGCCCCACCGACCAACACCAAATGGCCAGCTTGGTCAACTCGGCGGGCCATTGTGTTGCCGACCCCACCCCGGAGAGCCTCTCTTGGACGGTGAGTTCCTCGTCTTCATCAAGTTGCGTGAGCAACAGCCCGCCCGGCTGCTCGGTGGACCTATCCACGTCCGCCTTTTTTGGCACGTGGAGCATCGACGGCTCGGGGAATCCTCCGCAACGCTGTTACTATACAGGATATGACGACTATCTGGGGTACTACGCGCATGTATTCGAACCGTACCGGGAGTGGGATCGGGGAGTGCTGACCTTCCAGATGCCCGCACAAACTGACACCAACACCACGTTCCAAATTACCTTTCAAGGCGTGGACTACATGCGGGCCAGTTCGACACCGCGAGACTTGTCCCAGATAACCTATCGCGGTCAGGCTCCGGCGACCTACAGCAACAACGCCCAGACCGTCGGTTATCTTGTCAGCCTGAATGGCGGCGCACAATACACGCTCAACCAAGACAGTTTCACCTGGCCGATCAGCGCGTACTCAACAATTCTGACGTATTCTGACAGTTATGTAACCGTTCCCTTCGCCGCGACCGCCAACGCCCACTGGTTGCAGTGGACGAATTTTGTCATACAGAAGTTGAACGTGCAACTTTCAGCCGGCAACCCAACGAATGTATGCGTGTCGTACACGTATGCGAATCCGAACAACTCGGACGTATTGATCGCGAACACCAATCAGGTCGTGCTAACCGCCGCCGGAAGCCCTGACGACGGCACAGGTGTTTATACATGGAGTCATTCTCGCGGTGGGACGTTTTCACCAAATGCGACCCACGCCGCCACTAACACGACCTACTCCGCCCCGGAATTGGCGTCTGCCACCCCAGCCGGTAGTCGAGATACCGTTACCGTCACCTACACGTATCACGGCGCGTCCGCATCAACCAACGCCACGCTCAATATCTCGCGACCCAAGACCCTACAGGTGAACAGTCAGGGTGTTGTGATCTCTCCCAGTTGCACTGCAACAAACAGCACAAGTTTCAAAACTGGAATTAACTACACGATCTTAGATCAGTTTGGAAGTCCGCTCGGGGGGAACGGAAACACTATGGCAACCTGGGAAACTTTTAGTAGTTTCGTAGTCGGCCACGCTCTGATTGCGAACAGTGGCTCCTTGAACGGATTACAGATAGACACCATCGATGGTTTCCCCATTCCAGGTACAAACACCCTTGCGACACCCGGACCGGGCGTGAACACAACGCCCTCACTGACTGACTTCTTCTATCGGGATTACGTTGAACCCGGCACAAACGAGAACTTTTGGAACGCAACGACCCTGCCAAGCCCTGCTCTACAGATGAATCAGACTTTGATTATACAAGGCGCACAATTCCCCACTGGCACTGTCGTCTGGTATTGTGATCCAAGCCTTGGCACAGGCGCTATCTTGTTCAGAAACCTATCAACGAGCACCATACTCAATTCGGGAACCGTAACCTCATCTAATTGAGGGGATATGTCTGCCATCAACAATTCAATGAAGGGCTTGTCGGTAGTCGCCCTGCTGTGTCTCTCGCTCCAGACGACTGCGGTAGCGGACGAAACGGCGAAACCGGAGTTTCACCTAATTTCCACCATAAGCGCGACTTCGACGGTGTGGCGCATTGGGACGCCCCTCCTCTTAGCGGTCGAGATACGGAATCAGGGGACCAACGACGTGCAGTTCCCCAATCCCTCCCAGAACATGCTGAAATTACATGTTTTTGTGTCTTCCTCCGACGAGAAGAGTACGGGTCAACGCACCGAGGCTGTCTTCAAGTTTGTCGACGAAGGCGGTGCCTCTCAATCGCCGTACTTAGAGTTGGTTGCTGGAAGTCACACGAATCGTTCCATTGTGGTAGGACTTCCTGATTCTCTCTTCGACACCAATGCCACTGCAATGTGCAATGTCCAAGTCGAGTTTGAATTCGATTTGTCATCCGTTAGTATCCTTCCAGGTCATACCGTTTTCCGAAACACACTCCCGGAGAAGCTGGGTGAAGCCGCTCACGTGAAGTCCGATGCAGAAGTAGCCGCAGAGGTCCAACGCTACAGGCAATCCGGGGTGCCGGTGTGGGATCTCGGAAGGGTTTGGCGCGGGAGGATGCTTTCCAATACGATTTCGTTGAGCTGCCAGAAGTGAATTGAGAATAGAAACAATGAAGAGATTCATCTTGTCCTAGGGATTCGCGGTTTCAGACTGTGTGCGTGCAGCATACGCAATCAGGGCGGTTGTTACTGCCATCAGCAGTTGAGCGACAAGTTCGTCAAAGTAGGACATTGGCGAGTGATGCGGCCTGTTTGTCGGGTTCTTGACTGCTTTAAGCGAGTTGTTCAACCAGTTGTAAGTTGCTTCGCCTAGCTGTTTCTCCCACGAGCGGTTCAAGACCTGAACCGCTCTTGTGTCATCCCCAGATTCAGGTTTAACCCGTTCGAAAAACGGCTCCAGTGCCAGTCGACACTTACCCACTGCATCGTCGTAGTGACCATATTTGTACGATGTCTGTGCCTGTCGAAGGGCTTCAAAAGCATCCTTAAGGCCGGTACAGCTCTCGATCGGCACGAATGGCAGTTCAACAAGATAAACTGTTCCGTAGCCAGTGTGAGGCAGGACGCGTTCAACCCAAACAGAGCGGGGAATCTCGCACTGAGCTTGTAATCTAAGACAGTGTAGTTCCTTGAACCCCCAAACCGGCACAGGAGGCGGTAGATCGGTCTTGGCTACTTCCATAAGCTCCTCTGCGATTAGCTCAAAATCCAACAGGAGGCGCAGGTCGCCACCCTTCCGGTCGCGTTCAAGAATGGAGAGTCGAGCATGGTCGAGGGGAATCTCTAAGTACACCGAATAGTTTGTCAACTCACGATGATCAGCCGTCACGCGCACCTGTACAGGCAGCGATACAAACGGGGTCAGGTGGCTGCCGTCTTTGAGTGCAAGGCGGCACCGCAACTCTCGAAATTCAATTGCGTACCCCGCCTGTTCATAGGGGTAGCGCAAATCGAGGGACACAGGAACGACTACACGCGAGAAATTCGAACCGCCTACGCCATTAAAGCGGCTTTCGTCCAAGTTTAACTGAGCAACACCATACCTGCCCAGCGAAGAAAAGTGGCGGCGGCTCATAGTGCATTCACTCGCTTGGTCTCACCGTATCCGCCGTTTGGCAGTGGTAGACTCGCCAATGAATTCCTTTATCAGGGAGTCGCCAAGATTTTGCTCGCGGTCGGCAAGTTGTTTCTGCGCCTTGGCACTCGACATGGCAAACGGAAGCTTTTCGTAGCAGCGGTCAAGGTATTGTGTGGTGCGCTCCGCTGAACCCGGCATGTTGGTGACATCGGGGGTGTAAAGCGAGACGGGTGCGCTCATACCCACAAGCCGAGCGACTCCCTGCCGCTGCTTCTGGTCGAACAACACGGCCATCGCACGAAACAACTGTTCTTCAAGTGAGCGAAACTGGACGTGTGACAATTCTTTGCCGAAGACAGGAACAAGGGTGGGCACAAGGCTTCGTGAATGTGTGCTGCTTTCGGACCACGAATCGCTTTCGCTGCCTGATTCCGAGCCAAACTCGCTCCATGATTCGCTCGATGATTCCGTTTCGACGCCATCGAAAAAGGCCTGTGTGCCTCCGGTTCCTGCGCCTGATGCGTGTCCGCTCTGTGTGCTATGACCCCTGCCAGAGGATTTGCTTTCACCGAACACTTCCTTCAATTCTTCTCGGTAGGACATGACTTTCGTGGAATAAAGCTCGTGCTTTATTGCGTCTGGATCCATCACGCCCATGAAAAGCCATTGAGCCATAACCCGAAGATTCTCCTCGTGGGAAAGGCGGAACACCACTTTGCTCGACGCATTCTCCATGATCGAATTGTAGACACGCCGTCCGTTTTCCCCGCGATCAAGCAACTGATTGGGAAACTGGTGGGCCATGGTGAGGTGAAGGCCGAATCCGCGCGCTTCATCGAGGTTGTCGGAAATCGTCGGCGTCACGAAGCGTTGAAATTCGTCCAAGTATACATAGAAGGGCTTGACGCCGTCGCGCTTGCCGCGCTCCTGTGCGGCAGTCCAGAGGTCGCTCAAAAGAAGCGTCGCGAAGAGTTCGGCGTTCTCCTTTGAGACTTTGGCCCGTTCCGTGGCAAGGGACACGAGAATGATCGCTCCTTCCTCCAACGCCGCGCCAAGATCAAGGGACACTATCGGCTGGCCGAACATCGCGCGCATGGTCTGATTTCTGATGAAGCGCTGAAGGCGGTTGACCGTGCTGCCGATCTGCGACTCGAAATCCTTGGCGCTCAATGTGGCTGCAAAGCGCCAATCCTGCCGCGATGGTCTGTCTTTCAAATCGGCGGTCATGGCGTAGCGTATTTGCTTCGCCATGTGGTCAACCAGATATTCGGATTCAATGAGGGTGAGATTCTTCTCGTACAACGTGCGAATGACGTTACCCGCCCAGCGAGCAAAGAGGGGTGTCTGATTCGTCCCGCCCTGGCCCCACACGTAGGCCATGGCGTCCGTGATGTTGTCTACGAGCACGGCAGGGTCGGCAAGTTTCCTTTGGCGGAGCAGGTTGTATGACACAACCCAATCGTCCTGACGCAAATCAATGGGAATCACTGGAGCGGAAATGTGTCGCTCGTTCCACGCCAGCCATTGGATGAGGCTGTCGTACAGGGAGCCGTGGGGATCGAGCACAATCATCCCGCATTTGCTTCTGTGCCAATTGCGGATGTCCTGTCGAATCAAGTGCTCTAGGAATTTACTTTTGCCGGTTCCCGTGCCGCCGCAGATGTAGAGGTGCTTGTCGCGTTCGGTGCGGGGCAAAGTGAGCGTTGCGTCTCTGCCAGCCAGATGGCCGAGAACGAGGTCGTTGCCGGGCGGTGGGCGCATGCCTTCAATTCTCCTTAAAATGTCGTTTCAATGATTTTGGGCTGATTGTCAGCGAGTTTGCAGATGCTCAGGACGACGTTCTCCAAAGCCTTGGAAGTTTTTCCATTCTTTTGAGCCCGTTCAATGATTGTTGATATAACGGTTGGGTTTTTGACGGCGTGTTTTCGCTTTGGGATACCGAATTCTGTCTGGCAATCAGAAAGCAGCTTCTCAAATAGAGCGTCGCCGATTTCCGCTTTTAGGGTGCTTTCAAGATCAGTCTTGAAACAGCAATAGTGAGCTTCTTGACGTGCGGGCCAGTCTTCGGGCGTGGCCTGTACAATTCGGAGCAAGCGGTGATTATCAGCAGGGTCGGGCCTCCCGTCTAACGGTTTGCCGCAGGTCTGACAGACGCCCGCAGTTGCCCCTCTGTTCCCATCCGAATCCCATAGAATGTAAACAGGAATGCCGAACTCCATAAAAATAACAGCAGGCCTATCGAGGCTACGCTTTCCACTCATCGGAATGACCGAGATTCCGTTTCCTTCAAGGTCCTTGTTTAACACTCGGGCCATGCCGAGGATCGCCGCACAATCGTCTTCGCCCTCAACGAGAACAACGACATTGGCAAAGAAACCTTCGTTAATCCAAGGTGTCATGATCGCATGGAGACGATGGCCCAACTCTGCACCTGTGTGTTTGGTGCCAATTCCTCCGTCTGCTGCCCATATTTTTTCAGCGACTTTGTCCAGAGTCGTTCCTACTACGTTAGTGATTTTGGGTTTATCGGCACCATTTGCAGTTTTTCGAAGCAAACGGATTTGATTGAACCGATCAAGTCCTACAAAGAGGGGAGAATGTGTTGCGTATATTACCTTGCCCCGTGAGATTGAACGCAAGTGTGTAAGCGTTGTCCGGAACCTTGGTTTAGTCTTCGGAGGTGTAGACTTGGCCTTGGTCGGCGACTCGTACGTTTTTCTCGAAGTGAATCCGACTGGTGAATGGGCCTGGCTGGTCGACGCAGCAGGGCTCAGGATCGATAAAGCAATTTGCGATTGTCTCGAAGGCATCGGATGAGTATCGTCGACATAATCGTGGAAGCTGCGGTCCCATGGCGTAACCTACGCAAGGCCAACCAGACATTGCGGACCAGAATCGAGAACCTAAAGAAAGCAGCGGAAGAAGGGAAAATGGGGGACGATTTGCAGCTTGAGCACATGAAGGGATATTCCACAATTAGAGATGTGACAAAGCTCGACAAGCTGTATGCCGAGACCCTCGCCAACAAGGGAACCCTTGAAACTAAACTTCAGGCATTCCTATTTTCAGTTGCCATCGGTGTGACAGTGCTCACTTCTTCTCTGGCGTTCTTGTACGGAAGTGGTTTTCAGGCAATGCCGATGTGGCTCAAGTTCACAGTAATACTTTTGCTTGCGGCTGTGATTCTCTACATGTTGTTGGGCGGTATTTTTGCGATAATGACGGTCGGCAACGAAATCGCCATTTTTACACTAAATGCAGAAGCCGTGGCCGCTGCGGAAAGCGAACAGAACCGAACATTGGCCATCGCTACCGAATTAAACGTTCTGACAAACATCGTGCGGCAGAACTTTATGAGTGTGAGCCATCACTGCATCCTCAATGCCGTTTACGTTGTATTCGTTTTCTTTGTGCTGGTCGGCAGCCGTCCATTATTCGTAAACTCCCCGAGCGCCCCGCCAGCTGTGAGTGTAAATATCGAGCCTCTTGCAACAAATGTATCCAATTTGCAGAGTCGTCTGGAGGCCAACATTGCTGCACAGAATCTGCGTGATACGAACATCATTGCTGAGGTGTTGTCCTTAAGTGCTCGCAGTACGCAGGACGCAAGTAATATCGCGACCTGCGTTGCCACACTCAGTGGTGCCACCGGAGAACTGCGAGCGTTGTCTGGTCGGGTGGTAAATTTGGAAAACGACTACAGACTCATCACAAGTAACGTGACGTCACATTCAGCTCCACTATCGAAAACATCGCCATGATCCGCGAAGATGTTTGGGGTACAGTGTGTTGGTGTAATTCTTTGCGCGAAGCCTGATGTCGGCTGCCTAATCCCTTTGTAGTCCATTGCGTCATGAAAGGCTCTGCAATCCATGGTTTCATCGCCATTGTCGCAATTGTACACGAGACAACGAAAATGTTTTTCAAACGCCTGCGGTGACGCAGGCGTAACCCGTCTCCTGCGCGGCTTGTCACGCAGGTGGTTGTCATGGCAAGCGGGCGGGTGCTGTCGTTTAGCACCGCCTGCGCAGACAGGACGCACGATCCGCGTAGCCGCGTCTCCTGGTGGGGGAAAAGCGTCCAGAGGAAAACTGGGGCGGCTGCCGCCCCTGTGTTCCCTTTGGTCGCAGCGTGAAGCGCTGGTGGTCGGACTCTGGTGCAAGGAGCGGGGCGGAACCCGCCTTCGCCGTCGATGGGGTAGAGGGGTATCGACGTAGCGCAAGGCGGAGTGTAGCCCCAGCGTATGGAACCCGAGACGATCCATCTGCGTAGCTGCGAAACGGGAGAGGGAAAGGCGAGGAAAACGGGGGGGGCTTCCTCCCTGTTTTCCTTCCGGGTCTGTGACAGGTTGTCGCAGACGTTTCCTCCACGCGTGAGCGTGTCTCCCATCCGTGTTCTACCCGTTAAAGGACAATGTCCTTTAACCCGTAACCCGTCCGTGGGTGAACCCGTCGGTCGCGTCAGCGACCAGGGAGGTTTTGGGCGAGCACGGCCTTTTAGCCGCGCGCAGCCCGCAGCCGCGTGAGCGGCAATACCGACCGAAGT
>Ga0302326_10004928_pt1 | contig 30658 bp, 30 predicted proteins | sample Palsa_T0_3_FD_202264 | JGI IMG/M metagenome (GOLD analysis project Ga0302326, IMG submission 202264) | Peat permafrost microbial communities from Stordalen Mire near Abisko, Sweden - Palsa_T0_3 | ecosystem: Environmental > Terrestrial > Soil > Palsa > Peat permafrost | place: Sweden: Abisko... | reverse complement strand
TGCGCCACGTATTCCTTGATGCGCGCCAGATTCACCACACACTCGCGCAGCACGGCGCTCTGCACCTGATGAAAGTCCTGATCCTGCGCCTCGCCTTCGCCCTCGCCGTCGCCGCCTTCGGCTGCCTTCCTGCGCGGCAGGATCAGACCGACCAGCTGGTCGTCGAGATGATCCTCGACGTTGATGAGCCCGGCGGCGACCTGCACCAGCGCGCTCTCACCGCCTTCTTCCTTGCCGGCGACGATGGCCTCGAGACGGCGCGTGGCTTCCTGAACCCGCCCGCGCAACTCACCCAGGCCCAACACGCCGAGCGTATCGCCGATTTTCTTGAGCAGCCCGACCTGCGAAGCGAGCTCTTCCGGCTGACCGCCGCCGCGACGCACGAAGATGTCGAGCACATCCTTGACCTTGGACAGATCCTCACGGATCGCCGCAGCCACGGTATGCATGAGCTTGATCGAGGGTGCAGACAGGTTCTCGCGCTCCTGCTCGATCGACTCATCGACCGGCAGCAGTTCGGCCAGGCGGAATGAGGCGCGCACCGCCGCCACGCGCGGGCCGCCGCTGCTGGCGCGCGCGACGTAGTACAGCAGATTGTTGAGCAGCTCGACCGGTGGGCTCTGCGCGTAGCGCGCCTCGCCCCACTCGAACAGGCGCTTCATCTCGCGATCGGCCAGTCCCAGCAGCCGCTTCAGGGAAATGCTGCTCTCGACACCGTTCTCGCGCAGCGCCTCGATCAACGCACCGACCACCCACCAGAGCTGGAATACCGACTGCTGGGTGGCGACCTGTTCCAGACGCGAGGCCACGACGGTCATGATCTCGAGGTTCTGCTCGGCGCGCTCGCCGCGAATCCAGCCGATCAGTCCGGTCTGGAAGCGGGCGCGCAGACGTCGCGCCCATTGCGAGGCCGAAAGCGGCGGCTCGCCCGGGGCCGGTGCGGCCGGCTGCGCCTGTCGGTCGGATTTGAGATTGAGCAGCAGCAGCGTGCCTTCGGACAGCAAAGCGCTGCCGCGCACCGCCCGCAGGTCATTGAGCAATGGCAGCAGCACCAGCGCCAGATCCCGACCGCCGGCGAGCACACGTTCGAGATAGCCCGGCAGCTGCACCATGGCCCGCATCAGTGCATCGAGCGCTTCGGCCTGGTTCTTGCGCTCCTGACCCAGACTGATCAGATAGCGCGAGACCTGTTCCATCTCCTCGGCCAGCAATGCCGCGCCGTAGATCTCGAGCACGCGCAGCGCGCCCTGCACCTGGTGCATTTCGAAGCGCACGCGCTCGAGCATCGCCGCGTTTTCGGGCTGCTCGACGTGCGCCTCGAGCGCGACGCGGCCTTCGCCGAGTGCGACGCCGATCTCGCGCGCGACCGTCTGCAGGGTTTGCGTCGCCAGCTCAGTCATGCTGACTCACGAGCCGCCGAGGGCCTTGATCTTGCTGCCGGAAAACACCCCGGTGGTGGCAGCAGTGCCGGGGGCATCCGGCGTTGCGGGCCCCGCCGGCCCGGCCAGGCTGGCGCTGAGCCCACTGGTGGCGGCCTTCATGCTGGCCGTGGCGCCGCGATGCACGCCGGCGGTGTCACCGCCCCCGGGCAAACGAAAACCAGTGATGGATTTGCGCAGCGCCGCGGACAGGTCGGCGAGCTTGACGATGGCTTGCGAGGTGGCGCTGGTCGAATCGGCCGACTGGGCACTGATCTCGCGCAGCACCTGCATATTGCGTGCGATATTCTGCGCGGCCGAGGACTGGCCGCGTGCACTGGCGGAAATGTTCTGCACCAGGCTTGCGATCTGATTCGACACCTGTTCGATCTCCTGCAGCGCCGCCCCGGCATTTTCCGCCAGCAGCGCGCCTCCGACCACATCGGTGGTGCTGCGCTCCATCGACACCACAGCCTCATTGGTATCGGTCTGAATCGTCCGCACCAGCACTTCGATCTGCTTGGTGGCGTTGGCCGCGCGCTCGGCCAGGCGCTGGACTTCGTCGGCAACCACGGCAAAACCGCGACCGGCCTCGCCGGCCATCGACGCCTGGATCGAGGCGTTGAGCGCCAGGATATTGGTCTGCTCGGCGATATCGCTGATCAGTTCGACGATGTTGCCGATCTCCTGCGAGCTCTCCCCCAGGCGCTTGATGCGCTTGCTCGTGTCCTGAATCGTCTCGCGAATCGTGTTCATGCCGTCGATGGTACGCCGCACGGCATCGCCGCCCTTGTGCGCCACGTCGACCGAATGGCGCGCCACGTCGGCGGCGCGTTCGGCATTGCCGGAGACTTCTTCGATGGAGGATGCCACGGCACCTATCGACTCGGTGGCGGCGCCGACCTGCTTGGACTGGGCGCTGCTGGCACGCGCCAGATGCGAGGCGAGCGCCTGGGTCTGGCGCGCCGCGCCATCGAGCTGAATCCCGGACTGGCTGATGGTGGTCACGAGCTTGCGCAGCGCCTCGACCGCGTAGTTCACCGAATCGGCGATCGCGCCGGTGATGTCCTCGGTCACGGTGGCCTGCACCGTCAGATCGCCCTCGGCGAGATTCGACATTTCATCCAGCAGGCGCATGATGGCTTGCTGGTTGCGATCGCTCTCCACGCGCTGGGCATCGGCCCGGCGCTGCGCCAGCAGCGCTGCCGCGCCGGCGCGGCGCAGGTAGGTAAACAGCAGCGCCAGCGGGATCAGCGCCACCAGCGCGGTCAGCGCCGCAGGCCACGCCGGCCGGTGCAATAGCGGCAAAGCGACGCCGCCGGCCACGGCGATGACGATCAGCGCCGCGGCCGTGATCGCCAACCCCTGCGCCCGAGATGCACCCACGGCAGCCGGATCATTCATGCACTGGCTCCGGTAAACGGCGGATCCTCGAGCAGCGAGCGCAGGCCGATGACCGGCCACTGCTCGTTGCCGCGACGGAATGAGCCGGCAATGTAGCGCTCGCAGTGTACGATCGTGGACGGCACGTCGGCGGTGAATTCAGCATCGGCAAAGCGGCGGAACCCCAGCACCTCATCGACCAGCAGCCCGGCCGGGATGTCGCGATGATTGACGACGATCACGCGGGTATTGCGCGAGGCGGGCGTCGGACCGCTGCCCAGAAAGGCTCGCAGGTCGATGATGGGCAGCAATTGTCCCCGTACATTCGCCAGTCCCAGGACCCAGCTTTTAGCCCCCGGTACGCGCGTGAGCGGCGAGGGAACACCCAGCACCTCGCGCGCTTCCTCGCGCGCGACCAGATAGAGCTCGCCGGCCATGCGCAGCGCCACGCCGACCCACTCGCCCGACTGTCCGGCATCGGGCGCGCTGCTGGCGGTCACGGCGCGTCCGCGGCGTTCGAGTTCGGCCAGGAGCTCAAACGGCCTATCGCGCAGACTCTTGAGCGCTACGCTCTCCTGCATGTCAGGCGGCAAGTGTGGCCTGCGCCTTCTCGACCAGCTGGTCGGGCGACACCGGCTTGATCAAATAGTCGACCGCGCCCTGCCGCAGGCCCCAGACGCGATCGGCCTCCTGTCCCTTCGAGGTCACCATGACGATTGGAATGGTCCGCGTATCCGGATCGTTGAGCAACGTGCGCGTGGCCTGGTAGCCGTTGATGCCCGGCATGACGATGTCCATGAAGATCAGGTCCGGATGCATCTGGCGCGCAAGCTTGATGCCCTCGGCACCGTCGATGGCGACGGCGGTGCGATAGCCATGGCGCTCGAGCGCCTTTTGCATCACATGCACCTCGGTCGGTGAATCATCGATGATCAGGATCAATGCCATTGCTTCATCTCCCGACGTGCGACTCGATCGCGCTCAGAAGCTCGTCCTTGGTGAATGGCTTGGTCAAATAGTGCTCCGAGCCGACGATGCGTCCACGGGCTCGATCGAACAGCCCGTCCTTGGAGGACAGCATGATGACCGGAATCGATCGAAAAACCTTGTTGTGCTTGATCAAGGCGCAGGTCTGATAGCCGTCCAGCCGCGGCATCATGATATCGACGAACACGATATCAGGCTGATGATCGGCGATCTTGGCCAGGGCGTCGAAGCCGTCGACCGCGGTAAACACCTCGCAGCCCTCTTTGGCCAGCAGCGTCTCCGCTGTTCGGCGGATCGTCTTGCTGTCATCGATGACCAGAACCTTGAGCCCCTTGAGATTAGAACTGCCGCCCGGCGTGAGGGCTCCGCCGCGCTCTTCCGCTGTCGATTCCATGCTCCAGGACCTCCGGGTAACCAGATACGCAGAGGGCCCGCGGCCCCTGCAGGCACCACCCTGACGTAAGCAAACGTAAGCAAGTGCGCTCCGCGTTTTAACATATCGGCACACCCCCGGCTATGCCGCTCCCGTCACGTTTTTGAGAGCTCGATGACGCGGCTGGGAACATAATCACCGGGATAATCCGCCGATGCCGTTTGCCTGTTGTTTTTAGGGGTTCGACGAGGAGTGAGGATGGGTACGAATGTGAGGCTGGCCGTGGTCATGGACCCGATCGAGCACGTCAAGTTTGCCAAGGATACGACGCTGGCGATGCTGCTGGCGGCGCAAGCGCGCGGCTGGTCGCTGCACTACCTGGAGCAGGCGGACCTGCGGCTACGCGACGGCGTGGCCGAGGCTCGTGTGCGGACGCTGACCGTGCGGGCCGACCCGCAGGATTGGTACACGCTGGCCGAGCCGGAGGTGGCAGCCCTGGGCGGCTTCGATGTGATCCTGATGCGCAAGGATCCGCCCTTCGACATTGAGTACATCTACACCAGCTACATCCTCGAACGCGCGGAACTGGCCGGAGCGCTGGTCGTGAACCGGGCCCGGGGCCTGCGCGACATCAACGAAAAGGTCTACACGGCCTGGTTTCCGCAATGCTGCGCGCCGACGCTGGTCACGCGCGATCTGGCCGAAATGGCGGCGTTCGCGCGCCTGCACGGCACGATCGTCTGCAAACCACTGCACGGCATGGGAGGTCAATCGATCTTTGTGCTCGAGCCGGGGGACAAGAACGCGCGCGTGGTGTTCGAGACCCTGACCCACAACGGCGGCCACTTCGCCATCGTGCAGAAGTATCTGCCCGAGATCGTGCACGGCGGCGACGCCCGCGTGCTGCTGGTGGATGGCGAGCCCGTGCCCTATGCGCTGGCGCGGATCCCGAGCGCGCAGGATCACCGCGGCAATCTCGCTGCCGGCGCCCAGGGCGTCGGCCGGCCGCTCAACGAGCGCGACCACTGGCTGTGCCAGCAGATTGGTCCGGCGATGCGCGCGGCGGGCATGCTGTTCGTCGGCCTGGACGTCATCGGCGGCTACGTCACCGAAATCAACGTGACCAGCCCGACCGGGGTGCGCGAGCTGGATCGCCAGTTCAATCTCGACATCGGCGGCATGCTGATGGCGGCCATCGAGCGCGCATTGCCGCGCCGGACCCGCTGAACGAGAACTGGCCGCACGGCGAGCGCTGGCCGGCGCCGCTATAATTTTGCCGTGGCGGCTTCACTCCAGCTCAAACGCGCCAGTGCGACATTGCCCCACCGCGAGGGCAGCGCGCCGGTGCGCGATCGGCTCACGGCCATGCTGCTGCTGGCCGCGCTGCTGCACGCCATCGTGATCCTGGGGCTGAGCTTCAGCAACGGCGGCTTGATCGGCCGCAGCGAGACGCCCGAGCTCGACGTGCTGCTCGTGACCGACGAGGTGCCGGAAGCCCGGGCCAACGAGCGCGCCGCCTACCTCGCCCAGCGCACCCAGATCGGCGCGGGCAACAGCGATCGCGCGCAGCGCATCGCCAGCCCGGCCAGCCGGGGTGCACTCATCGACCAGGCGCAGGCGCGCAGGCTGAACGCTTCGGAGCGCCAGATTCTGACCAGCAATGGCGACAGCCCAGAGATCCGCTACATCGGCGAGGTCGCCCCCGAAGCCGCCGCGGCGCCGATGCCCTGGATCATTGGCGACACCGAGGGCCAACCGCGCAGCGGCCGCGGTGACGCCGTGGAATTGATGCTCAAGGGCAAGTCCGACGCCCAACACTGGGTCACACCCGACACCCGCGCATCCAAGCTGGCGCCCTACCTGGCGGCGTGGAAGCGCAAGGTCGAACGCGTGGGAACGATGAACTTCCCGACGGTGGCGCGCAACGCCGGCCTGTCCGGCAGCCCCGTGGTGGAGGTCCAGATCGGCGCCGATGGCAAGCTGATCGAAGCCAGTGTGCGCCGCAGCAGCGGCCACGGGTCGCTCGACGAGGCGGCCATGATGATCCTGAAGCTGGCCAGCCCGTTCGATCCGTTCCCGCCCGATCTGGCCGCCGAGTACGCAAAACTGCGCTTTGCGTATCAGTGGGACTTCGTGGCCGGTGCGCTGCAGACCGGCGCTGTGACTGCGTCGTCAGATACGGCATCGGGACCTTGAGAGACGCTTTAGCTGCCCCCATACTCGAATCCATGGGCAATTCCAGTTCATTGGCGAATCACCTGCTGATTGCCATGCCCTCGTTCGGCGATGGCCACTTCTCCCAGACCGTGGCGCTGGTGTGCGAACACAGTGACCGCGGCGCGCTCGGCATCGTGCTGAACAAGCCGCTGGGTATGAAGCTCGGCGATGTCATGGCGCAGATGAAGCTCGAGACCTCCGACATCGGTATCAGCGAACAGCCGGTGCTGCGCGGCGGTCCGGTGCACACCGATCGCGGCTTCGTGCTGCACCGCCCGGGCGGGGATTGGGATTCAACCCACCGGATTTCCGACCATGTACAGGTCACCACCTCACGCGACGTGCTGGCTGCGATCGCTCGCGGCACCGGGCCGCAGAATGCCTTTGTCGCCCTGGGCTACGCAGGCTGGGATGCCGGACAGCTCGAGCGCGAAATGCTCGACAACGCCTGGCTGAGCCTGCCGGTGGACGAGCGCATCGTATTCGACCTGCCGTTCGAGGACCGCTGGCAGGCGGCCTGGCAGCTGCTGGGCGTGGACAGCTCCCGCGTCAGCTTCATCGCGGGCCATGCCTGAGCGGCCAGCGCAGGTCGTTCTCGCCTTTGATTTCGGTTTGCGTCGTATCGGTATCGCCTCCGGCGACACCGTCAGCCGCACGGCGGCGCCCTATAGCGCGGTGACGGTAGCGGCCGGCGGAATCGACTGGACCTCGATCGATCGCGCCATCCAGGATTTCAAACCCAATCTGCTCGTGGTCGGCAGCCCGCACAACGCCGACGGCACGGCGGGAAGCTTGAGCGCGGCCGCAGATCGCTTCGCCGCCGCGCTGTGCCAGCGCTCGCAGCTGCCCGTGCGGCGCACCGATGAATATGCCTCCTCGCTCGAAGCCGCCGAGGAACTCAAGCAGCAGCGCGCCAGCGGGCAGCGTCGACGGCGCCTGCAACGCGGCGACATCGACAGCGCCGCAGCCGCTATCATTCTCGAACGGTGGCTGAATCGGCAGCCCAGAACAGGTGGCGGCGATGAAACCGGTGGCGATGATTGAGCAGCGGCGCCCGGACGGCTCGCTGCGGCATCTGATTACCCTGGAGGATCTCGGGCGGGCGGAGATCGAAGCGCTGCTCCAGCGCGCCCAGCACTACGTGCGTGAGGTCGGCCAGCGTCCCCCGGGCAGTGAACGCCTCAGGGGCGTGACCATCGCCAATCTGTTTGCCGAGCCCTCGACGCGCACGCGTGTCTCCTTCGAGCTGGCCGGCAGGCGGCTCGGCGCCGAGGTGGTGAACATCGAGGTGCAGCTGTCCTCGCGCGCCAAGGGCGAAACCATGCTGGATACCGTCTTCACACTGCAGTCACTGCACTTCGACGTGTTCGTGATCCGCGACGCCGAACCCGGGGTACTGGCGCACGTGGCCAGTCACGTCGCCCCGCATGTCAGCGTGCTGTCGGCCGGCGAAGCCCATCTGTCGCATCCGACCCAGGGACTGCTCGATGCGCTGACCATCCGTCAGCACAAGGGGCCGATCGCCGAGCAGCGCATCGCCATCGTCGGGGATATCCGCCACTCGCGCGTCGCGCGCTCCGCCTATCAGATCTTCCGGGCCCTTGGGGCGCGCGAGCTGCGCATCGTCGCCCCGCCGGCCCTGATGCCCGAAGCGCATGAATTCACCGGCTGCCAGCGCTTCGAGACGCTCGAGGACGGGTTGCTCGGAGTCGATGTGGTCATGATGCTGCGCGTACAAAAGGAGCGCATCGCCCAGAGCGAGATTCCCGATGGTGAGGAATACTTTGCGCGCTATGGACTGAGCGCCGCGCGCCTGGCGCGCGCCTCCCCTGCCGCCATCGTCATGCATCCGCAGCCGATGAACCGCGGCGTCGAGATCGCCTCCAGCGTCGCCGACGGCCCGCAGTCGGTGATCCGCGCCCAGGTCAGCAATGGCGTCGCCGTGCGCATGGCGGTGCTCGAGGCGGTGGCGGGCGGGATGGCGGCTTGAGCGCGGCGCCCGGGCGCGCGCACCGCGGCACGATCCAGCTCGAGGATGCACGCGTACTCGCGCACAGCCATTTCGAGGGCGATCAGCATGTGCTGCGTCTGCACTGCCCGCGCTGCGCCGCGCGCGCGGCGCCCGGCAGCTTCGTGCATCTGCGCTGCGCCGAGGAGCTGCCGATGCGCCGGCCGCTGTCCGTCATGCGCGCCCACTCCCAGGCCGGCTGGATCGATCTGCTCTACAAGGTCACTGGGGCGGGCACACGCGCGCTCGCACGCGCGCAGGCCGGACAGAGCTTGAGCGTGCTCGGACCGATCGGCGTGGGCTTCACGCCGCACGCCGAGCGCCCGCGCGCGCTGGCCATTGGCGGCGGTGTGGGCATTCCGCCGATGGTATTCCTGGCCGAGCGGCTCAAGGATGCCGCGGATGCGGGTGCGACCGCGTGGAAGCCGCTGGTGCTCATGGGCTCGGAGCTGCCGTTTCCATTTCGCGTGCGGCCGTCGAGCATTTTCGTGCCCGGCATGCCCGATGAGGCCATCGGCTGCATGCCTCTGCTCGATGAATGGAGCGTGCCTTCGAGGCTTGCCACCCAATCCGGGTTTGCCGGCTGCTTCGACGGCTACGTGACCGATCTGGCGCGCGCCTGGCTCAGGAGCCGGCCGGCTGAACAACTCGCCGAAACCGAGATCTTCGCCTGTGGACCGACGCCCATGCTCGCCGCCACGGCCCGGCTGGCGCGGGAATTCGCGCTGCCCTGCCAGGTTGCGCTCGAGGAATTCATGGCCTGTGCGGTCGGCGGCTGCGCCGGCTGCGCGGTGGCGGTGCAGACCCCGCTCGGCACGGCCATGAAGCGCGTCTGCGTCGATGGCCCGGTATTCGATGCCGCCACGGTGTTCCCGGCCTGAGCACTCAGACGGTGACCCCGAGCACGCCGTCCATGGCCTGCAGTTTGGCCACGACCGCGAGCACGCTGGCCTTGCTCGCGCTGCGGGACAGGGCGAACTCGACGTAGTCCTCCTGCGGACTATCGCCGCGCTTGAGGGTGATCTGCTTGACCGGCAGGCCGCTGGCTTCGATCTCGTCCTCGACCTGCTGCAGCGACACCTGCCCGCGATGGACCAGGACAGTCACGTGACGGCTGCCCTGCCGCCGGAACAGCCGATTCTCCAGCGGCTTGACCAGCGCCAGAATGACGACGATCAGGGCTGTGGCGCAGCTCGCCGCCAGGTAAAGTCCGCCGCCGACGGCCAGTCCGACCGCAGCCACGGTCCACAGACTGGCCGCCGTGGTAAGGCCTCGAATCACCTGCTGACGCAGAAACAGAATGGTGCCGGCGCCCAGGAAGCCGATGCCGCTGACCACCTGCGCCGCGACCCGCGAGGGATCGAGCACGACCCGATTGGTGCTGATCAGGTCGTTGAAGCCATAGTTGGACACGATCATGACCAGCGCGGATCCCAGGCACACCAGCATGTGCGTGCGCAGCCCCGCCACCCATTCCAGCCGCTCGCGCTCCAGCCCGACGACGGCGCCGAGTACGGCGGCAATCAGCAAGCGAAGTACGATGTCGTGATCGGGCAGCATTGGGTTTGTTCGCCAGGCGCAGCATGCCCCGACGGGCGCGCGCATACAATCGGCATCGGCGCCGCGGCCGCGATCAGCCGAAGTTGATCTTGGCCTCGAGGTTGCTGCGGGAATCGGCGTTCGCGAGCGCCTCCTCCAGCGCAATGCGGCCGGCCTTGTAGAGTTTGTGCAGGGCGGCGTCGAAGCTGCAAACGTTGTTGTCGCCGCTCCTCATGATCGACTCCTTGATCCCGGTCACGTCGCCGCGCTTGACCAGCTCGGAAATGTGCGGCGTGTTGATCATGACCTCGACCGCCGCCAGACGCTTGCCGTCGATGCCTACGACCAACCGCTGGGCCAGAATGGCGCGCAGGTACTGCGACAGGTCCAGCGTGACCTGCTTGTGCTGGTCGAGCGGAAACATGTTGATGATGCGATCCAGCGTCTCGGCGCAGTTGTTGGCGTGCAGCGTCGCGAGCACCAGATGGCCGGTGCCCGAGAGATTGATTGCGGCCTGCATGCTCTCGCGATCGCGGATCTCGCCGATCAGGATCACGTCCGGTGCGGCACGCATGACCCCGCGCAGCGCGCGCTCGTAACTCTTGGTGTCGAGGCCGACTTCGCGCTGATTGACGATCGAGCGCTTGTTGCTGTGCAGAAACTCGATCGGATCCTCGATCGTGACCACGTGATCTGATGCGGCTTCATTGCGGTGATTGATCATCGCCGCCAGCGTGGTGGACTTGCCGGAGCCCGTGGAGCCGACCATCAGCACCAGGCCGCGCTTGGCCATCGCCAGCTCGATCAGGACCTCGGGCAGACCCAGCCCATCCAGCTTCGGCATGTCGGCGGTGATGTAGCGCAGCACCATGGCCGGATAGCCGCGCTGCAGGAAGATGTTGACGCGAAACCGGCCCAGTCCCGGCTCCGAAATGGCGAAATCGATCTCGAACTCGCGCTGGAAATAGACGATCTGCTCGGGTGTCATCAGGCCGTAGCAGATCGTGCGCACGGCCGCCGGCGGCAGCACCTGCTTGTTGATCGGGTAGATGTGTCCTTCGATCTTGATCTTTATCGGCGCGTTCGAGGTGAAAAACAGGTCCGAGGCCTTGCGGTCCACCATCAGCTTGAACAGCGGCTTGGTGTTGAGGGACGGCTGAGCTTCCGTACCGGTGATCTCGAGCGGGTCTGCTGACATGAGATGCCTAGAAATTCTTGCCCTGGCCCTGTGCTTCTTCGGCAATCGACAGATCGCCGTCGGACTCGATCGGTTTGTTCTCGCGCTTGCTTTCCAGCTTGACGCGCAACCTGAGTTCGTTCTTCGAATCGGCGTTGCGCAGCGCGTCTTCGTAGGAAATGCTTCCCGCCTCGTACAGATCGAACAGCGCCTGGTCGAAGGTCTTCATGCCGATGCGGTTGGAGCGAGACATGACCTCTTTGATCTTGGCGACCTCGCCGCGGAAGATCAGGTCCTGGATCAACGGCGAGTTGAGCATGATCTCCATGGCAGCGATCCGGCCGACACCGCCCTCGCGCGGGATCAGACGCTGTGAGATCAAGGCGCGGATATTGAGCGACATGTCCATGAGCAGCTGTTCGCGCCGCTCCTCGGGAAAGAAATTGATGATGCGGTCCAGCGCCTGGTTGGAGCTGTTGGCGTGCAGGGTCGCCAGCACCAGGTGACCGGTCTCAGCGAACTGAATGCAGTATTCCATGGTCTCACGGGCGCGGATCTCGCCGATCAGGATCACGTCGGGCGCCTGCCGCAGCGTGTTCTTGAGCGCCGCTTCCCAGGATTCGGTGTCGACGCCGACTTCCCGGTGCGTGATCACGCAGCCCTTGTGCTGGTGCACATACTCGACCGGGTCCTCGATCGTGACGATGTGGCCGCGGGTCTTGTCGTTGCGATAACCGAGCATCGAGGCCAGCGTGGTCGACTTGCCCGAGCCGGTGCCACCCACGACGATCACCAGGCCGCGCTTTGACAGCACCACCTCTTTGAGGATCGGTGGCAGATCCAGCTCCTCGAACGAGGGGATCTTGGCGTTGATCAGGCGGATGACGCAGCCGATGTGGCTCTGCTGCACGAAGGCACTGACGCGAAAGCGGCCGATTCCGGGCGGCGCGATCGCGAAATTGCACTCCTTGGTGGCGTCGAATTCCTTGGTCTGCCGATCGTTCATGATGGCGCGCACCAGGATCGCCGACTGCTCGGGCGTCAGGGCGCGCTCCATCTGCGGACGGATCTCGCCATCGAGCTTGATCGCCGGCGGGAAATTCGCCGTGATGAACAGATCCGAAGCCTTGCGCTCAACCACCCGCTTGAGCAGCTCCTGCATCAATTTAATGCCTTGATCGCGATCCATCACTGCTGCATCCTGCGGTATGTCACGTGCCATCACGGCACCAATGCCGTTACAGCGCGTCCTTGTTTGAGGCCTTGTAGCGGGCCTCTTCCTTGCTGACCATGCCTTTGGCAACCATCTCGGTCAGGCATTGATCCAGGGTCTGCATGCCGGCCGATTGCCCGGTCTGAATCGAGGAGTACATTTGGGCGATCTTGCCCTCGCGGATCAGGTTACGAATCGCCGGCGTGCCGATCATGATTTCGTGCGCGGCGACGCGGCCGCCGCCGGTGCGCTTGAGCAGGGTCTGCGAAATGACCGCGCGCAGCGACTCGGACAGCATCGAGCGCACCATTTCCTTCTCCTCGCCGGGAAACACATCGACCACGCGGTCGATGGTCTTGGCGGCCGAACTGGTATGCAGCGTGCCGAACACCAGATGGCCGGTCTCGGCAGCGGTCAGGGCCAGGCGGATGGTCTCCAGATCGCGCATTTCACCGACCAGGACGATATCCGGGTCCTCGCGCAGCGCCGAACGCAGCGCTTCACTGAATCCCAGGGTATCGCGCTTGACCTCGCGCTGATTGATCAGGCAGCGCTTGCATTCATGCACGAACTCGATCGGGTCCTCGATCGTGATGATGTGATCGGGCCGATTGTCGTTGCAGTAGTCGATCATGCCGGCCAGAGTGGTGGACTTGCCCGAGCCGGTCGGACCGGTGACCAGCACCAGTCCGCGCGGCAGCATGCACAGGTCGCGGAAGATCTTGGGCGCCGCCAGATCGTCCAGACTCAGGATCAGCGACGGAATGTTGCGGAACACGGCGCCGGCGCCGCGGTTCTGGTTGAAGGCGTTGACGCGGAAACGCGCCAGCTTGGGGATCTCGAACGAGAAGTCGGTCTCGAAGAACTCTTCGTAGGCCTTGCGTTGCTTGTCGTTCATGATGTCATACACCATGCCGTGCACTTCCTTGTGGGTCAGTGCCGGCATGTTGATGCGCTTGATGTCGCCGTCGACCCGGATCATGGGCGGCACACCCGCCGACAGATGCAGATCGGAAGCGTTATTCTTGACGGCGAACGCCAGCAATTGCGCGATATCGACAGCCATCCGGATCCTTCCTCGCTCGTCCTGCGGCAGTTGGTGGCGTGCCTTTTCGGTATCAAGGCAGTGGGCATGGAGTATAGCGGAGGGTCTTTACCACCAATATGTTAATCGCTCCGCAGAATTCATCGGTGGCCGGCGTATTGGCAACAAATTTCTCGGCGCTGCGGCAGGAACTGGCCGCGGCCGTGCGCGCGGCCCACCGGACTGAGGACTGTGTCACGCTCGTCGCAGTCAGCAAGGGCCACACCGCCAGCGCGGTGCGCGCCCTGGCGACGCTTGGCCAGGTCGACTTCGGCGAAAGCTATCTGCAGGAGGCGGTGCCGAAGCTCGAGCAGTTGCGCGATGTGGCGCTGAACTGGCATTTCATCGGTCGAATTCAGGCCAATAAGACCCGAGCGATCGCCGAGCACTTCCACTGGGTGCACGGGATCGACCGGCTGCGCATCGCCGAGCGCCTGTCGGCGCAGCGGCCGCACTACGCGCCGCCGCTGCAGGCCTGTATTCAGGTCAATATCGACCAGGAATTCGGCAAGGCCGGTGTCGAGGCCGAGGGCGCCGAAACCCTCGCGCTGGCGGTGCAGGCGCTGCCGCGGCTGAGGCTGCGCGGCCTGATGTGCATCCTCCCGGGCGGCCGGGGCGGCGAGGCCAACCGCCGCAGTTTCGCCGCGCTGCGCGTGCTGCTGCAGCGGATCAATGCGCGTGGATTGGCGCTCGACACGCTGTCGATGGGCATGAGCGCGGATTTTCGCGAGGCCATTCTCGAAGGCGCCACCCAGGTACGGATCGGCACGGCGCTATTTGGGCCGCGAAGTGCTGCGTCGCTTGGCTAGAATGCTGCTATGAACAACGAGCGCAACCCGCGCATCGCCTTCATCGGCGGCGGCAACATGGCGCGCGCCCTGATCGGCGGTCTGCTGCGCCAAGGGGAGTCGGCACAGCAGCTGTGCGTGGGCGAACCCCTGCCGGCTGCGCGCGCAGCGCTCGAGCGGGAGCTGGCCGTGCGCACCGCCGGCGATAACCGCCAGGCCATCCAGGGCGCGGCGGTAGTGGTATTGGCTGTGAAACCACAGGTTGCCGCGCAGGTGCTGCAGCATCTGCAACCCACGTTGCTCGAGCTGCGACCGGTGCTGCTGTCGATCGTGGCCGGCGTGCGCATCGCTGATTTGGCTCGACTATGTCCCGATGGGTTGGCCATCGTGCGCGCCATGCCCAATCGACCGGCGCTGGTGGGCGCGGGCATCACCGGACTGTTTGCGCCAGCGGCTGTGACCGCTGCGCAACGCAGCATGAGCGAGCGCATTGCCAGCGCCGCCGGCCGCGTCGTCTGGTTGCGCTCGGAGGATGAACTCGACATCGTCACCGCACTGTCCGGCAGTGGTCCGGCGTATTTCTTTCTGCTGGCCGAGGAGCTGGCGCGCGCCGGGGCCGCTCTCGGCCTCGCGCGCGAGACAGCGATGCTGCTGGCAGTGGAAACGCTGCACGGCGCCGGCGCACTGGCGCGCTCGGATGCCACGCTGGCCGAGCAACGCGCCGCGGTCACGTCCAAGGGCGGCACCACGGAGGCGGCGCTGCAGATTCTCGAGGCCGGCGGCTTCCAGGCGCTGATTGCCGGGGCGCTGCGCGCCGCGGTCGCGCGCAGCGCCGAGCTTGCCGACTCGCTGGCGAGCGCGCAGCGCTCATGAGAGTGTGCCGATGGCCGCATTGATTTTTCTGATCGAAACTCTGCTGTCACTTTGCCTGCTGGCGGTGCTGCTGCGGCTGCTGCTGCAATGGTCGCGCGCCGATTTCCGCAATCCGCTGGCGCGCTCGATCGTGCATCTGACCAACCCGGTGATCGTGCCATTGCGGCGGCTGCTGCCCGCCATCGGTCGGGTGGATACGGCCTCGTGCGTGGCGGTCGTGGTTTTTGCGCTGCTGCAGGTGTCGGTATCCTGGCTGCTCGGTGGCTTCGGTCCGCCGCCAGCACTGATCTGGGTACGGCTGACCGTAATCGAGATCCTGCGCACCACGCTGTGGACCTACTTCTTCGCGATCTTTCTCTACGCCATGCTGTCCCTGATCGCTCCGGGCGTTTACTCGCCGGCGCAGAGCCTGCTGGTGTCGCTGTGCGAGCCGGTCCTGCGCCCGATCAGGCGTGTCATTCCGAGGCTGGGCGGCCTCGATCTGTCGCCGCTGTGGGCCGGCATTGCCATTCAAACGCTGCTGATTCTGCTGCGTTGAGCCTCGCGCCAGCGCGTGCGAGCGCGGGGGTAGCGCGCGGGCCTATAAAAAAAGGCATTTGCTCAACGCCTATAACCGAAAAATCATTTGCGCGGAGGCAGCGGTATGCTATGTTGCGCGCCGTTTCGTGAAGGTTTTCATTCGTTACGCGTCGCAAAAACCGGCGTTGACATACACTCGAGGAGATTCAGCAATGGCGAAAAAAGGTGGGGCACCGACCAAATCGGAGATTCTGGCCCAGGTTTCCAAGGACACGGAACTCTCTCGCAAACAGGTCAGTGAAGTGTTTGAGTCCCTCAACGGTATTATCAAGAAGAGCCTGCGGGGCAATGGTTTATTTACACTTCCTGGTCTACTCAAGCTCAAGGTTGTGAAGCGTCCGGCCACCAAGGCGCGCGAAGGGGTCAATCCTTTCACCGGTGAAAAGATGACGTTCAAGGCGAAGCCCGCCAGCAAGAAGGTCCGCGCGTTGCCCTTGAAGAATTTGAAGGCGTTCGTGAACTGACCATCCAGTCGTTCGCACTGCTTTCGTACGAGCCCGGCATGTTCACACCTGCCGGGCTTTTTCGCCTTGGGGGGCTGCAGCGCAGCAGCACGGTCCGCTAATCCTTCATGACCGCCTCGCGCAGCTCGGCCAGGCGGCCGTTGAAGAAGTGATCGACGCCGGGCAGCAGTCGCAGGGTCGGTGGCGGTGAGAAGCGCGCCGCGAAGGCCACGACCGCACGGTAATCCACCACCTCGTCGGCCTCGCCCTGGATGATCAGCCATGGGCAGGACGGCGGCTCGATGCCGGCGAACTGCGGCTGCGAGACCGCCGGCGCCACCGTGATGAGACGCGCCGGCTGCGCGGACGGGGTGGCCAGCAGCGCCACCATGGCTCCGAAGGAGAAGCCAGCCAGGGTCAGCGATGCCTCGGGCCAGCGCGCGCGTGCCCAGGCAATCACCGCCAGCGTATCGGCGCTTTCGCCCCGGCCCTGGTCGTACTGGCCTTCGCTCTGGCCGACACCGCGAAAGTTGAAGCGCAGCGTCGGCAGGCCCTGTTCCTGCAGCGCCCGGGCTAGCGTGTGCACGACCTTGTTGATCATCGTGCCGCCATACAGCGGATGCGGATGGCAAACGACACCGAATCCGGCTCGCGGCTCGACCTGCGGATCCTCGAGCAGAGCCTGCAGAGCCCCGGCCGGACCGATGATGCGCAGCGGCTCGGCGCGCGGCGGACGAAAGCTCAAGGCTTCTTGCCGCCGGCAAAATCCAGAGAGGCCGAATTGATGCAGTAGCGCAGGCCCGAGGGGTCCGGCCCGTCTTCGAACACATGGCCGAGATGGGCGCCGCAGCGCGCGCAATCGACTTCGGTGCGCGTCATGCCATGGGACTTGTCGACATTCGTACGGACCCGCTCGGCCGCCATGGGCAGCCAGAAACTCGGCCAGCCCGAGCCGGAGTCATACTTGGTATCGGAGCTGAACAGCTCCTGGCCGCAACACACGCAGGTATAGACGCCCTTGGCCTTGTTATAGGCATAAGGGCCGCTGAAGGCCGGTTCCGTGCCCTTCTTCTGCGTCACCTGGTATTGCAGGTCGGTCAGCCGCGCGCGCAGCTCGGCGTCACTGGGCGGTTCGGTGGTCATCGGCGCTCCTGCTGGACGATGTTTCGCGAATTATTGGCGCGTCTCGACCAGGCGCACCAGCAGCTTGTTGAGTCGGCGCGCAAATTCAGCGCCATTGGCGACCTGGCCCTCGTCCGCCAGGCTGGCCTGGTCGTACAGCACCGACGCCATCTCCTTGAACGGCTCAGGCTCCGTCAGCGCGTCCATGTAGCGCACCAGCGGATGCGTGACGTTGAGCTCCAATCCCGGCGCGCTGGCCGGAATCGACTGGCCGTTGGCCGCCAGCACGCGGCGCATGGCCGCCGACAGCTCGGCTTCGCCGCGCACCAGACAGGCCGGCGAGTCGCGCAGACGCTCGCTGACGCGCACTTCCAGCACCTTGTCACCGAGGGCGTCTTTGAAGCGCTTGAGCAATCCCTTGTGCTCGCGCCGTTCCTCATCGAGGCGCGCCCGCTCGGTGGCCTCGGTCAGTCCCCCGAGTTCCAGCTCGCCGCGCGCGACATCCTTGAAGCGCTTGCCTTCGAACTCAGCCACGCGCCCCATGACCCACTCGTCGACGCGGTCGCCCATGAGCAGCACTTCCACCTCTTTCTGCCGCAGCAGCTCCAGGTGCGGGCTCTCGCGTGCAGCCTCCAGGCTTTCGGCGACGATGAAGTAAATGCGTTCCTGGCCGGGTCGCATGCGCGCCACGTACTCGGCCAGACTCACGCTCTCCTCGTTGTCGGCACGAGCGGTGCTGGCGAAGCGCAGCAATGGCAGCAGGCGCTCGCGATTACCCGGATCCTCGCCTAGCCCCTCTTTGAACGCGCGGCCAAACTCGCGCCAGAACTGCTGGTACTTCTCGGGCTCGTCCTTGGCCAGCTTTGCCAACATCTCCAGGGCCCGGCGTGTCAGGGCACCGCGCATCGCCTCGACCTCATGGTCCTGCTGCAACAGCTCGCGCGAGACATTCAAGGGCAGATCGTTCGAGTCGACCACTCCCTTGATGAAGCGCAGGTACAGCGGCAGAAACTGTTCGGCGTCATCCATGATGAACACGCGCCGCACGTACAGCTTGAGCCCGCGCGCCGCCTCGCGCTGCCACAGATCGAAGGGCGCATGTGCCGGGACGTACAGCAGGCTCGTGTACTCGCGCTTGCCCTCGACTCGGTTGTGGCTCCAGGCGAGCGGATCGGCCTCGTCATGGGCGATGTGGCGGTAGAAGTCGCGGTAGTCCTCGTCCTTGAGCTCCGTGCGCGGTCGTGTCCAGAGCGCCTGCGCCTGGTTGACGTCCTCGTAATCCAGGGCGGCCGCGCCCTCCTTCTGCATGCGCACGGGGAAGGCGATGTGATCGGAGTAGCGGCGCACGAGGGCGCGCAACCGGAAAGACTCGGCGAACTCCTTGGCCTCCGGCTTCAGGTGCAGCACCACGCTGGTGCCGCGCTCCTGACGGGTAATGGTCTCAACCGTGAACTGGCCGTCGGCGCTGGATTCCCAGCGTACGCCGGCCTCGGCCGGGACGTCGGCGCGACGGCTGAGCAGCTCGACCCGCTCGGCGACGATGAACGCCGAATAGAAACCGACGCCGAACTGCCCGATCAGCTGCGCGTCCTTCTGCTGGTCCCCGGTCAGGCGCTTGAAGAATTCAGCGGTGCCGGATTTGGCGATCGTGCCGAGGTGCGAGACCGTCTCCTCGCGGCTCATGCCGATGCCGTTGTCGCGGATGGTCAGGGTGCCGGCCTTGGGGTCGGCGTCGATCCAGATGGCCAACTCGCTGTCCTTGCCCAGCAGCGCCGGATCCGACAGTGCCAGGAAGCGCAGCTTGTCGTTGGCATCGGAAGCGTTGGAGATCAGCTCTCGCAGGAAGATCTCCCTGTGGCTGTACAGGGAGTGAATCATCAACTGCAGCAGCTCGCGGACCTCGGCCTGGAAGCTTAACTGCTCGCGCTCGCTCGACATGTCACCACCCGCCGTTACCGACAAAGCGGCGGTATGGGGCCGAACGGCTAGGGTTTCAAGTCAGGCGGCGCAGCATGTGCTTGCAGGCGCCGACCCAGTCGTCCATCTCGTCCCAGATCAGTAGGAATACTTCCACGGGTACCGGTGCTGCAGTGAAGGTGCGGCGATGCTAGAGCCCCTGCCCGCGGCTCACCGTGCGCTGCCTCACAGGGCCTGTGGTCTTATCGGGCCCGTTGTCCGGCTTGCGGCCTGTGTCGCGCATGCGTAGTCTGCACACGGACATAATCCTCGGCAGAGCAGGATCTTCGTATGCAGCGTATCGTCGTGCTGAACCCGAAAGGCGGTTCGGGCAAGACGACCATAGCCATCAACGTCGCCAGCCATTACGCCCAACGCGGCGAGCGGCTCGTGCTGATGGACTACGATCCGCAGGGCTCCTCAGCGCACTGGCTCAGCAAACGCCAGGACACCCAGCCGCACATCGCGCTGATCGCGGCCTTCGAGCGCGACCCGCGCATCACGCGCGCCTTTCAGCTGCGTATTCCCCAGGGCACCGATCGGGTGGTGATCGACACCCCGGCGGCGCTCCAGGCCAACGAGATCCCGGATCTGATCCGCGGCGCCGACAAGATTCTGGTGCCGGTACTGCCCTCGGACATCGACATCCACGCCTGCTCGCGCTGCGTGCAGAATCTGCTGCTGGTGGCCAAGGTGCGGCGCGACGAAAACCGCCTCGGCATCATCGCCAATCGCGTGCGCCGCAATACTCTGATCTACCAGTCGCTGTCGCGCTTTCTGGCCACGCTCAATATTCCGATCGTGGCGACGCTGCGCGACTCGCAAAGCTACGTGCGTTCCGCGGAAACCGGCTGCGGACTGGCGGAGATGAAGGCCAATCTGGTCGCCGAGGACTGGGCCGATTGGCAATCGCTGTTCGAATGGCTGGAATCCCCGACGCATCATCGGGCACAGGGGACCAGCATGAGTCCGGCCGCGCAGCGGCGGCGCTGATGCCTTAGGGCCTCGAGGCGCCTCAGGACTTGCTGTCGTCCTTCCAGTCGATGCGCATCTTGTCGGCCCAGCTCTTGTAGTTCGACCAGGTATAGAGATTGCGCGTGATGGCGGCGTGACGGGTGCGCGTGCGCTGCATGTGCTCGAGCCAGCGCGCGTACGCCTCGGCGCCGCTCGGCGCGCCCAACTTCCTGTTGGCCAGCGCCACCTCGTCCGCAGTCTCGACCTTCGGCAGTTCGGATTTACTCATGTGGGTTGTGGAGACCTCCGTAGCGACCAGACTAGGGCGCCGCCTTGAGAGGAGACAGGAACTGGATCACAGCGGTACAGCCCCTACCGGGATGCACATCGCCAGCGCAACAGCAGTGAAAAAAAGCGAGAAGTGGAGCGCGCCAATAATGCGGTGCGACGCTCGAGCGCCCTTGCGAATCAGGCCACCAGGCGGTAGCACGGCCGGTAGACGCTACCGGGCAGTTTCATGCGGCGCTGCGCGACGAACGCGGTCAACAGCTCGTCCAGCAGCGGCATGATCTGGGGATCGGCCGCGAGCTCGTAGGGTCCGTTGCGTTCGATGGCGGCGACCCCGTTTTCCTTGACGTTGCCGGTCACGATGCCGGAAAAGGCCCGGCGCAGGTTGGCCGCCAGGCGATGCAGCGGCTGCCCGCGATGCAGCTCGAGCGCACGCATCGAGGCGTGCGTGACCACGAAGGGCTGCTGCATGTCGTAGGGCACCCGCAGCAGCCAATTGAAATTGAAGGAGTCGTTCTGGCGGCGGCGAAATTCGCGCACCTGCTCGAACGAGCTCACCAGGTGGCGCGCCACGGCGGCCGGATCATCGATGATGACTTTGAAGCGGTTCAGTGCCGCGGAGCCCAGCGTGCCCTCGATGAAGCGGGCGATCTGCTCGAAATAGCCGGCGCTGATCGCCGGACCGGTCAGCACGACCGGCAACGGCTGCGCCGCGTTCGCCGGATCGAGCAGTACCCCGAGCAGGTACAGGATCTCCTCGGCCGTTCCGGCACCGCCGGGCAGTACCACGATGCCGTGCGCCAGGCGCACGAAGGCCTCGAGGCGCTTTTCGATGTCCGGCATGATCACGAGCTGGTTGACGATGGCGTTCGGGGGCTCCGCGGCGATGATGCCTGGCTCGGTCAGGCCGATGAATCGACCGTGCGTGATGCGTTGCTTGGCGTGGCCGACGCCGGCGCCCTTCATGGGCGCTTTCATGGCCCCCGGCCCGCAGCCGGTGCAGACATCGAGTGCCCGCAGCCCCAACTCGTAGCCGACGCGCTTGGCATACTGGTATTCGGCATCCCCGATCGAGTGCCCGCCCCAGCACACCACCAGGTTCGGCTTGGCCTTGTAATCGAGCACCCTGGCGTTGCGCAGGATATGGAATACGGCATTGGTGATCGAGGCGGGGTCGTGGGTGTCGAGGCGGCCCACACCGATGATTTCATTAGCGGTGTAGATGACGTCGCGCAGCACCGCAAACAGGTGTTCCTTGATCCCATGGATCATCTCGCCATCGACGAAGGCCGCGGCCGGCGCATTGCTGATCTGCAGTTTGATGCCCCAGGCGTGGCGCACGATCTGCACGTCGAAGTTGCGGTAGCGCTCGAAGATCTCCTTGGCGTTGTCGTTGTCGCTGCCGGAGTTGAGCACTGCGAGCGCGCAATTGCGAAACAGCGTGTAAAGCCCGGTCTGACTGGTATCGAGCAGCTTGTCGATTTCGGCCTGCGAGAGATTCTCGAGGCTGCCGCGCGGGCCGACGCGCGCATCGACCGAATCGGCCACGACGATATCGGCTTGCAAGGCCACTGCGGGGTCCGGACCCGAGACGGTCCTCAAGGCAGAATGTCGATCGGGGTGTTGTCCTGCGTCATCATCCACAACTCCACCATATCGGAATCGGACATGGCGATGCAGCCATCGGTCCAATCGGCCTTGGCATAGTACTCGGGCGGATGTCGCAGGTTGTTCGGCAATCCGTGCAGCATGATCTCGCCACCGGGCTCGACATGCTGATGCCGCGCACGGCGCATGTCCTGATCATTCGGGTAGGACACCTGAATCGAGAGGAAGAACTCGCTGCGCGGGTTGCGGCGGGTCAACTGGTAGTGGCCCTCGGGCGTGCGGAAATCCCCGGCGCGCTCCTTGGCCCCTTCCGGCACGAGTCCGAGCGCAACGCGATAGCTGCGCAACACCGCGCCCCGGCGCATCAGATACAGCCGCCGCTGCGACTTTCGCACGATGATCTGATCGGCGATCGGCATTGCGGCCGACAGGGCCGCGGGAGCTGCCGCGGCGTGGGACGAGTCATCAATCGTAGGGGATCCGATGTCCGACCAGGCGGCGCTGGAGACACTCAGAAACAGTGAAAGCGTTGCAGGCAGAATACGTCGCATCGGCTTGAATTATAGGCATACCGCACGCACCGAGCGAGCGATCTTCGTTCACAGAGCTGTGACGTCTTCCACTTTTGGCAGCGAAATCTGGGTGCCCGGACGCAAATCGCTGAAATCCATGTCGGGGTTGTACTGCTGCAACAGCCAGATCGGCACTTTCACGTTGCGCTGCGTAATGCTCCAGAGCGAATCGCCCCGCCGGGCAATATATATCTCCGTGCCGGCGATGCGGTGCGAGGCGAAGTACGCAGCCTGCAGGCGCTCGTGATAGTCGCGCCGCCGCTGCTCGAACTGTGCGCGCGAGGTCTGGCCGAACTCGAGCTTGATGCGACGGCCCATGACCACCGGCGTGCGGCCGCGCAGCTTGTTGAGCACGCGCAGCCGTGTCGCCGAGGTACCGAGCCAGTCGGCGTAGTGACCCAGGGTCTCGGCGGCCACGACGCGAATGCTGCCGTCCGCGGCGACCGAGTAATCCACGGGGTCGGCCGACTCCGGCCCGGTCGTGCCGGGTACCAGCTGCGGTCCCTCCGCCTGCGCCTGCGCCGCGGTCACCGGCTCGCTGGTGGCGGCGACTTTGCTGGCTGCCGCCACGGCCTGCTGTTCCTCCTGGCTCTCCTGTACCGCCGCCTTGGCCGAATCGACGTTTGCCGCCGTGGTCTCCGTCTCCGGTTCCGGTGCCGCGGCCACGAGCCGCAGCCGCTCGCCGCCGTACATATAGTCCTGATCGGGCATCGAGTTCAGGGCCATGAGCTTGCTGACGGTCACACCGGTGCGCGCGGCGATCGTCTGCACGGTGTCATCGTTCTGCACCAGGTAGTACTCCGAGGCGCCTGCATCCGCGGCCACGTTGGTCGCCGGCGCCACGGGCGCCGCGGCTGTGGCCGCGGGCTCGGCGCCGGCAGCCACCATCGAGCGCGTGGGCAGCGCCCGCGCAACGCTCGCGCTCGCACCAGTACCAGCACCAGCACCAGTATTAGCACTCGCGACCACGCCCGCCGCCGCCGGAAGGTTCGCGGGCGGTGTCACCTCGGCCACGACGACGGGCTTGGCCGCGCCCAGGCGCTGCGCCAGCAGGTCGGAAGTCCATTTGGAGGCCGAGCCAGGCAGGCGCACCACATAGCCGGCGGGAATCGAGCGCTGGCCGGTCCATACCCCGGGGCGAAGCGCCGGATTGAGCTCGCGCAGCGTATCGCGATCGACGCCGAGCGCCTTGAGCAGCGCCGCGCTGCTGGCGCTCTGGCTGAGCTTCACCTCGACGAACTGGGATTCGGCGCCGCGATGCAGCGCGCCGAAGTACTTGTCCGGATCCTCGGCGATGCTCAGCGCGGCCAGGAAGGACACGTAGAAATTGCGCGAAGCAAAGCCGAACGTGGGGCTGTGGTACTCGCGCACGATGCGCACGATGTCGTCGGTGCCGAGTTGCTCGCGCGCGCGGCGCATGCCTTCGGCGCCGTGGTTATAGGCGGTGATGGCCAGCGGCCAGCTGCCGAGCAGGCGGTAGTTGTAGCTCAGCAGCTGCGCGGCCGCTTCGGTCTCGCGAAACGGGTCCATGCGCTCATCCACGGCGGCATCGATGCGCAGGAAGCGCCGGCCGGTGGAGCGCATGAACTGCCATAGCCCGGCCGCGCCAACCTTCGAGTAGGCGCCCGGATCGAAGGAGGACTCCACGTGCGGCAGCGCGGCGATCTGCGCCGGCAGCCCCAGATTGGCCAATACCTCGCCGATGTGCGTTTCCCAGGCACCGGCGCGCATCAGGCCGGCGCGAAATCGGTCCGACTGGCCGAGCTGGAAGCGTACGTCGTCCACTGCCTCGGCCAGTCGAGCGGGCGTGGCATCCGGCCCCCACAGCGCGAGCACCTTCTGCTCGTCGGCATCCTGCGGCGCCGCGCCACTTGCCAGATGGCGCAGTATCTCCTGCACGCGCGTGCGCTGCGCATCGACCCGGCGCGCGCGCTCGTGCGTGGGCGTGTCGGCATCGAAGTGCATCGTCTCGTAGACGACCGAGAGCTTGTGCTGGTCGTGGATGAAGCCGTCGTTGGTCGAGATCTGGGTGTAGACGCGGATCCAGAACTGCACGTCCGGCTCGAGCTCGGCCGGCCGCGGCAGCAGATCCTCGGCCGCCGTGGCGAGCGGTGACAGGCACCACAGTGCCAGCAGCAGCAACAGAGCTTTCATGGGCGCAGAAGTAACACGCGAGCCTCGGCCCGTGCGCCTGCGAAATTCACATTTCCGGTTGCGGACTGCTGTGCCGCTTACCGGTCAGCCGCATTTGGACTCGCCGCAGTTCAGGCAGGTCATGCAGCCATCCATCATGACCACGGCGGCCGTGCTGCACTTGCTGCACAGCTGGGCGCCGTCGGGGAAATGCGATTTGGCGAACGCGTCCTGCTGCTTGGCGCGCGCCTCGAACTCCGCGCGCTTCTCCTCGACCAGCTTCTTCTGATGCTCGTCGAGCTCGACTTTGCGCATCATGCCGATGGTCTGCAGATGCTTTTCAATCACATAACCGAGCTCGGCGATGATCGAAGGCATGAATTTGCCGCCCGGCTGCCAGTAGCCGCCGCGTGGATCGAACACGGCCTTGAGCTCATCGACCAGGAAGGCGACGTCACCGCCCTTGCGAAACACCGCCGAGATGATGCGCGTGAGCGCCACGATCCACTGGTAGTGATCCAGGTTCTTCGAGTTGATGAACACCTCGAACGGCCTGCGCTGCTCGTATTCGGTGCCCTCGTTGAGCACGATGTCGTTGATCGTGACGTACATCGCGTGATCCGAGACCGGCGTCTTGATCTTGTAGGTGGAGCCGATCAGCACCTCGGGGCGCTGGATCTCCTCGTGCATGCGAATGACTTTGGCGGTGCGGCCGTCGCGGCCATGCGCCTGTTCCTCGACCGGTCCGGCTGCCGGCTGTGGCACCGGCTGGTCCTCGGGCTTGTGCACGCGGTACTTGACGATGCGCTTGTCGATTTTGGTACTCATGGTCAGAGCTTCCCGTAGTAGCCTTCCTTCAAGGCGTCAAACAGATTCGCGGCGCTGTGCTTTTCGCCGTCGTAGTCGATTTCCTCATCGCCGCGGGCATTGATCTCGGTGCCGTCCTCGAGCGTGAACACGTAGGTGGTGTTCTTGAGGTCCTGCTCCTTGACCAGCACGCCCTGGAACGCCTCCGGATTGAAGCGAAAGGTGGTGCAGCCCTTGAGCCCCTGCTCGTGCGCGTAGCGGTATATGCCCTTGAAATCCTCGTACGGATAATCGGTCGGCACGTTGGCGGTCTTGGAGATCGACGAGTCGACCCACTTCTGGGCCGCGGCCTGGATATCCACGTGCTGGCGCGGCGTGACCTCATCGGCCGCGGTGAAATACGCCGGCAATGCCTCGGCCTCGTTGGTGGAACCCGGCATGGCACGCGGATTCACCAGCTCGCGGTAGGCCAGCAGCTCGAACGAGAACACATCGATCTTTTCCTTGGTCTTGCGTCCGCTGCGGATCACATTGCGGAAGTAGTGGTGCGCGAACGAGGGCTCGATGCCATTGCTGGCATTATTGGCCAGCGACAGCGAGATCGTGCCGGTCGGGGCGATCGAGCTGTGGTGGGTAAAGCGTGCGCCGACCTGCGCCAGCTGCTCGACCAGCTGCGGCGCGGCTTCGGCCACGCGCTGCATGTAGTGGCTGTAGCGGGCGTGCAGCAGCCGGCCCGGGATCCTGGCGCCCGGCTTCCAGCCGTCGCGAGCCATCTCCGGGCGCTTGCGCAGCATCTCCTTGGTGACCGTGAACTCCTCGCTCATGATCGGCGCCGGGCCTTTCTCGCGCGACAGTTCGAGCGCCGCCTGCCAGCCCGCCAGCGCCATCTCGCGCGCGACATCCTCGGTGAACTGCACCGATTCACCCGAGCCGTACTTCATGCCGAGCAGCGTGATGGTCGAACCCAGTCCGAGGAAGCCCATGCCATGGCGGCGCTTGCGCTGGATCTCTTCGCGCTGATAGCTCAGCGGCAGACCGTTGATCTCCACCACGTTGTCGAGCATGCGCGTGAACACGCGCACCACTTCGCGGTACTCGTCCCAATCAAAACGCGCCTGCGGCGTGAACGGTTCGCGCACGAAGCGCGTGAGATTGACCGAGCCGAGCAGGCAGGAACCGTACGGCGGGAGAGGCTGCTCTCCGCAATTCCCTGAAATAATGCCGTTAAATATAAGATTATTCTTATCTTTTTGTGTGGTATCAAACACCGCCGCGTATCCCACATGCTCTATCGATCGGATTGGGCTGCAGAATCTCTCGGCGTTTGTAGACGCATGCCGCGCGCGCCATTGCGCATACTTCTGATTCTTGGCATCGGTCAGAAAGCCAATCTCCCGCATGAAGCGATCGCGCGACTGCGAGCCAATCAACAATTCGTAGTCCGCCTTGCAGTTGTACAGGCGCTTGCCGCCCTTGCCGTCGGGTAGCAGACGCTGTCCGGCTGCACGACGGTAAAGAACGCTGCAGAAGATGCCGAAATTTGCCAGCAACGCTTGCACGTCTTTCAACAAGGACGGTCGACTCGAGGAGAGCCGGATCGAGCAGCATCCGTTTTTATCATTACGCTGCACTGTCCCATCGCATTGAAACAACGCCCGCAGATAGGCCTTGACGCATTGTTCGCTGCCGCGCCAGACAATCTCCGGCACCTGCAATTTGCTCTTGGCGGTGAAGCCATAGTGCTCGAGCACGCGCGCCAACAGCACCGAGCGGATCATGATCAGGTTGCGCTGGGGCACGGCCACGGCACTGACGGTATAGTCGCGCGTCCTCTCGGAGACGCCCGCGATCAATGCATTGATGGTGTTGACCACGCTTTCGGCGTAATCGCGATCCAGTCCCCAGAGGTTGATGATCGCGGCCTGCTCGCCCCTGCCGCGATTGGTGAAGTGGCCATCGCCGGTCAGCAGGCCCAGCAGCATGCCGAGTTCCGGCGTACCCTCGCTGCCGAACTGGCCCTTGCCGGATTGAATCAGCAATTCATCGCCGGGCTTGAGATCCTTGAGCTTGATCTTGCCGCGGCTGGTGTAGAGGTCGTGCCATTCGGTGGCCTTGATCTCGTAACCGGCCTCGGTCACCACGCGATAGACATCGGCGGATTCCGAGGTCATGAAGGCCGGCACGGCCGGACGCACTGCAACGCCCGGGCCGGTACCCAGCGCGCGCCCGTCGACCGTGACCTGCAGATCTGCACCGCTGGCGTATAGATCGCCGATGCGCACTATGCCGAACTGTGTGGCCAGGCGCGTATCGGCGGTCACACACGGGTTGGTGGCGCGAATGTTCTCGCACCACCAGTTGTTGTTCATGTCGTTGACGCGGTCGATCAGGATGAAGCCGGGCTCGGCGAAATCGTAGGTCGAGGACATGATCACATCCCACATGCGCCGCGCCGGCAGCGTCTTGTAGACGCGGCAGGCGACCAGGCCCTCCTCGTTGGCCACGTAGCCTTCGTGCACCGGCCATTCGCGCCAGACGAACTTGTGCGCATCGCTCAGATCAGGCTGCTCGGCCTCGTATTCGCGCCGCGTGATCGGGAACGCGAGCTTCCAATCCCCCTCCTCGCGCACGGCCTGCATGAACTCGTCGCTGATCAGCAGCGACAGGTTGAACTGGCGCAGGCGCCCGTTCTCGCGCTTGGCGCGAATGAAATCCATGGCATCGGGATGGCCGACGTCGAAGGTGCCCATCTGCGCGCCGCGACGGCCACCGGCCGAGGACACCGTGAAGCACATCTTGTCGTAGATATCCATGAACGACAGCGGGCCGGAGGTATAGGCGCCGGCACCGGAGACGTAGGCGCCGCGTGGCCGCAGGGTCGAGAACTCGTAGCCGATGCCGCAGCCGGCCTTGAGCGTGAGTCCGGCCTCATGCACCTTGCCGAGTATGTCGTCCATCGAATCGCGGATCGTGCCCGAGACCGTGCAGTTGATGGTCGAGGTGGCCGGCTTATGCTCCCAGGCCCCGGCATTGGAGGTCACGCGACCGGCCGGAATCGCCCCCTGGCGCAGTGCCCAGAGAAAGCGCTCGTAACAGGCTTCCCGCAGATCCTCGCGTTCGACGTCAGCGAGCGCGCGCGCGACCCGTTTATAGGTGTCGTCCATGCTGCCATCGAGCGCCTGGCCGTCCTTGGAACTCAGCCGGTACTTCTTATCCCATATGTCCAGCGAGGCTTCCTGGAACGGAATGGAATCGACGTCTCGGGCTACGAGTTTCATCACGGAATTCATAGTACTGGCGGCTCCCCTGTCTCCCCGAAAATCGCGCAAAAATCGTCCCGACGCAACACAATATCTTGTTGTGCGACCGACGCAGCGTAAACAAGCCGAATGGTCATCGTCAAGATTATGAAATATAAAAATTCGAAATTATAATCTCGCATAATCAACAACTTGCAAAACTCTTCGCAGCACGAGCCCGATCAAAAAGTTTCTCCGCGGTAGTTGCGCTGCCGAACAGACGACCCCCATATCTTGTGCCCACCGCCCGTGCACCGCCTGCCCGCAGAAGCTGCACAGCCTATCCACAAGCCAGGGGCCTTGAAAGCGCGCGTATCAGCCTCAGATCCAGGTGCATGGGATTGACCCACTACATCGAATCAAACTGAATATGGAGGATGAGGACCATGACACTGATACGTTACGAGCCCTGGCAGGTGATGGGCCGGCTGCAGCGCCAGATCGATCAGATCTTCGGCGACAGCTTTGGCTCACCGGCTGCCAATGGCGAAAGCTCCGTTGCCTGGGTTCCGACCGTGGACATTCACGAGGAGCAGGACAAATTCGTGGTGCGCGCGGATCTGCCGGGCGTGGCCCCCGCGGACATCAGCATCACGGCGGAGAATCATGTTCTGACTTTGCGCGGCCAGCGGCATTTCGAGCGCAGCGAGAACCAGAAGGGCTTCGAGCGCCTCGAGCGCGTCGAGGGTTCGTTCCTGCGCCGCTTTACGCTGCCGAACAATGTTCAGGACGAGCAGATCAAAGCCCGCCATATCAATGGCGTACTGGAAGTGACGATCCCGAAGGTGCCGACGCCGGAGCCCCGGCGCGTCAGCGTCGAGACGCACTGACCGCTCTCTAGCGGCCTTTCGGGGCCGCGATGGACTCGGGGCCGGTATCGCGCTTTACTGCCATGCATGCAGTACCGCGCGCTACCGGCCCCGGCCGTTTGAAGACGCCGATCGCCAGCGGTCCGCTGCTGATCGGCGTGACCGGGGGCACCGGCTTTGTCGGACGGGAGCTGATCACGCGTCTGGTGCGCGCCGGACACAGCATCCGGGTGCCGACGCGAAATGCCGTGCATGCCGATCAGCTGTTGCCGCTCTCGAGCGTCGAGATCGCGGTCGGCAACGTGTACGACAGCGATTTCCTGCGCCGCAGCCTCGAGGGTTGCGACGTCGTGATCAATCTGGTCGGGATTCTCAATGAGCGCGGCCGCAGCGGCGCGGGCTTCCAGCGCGCGCATGTGCAATTCACCGCCGGGCTGCTGCGCGCCATGCAGGCGGCGCACATCCACCGGCTGTTGCACATGAGCGCCCTCAATGCCGATGCCGAGCGCGGCCGCAGCCACTATCTGCGTACCAAGGGACAGGCCGAACAAATGGTCCGCGAGGCCGGCGCGCTGCAATGGACCATCTTCCGGCCGTCGGTGATCTTCGGCGCCGAGGACTCACTGACCGTGCGCTTCGCGGCGCTGCTGCGCCTGAGCGCCGGAATGCTGCCACTGGCGCGCGCCGGCGCGCGTTTCGCACCCATCTACGTCGGCGATGTCGCGGACGGCTTCGTGCGCGCGCTCGCCGGTGGCTCGAGCGTGGGGGCCATCTATGAACTGTGCGGACCGGAAGTGCTGACGCTGGCGCAGATCGTGCGCCTGACCGCGCAGGCCGCGCAGCTGCCCTGCCATCTGCTGGCGCTGCCCGATGCGCTCGCCTGGCTGCAGGGCGCGCTCATGGATTTCCTGCCGGGTAAGCCGTTCTCGCTCGACAACTATCGCTCGCTGCTGAGCGACAGCCTGTGCCATGAGGACGGCTGCCAGCGCCTTGGGCTGCAGCCGGCCAGTTTCAGGGCGTGGACTCCG
>Ga0302326_10004924_pt1 | contig 30670 bp, 30 predicted proteins | sample Palsa_T0_3_FD_202264 | JGI IMG/M metagenome (GOLD analysis project Ga0302326, IMG submission 202264) | Peat permafrost microbial communities from Stordalen Mire near Abisko, Sweden - Palsa_T0_3 | ecosystem: Environmental > Terrestrial > Soil > Palsa > Peat permafrost | place: Sweden: Abisko... | reverse complement strand
CACCCTGGCCATAGAACATCAGCCGGCCCGCGGCCTTGGCCTCGACCACGACGGCGTTGAACGCGCCGTTGACGGTGGCCAGCGGGTGCTCCAGCGGCACCAGCGCGGGATAGACGCGAGCCGAAACCCGCTGTTGCCCATCGTCGGTGGTGACCCGCTCGCAGATCGACAGCAGTTTGATCGTGCAGCCCAATGCGCGCGCCGACACGAAGTCGTCCGGGCTGATCTTCGTGATGCCCTCGCGGTACACGTCGTCGGCAGTGACCCTGGTGTGGAACGCGATCGACGCCAGGATGGCGGCTTTGGCCGCGGCGTCGAAGCCCTCCACGTCGGCGGTGGGGTCGGCTTCGGCGTAGCCGAGGGCACTGGCGTCGGCCAGGGCCTCCTCGTAGGCGGCCCCGGTGCTGTCCATTTCGGACAAGATGTAGTTGGTCGTGCCGTTGACGATGCCGGCGACCCGCTGCACCGTGTCTCCGGCCAGCGATTGAGTCAGCGGCCGGATCACCGGGATGGCACCCGCGACGGCAGCTTCGAAATAGAGGTCGACATGGGCGTTTTCGGCGGCCTGCGCGAGCTCGCCGGTAGCGACCGACAGCAATGCCTTGTTCGCAGTCACCACAGACTTGCCGTGTTCCAGCGCGGACAGGATCGCTTTGCGCGACGGCTCGACCGGTCCCATCACTTCCACGACGACGTCAACGTCCTCACGGGAGACGAGCTCGTCGATGTTGTCGGTCAGCAGATCGACCGGCACACCACGGTCGGCGGCCACTCGTTGCACCCCGATGCCGCGCAGCACCAGCGGCGCACCGATTCGTGCGGCGAGGTCGTCCGCGCTCTCCTCAATAATGCGGACGACTTCGCTGCCCACATTGCCCAGTCCCAATACCGCTACGCCAACCGGTTTTTCATCAGTACTCATGTTCACCTCACCTCAAGACTCAGCAAGTCGTCGATCGTCTCCCTGCGCAGGATCAGACGGGACCCGCCGTCGCGCACGGCAACCACCGCCGGGCGGCCGATCATGTTATAGCGACTCGACAGCGAATAGCAGTACGCACCGGTCGCGGCCACGGCGACCAGGTCGCCCGGCGCGATGTCGTCCGGCACCCAGGTATCCCGAACGACGATATCGCCACTCTCACAATGCTTCCCGACCACGCGGGCCAGTGTCGAGGTTGCGTCGGTGGCCCGGGAGACCAGCCGCACGTCGTAGTCGGCGCTGTACAACGAGGTACGGATGTTGTCGCTCATTCCGCCGTCGACACTGACGTAACGCCGGTTCGCCGTCGCGCTCACCCCGACGTCTTTGACCGTGCCGACCTCGTAGAGGGTGATGGTCCCCGGTCCGGCGATCGCGCGGCCGGGTTCGACGACCAGGCGTGGCACCGGCAAGCCCACCGCCGCGGATTCGTTGCGCACGATGCAGCTGAGTTTGTCGGCGAGTTCGCTCACCGGCGGCGGATCGTCGTTGGGCAGATATGAGATACCCAGGCCGCCACCGAGATCGACCGTGGCGATCTGCGAGGTCTTGTCGACGCCGAATTCAGCGACGACATCGCGCAGCAGGCCGATGACCCGGTGCGCGGCGATCTCGAAGCCGCCGACGTCGAAGATCTGCGAGCCGATATGACTGTGCAAGCCGACCAGTCGGAGGTTGTCGCTGGCGAAAACCTTTCGGACCGCGGCCATCGCCGCGCCGTTGGCCAGCGACAGCCCGAACTTCTGGTCCTCGTGGGCAGTGGAGATGAATTCGTGGGTGTGGGCTTCGACGCCGACCGTGACGCGGACCAGCACGTCCTGGACGACGCCCGCGTTACCCGCGATGGCGTCGAGACGCTCGATCTCGATCATCGAGTCGACGACGACGTGCGCGATTCTCGCCTTGACGGCCGCGGTCAACTCGACGACCGACTTGTTGTTGCCGTGCAGCGCGATTCGCTCGGGAGGGAAGTCAGCATGCAGCGCGACAGCCAGTTCGCCGCCGCTACAGACATCCAGCGACAGGCCTTCCTCGTCGATCCAGCGCGCTGTTTCGCTGGACAGAAATGCCTTGCCGGCATAGTGCACGTTGGCGCCACCGCCGAACGCCGACGCGATCTCGCGGCAACGCGACCGGAAGTCCTCCTCGTCGATGACGAACAACGGTGTGCCGTAATCCTGGGCGAGTGACGTCAGAGAGACGCCGGCAATGCTGACCACACCGTCGTCGCCGCGGACGGCGTTGTGCGGCCAGACATTCGGTGCCAGCTGCAGCAGTTCGTCGGCCGACCCGGGGCGCGGCGGAATGCCGCCGTGGTGGAACTCTTCGGCGTGCCGGGGTCCGGCGGGATGTGCGTTCACATTCGCTCCGGAGCACGCACACCCAGGATGGCCAGCCCGTTGGCGATCACCTGGCGGGTCGCCTGACAGAGCGCCAATCGCGCGGTGTGCAGTTCGTTGGCCTCTTCGTCGCCCTGCGGCAGCACCCGGCAGGAGTCGTAGAACCGGTGGTAGTCGCCGGCGAGGTCTTCCAGGTAACGACAGACGCGGTGCGGTTCGCGCAGTGACGCAGCGGTTTTCAGCACCCTCGGGAACTCCCCGAGATTGCGAATCACCGCACCCTCTTTGTCATGAGTGAGCAATTCGAGGTGGCTGCTATCGGCGATCAGACCGAGCTCGGCGGCGTTGCGCGCCAGCGCTGAGAGCCGCGCGTGCGCGTATTGCACGTAATAGACCGGGTTTTCGTTGGATGCCGACGACCACAGCGCCAGATCGATGTCGATCGGGGTGTCCACCGACGAGCGGATCAGGCTGTAACGCGCGGCATCCACGCCGATCGCCTCAACCAGGTCGTCGAGGGTGATCACGGTGCCGGCCCGCTTGCTCATCTTCACCGGCTGCCCGTCGCGGACCAAGTTGACCATCTGGCCGATGAGCACCTCGACTCCTGCCGGGTCGTCGCCGAACGCGGCCGCCGCGGCCTTGAGCCGGGAGATGTAGCCGTGGTGGTCGGCGCCGAGCATGTAGATGCACAGATCGAAGCCCCGGGCCCGCTTGTCCAGGTAGTAGGCGAGGTCGCCGGCGATATAGGCGTGCTTGCCGTCGCTCTTGATCACGACGCGATCTTTGTCATCGCCGAAAGCACTGGTGCGCAACCACGTTGCGCCGTCCTTTTCGTAGATGTTGCCGTTCTCCCTTAAGCGCGCAATCGCCTGGTCGACGCGACCACTGGCGTACATCGACTCTTCGTGGGTGTAGACGTCGAAGTCGGCGCCGAAGTCGTGCAGTGATTCCTTGATATGGGTGAACATCAGGTCGACGCCGATGCTCCGGAACGTCTCGTGTTGCTCGGCGTCGGGCTGGCTCAACGCATCGGGCGCCTGCTGCAGGATCCTTGCGGCGATGTCAGCGATGTAGCTGCCCGCGTAACCGTCTGGTGGCGTGGGCTCGCCCTTGGCCGCGGCGATCAGCGAGTCGGCGAACCGGTCGATCTGGGCGCCGTGGTCGTTGAAGTAGTACTCGCGTACCACGTCGGCGCCCTGCGTCGTGAGCAGCCGGCCTAGCGCGTCCCCGACGGCCGCCCACCGGGTGCCGCCGATGTGGATCGGGCCGGTCGGGTTGGCGGAGACGAATTCGAGGTTGATGTTGTGGCCGGCCTCCGCGTCGGAGTTGCCGTAGGTGTGGCCGGCGTCGATGACGTTGGTGACGATGAGGCCCTGCGCCGAGGCGTCGAGCCGCACATTGATGAAGCCGGGGCCGGCAACATCCGCCGAGGAGATGCCGTCGGCCCGGGCAAGCGCTTCGGCGAGCCATCCGGCCAGCTCACGTGAGTTGGCGCCGACCTTCTTGCCCAGCTGCAACGCCAGGTTGCTGGCATAGTCGCCGTGCTCGGGATTGCGGGGCCGCTCGAGAGTGACCGTCGCCGGCAATGCGGCGGTGTCGAGCGCATGCTGGGTCAGCACCGCGGTCGCGGTGGCCTTCAGCAGCTCGGCGAGGTCAGCGGGATTCACGCAGGCCATCCTATGGGCTGCGGTGGCCTGGTCCCGAATCCGTTCCGATGCTTAGCTTGCCGCCGCGATGCGCTAATCTATCGTGGCCCGTTGGCGCAGCATTTCTCGCGTGCGCCCCCGTAGCTCAGGGGATAGAGCGTCTGCCTCCGGAGCAGAAGGCCGCAGGTTCGAATCCTGCCGGGGGCACCACTCTGACCAGCGCAGATGCAATCCCGCACAAGATTTGCACAACTAAGGCAATTGGAGTGGCTCCAACAGAATGGAGCCCGGCCCATGCCCACCACCCCAGACCTAACCGATACCGCCCCGCCGGATGCCACCAACCGCCTTGAAATCCACCCGGCCATGACGCGCCGATGCCTGCACTGCGGCGCCGATCCCGGCACGCCGTGCATCAATATGCTCGATGGTTCCGAACTCCCCCTGCTGCACGTGTCTCGGTGCCAGTCGTCCCAGGAAGTCGCGTCGCTGCGCGAAATGCTCGAGCAACGATTTGCTCTTTTCGAGGCTGCCGGCCCCATTGGCGATCGACGGGTCGCGCGATGATCGGGCATCGTGTTCGCGCCCTCTGCTGCGTGTGCGGACAGTTGCGCACAGTCGGTGAAAACTACGTCCGCCGCGACGGCAATCTCACGTTCGACGATGACTGCGACCCTCGGCGCTGGCGAATGACAATGACTCTCAAATGCCCTCACTGCGCGGAACCGACACGTCATGCTGTACTGCGTGACGGCAGCCCGTACCGGGATAGTGCTGAGCAGCGATCCATGCGAGGCCGGTGCTATCTCCCTCGAGCTGGGAACTGAACCGACCTCGCCCACGTCTGAATAGGTATCGGGCCGCCCCGCTCTCTCCTCGGGGCGGGCCGATTGCTTGGGAGGCCTCTTTACATCACGTGTTGAAGTCTGGGAGGGGTCCGGCAGGTTTGGTTTCCGTTGGCAGCTCTTGGTTCTGGTCGGTTCCCTGCTGTATGACCTCTTCGGTGCGGCGCACGTCGTCTTCCGTGTTGTCCGCGTCGTCTGCTGGTGTGCTCATGTCGGCCCTTCTTAGTGAATGCACTTAGACAGGCTGTGTACCCGCGTTGGAGCAGTCTGAAAGATGTCACAGGTGCGGGCTACCGGCCCGGCGCCGGCGGGTTACCGGCTAGCCAGCGCGAATTAATCCGTCAATCTTGAGTTGCGGCGTGTACCGGTGATATCGGACAGGAGCGGATGTACCGTCCGTGCATGGCAGACGACGGCGCCATTGGCGCCATTAAAGCGTTCCTCGAACAGAACCCGCCCGACGAAATTTCCATTCCTGACAGTGTTGGCCACGCCGAAGCAGTGCACGCGGTTCAAGAGCAGTATGACGAGGCCGGGCTCGAATGCACAGAAGAACAAGCGGAGGAGATAGTGCGCGAGGCTCGCGGCTAGGCAGTCGTGTGATCACAAAGTCTGGTAACGGCCGAAACCCCGTCGGCGGTACGCGGTACAACACTGCTGTGACGCCGATTCGCGGTGATCATGGGTGGCGCTCGGCTAGGCTGCACCGAATCGTTTCAGGCTCACCAAGGGGATGACCGAGCCGCGATGAGTGTTGACAACGATTCTCGCGACGACAACAAGATTTTGACAGTCGGTGTCGTCGTCATAGCTGTGGTGCTGCTCATCGGGATCGCCGTCTTCGTCTACAACAAGGAGAAGATCGGCAAGAGCAGCAACCCGTCGGCACAGCAAGCCGCGTCGACACTGCTTGATTCGATTCCTGTCAAGGGACCAGCGCCGAAGACTGGCTACTCCCGCGATCAGTTTGGACCACCCTGGACCGATGATGTCGACGGCGTCGAATTTGGGCGCAATGGCTGCTACACCCGCGATGACATCCTGCGGCGCGACCTCTCGAATGTGTTGCCTCCCAGTGGTTGCGCGGTCACGTCGGGGGTCTTGCACGATCCGTACACCAATAGAGACATCACGTTCAATCGCGACGAAGGCACCGACGTCCTGGTGCAGATTGACCACGTCGTGGCCCTGCTGGATGCGTGGCAGACGGGTGCGCAGCAGTGGGATTTGGTGAAGCGGACTCAGCTCGCCAACGATCCGATCGACCTGCTCGCAGTCGACGGGAAATCGAACAGGAAGAAGAAGGCCGCCAACGTGGCGTCCTGGCTGCCCAGCAATAAGGATTTCCGCTGCGAGTACGTGACAAGAGTGGTGAAAGTCAAAGCGAAGTAAGGGCTTTGGATGGTCCAGGCCGAGCATGACGAGGCATCGCGCGTCCTGAAAACCTGCTCGTCGCAAGTTCTCTCACCGTCCGGAGCTCCCCGCTCCTCGGGAATGCCAACCTCGTCGGGAGTTCTCCCATCGGTGGGGACACGTTTCCCGTCGTCGTCGGCGATCAAGCGCCCGAACTGACCGCATCGAAAACCTGTCGGCGGCCGGGGGTACAACGTCTCCGTGGCCGAATCGCCTCGCGACGAATTCCCGAACCACTACGGTCGCGATTAGATCGAGCAGAGGGGCAAACAGTGAGCTTGATTTTTGGATTGTTGGTGTGGGGTGTCGTCTTTGGGACGTTGGGCGGCCTGGTGACGAACTCGAAGGGCCGCGGGTGGGGCGAAGGGATTGCGCTCGGCGCCATCCTGGGCATCTTCGGACTGGTCATCTGCGTATTTTTCAAGCCGATCCCATCGCCATTACCGGGAGCGATCGCATCAGGGAACCCTCCGGCGCCGAGGCCCGGCTGGTATCAGGACGGCACGCGTGGGCTGCGCTGGTGGAACGGATCTGAATGGACCGATGCCACACCGCCGCCTTCTAGGTGAGGTAACCGACGACGAAGGTCCACGATCCCATTCTCCGGCGTTCCTTCGGGATCGATCCCCGGTAGTTCCCCCGCTGCAGTACCAAGGGTGAGCCGCCGGCGCACAGACCGTTGACAGGCGGCCGAGCTATTTTCCCGAATATGAGGACCGCGGTTTTCGCCATCTCGCTCGCCCTATTCCTCACTGGCGCGGCAACACCCGCATCGGTTCATGCCGACTGCGGCGACCAAGGGCAACCGCCGTGCACCGGGCCTGCCCCCACCACCGATCAGGTGGTGGCCATCATGGCGGAGCTGACAGACCCGGACAAGCCTGCTGCCGCCAAAACCGACATCGTCACCCCCGGGTTCACCCCCGACGAAGCCCAGACGATCGGCGATCACCTCAACGACATGAACGCACGCAACATACTGCCGTTCGACTTCGTCGTAACCGACATCCAGCCCGCACCCGCAAACTTGGCCGGAGCTACTTTAGCCACCGCCGGCGGGTATAAACACGCCACCAATCCCCGACCTATTTTGCTCGCTGACCAGGGCGGCCACTGGCTCATAACCCACGACACGGCAATGTCTGAACTGGACGTGTTCTGGCGGGTGTCCCACAAACGCATCGCGGTAGTGGTCCCGTAGACCAGCGACTCAGGACATCGTTCGAGGGGACTTTCGCGCTGAAAGTCTCACAACGCCGGCCATGACATGGCCCGCCACATTGCCGGCGCCGGGAAACTGGTCGTCCGTCCCCAGGTGGCGGCAACTCAATACTCCGAGGCATTCATGAAACTCCAATGAGAGCTGTCGGAGGGCCGAGGTAGAACGTCGCGATGGACGACCCGCGTCGAGACGAGTTCCCCAACAAGTTGTCGGCGACCTGGTGCACATCGAATCCTGCCGGGGGCACCACTCTGACCAGCGGCTACCGGCCAAGTTGGCGTCAGGACAGGGTCTGCACCAGGGGCACCACACCGCGAATGATTTGGTCGAAGGTATCGACTTTGGGTAAGCCACCGATCGGCAAGACCCCTTCGGGGAAGCACACCATGTTGATGTCGACCCCAAAGGGATTCCACGAGACACCGTTGCTCGCGACCGGCGACGATCGATCGACGGCGTTGTAGTTGTCGCGGTGGAAGCGCTCGGTGCAGTACCAATAGCAGTCGTAGCCGAGGCCGCGGATGTGCCGGATCAGATCGTCGCCGTTGACAGGGTTGTTGTTTTCGACGAACAAGGTGGGCCGTGTGCGCGCGATAAGCCGTTCGGCGCCGCGCAGTACCGCCAGCTCGAATCCTTCGGCATCGATTTTGATGAGATCGAGCCGCTGAAGATCTGCGGTCTGGGAGAACGCGTCGAGGACGACGACCGTCGTCGGCTCGGGTTTCAGTACGCCGGGAAAGCGGGCTTCGCCACTGAATCCGGCTGTGATGGAGAACGCACCGTAGTTCCACGGGATGTCATAGTCGGTCGACTCGGTCGTGATGACCTCTTCGTGTTCACCGACCGCCACACGGTGGGCGTCAACGTTGTTCAGGTTGTTGAGTGCCAGGTTGCCGCATAGGACATTGAAGACAGCCCGCTGCGGCTCAAAGCAGATGACCCGTCCGGACCCTGCGATCTTCGCTAGGGGCACGCTGTGTAGACCGAGGTTCGCACCAACCTCGATGACCACGCTGTCGGGTTTGAGCATGCGGCGGTAGAGCGCTACCTCCAGCTCGCACCACTCACCGTAGACATCGGCGTACGTGCTGATCATGTCGCCGCGCAGCAGAATGAATCGTCCCCAGCGACAGTCTTTGAGAAACGTCTGCATCAGGGCCGCGAACGGCGCGGGTCTACTGGCAGCTGCCAGCCGGCGCCGGTACCGGCATCGTCATCGGCGGCCCTCCGAAGATGCCAGGCGGCGGTGGCGGCTTGACGCACTGCACCACTACCAGGGAGGCCGTCCCGGGGGCGCCACGGTTTATGGCGCGCCAGTACGCACCATCGTCGTAGGGCACGCCGTCGCACGACGGCTCGAGGGGGGACATCTGGTCAACCGTGCCGCCACCTGGGCAGAAGTGCTTACCAGGGTCCGGCTTGTGCGGGTCAGGGTCCGCGTGGCCCAGCGGAGCGGTCAGCATGGCAGCGGCGATCAGCGCCACGGTCATCACGTGCTTCATGCTCGGCATCCTATTTCGCCCCCCTCGTCGGCGCGCCCCACCTGTGCGATTATCCGCATATGACGTCCCCACTGCTACTTCGTGACCTGGTGCGCAGTTCTCGCCCTTCCGCCATTATCGACATCGGCGCGGCTCCGATCGATGGCCATCCCCCATATAAGGAGATGCTCGACTACGGATTGTGCACGGTAACCGGGTTCGAACCACGTGCGGGCGCTCTGGCGAAGCTGGAGGAAGCCAAGGGGCCGCTGGAGCGATACCTTCCGCATGTCGTGGGCGATGGTCGCGAGCATCGCTTGAAAATCACCGCAGCCCGAGGAATGACAAGCCTGCTCACACCCGATGAAAATCAGCTCCGGCTGTTCAACGGATTCCCGGCGTGGGGTGCGGTGGTGGAAGAAGTGGAAGTGCAGACCCATCGTCTCGACGACCTGGACATCGATGAGTTCGACATGCTGAAGATCGACGTCCAGGGCGCCGAGCTGATGGTGTTCCAGCACGGCCGGGAACGGCTGCGCGAAGCTGTCGCGGTCCACACCGAAGTGTCGTTCGTGCCGCTGTATCTGGGTCAGCCGACGTTCGGTGAAGTGGACGTCGAGTTGCGGGCGCAAGGCTTCGTGCCGCACGCGATGCCTGACGTGAAACAGTGGGCGATCGCACCGACGATGTTCGGCGATAACCTGTACGCCCCAGGCAATCAACTGCTCGAGGCCGACATCGTCTACGTTCGCGACATCGCGCACCCAGAACAAATGACCAGCGAGCAGCTCGCGCAGTTGGCGATGATCGCATTTCACATCTACGGGTCAATAGACTTAGCCGTCTTCTGCCTCATCGAACTGCGTCAGCGCGGACGCGCACCCGAGGACGCCGTCGAACAGTTGATGCAACTCTTCGAGTAGCGCCGCTAGAAACCTCCGACCGAGCTGATCGTCGCGTTGCAAATCGGCAGCGCGACCGGAAGTGTGTGCGCGACCGAGTCTTCGGGGGCGGTCACCACCAACGTGCCCTCGCGAGGACAAGGATTTCCCGACCCGTTGACGTCCAGCGCAGACGCCGTGACGTCGGCTTGCGCGACGTCACCCGGGTTGAGATGGAGCAGATGTGCCGCATTGGCCGGCCGGTGCTCGACATGGACGAGTACACCGCCGGCCGCGGTCACCAGATTCGCGTCGGGATAGCTGACGAGCGTGCACACCGCCGACGACGTGTTTTTGAACGACACGACGACGCGGCGCATGGTGTTGGCCGATTCAATCGGTCCGCTGGTGACCGCGAGGTCGGAATCTGAACAATTGCCCGGCGTAGCGGGAGCACCGCCGCCGCCATCGTTGGGCGGTCCACCGGCGTGTGCTGTCGCGGGCAGAGTGAGTGCTGCGGCCGCAACGACGAACGAGGCGGCCAATGTCCCTGACGGCTTCATGATTTCCCCAATTGCTCATGGCATCCGGATGCCGTGTCATTTATTCAATTCGGGACATTGCGGCACAGTCTAGGCGTCGTCGTGAGCGCCAATCGACAATCTCGAGGAATCGGCGAGGATTAGATCCTTCCTCTAGCGTGGCGTCATGCTGTTCATTTCCGGGATGACTGTGTCGCAGTGGCGACGCGAAGTACTGCGGACCAACTTCTGGATGGTGCCTAGCTTGGAGGTACTCGGCGCGGTTGGGTTGTTTGCGGCCACCTTGGAGGTAGATCGCGCCGTCTACCACGGCACGATCACACTGCCGCCATGGGTGGAGGCCGGCAGCGCAGACACGGCACGCGAGATTCTCCTCGCGGTGGCCGCAGCGATCATGACGGTCATCGGAATCAACTTCTCCGTCACCATCGTCACGTTGACGCTGGCATCGACCCAGTTCGGACCTCGGATGCTGCGCAACTTCATTCGTGATCGCGGTACTCAGCTCACGCTGGGCACGTTTGTGGCGACGGCCGTGTACTGCGTACTGGTCCTCTTGGCAATCGGGCCCGCCGAGCACGGTGTCTTCGTGCCGCACTTCTCCGTCTCGGTTGTATTCCTGCTGGTATTGGTCGATCTGGCCGTGCTCATCTACTTCCTGCACCACATCGCCATCCAGATCCAGCTTCCCTTCGTCATCGCCAGTGTTGCCGGTGATTTGAGGCGCTACCTCGCGGTGCGAAAGCCCGACATCCGGATGGCCAACCCGGACGAGCCGGATGACATTGCAGAAATCGCAGCACTGGTCGACACCATTAAGTCTTCAGGCGCGATGCTCCGTACCCCGAAAGGTGGCTACCTGCAGGCCATCCGCTACGACCTGTTGATTCGCGCCGCAGCGGCAGCCGATGCAGTGGTGTACCTGCCGTATCGCCCCGGGAACTTCTTGGTAGAGGACAGTGAGCTCGCCGCAGTGTGGCCGCCCGAGGCTGCCGACCGCATGACCCGCCGGCTGAAACGAGCCCAGATCACCGGGCCGGTCCGCACGCTGGCACAGGATCCCGCTTTCGGCATCGACCAACTCGTCGAGATCGCCATCCGGGCACTTTCTCCGGCGGTCAACGACACATACACGGCGTTGACCTGCGTGGACTGGCTATCCAACACGCTGTGCAAACTCGCGAAAGTGTGGACGCCGGCGCAGGCCTACCGGGACCGCAACGGTGCTATCCGGCTCATCTGCGAGCAGGTCACTTACGAAAATTTGGTCCAGCGGTCATTCGACAAGATCCGCCAGGCCAGTCGCGAAATGCCCGCCCTGCTGATCCGTCAACTTGAAGCACTCAAAGCGATCATGGAACAGACCACCGACCCCGACCAGGCCCGCGTACTGATGGACGAAGCCGCCATGATCCAACGCGCCAACCTCGAGTCAGTGCCCGAAGCGTTCGACCGCGTCGCCGTCGAACGCCGCTACAGCGCCGTAGCCAGCGTCTATGCCAGGCTGAGCGACTCCGCCGGTAATCAGTTGCAACCGGAATACGACTTCAACTGAACGGGACTCGGCATGGCGCACTGTCGGGATGTCGAGATCCCTTGCACGCCAGGTCAGTTGACAGCGCCGCGGGTCACTTGCGGACCTGGCGCAGCGCGGTGTCGCGACAGCAGGCGGGCCGCCTGGCCCGGCGCACCCAGTTGAAGCATTGCGGCCAAAGCCGTTTCGAGAATCACCTCTTGTTGCACGCGACTGCCGCCGATCGACGCAAGTCCGCCTAGCGATTCGAGGAGGTAGTCGAGCGCGGCACGCGGCTCCCCCGCCGTCAACGCGATAAGGCCTTCGCCGATCAGACGCAAGGTCGTCAGCTGTGCATCAGTGGCACCCGGAACATTGATCGCGCGGATCGCGGCCGGATCGTTCGCCGCGGCCAGAACCAGCAGCGCATGGAACGCGATGAACGGTGTCTGCGGTGTAAAGGCAAGTGAGCCAACCTCGCCGAGCACCCGCATCGGATCCGGCGGCGTGACCCAGTCCGGGTGCAGGCGTGCCCGCCACGCGAGTGAGCCGGCGTCGACGAGACAGCGCACGCCCTTCGAATGCGGCGGCGCGAGGGACGCGTTGTACCGCCGCGCCGCGGCGGCCGCGTCGCCCATCGCGAGTTCGTGTAGTGCGGCATGCCACTGGAAGTGCGGTACGTAGCGTTGGGTGCTGCCGTCGCCGGGAATCCAGTCCGTCAGCCATTTCAGCCCCGCGCCGTGCGCGTCGGTCTCGTAGTGCACGTGGGTCAGCGCATGCGCGGCGTTGCCGTTGCCCGGGTCGAGTTCCAGTGCGGCGTCGGCCAAGTCGGCTGCGTCGTACCAGAGGCCCTGCTCAGTTCGGCCGTAGGCGCGCAAACCCAGATACCACGGCGCCTCGCCGTGTACGCCGGTGAACCGCTCGACGTACTGCCAGGCGTCCGGCAGCGCATCGCCGGCCCCCGCGAACGCGATCGACGGCGCGAGCACAAGCAACGCGACCGCGTCGTCCGGGACGCGGTCGAGATGGTCGATGAGCGCATCGGTACCCGCCTCGTTGCCCTTCTCGCACCAGGTCGCAATGGCCTCGACGTGGCTTCGGTCTTCGTCGCTGCCGTGTGCCAGCGCCGCCCGCGCGCGAGCGAGATGACCGATCACGGCGTCGGGCCCGCCGGCCCGGTCAGGTCGTTCGGTCGCGATCATCGCCAGCGCGACGTGCGCGCGGGCGTGGTGGGGATCCTCGGCGACCGCGGCGGCGAAAACGGTCGACGCGCCGTCCTGGACAGCGAGCAGGCGGCGCACACCTTCGGCATATGACGCAGGGGCACCGGTCAATTCGCGCGCAGCCTTGATGAGGCTGGGCACCCGTATCGGTCGGTCGCGGGCGTCGTCGGCGAGCAGCGTCGCGATCGCCGCGGCCTGGCTGCGGATTTCGGGGATCGCGGTGGTTTCCCACTCCTCGCCCTGACGGATCGAGCCGATACAGATGATGCCCGGGACCGCGCTCCCCGCCCCGTCGATGAGAAAGCCCTCCGGCGTGAGTCGCACGCCCATGCCGCTCGGGTGCAACGACGCGACATCGGCGGCGAGCAGGTTGCTCCACAGCGCGGAGCGTTGCAGCGACCGCCGGTCCCAGGCGGAGCCGGCGGCGACGACGACGGCGTCGCCGCGTCGGCGCACGGATCGATCGCTGGTGGTCACAACCAATTCGACGCTTTTGCGGCGCAGCGATACGTCGGCGACCTCGCCGGCTTCGATGACGAGCTGCCCGCTGTCGATCGCCGCGTAGATCGCGTCGGCGATCGTGGGCGGCATCCGGTGCCGAAGCACCTCCCACTGCCGCAGGTCCTCGCGCAGAAACCGGCGCTGGTCTTCCCATCCCAACGACTGCCACAGCCGGGCGGTGCGCGGCCGCACCGCGTCGATTACTCGGCGCCAGTCCACACCGTCTTCGGCAGCGTGCGCGAGGTCGGCGGCGAGCGCGGCGCGCAATTGCTCCAGCGAGACCTCGGCGGCCAGCGCGTCGAGGTTCGGCAACTCCGCAGGAGCGCCGGTTGCCCTGAATCGACGCGGGAGTGCACCGTGCCGCGACAGCAGCGTGACCGTTGCGCCGCGCGCCGTCAGATGCAGCGCGACATCGACGCCGGTGAGTCCCGAACCGATCACCAAGACGCTGGCAGGCCGGCGCGCTCCCAGCGCTTCCAGCGCGCCCGGTGCCCATGGATCCAGCACGATCCTGCCGTCAGTGCCTTCGGCCAGCACCGGGGCGAAGGCACGTTCCAACGAGTCGGGCATGCCGCTTTGCGGGCGTCCGGACGCGAGCACCACGGCGTCCGCCGACAAGTTACGTCCGTCGCCCAGGGCCAACTGCACCGGAGCGCCGGGCGTCACCTGCACGACCTCGGCGGTCTCGATTCGCACGTCGGCGGCGAGGAGTTGGTCTTGCAAGTACCGGCCGTAGGCAAGGCGAGGCGCGAAACTCTCGGCCGGGGTGACAGCTCGTTCGTCGAGCCAACGGGTGAAGTGGTCGGGATCGTCCGGCCAGGCGGACATGCGCGGCGCGGGAACGTTCAGCAGGTGCGTCGAGTCGTTGGTGCCGTACGCCGCGCCGGTGCCGGGGCGCCCCGAGGCGTCGATCAAGGTGATCTGCGCGTCCGGCTTGCGGCGGCGCAGATGCACAGCGGCGAGCACGCCCGCGGCCCCACCGCCCACGATCGCGACACGCATCATGGCCGAAGGGTATATGCCGTGGGTGGCGGCCGCTGCCGCGTTTACGCGAAAGTTATTGCGGCGTCTCAGCGCGATCGCCGCAGGACGATGATCGCCTTATCGATCTTCTTGAATTGCTTGAACGTGTCCGCCGGAACGCCGAACAGGGCCGACAGGACCCGCGGCGGAAGTTTGCTGAGGGACTCACCTATCCCGATGTTGTCTTGTGCTTCCGGAGCGCTGGTGTTCTGAATGATGACGATCTTCATGTCGTCCGGGCCACGGTTCTCGAAGTAGTGAAAGGAGCCCTGGGGTGCGAACACGACGTCACCGACGTGTTGGTCGAAACTCTCGTGGTTGCCGTTCCCGTCGACGAGGGCCCACGCCGCGACGCCCTTGGTGACGATGTTGATCTCCCATGCGCTGGGATGCCAGTGCGGCTCGCGAATACCTCCGGGCTGCAACGTCAGCAGCACGATGCTGGCCTCTTGCCCTTTGAGTATCGCGAAACTCTCCTCATCCGCCTGCTGAAACGAGCCCCCGTCAAACGTGCTGACGGGCGAATCTCCGAGATGGAACAGGTGCGATTGGGAGTTGATCGTCTCATCGGGTACGCGGGGATCGCCGAACCGTGCTGCATCCTCGGAGATCTGCTCTTCCCGGTCGGCGCGGTGACTGGAAGGGCCGCCGGCGACCAGGCGGTCGACGCCCACACCCGTTGCGGCCGCGGCGCCGGCCAGACCCGCTCCGCCCAAGACTTTGCGACGATTGATCGACATCAGAAATTACCTCGAATCATGCTGGGCCAAAAGTCATTTCAGTGCGATCGCAGGATCGTGACCGCGTTGTCGAGCTTCTTGAAATCGCGGAACGTCTCCGGGGAGGCGCCGAACACCGCGGCCAGCACTTCGGGCGGGAGCTGACTTACCGACTCGCCGATGCCGATGTTGTCTTTGTCTTCAGCCGCGCTGGTGTTCTGGATGATCAGGACGTCGAGGTCCTCCTTGCCCTGATTCTCGAAATAGTGCAGGGAACCCTGGGGCGCGAAGACGAGGTCATCAACGTGGGCGTCGAAACTCTCTGAGTTGCCGTTTCCGTCGATGAGGACCCATGTCGCGACGCCCTTGGTGATCAGATTGATCTCCCAGGCGCTGGGATGCCAGTGCGGCTCGCGAATACCCCCCGGCTGCAACGTGATCAGCTGAATGCTGGCTTCCTGGCCTTTGAGTATCGGAAAGTTGTCTTCGTGTGCCTGCTGCTGTGACCCGCCGTCGTAGGTGGTGGGAGGCAGCGCCGCGAGACGGAACAGATGCGATTCCGAAGTGATCGTTCCATCGGGTAAGCGGGGATTGCCGAAACGTGCCGCGTCATCGGTCATGGGCTCTTCCCTAGCGGTGGGATAACAGGAGTGTCGCCGAAGTTCGACCGGTCAGCGCCTCGGCATTTCGGGACGTTACCGGGGCGGTCAGGATCGGTCTACGGACCAGATTTCGTGTGCCGGCCTCACAAGCCGGCCAAGTCGTCGGGCACGTCGACGGCGTGCTCCCGCAGTGCGTCCAACGGCACCACGTCGATGGTGCGCTCATGCGTGGAGGCCAGCACGACCGGTGCGGCGAAACCGTCCCGGTATGCCAGCAACCAGTTGCCCGCGGTGACACACCACCGGTCTCCGGGCACCAGGCCGGGAAAGCGGAACTGCGGCATCGGGGTCGACAGGTCGTTGCCGATCAGGCGCTGGTGCTCCAGGAATTCGGCCGTCACCACCGCGCAAATGGTGTGCCGGCCGAGATCCTCCGGCCCGGTCGAACAGCAGCCGTCGCGGTAGAAGCCGGTCACCGGCTCACTACTGCACGGCTCCAGAGGTCCGCCCAACACGTTGCGCTCAGCCATCGATCGCCCTCACCATCTCCGCGACGCGTCGCAGTTGATCAACGTCGGAATTTGTTGGAATGAGCTGTATTTCGTCGGTACCGACCGCCTCGAATGCGCGCAGCACCGCAACCAGATCGTCCTCAGTACCGGCGAAGCCGGTGGTAGGCGCCAGCGCGTCGATGTATGCGGCCGGTATCCAGTTCATGTAACGACGCAAGTGCCGGTGCACCTGGCCGCGGGCCTCCTCGCGGGGACCGACCGCGAACCAGAACGAGGTGGCCAGGTGCGGCTTCGGTTTGCCCGTCTGCGCCCACGCGGTGCGCGCCACGTCGAACAACTCGTTCTGCTTGGAAACGTCGAGGTCCAGGGTCGTGCCGGCCAGGCCGTCGGCCCACGCCGCGGCGCTGCGAACAGTCTTGGGCCCGATGGTGCCGACCAGCAGCGGCGGACCACCGGGCTGAGCCGGCGCCGGTCCGACGGGCAGTGTCGACTCGGTGGTGTTCTCGCCGGCCCATACCCGTTTCATGACGGCGACGCGCTCGGCCATGCCGCGCATCGTCTGCGTACCCGGATCCGCGCCGACCGCCCGGTAATCCTCGATCCGGCCGCCGATACCCACGCCCACGGTCAGCCGCCCACCGCAGAGCATGTCCCCCGTCGCCAGCGCCTTGGCCAGCATCACCGGGTCGTGGAGCTGTGGCACGATCACCGTCGTCACCAGCCGGACCCGATCGGTCCACGCGGCCAGCGCGCCCAGCAGCGTCAGCGTCTCCGGGTTGTCAAAGGCCATCCGCTCGCCCCAGCACAGCGAAGAGAACGGACCGGCGTCGATCGCAGCCGCCCAATCCCGCAGCAGACCGGCGTCCAAGTCCGGCTCCATGACCGGCATGGTCATCGCTACCCGCACGAGGGCGATTCTGGCACGCGTGTCGGCAGAGTGGTTGACTGGCAAGCAGAATGCCGATCGCCTTCAACCACACCATCGTTGCTGCCCGGGACAAGCGGGAGTCCGCCGAATTCCTCAGCGAGTTGTTCGGGCTGCCGAGCCCGGTGCCGGTCGGCCGCTTCCTGGCCGTCGCGCTCGAGCACGGCGCGACGCTGGACTACATCGACGTGGCCGACGGCGAGCAGATCCACCCGCAGCACTACGCGTTCCTGGTCTCCGGCGACGACTTCGACGCGATCTACGGCAAGATCCAGTCCCGCCGCCTGCAGCACTGGGCGGACCCGGGCGGGCAACGGACGGGCGAGATCAACACCAATGACGGCGGCCGTGGTGTCTATTTCCGCGACCCCGCAGGCCACTTCCTGGAGATCATCACCCGGCCGTACGGCTCGGGCGGCTAGCCGGCCCGCGGCGCCTGCTTTCCTGGGCGCGGTAATCGTCAGCCAGACGACCGACATGATCGGGCAGGGCACCGGCCGCGACGTCGGCCAGAGTGGTCTGCTCCAGCACCGAGCGCATGCTGGCCCGCAGCGCTCGCCAGACGTCGGTCAGCGCCGCGGTAGGACCCGTGTAGGCCAGATCGCCCAGCCCGATGTCCCGCACGCTGGCCAGCGGGCCATCGATGCAGCGCAGCACGTCGGCGATGCTGATTTCGGTTCCGGGACGAGCCAATTGGTATCCGCCGTCGCGCCCGCGGTGGCTGCGCACCAGCCGATCGGTGCGCAGTTCGGACAGGATGTCGACAAGGAACTGCGGCGGGATGCTCTGCGCGGTGGCCAGTTCGTCAGTGGTGACCCGCACGCCATCGCCCATGGTGGCGAGTTGAATCATCGCCCGCACCGCGTACTCCGCCTTGGCAGACATCCGCATGGATGTGGATCCTCCCACTGTTGACCGTCAGCCGGTGACCGCAAGTACCGCGTCGGCGTATTCGGGACGGCACACCACCAGGTCGGGTAGCAGCGGATCGGCCCGGTTGTACTCCAGCGGCGACCCGTCGATACGCGAGGTGTGCAGACCGGCCGCGCGGGCCACCGCGACCGGCGCCGCCGAGTCCCACTCGTACTGTCCACCGGCGTGCACATACACGTCGGCCAACCCCTGGATGACCGCGGCGACCTTGGCGCCGGCCGAGCCCATCTCGACCAGGGTGCCGTTCAGCTGATCGCGGACCTGCAACGCGACCGCGGGTGGGCGGGTGCGCGACACGACGATCCGGGGTGCTCCGGTGTGCGCGGGCGGCGGCGCGGGATCGGGTGTGGCCAGCGTGACGCCCTGCGCGGGAAGTGCGACCGCGCCGGCGACGAGCTGACCGGACTGCCACAGCGCGACGTGCACGGCCCAGTCGTGGCGGCCGAGTTCGGAGAACTCCCGGGTGCCGTCCAGCGGGTCGACGATCCACACCCGCTCGGAGTTCAACCGGACCGGATCGTCGACGCCCTCTTCGGAGAGCACCGCGTCATGCGGACGTTCGCGGGCCAGTGCGTCCATCAGGTATTCATGAGACCGCTTGTCCCCGGCCGCTTTTCGGTCAGCTTCGGTTGCGTCAGCGAGTTCCTCGCGCACCCCGAGCAACAGCCGGCCCGCTTCGGTGGCCAGCCGAGCCGCGACCGCATGGTCGCTGCACTCAGCGTGATCACTCAACTCCGCACCTCGATCAGTTCGATGACTTGCTGGGCCAGCTCGTCCAGACTGCGGTCCGGGATGAGCCGCAGGTCGGGACTCTTCGGCCGCTGGTAAGGACTGTCGATCCCGGTGAAATGGGTGATCTCACCAGCACGCGCTTTAGCGTAGAGGCCCTTGGGGTCTCGCCGCTCGCAATCCTCCAGCGGGGTGTCGCAGAACACCTCGATGAAGTCGAGCCCGGCATCGGCGTGGACCCGCCGGGCGAGTTCGCGATGCTCGACCAGTGGGCTGATCGCCGGCACCAGAACGGTGTGCCCGGCCTGTGCGAGGAGTGCCGCGACGTGCGCCAGTCGGCGGAGGTTCTCGGCCCGGTCGGCCATGCTGAAGCCAAGGTCGGCATTCAGTCCGTGCCGCAGGTTGTCGCCGTCGAGAACGAAAGCCAGAACGCTGTTTTCGAGCAGCTTCTGCTCGACCAGCATCGCCACCGACGACTTGCCGGACGCCGAAAGTCCGGTGAACCACAGCGTGCGCCCGCGCGATGCCCGATCCGCGGCGGTCACCAAGGACGTATGCCGAACCGTGTTGGGACTCGCCGACAAGCCCGACACCTCGCGCAGCACCATGCCCGCGGCGACGGTCCCGTTGGTGTCGGGGTCGATCAGGATGAACGATCCGGTGCTCGCGTTGCGGGTGTACTCGTCGAGCAACAGCGGCACCTGCGAACGCAACGAGATGCGGCCGAGCTCGTTGAGCTGCAACGCCGCTGCCTCTTTGTCCCGGCGCAACGTGTTGACGTCCAGCCGGTAGTCCAGCGCGGTGATCCGCACCCGCGTGGTCCGGGTGGTGTGCTTGATCAGGTAATCGCGTCCGGGTTCCAGCGCCGCGGCGTCGGACATCCAGCACACCGTCGCGTCGAATTCCTGGGTGACCCTCGGCGCGTTGCCGGGTCGCGCGATCATGTCGCCGCGCGAGATGTCGATGTCATCGGAAAGACTCACCGAGACGGCCATCGGCGGAAACGCTTCTTCCACTGGGCCGCTCGGCCCCTCGATCGCGGTGATCCGGCTTGGCCTGCCGGTCGGCAACACCACCACCTCGTCGCCGGGGCGCATGACGCCGCTGGCTACCGTGCCGGCGTAGCTGCGGTGGTCCTGATGCTCGCGGGTCTGCGGACGGATGACGTACTGCACCGGGAACCGGACATCGACCAGGTTGCGGTCGGCGGCGACGTATACCTCTTCGAGGTGCGACAGCAACGCCGGTCCGTCGTACCACGGGGTGTGGTCCGACTTGGTCACTACGTTGTCGCCGAGCAGCGCCGACATCGGGATGGTCAGCACGTCTTGCACGTCGAGCCGGGTGGCGAAGGCGTAGAACTCGTCGCGGATCGCCTCGAAAGTGGCCTTGTCCCAGTCGATCAGGTCCATCTTGTTGACCGCGAGCACAATGTGTTCGATGCCCAGCAGCGACGCCAGGAACGTGTGTCGACGGGATTGCTCCAGCAGACCGTGGCGGGCGTCGACCAGCACGATGGCCAGCTGTGCGGTGGAGGCTCCGGTCACCATGTTGCGGGTGTACTGGATGTGACCCGGAGTGTCGGCGATGATGAATTTGCGCTTGGGGGTGGCGAAGTAACGGTAAGCGACGTCGATCGTGATGCCTTGCTCGCGCTCGGCGCGCAGCCCGTCGGTGACCAGCGACAGGTCGGTGTACTCGTGGCCGCGGTCTTTGGAGGTGCGTTGCACCGACGCCCACTGGTCGTCCATGACGGCCTTGGAGTCGTAGAGCAGGCGCCCGATCAAGGTGGATTTGCCGTCATCAACCGAACCGGCAGTTGCGATGCGCAGCAACGTAGTTGACGTAGCCATCAGAAGTACCCCAGTCTCTTACGGTCTTCCATGCCGGCTTCGGAGATGCGGTCGTCGGCGCGAGTCGCGCCCCGTTCAGTCAGCCGCGACACCGCGGTCTCCGCGACGACCTCGGCCACGGTGGCCGCGTTGGATTTCACGCAGCCGGTACAGGTGACGTCGCCGACGGTGCGGAACCGCACGGTCTCCTCGAACACCTCTTCGTCGAGGCGCGGCTGCAGGTGGCGGTCGACCGCGAGCAGCATTCCGTCGCGTTTGAAGACTTTCCGGCGATGCGCGTAGTAGATCGGCGGCAGCTTGATCTTCTCGGCGCCGATATAGGACCAGATGTCGAATTCGGTCCAGTTGGACAGCGGGAACACCCGGATGTGCTCGCCCTTGTGGTGCCGGCCGTTGTAGATGTTCCACAGCTCGGGCCGCTGGACTTTGGGGTCCCACTGGCCGAACTCGTCGCGGAAACTGAACACCCGCTCCTTGGCGCGCGCCTTCTCCTCGTCGCGGCGGGCGCCGCCGAACGCCGCGTCGAACTTGTTCTCGCCGATCGCGCGCAGCAGCGTCACGGTCTGAATCGGGTTGCGCGACGGGATGGTTTCGACGACGCGGCCCGCGTCGATATCCTCTTGCACGCTGGCGACGACGAGCCGCACCCCGGTCTCGGCCACCATCTCGTCGCGGGTGGTGATCACCTCGTCGAAGTTGTGACCGGTGTCGACGTGCATCACCGGGAACGGCAGGCGGCCGGGCTTGAAGGCCTTGAGCGCCAGATGCAGCATCACGATCGAGTCTTTGCCGCCGGAGAACAGCAGCACCGGCCGCTCGAATTCGGCGGCCACCTCGCGGATGATGTGGATCGCTTCGGCCTCCAACGAGCGCAGATGGGTCAACTCGTATTGCCCGACCGCCGGAGTAGCCGTCACTTCTTGGCTCGTCATCGATCCCCTTGATTCCAGGTAAAGCTGGTTGTTTTGGTCAGGATTACATGCATTACCCAGTATGAAACCAGCCGACTTGGTCGCTGTCAACGAATTCGCTGGGTTCGGCCCGTCGAGCGTGAAGTCATTGCGAGGAATCGCCCCGGAATTGTTCGCCACAGGTTCACGCTCGGCGATCCCAGGCTCCTGATACCCGAGCGACAACACCGCCTTCGGTGTCCTCGGCGGTCACTCGAACGTCGATCCAGCCAAGTTCTGCCAGGGCTTCGGCCCGCCTGATGTCTTTCTTGAATTGTCGACGGTCGGTCCAGTGGTGGTCGCCGTCGTATTCGACTGCCAATTTGTTGCTCTCCCAGCCCATATCGAGTACCGCGACGAGCTGACCGTGTTCGTCGTACACGGGAATCTGTGTCTGCGGCGGCGGAAAGCCGGCGCGGTGCAGGACCAGCCGCAACCAACTTTCTCGGGGTGACTCAGCACCCGCATCCACCAGACTCAAAGCGACACGCGCACGCCGGATGCCTCGGCGACCCCTGTAGCGGTCCGCGAGAAGTTCGGCATCGGCGACCTTGAGGTCCGTTGCACGAGCGAGCGCATCAATCGCCGCGACAGCCCTGTCGATTGGATAGCGAGAGGCAAGGTCGAGGGCCGTTCGCGCCGGATTCGTCGCCTTCAGGCCGCCGAAGGAGTCAGTCTCGTCGTCGTCGATCCGATCAGACCATGTCCGGATCATCGGCGGAGCGTGACGATTCTCGTAGATGAGCTCCGCGGGGTGATTGGGATCAACCCATCGAGCGCCGTGTAGAGCCGAAGCGGAATGGCCGGCAACCACACCGCGTCGCTGAGACCACAGCCAGGCAGCATGGGCTCGCACTATGGCCGTCAGATCAATGCCGCGAGCAATGTAGACATCGCGGTGAATCGCCTTGAACCTCGTCCGCAATTCATAGGGCGTCAGAGTCCCCGCGGCGACGACCTCGCTACCGATGAATGGTCCGCCCATGGGGACGAGTGTCCTGCGGGCGACCGACAACTTGCCGACCGTGCAGCCATTGCGAAATATCGACGATTTTCTCGCAGTGACTTCACGCTCGGCGAAAGCGAGCTGCGCTAGAGCGTGACCTCGTCGAGCTTGCCGGTGGCGACGTCGAAGATGAAGCCGCGTGCCGACGTGTGTTTGGTGACGAACGGGCTGTTCTCGATGCGTTGCAGCGACTGCCGGACGTCCTCGGCGATGTCGGGAAAGGCCTCCGCCGACCACGGCGGCTTGACCCCGGTCTCGTCCTGGATCGCGCCTTTGAAGTCGTCGTCGTTGAAGGTCAGCATTCCGCAGTCGGTGTGGTGGATCAGGATGATCTCGGTGGTGCCCAGCAAGCGCTGGCTGATGGCCAGCGAGCGAATTGCGTCGTCGGTGACCACGCCGCCGGCATTGCGGATGACGTGCGACTCGCCTTCGTTGATGCCGAGAACGCGGTACACATCGATCCGGGCATCCATGCAGGCCAACACCGCGACGTGCTTGCTCGGAGGCAGCGGTAGTGGGCCGTCGAAGGACTTCGCGTAGTCGGCGTTGTTGGCCAGGTAGCCGTCGGTGACAGTCACAATCATCCAGCCTACGATTCGACGGCCGCCAGTTGACGGGTCCAAATCAACCGGATTGCAATGTTGCTCGCGCCGGGCGGCGACGTGTCTCCTAGTCTGGGCGAATGCGACAGGGGCGGGGCCGGTAGCCATGACCCGCTTCCTGGCACGTCGCGTGCTGAACTACGTCGTGCTGCTGGCGCTGGCGTCATTTCTGACGTTCTGCCTGACCTCGGTGGCGTTCTCCCCGCTGGAAAGCCTGATGCAGCGCAGCCCGCGACCGCCGCAGAGCGTGATCGACGCCAAGGCCGCCGAGCTCGGCCTGAACAAACCCATTCCGCTGCGTTACGCGCAGTGGGCCTCGCACGCGGTGCGCGGCGACTTCGGCGCTTCCGTCACCGGCCACCCGGTGTCGGGCGAACTGTGGCGGCGCATCGGCGTCAGCCTTCGGCTGCTGCTCGTCGGGTCGGTGGCCGGAACGCTTATCGGCGTCGTGCTCGGCGCGTGGGGGGCGATCCGCCAGTACCGGCTCAGCGATCGCGTCATCACGCTGCTGTCGCTGCTGGTGTTGTCCGCCCCGACGTTCGTGATCGCGAACCTGTTGATCCTCGGGGCGCTGCGGGTCAACTGGGCGCTGGGCGCACAGCTGTTCCAGTACACCGGTGAGACGTCGCCCGCAGTGATCGACGGGATCGGGCCGCAACTGGTGGATCGATTGCAGCACTTGGTATTACCCACGCTCACGCTGACGCTGGGTACCGCCGCGGGATTCAGCCGGTATCAGCGCAACGCCATGCTCGACGTCCTCGGCCAGGATTTCATCCGCACCGCGCGCGCCAAGGGGCTCAGCCGTCGCCGCGCTCTCATCAAGCACGGGTTGCGCACAGCGCTGATACCGCTGGCCACCTTGTTCGCGTACGGGGTGGCCGGTTTGGTGACCGGTGCGGTGTTCGTCGAGAAGATCTTCGGCTGGCACGGCATGGGCGAGTGGATGGTGCAGGGGGTGGCGACCCAGGACACCAACATCGTCGCCGCGATCACGGTGTTCGCCGGCACGGTGATCCTGCTGGCCGGCCTGCTGTCCGACTTCATCTACGCCGCGCTCGACCCCAGGGTGCGGGTCTCATGAGCGACATCGCTGTGGAAGCCGAATTCGGCGTGCCGACACCGGAGTTCGCTTCCCGTCGCACCCTGGTGCTACGGCGTTTTCTGCGCAGCCCGTCGGCGGTGGGGTCACTGATGGTGCTATTGGCGCTGTTCGTCGGCTGCTACGCGCTGCCGTCGTTTCTGCCCTACTCCTATACCGACCTGGACTTCAACGCGCTGCTGCAGCCGCCGAGCACTCGACACTGGTTGGGCACCAACGCACTTGGTCAGGACCTGCTGGCCCAGACCTTGCGGGGCATGCAGAAGTCGATGCTGATCGCGGTGTGCGTAGCGGTCATTTCCACCGGCATCGCCGCGACCGTCGGCGCGATCTCGGGTTACTTCGGCGGCTGGCGCGACCGGGTACTGATGTGGTTCGTCGATCTGATGCTGGTGGTGCCGTCCTTTCTGCTGATCATGATCTTGACGCCGCGCACCAAGAGTTCCGGCAACGTCGTCGTGCTGGTGCTGCTGTTGGCGGGCTTCGGCTGGATGGTGAGCTCCCGGATGGTCCGAGGCATGACCATGAGCCTGCGCGAACGCGAATTCATCCGCGCCGCCCGATATATGGGCGTCTCGAATCGGCGGATCATCACCCATCACGTGGTGCCGAACGTGGCGTCGATCTTGATCATCGATGCGGCGCTCAACGTCGCCGGGGCGATCCTGGCCGAAACCGGGCTGAGCTTTCTCGGTTTCGGCATCCAGCCTCCCGACGTGTCGCTCGGCACGCTGATCGCCGACGGCACCGAGTCGGCGACCACATTCCCGTGGGTGTTCTTGTTCCCGGCCGGCGTCCTGGTGGTGATCCTGGTGTGCGCGAACCTGACTGGCGACGGACTGCGCGACGCCCTTGATCCGGCCAGCGGCGCGGCGCGAGGTGGACGCCGATGAGCCGGTTACTCGACGTGACCAACCTGAGCGTCGACTTTCCTGGCGACGGACCGCCGCTGAAAGCGGTACGCGGCATCGGGTTTCACGTCGACGCCGGCGAAGTGGTCGCAATCGTCGGCGAATCCGGTTCGGGCAAGTCGACCGCGGCGATGGCGGTGGTGGGCCTGCTTCCGGAGTACGCCGACGTTCGCGGTTCGGTCCGGTTGCAGGGCACCGAGCTGGTGGGACTGCGCGACGACGGGATGTCGCGGGTTCGCGGTAACTCGATCGGCACGGTCTTCCAGGATCCGATGTCGGCGCTGACCCCGGTCTACGCCGTCGGCGACCAGATCGCCGAGGCGATCGAGGTGCACCAGCCGCAGACCGGCAGGCGGGCGGCCCGCCGGCGCGCCGTCGAATTGCTCGAATTGGTCGGCATCGCCCAGCCGGATCGGCGAGCACGCGCCTTTCCGCACGAGTTGTCCGGCGGCGAACGCCAGCGGGTGGTCATCGCGATGGCGATCGCCAACGATCCCAATCTGCTGATCTGCGACGAGCCCACGACGGCTCTCGACGTCACGGTGCAGGCGCAGATCCTCGACGTGCTTAAGACCGCTCGCGACGTCACCGGCGCCGGGGTGCTCATCATCACCCACGACCTCGGCGTGGTCGGGGAATTCGCCGACCGCGGCCTGGTGATGTATGCCGGCCGAATCATCGAATCGGCTGCCGTCGCCGACGTGTACCGGGACCGCCGGATGCCCTACACCGTCGGACTTTTGGGCTCGGTCCCGCGGTTGGACGCCCCGCAGGGCACCCGGCTGGTGCCGATACCGGGCGCTCCCCCGTCGCTGTCTGCTCTCGACCCGGGATGCCCGTTCGCGCCGCGTTGCCCGCTCGCCGTCGACGAGTGCCGCGCGCAAGAGCCGGACCTCGTGCCGGTGGCCCCCGACCATCACGCCGCCTGCATCCGCACCGAACATGTCGTCGGCCGCAGTGCCGCAGACATTTACGGCGTCAGCACCGAGGCCGAGCCTGTGGACAACGGTGAACCACCCGTCGTCGTGCGCGTGCGCGATCTGGTCAAGACGTATCCGCTGACGAAAGGTGTGCTGTTCCGCCGCAACATCGGCGAGGTCCGCGCCGTCGACGGCATCAGCTTCGAACTGCGACAGGGCCGCACGCTGGCCATCGTCGGCGAATCGGGCTCGGGCAAGTCGACGACGTTGCACGAGATCCTCGAATTGGCGCCGCCGCAATCGGGGTCGATCGACGTGCTCGGAATCGACGTCGCGACGCTGAACTCGGCGAGTCGCCGGGCGTTGCGGCGCGACATCCAGGTCGTGTTCCAGGATCCGGCGGCGTCGCTGGATCCGCGGCTGCCGGTCTTCGAGTTGCTGTCGGAGCCGTTGCACGCCAACGGATTCAACAAGGCAGACACGAGCAGGCGGGTTGCCGAGCTGCTCGAGACGGTCGGGCTGCCGAATACCGACGCCAGCCGCTATCCGGCGGAGTTCTCCGGCGGTCAGAAGCAGCGGATCGGGATTGCCCGCGCGCTGGCGCTGCAGCCCAAGATCCTGGCGCTCGACGAACCCGTCTCCGCACTCGACGTGTCGATCCAGGCCGGCATCCTCAACCTGTTGCTCGATCTGCAGCAGGAGTTCGGCCTGTCGTATGTGTTCATCTCGCACAATCTTTCGGTGGTCAAACATCTCGCGCACCACGTCGCGGTGATGTACCGCGGCGTCATCGTGGAGCAGGGTGACAGCGACGAGATCTTCAACAGGCCACAGCACGAGTACACGCGGCGCCTGCTGGCCGCTGTGCCGCAACCGGATTCGGCGCGTGGCTAGCCCGGCGACGATGCGGGCCGTGCAGCGGCCCGAGGAGGAGCCGGGCAGTCGGGCTAGCCCGGCGACGTCGAAGGCCGCGGCGGGCATGCTCGCCGTCGGCCTGATCTTCAGCGGGTGTTCGGCAGGCGCAGACTTGTCCGCTCCCGGTCCGAGCACCGCCGTGGGCGCCACCAGCGACGTCAATCCGCAGAACCCGGCGACGCTGCGCGACAGCGGCGACCTGCGGCTGGCCCTGACCGAATTCCCTTCCAACTTCAACACATTGCACATCGACGGCAACTCCGCCGACGTCGGCGGCATGCTGAAAGCCACCATGCCGCGCGCGTTCGTCATCGGGGCGGACGGCTCCACGACGGTCGACACCGATTACTTCAGCGGTGTCGAACTCACCGGGACCAATCCGCAAGTGGTCACCTACACGTTCAATCCAAAGGCAACCTGGTCGGACGGAACCCCACTCAGCTGGGAGGACATCGCCAGCCAGATCCATGCCACCAGTGGGGCCGACAAGGAATTCGCCATCGCCGGCACCAACGGCAGCGAACGGGTGAAGTCGGTAACCCGGGGTGTCGACGATCGCCAGGCAGTGATCACGTTCGCCAAGCCGTACGCCGAGTGGCGCGGCATGTTCGCCGGCAACACCATGCTGCTGCCGAAGAGCATGACCGCCACCCCCGAGGCGTTCAACAAAGCACAGCTCGCCGGCCCCGGGCCGTCGGCCGGGCCGTTCATCGTCTCCGAGCTGGATCGCAGCCGGCAGCGGATCGTGTTGACGCGCAACCCGCGTTGGTGGGGCGAGCGGCCGCGGCTGGATCGCATCACCTTCCTGGTGCTCGACGACTCGGCGCGATTACCGGCGCTGCAGAACAAGGCCATCGACGCCACCGGCGTGGGCAGTCTGGATCAGTTGACGATTGCCAGGCGTACCAAAGGCATCTCGATCCGGCGGGCACCAACGCCCAGCTGGTATCACTTCACCTTCAACGGTGCCAAAGGTTCGATACTGACCGACCCCGCGTTGCGCCGTGCCGTCGCGGAGGGTATCGACCGAACCAGCATCGCCGCCGTGGCCCAGCACGGTCTCAGCAGCGACCCGGCGGCGCTGAACAACCACATCTACGTGCAGGGCCAGCAGGGCTACGAGGACAACAGCAGCGTCGTCGCCTACAACCCGGAGAAGGCCAGGCGAGACCTCGACGCGCTGGGCTGGAAACTCAACGGCCAGTTCCGCGAACGAAACGGACAGCAGCTTGTCATCCGCGATCTGTTCTACGACGCGCAGACAAGCCGGCAGTTCGGTCTGATCGCGCAGCACAGCCTTGCCCACATCGGCGTCAGACTCGAGTTGCTCGCCAAGGCCGGCAGCGGCTTCTTCACCAACTACATCAATGTCGGCGCTTTCGACATCGCGCAATTCGGTTGGCAAGGCGACGCTTTCCCCCTGTCTGCGCTCACCCAGATCTACGCCTCCGACGGGGAGAGCAACTTCGGCAAGATCGGCGGCGCCGAAATCGACGCCAAGATCGAAGAGACGCTCCAAGAACTCGATCCCGCCAAGGCGCGGGCCTTGGCCAACGAGGTTGACAAGCTGATTTGGGCCGAAGGGTTCAGCTTGCCGTTGACCCAGTCCCCCGGCAACGTCGCCGTCAACAGTTCGCTGGCCAACTTCGGGGCGACCGGGCTGGCCGACCTCGATTACACCGCAATCGGATTCATGCGCTGAGGTAGTCGTGAGGCCGGGCAGGAATACGCCCGGAGCCTTGCAATCCGCCAGGAACCGGGTGATTCTTGGTGCCATGACCGCGACGATCGACAGACTCGCCGTTGGCGCGCTTCCGCTTGCGCCGAAGAATCCTCTGCCTATTCTGCAGGCACTGTCCGCGGCACGGGCTTTGCACACCGGACTGGTAACGCTGAGCGAGGCGGGCGGACCGGTGACCCGCTTCGAACCGCTGCCTAAGTTCTTCGCCCCGGCCCTCGTGTTGGTCACCTCGCCCAGCGGGGTCCGGGATGTGCTGGGACGCACGGACGGACTCACCGAGCGCTGCCAGATTCACCAGGAAGTGCGAAACGTGGCGGGCGACAACCTCTTTGTCTTGCCCAACAAAGAATGGGCTCCGCGCAGACGCGTACTACAACCGGTGTTCACCAAACACAACGTCGACGGCTTTGGCAGACACATGAGCCAGGCGGCGCAAACGTTCGCAGATCACTGGAGCGAGGTAGGCGAAGTCGATCTCGACGCCGAGTGCCGCCGACTCGCAATGCGGTCGCTCGGCTACTCGATTCTCGGTGTCGACGTCAACGAATTCGGCGACGAGATCGCACAGAACATGCACGTGGCATCGGCCTACGCGACCGATCGGGCACTGCGGCCGGTACGTGCGCCGGGGTGGCTCCCGACGCCGTCACGCCGTCGTGCTCGCGCCGCGGTGGCGACGATGCGCCAGGCCACCATGGAGATCCTTCAGGCGTGCCGCGCAGATCCGACCCGCGATGCACCGCTGGTTCGCGCGTTGATCGTGGCCACCGACCCGGACACCGGCCGGCCGCTGTCCGACGACGACATCTGCAGCGAGTTGCTGATCTTCATGCTGTCCGGCCACGACACGACGGCGACGATGCTGACCTACGCCTTGTGGGAGTTGGGGCACCATCCCGACATACAGAACCGAGTCGCCGCCGAGGTTGCCGGGATCGGCGACAGAGAACTGACGCCCGGCGATGTCCCCCGGCTCGGATACACCGCTCAGGTGATCAACGAGTCGTTGCGACTGTGCCCGCCGGCCGCGGGGGTCGGCCGGGTGGCGTTGCGCGACATCGCGGTGGACGGCTACCGAGTGGAAGCGGGCAGCATCGTGGCCGTCGGGATCAATGCGCTGCACCGGGATCCGACGTTGTGGGACCGCCCGCTGGTCTTCGACCCCGATCGGTTCAGCCCGGAGAACTCGAAGAATCGCGGTCGCTGGCAGTTCATCCCGTTCGCCGCCGGGCCACGTTCGTGCATCGGTGAACACTTCGCGATGCTGGTGACAACCCTCGCGCTCGCCACCATCCTCCGGACTATCCGGATCCGTTCGACGGATAAGGACTTTCCGCTCGAATCACCGTGCACCACGGTCGCACAGGGGCCCATCCCGGCCAAGGTCGACGCGCGGCGCTGACCGTCAGGCGCACAGTTCGATACGTTGCGCGCTCGTGACGCCGTCGTATCGGGCTGGCGTGCAGGTCAATACGATGACCTGCCCGTGTTCGCCCAAAGTGTCGAACACCTCGGCCATCTTGACCAAACGGTCCGGGTCGGTGAAGCCGAGCGCGTCGTCGATCAGGATCGGGACCGCGTCCTCCTTCGCGACCAGCGCCGCGCCGGCCAGCCGCGCCAGGATGCCGAGTTGCT
>Ga0302326_10004923_pt1 | contig 30674 bp, 20 predicted proteins | sample Palsa_T0_3_FD_202264 | JGI IMG/M metagenome (GOLD analysis project Ga0302326, IMG submission 202264) | Peat permafrost microbial communities from Stordalen Mire near Abisko, Sweden - Palsa_T0_3 | ecosystem: Environmental > Terrestrial > Soil > Palsa > Peat permafrost | place: Sweden: Abisko... | reverse complement strand
CGGGCGGGGTCGCAGTGGCCGCAATGGGGCAGGGTGGATTCTCCGTATTTCTGGGGGTCTACGTCGGCTCCGCTGCCGGGTAGGAGGATGCCCTGGACTGTCGAGAGTATTTTGGCTACGCGCTGCGGGGTTTCATGGAGAGGGATGGGAATGGGGACTGCTCCCGCGGAGTAGATGGCATGGAGGTATTGGGGCAGGCTGCGCTGGTTGTAGGAGAGGCTGTCGGAGACGTACAGGGGGCTGGTGGGCTCCGGGATGGCGATGTGGATGGGTGTATGGCTAGGCGTATGGCTCGACATGGATTTTCCCCTGGTGGGGATTATAGATACAGGGAACAGGGAGTAGGGAACAGGGAGTAGGGAACAGGGATCAGAAAGACATTGGAGCGTTGGACTTTGGGGCGCTGGTTCCAGGTCTCTGGATCGAGACCTGGAAGCGAGATCTGGGACACACGGATTGTTTAGGCGCCTGATGTTAAAACTTTTGGGACATCTATGCCTAAGGCTGTGGCGAGAGAGTGCTGGTGGTCCTGTTCCTGGGAGATGATTTTGCGGAGTTCCTCGGAGAGGGCGTAGTGGCCGAGAGCTTCTGCCTGCTTGACGCGCAGACGGTAGTTGCGGATGGTCTCGTTTTCGTTGTCGAGGTCGAAGCGAAGCATCTCCTCGGCTTTGTCGGAGAGCTTGACGGGCTTGGGGGTCGCCGTGGGCATGCCACCGAGGTAGTCGATCTGATCGGCGAGGGTGAGGGCGTGCTGGAGCTCTTCGCCGGCGTGGACTTTGAGCTCGGCGGCGATGTTCATGTACTGCGCGCCGGTGATGACGGAGCTGTAGACGGTGTAGGCGATGATGGCCTGGTATTCGCGGGCGAGGTCTTCGTTCAGGGCGTCAATCAGTTCTTTGAGGGTGCCTTTTTCGGAAGTGGTTTTCTTATCTTTTGCCATGTTTGTTCATGCTCCTTCGTTGCTTACGGGTTGGATGCAGGAAGTAGGGACGGCGGTTGGGGATGACGCGAGCAGGAATCCCAGGTCTCAGAATCGAGACCTGGGGCCGGCTGCCTCGCCCTTCAACCCTAAAGGACGAGCAAGTCGGACTCGACCAGGCTTTCGGTCAGGCGGTCGATAGCCTGGGGGAGTTTGACGCCGATGGATCGAACGCTTACACCAAGGATTGCGGCCGCCTCCAGATGGGTGTACTCCTGCAGGATGACGCGGCTGATGATCTGGCGATCGAGCGAGGTGAGTTTTTCTAGGCATCGCTCGACGTCGAGGACGAAGATCAGGGCGTCTTCGAAGGTGCGAACGCGACGGCTGGAGACCCATCCACGGCCTACGGACTCGCTGAGGAGATTGGGTGAGCGGCCAACCTGCATGGAGGCGTAGAGGTAGCGCCGAAGCAGGTTCTGGGTGTGTTTGCGGTAGAAGGCGTAGGTGGGTCCTGGCTCAGGCTCCGGCTCAGGCTCTGGCTCTGGCGCAGGCGAGGCCTGGGGCTGTTCATGCCTTATGCGATCCGCGGCGGAGGCGAGCAGGCCAAGCTGCGGGGCCGGCGCTGCGCCGGCCCAGAGGATGGGGAGTTGGAGGGCGGCGCTCATTGTGCGCCTCCAAGGAGAGCTGCGGCGGCCGGGAGGTGAGCGGGGCTTGATGCGAGAAGCGCAAGAGGCAATCCCTGGACGCCGCTCCTGGAAGCCGTTGCCGGCTCGCTCTGGCCTGTGGGCCACTCCCATTCGAGGTTTCGGACTTCTGCTGAGGCTTCTACTGCGAAGACCGTGGTGAGGATGGTTTTTCTGGGTCTTCCCCGCCGTTTGCGGTGCTGGGCAGTTGGGAAGTCCTTGAAGCGTTCTTGGCAAACAGAGCAATACACCCGGGTGTCAACCTGGGCACGATACCAGAGGCAACCGCAACCTTCGCAAACTTTCAAATTGACGCGCAATTCCATGACTTTCTCTCCCGAAACGTGTGTGAGCCCGCGGATTGAGCATGTTTTTCGGCTGTCCGCAGGGCAGTGAGGAAGCGTGCAGCCGTGCAGGGTTCTGATGCCCTGCTGGGGGATGGCTGCTTGGATTCCTCGATAGTGGGTGATGCTCATGGCGCGCAGATCCTGACTGGGAAATACGGATCGCAAAGGGGCTGTTTCTGCGCGTGCCTTTGAGAGTCGAAGGGCGCGCGGCAGGTTTTCTGGACAGAAATTGGCTATGGAATTGGACTGCCAGAAGCGGCAGGCAATTTTATGCCCAGAGTTTTCCTCAACCGGTCTTTGAGATAGTGAAGTAAATCTAAGTTGAGCCTTGAATTGCGTCAATAACTTGCGCGCGATCTGCGGGGGCGGACGCGTTGGAGATCGCAAATGGCTCAGATTTGTTAGCTTTCCTTCGCTGCTGAGTTTTCTTCCAGAAATACTGCGCTTTGCATTTGCATTGCTGCCTGTGAATTTTCCACATGAACTTTACGCAACTTCAGGAGCGAGTTCGTCTCGAACTGCTGCGCAGGATCGAGCGCGGGACGCTCAGCGTGTCGCTGCTGGCGCGGCAGACGGGAATGGGGCAGGCGCATGTTTCGAACTTTCTGCGGGCTCGGCGGGGGCTTTCGCTGGGCACGCTGGATAAGGTGTTGCAGGCGCAACGATTATCGGTCGCAGACTTGCTGCCGTCACGGCGGGAGACGATGGGCGAGCTGTTGACGGGGCAGATGGGAGAGGAGGCGCGGATTCCCTTGGTTTCGGGAGCGGTGGCGATATTTGAGCCTTACATTCGGGCGAGCAGCGTGGAGACGATGCTGCCTTTTCCGGCGGTATCGGTGCGGGGGCTGGCCGCGCGCTGTGGACAGGGGCGTAGGCAGTGGGAGCGGTTTGTGGCAGTGCGGCTGTCGGCAGAGGAAGCGCGGGGCATGGAGCCGGTTGCGGTGACGGGATCCGTGGTGGTGCTGGATAGGCACTACACTTCGTTTCGGCCGTATCGGGAGGGTGTGGCGAACTTGTATGGAGCCAGGATGCGTGCTGTGGCCGGGACGCAATTCGTGGTGCGGTATGCGCAGTTTGAGGCGGAGCGGGTGATACTGCGACCGGTGGCGGTACAGAGAAAGGCGGAAGTGGTGGAGGTGGGTGCGGGTGAGACGGTGCATGATGTGCTGGTGGGGCGGGTGGTGGTGGTGGTAAGTGAGACTTGAACGGCAGGGAACAGGGATGAGGGAACAGGGAACAGAAGGGCAAAGACAGTGCGGGTGGGGGTTGCTGTTGCTGGTCCGCTGTTCCCGGTTCCCCGCATTTGGTAGCATCCGATGTGGAGGTTGGCATGGAATCAGTGGGTGGAGTTTTGAGCGGCGCCCGGAGCAAGGAAGATATTGCTTTGGATTTGCTGAAGTTTGTGGCCGGATCGACGGGTTTTGGACGTGCGACGGTGCCTTCTACAGGGTTTAGCGGAACGACTGCGCCGAAACCGGAGGAGCAGATCAACCAGTTGCTGGATTTGTATAGCCGCTGCCTGCAGGTGGTGGATGGCAAGGCGGTGAAGGCATAGCGGGAAACGACAAGTCGCGGACGATGCGGGTGGCTGTGGCTGGGACTGGCGCGTTTGGGCGGAATCATCTGCGCGTTTACCGGGAGCTGGCGGACGATCCCTCAACCGGGGGCGTGGAGCTGGTAGCTGCTGTCGAGCCGGAGGATGGGCGCGCGGCGGAGGTTGCCGAGGCCTACGATATTCCGGTGTTTGCGACGGTTGAGGCGATGTTGGAAGCGGATTTGCAGCTGGACGCGGCTTCAGTGGCTGTGCCTACGGTGCATCACCATGCTGTGGCTTCGCAACTGCTGGCGGCTGGCGTGGATTGCCTGGTGGAGAAACCGCTGGCTGCTACGCTGGCTGAGGCTGATGAGCTGGTGGCTCGGGCTGAGAAGCACGGGCGCATTCTGCAGCCGGGGCATCTGGAGCGGTTCAATCCTGCGGTGCTGGCGATTGAGCCCGCGCTGACGCGGCCGATGTTTTTTGAGGCGCACCGGCTAAGTGTGTTTACGCCGCGGAGCCTGGATGTGGATGTGGTGCTGGATCTGATGATCCACGATCTGGATATCGTGCTTACCTTTGCCAAGTCTGAAGTGAAGGAGGTTCGGGCTGTCGGGCTGCCGATTCTTTCGCCTAAGGTGGATATTGCCAATGTGCGGGTGGAGTTCGAGTCGGGGTGCGTGGCGAACTTTACGGCGTCGCGGGTTTCTACGGAGCGGGTGCGGAAGCTGCGGTTTTTTGAGCCCAGGCAGTATGTTTCGATCGACTATGCTCGGAAGGATTTGCTGGTGATCGGGGTGGATGCGGGGTTCTCGCTGGAGCAGGCGATGGCGGCTGGGGCTGCGAGTGGATTTACGGAGGGGCTGCCGGGGCTTTCGTTTTCCAAACCTGAGGTAAAGGCGGGTGAGCCGTTGAAGCTGGAGATTGCTTCCTTTCTGGATGCGGTGCGTGAGAGAACCGAGCCTCGGGTTACGGCGCGGCAGGGCCGCGAGGCGCTGGCGCTGGCGCTGGAGATACAGCGGGCCATGGTGGAACACGCTGGGAAGGCTGGGTTGGAGAGCTTCTTTTTGGCGGGTTAGCGATTCTTCGTAGAGATACGGTGGGCTGCCCTGGTGGCGGCCTTTTTGCTTCTCGACTGACTGAGCTTCCGGGTTGGAAGAGTGCGCCTCGGGGCCGAAAGGCCCCTCGGGAAAAACAATTTACGTCGGCTTTAATGCCAAGGCTGAAGCCTTGGCTTACCTAAGAGCAAAGGACTGACGGATGATGGAGCTACCTGAGGGGTTGGCGGAGATAGCTGCGGGTGCTCGAGTTACTGTGCGGCGCGGGGGCAAACCGCCGGCGGATGGAAAGTGCGTGGTCTATTGGCTGCAGAAGGCGCAGCGGGCTTTAGATAATCCTGCGCTTGAGGTTGCTATCGCTTGCGGAAATGCGCTTGCGTTGCCGGTGGTGGCTTACTTTTCGGTGATTCCGAATTATCCCAATGCGAATTTGCGGCATTATCACTTTCTTCAGCAAGGGCTGCATGATGTGGCTGAGGGGATGGCGGAGCGCGGGGTCGGATTCGTTATTAGACGGCCTACGGATGGCGATACGCTGGAGCGGTTTCTTGAAGAAGTCGGCGCGGCTGTGGTGGTGGGGGATGAGAATGTCTGCCGCGAGCCGGAGCGATGGCGGTTGGCGCTGGCTAAAAAGCTGCGGATACCTTTTCTTACTGTGGATGCGGATGTGGCGGTGCCTTCTTCGATATTTGGAAAGGCTTTTGTGCTGCTGCATCACTTTCGGCCCAGGTTACATGCTGAGTTGCCGGCTTATCTTGTGCCGGTGACGAAGATAGAGGCTGAGCACGAGTGGAAGCGCCGCGTGTCCAGTTATTCGCTGGCCAAGGATATTACTGAGGGTTTCACTAAGCTGGATCGGTCGGTGGGGCCAGTGGATACGTTTGCGGGCGGGACCAATGCGGCTTTGGTGAGACTCAGAGAGTTTACTGAGACGCAGCTTCGGGATTATGACGAGCAGCGGAATCACCCGGAGGCGCGGGGGACAAGCCAGATGTCGCCCTATCTGCATTATGGACATATTTCGCCGATTACGATTGCGCTGGCGGTCAAGGATGCCGAGGCTCGGGGGAAGGCGAGCAAGGAGGTCTGCGATAAGTATCTGGATGAGTTAATTGGGTGGCGGGAGTTGGCGGTTTTGTTCTGTAAATACAATCCTAATTACGATAACTGGGAGTGCGCGGAGCCTTGGGCGCGGAAGACGCTGCTGGCTCATGCAGGCGACAAACGGCCGTGGAGTTATACGCTGAGGCAGCTTGAAGATGCTAAGACGCATGATGATCTTTGGAATGCTTCGCAGCGGCAGATGGTGCGAGATGGGTGGATGCATAACTACATGCGGATGTATTGGGCCAAGAAGATTCTGGAGTGGTCGCCGGATGTGGCTACGGGATTTCAGTGGGCGGTGACCTTGAATGATAAGTACGAACTGGACGGGCGGGACGCGAATGGGTATGCGGGAATTGCGTGGGCTATGGTCGGGAAGCATGACCGGCCATGGTTTGATCGGCCGGTGTTTGGCTTGGTGCGGTATATGTCGGGAGAGAGCACGGGGAAGAAGTTCGATTCGAAGCGGTATTTAGAGATGCAGGGGGTTGGGGCGCGTTCCGCTCCTTAGCGGGTTGGTGAGTCAGCTGGCTTGGGTTGCGGGTTGGTGATCGTTTTGAGAACGAGGGTTTTTATCGGAGTCCTACCAGGCCCTTGACTGAATCGACTAGTTTGGCTGGGTCGTAGCCTCGGCCGTCTTTGAAGACGGTTTCCACTTTTTCTATGTCGGCGATATTGGCGGAGGGGTTGCCGTCCAAGATGACCAGGTCTGCAGCTTTGCCTTGCGCGATGGTGCCGATGGTGGCTTCTTCGCCGAGTAAGACGGCTCCGTTCTGGGTCGCGATGTGGATGGCTTCTACCGGGGTAAAGCCGGCTTCGACTAAGAGTTCTAGGTTGCGCTGGTCGCCGTAGCCGGGGAGGACTCCGCCAAAGGACGTGGGGTCGCAGCCGGCCAGGAGCAGGCCCCCGGCTTTTACGAAGTCGCGCTCGAACTGCATTTCTTTCTTGAGCGCGATGAGGGCGAGGGGACTGTTGCGCTCGGCAATGAGGCTGCGGATCTTCAGGTAGTACATCCAGGCATCCGCGGTCATGAGCCAGGAGGGGTCGCCCATGTATTCGAGGGGTGGGCGATTGGGGACCGTAATTTCAAAGACAGCGAGGGTGGAGGTAATTGCGACGTGGTGGGAGACGAGGTCCTTGATCATATCCTGGACGGGCGCGCTCTCGATGTCGATGTTCTTTGCAAAATCCTGCCGAGTGTCCTCAAGACAGATTCCTGGCTTCTTTGCAGGGAAGAATTCCGTGTCGACGACGATGCCGTGTTCGAGGTTGTCGATGCCCAGGGCGGCTGCTTCACGGAAGCCTACGGAGCAGAGGTGGCCGGTGATCTTGAGGCCGTGGGCATGAGCGTGTTCGATGGCAGCTTTGAGTTCTTCTGGCGTTATGTCTGTGTAGGCCTTGAAGGAGGTAACACCCTCGGAGGCCCAGTAGTCGACAGTCCGGGCAGCATCGTCGGGACTGGTGAGGGGGTGCATCTGTGGGGCGTAGCCTTCGAGGCCCTCAAGGTAGGGGCCAGTGATGTGAAGTTTGGGACCGGGTACCTGCCCAGCGTCGATGAGCTTCTTGAGATTGAGGTCGGTGTAGGGCTCCATGCTGCCGGCGGTACGGGCGGTGGTGACGCCGTTGGCGAGGTAGAGTTTAGGCGCACTGTCGGCCATTTCTCCGTAAAGAGGAAGCTTGCCGTTACCGGAGTTAGGTGTGGGATAAAAGAGGTGTTCGTGCATGCCGACGAGACCGGGGATTGCGGTTTTGCCGGTCAGGTCGAGGACTTTAGCGCCGGTGGGGTAGACGGCTTTGAGGGGGGTGCGTTGGATGCTGGAGATTTTGCCGTTCTCGATCATTATGCGCTGGTCTTCGGTGGGGGCGGAGCCGGTGCCGTCGATGATGCGGACGTGGTCGAGGATGATGGTGGGCGAGTCTTCTTTAAGGAAGGGCTTCAGTGGGGATTCGGTTTGGGCGAGAGCGATGGTTGTCGACAGGGTGAGGACGGCCAGCAGCAGGGCGCGAGAATTTTGCATTCGGATGTCCTTTTTTCAGATCGGCTTGGGGGACGGCTGTCTCTTGTGAGGATTCTACCGAGGGAAAATGTTTAGGGATAGAATTTTCGGTCGCGATGCTAACGGGCAGGAGTGAGGAACTCTGACTTTTCTAGGCGAGGCAGCGGCGGCGGCGGGCTGGTATGGACGCGATTGCGGCCGGATCTCTTGGCTGCGTACAAGGCTTCGTCTGCTCTGTGGATGAGTTCTTCGACGGGGGTGTTGTTGAAGTAGATGGCTACTCCGAAACTACAGGTGACATGAAGCGGACCGGAAACGGTTAGGACGGGAGTGTTCGCGATGGCGATTCGAAACTCCTCGGCGCGTTTGAGCGCATCTTCGAGCGAGCAGCCAGGGAGGGCGATGACGAATTCTTCGCCGCCATATCGCCCGGCGAAATCGTAGGGACGGGTGAGTTCGCTGATGCGCTTGGCGATGTCCTGGAGAACAGTGTCGCCAACAAGGTGGCCGTGCGAGTCATTGACCTGCTTGAAGTGATCGACATCTACCATGAGGACGGCGACGGACAGGTTTTCGCGTTGCGCGCGGAGGAGTTCCTTGCCGAGCATTTCGAAGATGGACCTGCGGTTCCAAAGTCCGGTGAGGCTATCCTTGGTGGCCAGTTCATGGAGAGCGCGGTGGGCGGTTTCAGCGACCTGGATGGCTTGCTGGAGTTCTGCAGTTCTTTGACTTACGCGATCTTCGAGTTCGCGGTTTCGTCTTACGAGGTAGCGCATTCGCAGCAGATAGACGGCGGGACCGAGTAGCAGGAGGAGGAGGACACAGAGAGCCTGGAAGAGGTCCGTCTGCCAGAAGTGCGGGGATATAACGACCTCGATGCGCGCGGTTTCGGGACTCCAGTGTTGATCTCCGATTGCGTCCTGCACTTCAAAGAGGTAGTGCGCGGGCGAAAGCTTGGTATAGAAGGCCTGGCGGCGATCCCCTGCGTCGACCCAATCGGAGTCGGAGCCGCTGAGGCGGTAGCGGAAGTGAATGCGCTGCGGCGCGACGAAATCGGGGGCGGTGAACTGGATTTCAAGGTCTCCGGCGCCTGGGCCGACGGTGATCTGATGCCCCAGGGACAGCGGCTTCTGGTTGAAGAGAACTCGTTCGATCAGGAGTGAAGGAGCGCGGGTCCTGATCTGACTATCGTTGGGGTCGATGGAGGCGATTCCGGCGGTGGTGGCGAACCAAAGACGGCCGTCGCTGCCCTTCCACACTGAAGGATCGGCGGCGAAGTTGCACTCGACGCTGCGCATGCCGTCGGCGGCTCCGTAGACGATGCTATGGATCGCGAGGATGCGACCGTCGGCGTAATCGTTGAGTTCTTTCTTGCTGACTTTGTAAATGCCTTTGTTACAGGTCATCCAGAGATTGCCGGCATTGTCTTCGACGATGGCTCCGACGGTTAGGTCGAAGAGACCCTGATCGATGGAGTATGTGGTGATTTTGCCATTCTTGATGCGATTGAGGCCGCCTGGGGAAGTTCCGGCCCATACAACTCCGTCGCGGTCGACGTAAACTGCCTGGGCGAAGTCGGTGAGCAGGCCGTTGGCCGTGGTGTATGTGGTGGCGACGGAGCCGTTGAAGAAGCGGCTGATACCACCGTGGTCCGTGCCTACCCAGATGGAGCCATCCGGAGCGACGGTCGCGGTGTTGATGAGGCCGGGAACGTTGTAGTGCTGGAAGGCGCCGAGGTGGAAGCGTACTAGTCCGTTGACCTGGTGGAAGCCGAGGATGAGGTCTGGATTGGATGAAGCGGGACTGGAGGGATGCTGACTCGAGGAATCGGGCATGATGGAGGTGAGGCGCATGCCTCTGGCCGCCGGATCGCGGAAGACGGTGATGCGTCCATGATCGAGATGGCTGAGCGCACCGTCGTCGCCGCCGATCCAGAGACTCTGGTCGGGAGCTTCGTAGAGGGCTTCAATGCCATTGCCAGGGAGACCGTCGAGGGTGCTATAGACGCGGACTTTGCCGTCCGTCCCGATGTGATTGAGGCCTTTGCTGTCTGTGCCTACCCAGATGGACTTGTCGCGGGCCTGAAGAACGCTCCAGACCATGTCTTGAGAGAGACCTTCGCGTTTGCCAAAGGTGCTGAAAGAGCCGTCGCGGAGCTCGACGACGCCAGCCTCGAACATGCCGATCCATAGGTGGCCTTCGCGGTCCTCGAAGAGCGTAGATACATCATCCGAAGGGAGGCCTTGTCTGGAAGCGTAGGTTGTAATCTTGCCGTTGCGCAGAGAGGCGACCCCGCTGTGACTGAAGCCGATCCACAGGGTTCCTTCGCTGTCCTCATGCAGAGTGTTTATGCGAAATCTTGGCGGTAGGCTTGAAGCTGGGACAGACTCAAGAACTTTCCCCTTCCATCGAATGAGGCCGCGGTCGTTTGCAATCCAGAAAGATCCGTCGCGGCAGGCTGCCAAAATCGGGATTGGGCCAGCTGGGAGGTTGAGTGAGTGAAATGCGCCGTGATCAAAGCTGGCAATTCCCTTTGGAGTGCCTACCCAGAGAGTGCCGTCGGCCGCCTGGACAATGCTGCCGATGGTGTTGCTCGGCAAGCCGTCCGCAGTGGTGAACTGACGGATTTTATGGCCCTGAACCGAAAAGAGACCATTGAGGCTACCTACCCAGAGCTGGCTGTCCTGGGTTTCGTAAATGGTGGTGATGGGGGAAGTGGCTGCCAGGTACGTTTCAAAGGCGCCATCCTTATAGCGGGTAAGGCCGCTGCGCGAACCTATCCATAGACTGCCATCCTGAGATGCAGCAATGGCCTGGATGTAATTGTCCTTAAGTGCTTTGTAGTGGATGGTATCGAAGATTGTGACGTGGAGGCCGTCGTAGCGGGCCAGTCCCTCTTCTGTACCGAACCAGAGATAGCCGTCGCGAGTTTGAGCGATGGTATTGACTGAGTTCTGGGGAAGGCCACTCTTGTCAGTAAGGGTGGTTTGGACGAACTGGGTGATTTCCCTGGGACCGGGGCTAGCCAGACATTGGGCAGAAAGAAGGCCGGCGATGAGCAGGCAAAGAAGAGGGCGCGGTTCAGCACGGGCATAGATTTGGGATAGTTCTCGAAAATGCGCCATGACTTTCCCCTGGCGGATGCAGATATCCCCTATTGATTTTGAGATTACTCCATCCAGAAAGATTCCCTGCTAGTAGTTATCGGCGGCAAATCGCATTTGCTTCAGCCCGCGGCGATAGTTGTGGTGCTATTTAGACTAGCGAGACGATAGATATCGAGCAATCCCCCGAAGGCGGGAGCGAGTAATCTGCAAGGGCTTGAGGCGGAAAGGTCCCATTCACTTGGCAATCTGGGAGTAGCTATCGAGACCCGAGTGTCTTGAAGTTGTGACGATTCTTTATTCTGTCTAAGAAACAAGCCGAGGGACCGAATGGCCCCTCAGACATTGCAATCACGGTGCGTAGCGCATCAGATGCGCATCGGCATTAGAACATAACGGTACTTGTATTCTGCGTCTGGATCTTCGGGACGCATCTGGCCGGCGGATTGGCCGTCTTTGAATTCGAGTCTTACTTCGCCTTCGTTACCGAGCGCTTTGAGGAAGTCGAGCATGTAACTCGAATTGAAACCTACAACTAAGGGATCACTGGTGTAGGGAGTTTCAATACTGTCTTCGGATTCGCCGGATTCGTTGGATTGCGCGGTGATCTTTAGCTCGTTCTGCTCCATCTTGATGCGGACTGCTCCGGAGCGCTCGTCGGCGAACTGGGCAACCCGGCCGATGGCTGCTGAGAGTTCGGCGGCGCGGACTACGACGAAGCGAGTGTTGTCGCGGGGCATGACGGCTTCGTAATTGGGGAATTGGCCGGTGAGTTTGCGGCTGCTCAGGGTGCGATGGCCGATGCGGAAGAAGAGCCAGAGGTCGTCGTCTGCGAACTCGATGTGCTCGGCTTCGGTGGTGTTGAGCAGTGATTGCAGCTCAGCGAGGGCTTTGCGCGGGATGAGGATGCGCTTTTCGCCGCTGATGCCTTCGAGGGGCTGCTCAGGCTTTTCTACGAACGAAAGACGGTGGCCGTCGGTGGCGACCATGGCGATGGATTCGGCTTTGAGGATCAGGAGCGCGCCGTTGAGGGTGTAGCGGGATTCTTCGTTGGAGATCGAGAAGATGGTGCGGGCGATTAGGGTCTTCAGGACGGCTACCGGGATTTTCACGCTGGCTACCGTGGGCAGTTCGGGGACTTGCGGGTAGTTGGCGCGGCCGAGACCGACCATCTTGGTGTTGGATCGGCCTGAGCGGATCTGGACCCAGTGATTGTCGAGGAGCTTCAGGGAGATTTCGCCGTCGGGAAGGAGCTTTACGTAGTCGTAGAGCTTGCGGGCGGGGATGGTGCAGGAGCCGGCTTTCTTGACCTTGGCTTTGGCGGAGGTGCGGATGGCCTGGTCGAGGTCAGTCGCGGTGATGTTGAGCAGGCCGCCCTCGGCGCCGTCGGTTACTTCGACGAGGAAGTTGGAGAGGATGGGGATGGTGGTTTTGCGCTCGACTACGGACTGGATGGCGGTGAGCTCTTTGAGCAGGTCCTGGCGAGTTACCGTGATTTCCATGGAAGACCCCTGAGTGGTGGCGATGGGTGCGATTTCGTTTTCTAGTTCCAGTCCTGGCATGATCTTGTCCTCTCGCAGTGCGGGTCGGGTTACGGGTCGCGACGCGGGCTAAGTCGTTATCGGACGTGATGCCACGATACACCACTGGGGTTGGGGCTGGGTATGTGGCTTCGGCCTTGCTTGATTGTAGTGAATAGCGAGGATAGGAAGACGTGGAAAACCGGTCCCAATGCATGAAAACGCGGGATTCGGCGGGGTTTGTGATGGCCGCTGGGGGTGAGGGGGATTTTGCGTCGTGCAGGAGTGAGGATGCGAGGCGAGACGGGGTACGGAAAAGTACAGAAGAAAGAATTATTAGAAGCCGCAGTAGTAACCGTTGGAGTGGGAAAAGTGGAAATCGGCAGGGAAACCGTTGTTGACGCGGGGTTCAAATGGGGGTGAGTTTTAGAAAATCCGGCTGTGGAATTGAGGGGAAGTGGAAAGGTGGATTTGAGAGGGTGAGTTGGGTACCGATGCTTGCACGGTTTGCACTGAGAGGCGATTTGGGCATGTGGATTTATGGGTCGCGAAGGTGGAAAGTTACGCTTTGGGCTGGATTGATGAGGGTTTGGCGAGGGAGGGTTTTGCAAGGCGATTCGGGTTTCCACGGTTTGCACAGAGGCATCGGCGGGATAGGAAAAGCGGGCCTGTTGGACGAGTGGGCGCTGGGCTCCGCAGGGGGAAAAATTTCTAAACCAACTCCTCAATGCCAAGGCTAGATTTTGGGTCATCCTGGCGCAAAACGGAGGCTTGCCGCGATCCATGAAGAATTTGTCAAGTTCCGCGCGAGAATGGGAGTAGATAAGTAATAGATATAATTAAACTTACGGGCGCGGGCATGATTGCGTGTAATTAATGGCTGGTGAGTTAGGCTAAGAACAATCGCGGAAAGGGAGTGAGGGAATGGCGCTGGCGCGCTGTTCCTTCTTTTTTTTTTGCGGGTGAAGTTGGAACGAAAGAGCTGGCGGTGCGATGGCCAAAGACGTGGAAGAAAGCGGAAGTGCGTTGGGCACTACTGAAGGCGACGGGGGTGGCGGGCAGCGGTTGAATCCGGAGAATGGTTCGACTGGAGCGCTAGTCCTGTTCAAGGAGGCGGCTAAGAAGGCTGTGATTGAGCACTTAGCGGACATTATTGCTTGCATTGTGGTGAACATCCAGAACAAGCATTTACCGAGCCTGAAGCTGTTGCTGGAACTGGCGACGCTGATCGATTCGGGTGTGGATGTTTCGCAGGCGCAGTTCGATAGCTTCGCGAAAGTGCTGATTGAGGCAGTTGCAGTACTAGAGCCGTTGGATGAGAACGAGTAGGAGAATCCCAGGCCTCAAGCGAGGCCTGGGACCCATATTTCCTGGTTGGGAAGGATATTTGCGATGAGGATTGGTTTGCGCGCTGGAGTTTGGTTGACGGGTTTACTGCTGATGGTGAGTGGGCGCATGGTGGCGCAGAGCGTGCCTACGACTACTGTGCAGGGCACGGTTTACCTGGCCAGTGGTGCGCCGGGGTCGGGGACGGTGCTGGTGAGCTGGCCCGCGTTTACGACGGCAGCAGGACAGGAGGTTGCGGCTGGTTCGACGGTGGCGATGGTGGGGACGGATGGGTTCCTGAGCCTGAACCTGGCTGCGAATCTGGGGGCTAATCCGGCGGGCGAGTATTACACGGCGGTCTTTCATCTGGCGGATGGCACGGTGAACACTCAGTTCTGGGTAGTGCCGACGGCGGCTTCGGCGACGCTGGCCTCAGTGCAAGCGCAGCTGATGCCTGCGGCTCAGGCGGTCCAGACGGTGAGCAAATCGTATGTGGATGAGGCGATCGCAGAGCTGGAAGGCAGTTTGCTGACCTCCAATGGCGGGACGCTGACTGGGCCGCTGATTCTGGCGGGCGACCCGACGACGCCGCTGATGGCCGCGGATAAGCACTATGTGGATGAGGAGTTCGCGGAGGCGGTGCCACTGGCTGGCGCGAGCATGACGGGCGGGCTGAATGCTCCCGCGGTGAATGGGGTCTTTGCGCCGGAGGCTGCGAGCGGACAGACTACGCTGCAGGCCACGCAGACAGCCGCGGCAGCGGCAGGGGGCTCAATGATGGTGCCGGGGACGTATGCGGGGACGGATGCGTTTACAAATTCGGCAGGGATTCGGGTAGAGGATCTGCGGGCGACGGGCGCGCAGCAGCATGAGCGGAGCGTGAAGGAGTTTGGCGCGGTTTGCGACGGGGTTACGGACGATACGGCGGCGTTGCAGGCGGCGATCAACTTTGCCCAGGTGGCCCTGGCGGATGGGCATGGGGTTTCGCTGAGTTTGCCGGCGGGGATTTGCAAGACGCACCAGCTTTTGTGGCATCTGGAGTCGATTGGCGGACAGGGGCGGCAGGTTTCAGGGCTGATGGGGTTTCCAGGCGAGGATGTGCTGGCGACTTCTACGGATGCTTTGGGTCTGGCAGGCAATACGCGGCTGCATGACTTCACGATTTACGTGGACCAGAGCGTGGATATTTCCTGCTCACCGGCGGAGGGACGTGCGGCAGCGGGTGCTTGCTCGGTGAGCCGGCCTATGGAGGCGAATTCAGTCTTTTCGCCGGGTGGAAGCGGATTGAGCGGGACTGGAACTGCGGGAACGGCTGGGACGGGCGCAGGCTGGTCGATTGGGAACTGTGCGATTGCGATGGCGGCCTCGACGGGCGCGGGCGGGAATGGGCTGCGGGTGGCGGAGATTGAAAATCTGGCGATTGCCACGGTGGGGACTGAACCGCTGAGTGCTTATCCCTCCGCAAGTTCGACTCATACTTGCGGGCTTTACCTGGGGCAGTGGCCGCAGTGGTCGGAATTTCGGAACATTGATATTCGCGGCGTGGGGACGGGTATTGCTGTACCGGCGCTGCCGGGGGCGGTGCCAACAGGGCTGACGGCTGACTCGAATCGCTGGCAGAACGTGACGGTCGAGGCGGTGCATGGATTTGCTTTCGCGGCGGGATCGAATGGGGTTCTGGACAATGTGGTGCTGGATGCCGTGAATTCCGCGGCGACGGGCGAGGCGCCTACGGGTCTGGTGCTTGATTTTGCTTTGCCGCAGCAGGGTTGGACGGTGCGAAATGCCGTGGTGGCGCCGGAGTGGATGGCGGTGCAGCCGGCTTTGACGGTTCATGCGGCGGGCGGGGCGGTGACTTCGGTGACGGTGGGTCCGGAGCATGGCCTGGGATTTGAGGCTTATGGGGTCTCGGTGCCGCTGGTGTTTTCCGGGAGCTGCACGGCGACGGCCTCGGCGGCGGTGAATTCGGATGGCTCGCTGGGGACGGTTACCGTTTCGGCGGGAGGGGTTGGGTGCTCGGGAACGACTACGGCATCTGTCAATGCGGCGGGGACGTGGGTTCCAGCCAGGGCGGTGAACCTGGTCTCTGGGACGAATATGACGTTCCTGGGCGGGAATCTGCTGAAGGGCGCAGGCGGGTATTCGGTATGGAACGCGGCTGGATCGCGGAGCGTGGGGACGCAGCTGGGCGGGGGTGGGACGCTTACGGCTTCGTCTACGACTTATCCGGCGCTGGTTTTGGGGGCTGGGGTTGAGACAGGCGCTGTTGCGAATGGGTATACGGGGTCGGCTAACCGATTTGAGGGGTTGGGGCTGGCAAGCCCACAAGACACGGGCCTGGGGAACACGCTGGTTCAGGGCAGCGCTTCAGGCTATGGAGTGGTGGGGGTTGAGGCTTCGCGACAGCCTGCGAAGACGGTTTCGGCAGATTTTGCGCTGTTGGGTGGCGGGGCTGCGAATTCGGCTTTCTCGAGCCTGAATGATCTGTTTTTCTCGGCTGAGGATTTGTATTCAACCGCTGGGGAGAGTGTGGCGGCGGGCAGTTTGTTTGGCAAGGACGCGAACGCGCCGGTTACGGGATCGTATGTGAAGGCGGTGGGCGGAGCGTGGGACTCATCTGGAGCGTGGACGCTGCGCGGGGTGGCAAACTCGCTGATTCTGGGAAAGACGTTTCCTGTGGGCTCGGGGATGTGGGTGGTGGCGGCCAAGGCAGATGTAGCTGCGACGCAGGAGTTGAGGCTGCTGGGGGCAACTGGGTCTGGCGGCGGAAGTTCGAGTTGCTCGTTTGCGGATCAGACTTTGAGTCTGACTACGAGCTGGCAGGTGTTTGAGATTCCCTACAACACTGTGACTGGGGTTGCGGCTTGCGACTCGGCTACGCAGGGGAATGCGGTGACTGCGACTGGGCTTGCACCTAGTGTGGCCACGAATGTGGAGACGGCTTGGGTGGCTTTTGTGCCGGCTTTTCAGCAGTTGCTGCTGGCCAACGAACCTACCCAGGCTAACCAGGCGGCGAACAAAGCTTATGTGGATTCGGCCATTGCGACGGGGATCGGGACGGGCGGCGGCAGTGAAACCGGTGCGCTGCCGATTACGGGTGGGACGCTTACAGGGCCGTTGAATGCTCCGGAGATTGATGGGACTACGAATTGCGGCATGACATCGAGTGTCGCGAGCTGCGTGGCTTCGGCTAACTCGGCGCTGATACCGCCGGGAACGGCTGCGATGAGCGCTGGAGGCAGCTATTGGCAGAATGCGGTGATGCCGGCTACTGCGCAATGCGTGTATGACCCAGCGACTGGTGGGGCTGTGACTTCAGTGTTTCCGGGGCAGCTTGGACTCGGATATCTTACAGCTCCAACGGTGACTATCGGGACTGGAACGTCGGGCGGGGGCGGTTCCGGGCTGGCAGTTACAGCGAATGTTTCGAGCGGGCAGGTTACGAGTTACACGGTGACGAACGGCGGCAGCGGTTATACGAGCTGTCCTGCGCTATCGGTGGCTGCACCGCCGGCTGCGGCTGCACCAGCGCCGGTATTGGATCAGCGCCGGGGCGTGAACGCTTATTCGGCTGAGGTGCGGGTGGATGATTTTGGCTGCGCGGCGGATGGAGTAACGGACGATACACAGTGCTTCAATAACGCGATCAACTATGTGACGGGGAACGGAGCGCGTGCCGGCGCTATTACGCTGACGCAAGGAAAGACGTACTTCATCGGAACGATTACGGGCTATATGCAAACGGCGTGGGATGACGGCACCGCGCCGGCCACGGACACCTGCGGCGGGGTGCCGTGCACGAACATTGCGCCGGAGACTCCGGGGTACCTGGGGTATGCGATCCGGGTGCCGAGCGGGCAATCGACTCCGCTGACGATTTATGGGAACGGGGCGACGATCGTTTCGAGCTGGGAGGGAGCGGCGACTATCGCGGCGACTTATACGATGGCCGCACCCTATTTTGCGGTGTTCGGGTCGGATCAGCCGATTGCCGGGTGGAATCTGTATGACCTGAACGTGAATCGCGCGTTCATTGTGGCGGCGACGAAGAGCGCTGCATACTGGCGCTGGGACCGGGTGAGCATCGACACAACAGGTGTCGCGGTGCTGGCTGGATCATCCCAGTACGACTCATTCCAGGATACGTTCATTCAGAATGCAGAGGCGGGGATCATCGTCGGGGGCTGGTGGGGTTCACGGGCGCCAACGACGAGCGCCAGCGGCGGAGTGTTTGTGAACGACCTGAATCTTGGAGATGGGACGTTGCTGGACGAGATTTCGTTCTACGGGGAGGGATGGGCGACGCAGAGCCAGTCGCAGATAGCGCAGAACGCCCTGGATACATGGTTCAACACGTATTTCTTTCATGTGGGCGACAACCAGACTCGATTGACCGACCAGGACCAGGCGACCCTGCTGGGAGTGATCCCGGATTCGATGTGGCGAGGCATTTACCACGTCATGTTCGCGACGTATTCGCGGTATGGGCGGCCAGTGCTGGGTGTGCAGGTGCATAACGCGAACGTGAAGGCGACGCAGAACTATGCGATTGTAGCGACGTCGGCGATGGACTGGGTGATCGATGGTCTGGGCACGGAGGATGTTGGCTATTGCGACGCGAATTCGGCGTACGGGGCATTTGGCTCGACCAACTGCCCGAGCCCGTATGACAGTGTGAACAGCCAACTGCCAGGCGTGGTGCTGTTGTATAGCTTCAGCAACATCTATGCGAAGGGGATCCAAACGGGTGGGAGCCCGATTCTGGAAACGATAGCGGAGCCCCAGCAAGTAAGCGCGGCGCGGGCGCAGGAGGATTTTCGGAATGAGCTGACGAACATTGGAAGCGGCGCGGAAACGTCGGTGACTCCGCAAGTGCGGCCGGTGGCTACGGGGAGATTGGTTCTTTCTCCATCCAACATATCGTATCCGGCTGGAGAGTTGAATGTGGACTCAGGCGAGCTGTGTCTCAGGGGTTACAACGTTGGGTATTCGGATGAGTGGTGCCTGAGGGCCGAGGAGCAGGCGTATGTAGGTGCAAACGCGATGCCGAGATACCTGGCGCTGGAGAACGATGGGTACCAGTCATTCACCGGGTTGACGGCGGTGCAGATGCCCGGATTGCGTGTGCGACCGGGAGTGATTGCGGGTTCGGATGCGACGCTTCCGGTGACAGACTTTGCGGAGCAGGCGTTTGCAATCGCTTCAGGAACGGTGCTGGGAGAGACGTGCGCGACCGTGCCCGGGATTACGGTGGCACAGGCGGCGGCTGCGGACGGGGTGCTGTTTGTGAAGCCGCCTGCGTCGGTGGGGCAGTTGCAGTTGAGCGGGACGGTTACTGCGGCGAACACCATGGCGCTGACGGTGTGCAATCCGTCGACTACGGCAGCTAGTTATCCGGCGGGGACGTATTATGCCTTTCTGCTGGGCGGGGCTGCGGCCAGCGCCAGTCCCGCTTCGAGTGGTGGGACGCCGACGGCTACGAATCCGCTGACAGCGAGCGAGGGTGACCTGGTGGTGGGGGATGTGAACGGAAATCCTTCGCGGCTGGGTGGAAATACGACGACCACGCCTGCGGTGCTGGTGCAGACGGGGACGGGATCGGGAGCGAATGAGCCGGGATGGCAGACGGCGCCTGCGTTCTATGGCGGAAACCTGACCGGGTTGAATGCGACCAACATCACGACCGGGGCGGTAGGGATTGGCAACGGCGGTACGGGAGCGACGACGGCGGTGCAGGCGCTGGCGAACCTGGGCGGGGCGAGCCTGAATGCGACGGTGAGCGACTTTGCCGGGGAGTTGACAGGCAAGCAACTGGGCGGACTGTACCAGGTGGATCAGTTCAGCGGAAGCGATATAGGGGCGAAGCTGACGGCTTGCATCGCTGGATTGAGTTCGGTGTACGGGGGGACTTGCGATGCGCGGAACTTTACCGGGACGGTGACCATGGGGTCATCTGTGACGGTGAACGTGGCGAATACTACGATTCAGCTGCCTTGCGCGACGATTTCGACAGCTGGCCAGTTCATCGTACCGGCTGGAGTGCGGAACGTGACGCTGAAGGGTTGCGGTTTGCGCGGCGCGAGTACGGCGAGCGGCAGCCAGGGCGGGACGGTGCTACTGTATTCGGGTTCCGGTGCGGCCGTTGAGGTGGGCGATCCGACGTATGCGGTGGATACGATGGGTTTCCATCTGGATGATGTTGCGATCAATACGACTGGTTCGACGAGCGCTGCTGCGACCGGAGTTACGGCTTACCGGGCGCAGGAGTTGGACCTCGAGAGCTTGTATCTGCTGGGGAATTCAAACCAGACGGGTTTGCTGATGGATGGGACGGGGAACTATACAGGTGGGACATTTCTCGATCTGGAATTCAATGGTTTTCTGACGGCCGTTAGCGGGATTGGGCACCAGGTTTCGAATCCGGCTACTACGGACTGGGTGAATGCGAGCACGTTTTTGCGGGTGCATATCGATTGCCCGACCAGTGGGGGTTCGCCGATTGCTGGAACTACGGGCATCAATCTGGCGCAAGGCGATGGGAACACGTTCTCAGGCGGGGATGTTGAGGGTTGCGCTACGGCTCTGCACCTGGGAGCGAATGCGCAGAACAATACTATCGTTGGTCTGCGGAATGAGAATTCGACCAGTCAAGTTACGGCGGATGCGGGCAGCTCTTATAACTCCTGGATAACTGGCGGGACGATGTTTACCGGGGCGTTGACGGATAACGGGACGCGTAACTCGTTTCTGGATTCGTTTCATCGCACATTCAATGGGGTGAAGGGGGATTGGTATCAGAGCCAGATGGACGCGACGGTGACGAACCATATTCGGCTGGGGCTGGGGAATGGAAACGAGCGCGGACTGCTGAACGAATACCAGACGGATTATGGGTACCGGTGGTCGATGGGATTGGGAGATGGAACGACGGGAGCGCAGTTCTACAACATCACGGATCTGCTGAGCAATGTGAACCGGCTTTCGATCGGGCAGTATTTGAGCGCGACGGCGGATACAGTGACGAATGTGATTGTGAACAACGGCGGGTGCTATACGTCGTCGACTCCGCCGACGGTGGGCTTTAGCGGCGGTGGGGGATCGGGCGCGGCGGCGACGGCGAGCATGACGACGACTGCATCGCTCAGCTGCCCGGGCGGTTACACGGTTTCGAACGTGGCAGTGACGGCGAATGGCAGTGGGTACACTTCGCAGCCGGCGCTGACGTTTACGGGTGCGAACCAGACGACTGCTCCGAGCGCGATCGCGGAGATTACGACTTCGGGCAGCACTAACAATCAGACGGTGCTCAATGCTACGGGAACGGGCGCGGTGGTGCTGAACGGTTCTACTAACGCAGGTACGGGCGGAGTGGTGATTGGTTCGGGCGGAGCTGCGGAGACAACGGTGGCGACGGTGGATTCGGCTGGCGATGCGGACTTCGTCGGGAATCTGCTGGTGGGTGGAGTTACGACGCATGTGGGTTCGGTGACGGTGAAGAACCAGGCGGATGCGGAGATCGATTCGACGCTGTGGGCGGGGTTGACGGCGACGCAGAAGGAAAGCTTCATCTACAAGGACTGGAACGGGGCAAGCCAGTGGTACATGGAGAAGGACTCGGGGAATAACTGGGTGCTGAATTCGGCGATCGACGCTACTGACCACTTCAAGGCTTATCAGAATGGCGAGACGATGCTGAATTCGAATTCAACGGGGTATGTTTCGGTGAACCGGGAGGATAACTCGGGCACCGGCGGGTTGGTGGTGTTTTCCGGCGGGGCCAGTCCAGTGCAGGTGGCGAAGGTCGATGCTTCCGGAGATGTCAGTAATTCCGGGACGCTGGTGAGTGGGGGGAATGTTTCGGTGGTCAATGGGGCCAATTCTGAAGCGGATCTGGTGGTGCAGCCGGGGTCGACTGCGGACCAGAACGGCGCGCTGGAGTTGAACAGCTATGCCGGCGTGGCGGAGTGGAAGCTGAAGAAGGACGCGAGCAACTACTTCCGGGTGAGCGATGTGGTGAATGGGCTGGACCGGCTGGTGCTGTTTCAGAACGGGAACACGAATCTGAATGCGGGAGCCGGGGCGAATGCTGTGGCGATCAACTCGTCGGCGGGAACGGGGACGGGCGGGTTGATTGTGTATTCGGGCGGGGCTACGCCGGCGCAGGTGGCGAAAATCGACGGCAGCGGGAATCTGACAGTGGCCAGCTGCACCGGGTGCGGCGGTGGGTCGGGGACGGAAACGGGTTCGGGAACGGTGAACTCAGGGACTGCGGGTGAGATCGCTTACTACGCGGCTGCTGGAACTGCGGTGAGCGGGTTGGGGACGACGGGAACGGGTAATGCTGTGCTGGCGAGTTCGCCGACCTTGACGGGGAATCTGACGCTGGAAAATGCGGCGAATTCGGCGGAGACGGTGACGATTCAGCCGGGTTCGACGGCGGATCAGAACGGGATGGTGCAGTTCAACAACTATTCCGGGACGAGCCAGTGGACGGTGAAGAAGGATTCGAGCAATACGCTGCGGATCTCGGATGTGGTGAATTCGCTGGATCGAGAGGTGCTGTACCAGAACGGCAACATGATGCTGAATGCCGGGGCGGGCGCGAATGCCGTGGCGATCAACAATACTTCGGGGTCGGGAACCGGGGGGTTGATTGTGTATGGCGGAGGGAGTTCGTACGCGACGGCGGAGCTTACGGTTTCGGGAGGCGGGAATGTTACGGCGAATGGGTTTGTGGCGGGCAAGTATGTAAGCAACGGCGCGACGCAGACTACGGTGAGTTGCTCGACTTCGGGGAGCGTGGTGTTTTCGCAGCCGGAGCAGGGGGCGAGTTACAAGAAGGTGGTGGTTTACGAGAATGCTTGCGTGGGGACGGCTGCTTATACCTTTCCTGCCGCGTTCACGCATACACCGCAAGTGCTATCGCAGAGCCTGGCGGGGACGGTGACTACGATTTCGGCGACTGGGGTGACGGTGACTGGGTCGACGAGCACGGGGTTTCTGGATCTGGATGGATTCTAGGTGGCGGGTTAGCACGGGTTGGCGAGTTGTGTGGAAACCTCGATTGGTTGCGGCCGGGGCGGCTTCGTGCTGCGCACGAATGTGGTCCCACATCTCAGAGAGACGAGATGTGGGGCACCCGGCACCCGGCTGTTAGGGAGTTCGCGGAGGGTGAAATTTGCTGCAGAGCGGCAAGGCGCAGTTGGATCGGCGGGAGTTGGAGTTATTGGGGGGAATGCTGGATCGGCGTCCGAGTTTGCTGAAGGGGCGGACGACGGGTGAGTTTCTGGCTGAGGCAGTGCTCAGGGTGCGGGGCAAGGATGGGCGGCTGCGTCCACTGAAGGCGAATGCGGCGCAGAGGGCCTTTGAACAGAGGCGGGGAGCGGGGAATATCGTTCTGAAGGCGCGGCAGATGGGGCTTACGACGTGGGTAGCGGCACGCTTTCTGCTGAAGACCATCTGCCAGCCGGGGACGCTTACGTTGCAGGTGGCGCATACGCAGGATTCTGCAGAGGAGATTCTGCGGATTGTGCACAGGTTTGTGGAGCATTTGCCGGCGGGACTGCGGGCGGGGGCGCTGAAGACTTCGAGATCAAGCGTGCGGCAGATTGTTTTTCCGGAGATCGATTCGGAGTACCGGGTGGAGAGCGCGGCGGATCGGAATGCGGGGCGGGGGTTGACGTTTCAGAATTTGCATTGCTCGGAGGTGTCGCGGTGGGGTGGGAATGCGGCTGAGACTCTGGCGGGGCTGCGGGCCGGGCTTGCTCCGAATGGAGAGCAGGTGCTGGAGTCCACGCCGAACGGTGTTGCGGGATGCTTTTACGAGGAGTGGCAGCGGGCTGAGGAGACAGGACTAATCCGGCATTTCTTTCCCTGGTGGCTGGAGCCTGGGTATCGAGCGGCTGCGGTGGATGAGGAGACGCTGACGGAGGAAGAGCGGGAGCTGGTGACGCGGCCGGGAATGGGGATCGACAAGGCGCTTGATCTGGAGCAGATCGGGTACCGGCGTGAGCTGCGGGCGAGCTTGCTGGGGCTGGCGCGGCAGGAGTTTGTAGAGGACGCGGAGACGTGTTTCCGGGTAAGCGGGCAGCCTTACTTTGAGATGGAAGCGGTGGAGAAGCTGCTGACGGTGGCGCAGGAGCCGGTCATGCGGCGGTATAACGGGCGCCTGGAGGTGTGGTTTCCTCCGCAGCCGGGGCGATGGTATGTGGTGTCGGTGGATCCGGCAGGTGGGGGTTCTGATGGGGATTGCTCGGCTATCCAGGTGCTGGATATGGAGCTTGGGATGCAATGCGCGGAGTATGCGGGGCATGTGGGGGGTATCGAGCTGATGGAGCTGTCGCGGCAGATTGCCTGGGATTACGGCACCGCGTGGCTGGTGGTGGAGAGGAATAACCATGGGTCAGGGCTGCTTTCGCTGCTGCAGGAGAAGGGATATGCGCGGATTTGTAAGGGGACGGATGGGAAGGATGGATATTTGACGACTTCGGTGAGCCGGCCGCGGATGCTGGCGCAGATGTCGCTGGCGCTGGTGGAGGAGCCGGGGTTGTTCAAGAGCCGGAAGCTGCTTGCGGAGTGCCGTAGTTTCGTGCGGCTGCCGGATGGTGGGGTTGGGGCGAGAAGCGGGGCGTATGACGACCGGGTGATGGCCATGGCGATTGGGTTGGCGGCGCGGGCTGAATTGCTTGGAAGACAGGGGATAGGGAACAGAAAAACAGAGTAGAGTCTTCGCTTCTCTCTGGATGACAACATCTGCTTTGGAGGACAACAATTATTGGGGATTACGGCTTGTTTTGGGTGTCGAGGTTGTTGATTCGGTGGGGATTGCGGGGAACTGGAGCGGTTTGCATGGAATCATGAGCTGGTCGGGTAGAATCCGGGTATTGCTTCCAAAATTGAGTTCTGGCGGTAGGTCTTGGCAGTACTGGCTGTGCAGCAGATCCGGCGGATGCGGGGCGGAGCGCAGGGGCATTTAATGCTCGGCGCCGATGAGCGGTTGTGGGTTGTGAAGTTTCAGAACAATCCGCAGCACCGGCGGGTGCTGGCGAATGAGATGCTGGCGACGCGGCTGGCGGCGGCGGCGGGGCTGACGGTGCCGGAGACGGCGGTGGTGGAGGTGACTCCCTGGTTGATTGAGAATACGCCGGATCTGGAAGTGGACCTCGGCGGGCGCAAGGAACGGTGCGCGGCTGGGTTACAGTTTGGGGCGCGGTATGTGGGCGGGTTGATGCCGGGGCAGGTGGTGGATTACCTGCCTGAGGAGCAGTTGGGGGAGATTCGAAACCTGGCGGAGTTTGCCGGGATGCTGGGGCTGGATAAGTGGACGGCGAATGCAAATGGGCGGCAGGCGGTGTTTTCACGGAGGGCTCGGGAGAAGCGGTACAGCGCCTGTTTTATCGATCAGGGGTACTGCTTTCATGCCGGGGAGTGGCGGTTTGAGGATACGCCGCTGCGCGGGGTTTATCCGCGGAATGCGGTGTACGCTCATGTGGCCGGCTGGGAGAGTTTTGAGCCGTGGTTGACTCGGATGGAGACGATGGAGCCGGCGGTGGTGTGGAGGGCGGCGGAGGAGATTCCGGTGGAGTGGTGTGGCGGAGATTTGGGAGAACTGGAGCGCCTTGTGGAAACGCTGCTGACGCGGCGAGGCAGGATTCGGGAGTTGATTGAGGAGTTTGGGCGGTCGGATCGTCAGCCGTTTCCGAAATGGGTGGGGCTGGGGAAAAGATGGGTGATGTAGGGGTGCGGGACTGCGCGGCGGCGTTAGGATGAGTGGAAGCTTCCAGCCTCTAGCTCCTGGCTAGAAGCTGAACGCTGGAAGCTAGAGGCTGTTTTATGAGTTCACGGCTTGAGTGCGAGTTCTTTTTGCTCCGGTATGTGCCTGACCCGGTGCGGAATGAGTTCGTGCATGTGGGCTTGATCCTTCGAGAGGCTGCTGGGCGGGTGGTTTCGGTCAAATTCACTTCGGATTGGCGGCGGGTTAGATGCCTTGATCCTGAAGCGGATACGGGAATGCTGGAGGGGTTGGAGAGCGAGCTTCGGAGACGGTTTGCAGCAGAACCGGAGGGGAATCTGATGCATGTTCTGGAGGACTCCTTTTCGAATTCGGTGCAGGTGACTCGGGGCAAGGCATACCTGGCGGAGAGCGTGGAGGCGGGAGTCGAGGAGCTGATGCGGATGTACGTGGAGCCGCAGAAGCGGGAACGAGTCTCAAGATTGTCGGGACGGGCGGCGATTCACGGAGCGATGCGGGGTGAGTTTGAGCGGGCCGGGGTTTGGGATTTGATGCGGAAGCGGATTGCGGCTGCGGAGTACACGCGCGCCGGCGATCCGCTGCGGATTGATTGTGGCTATCTTTCCAGCACGCCGCTGAGTGGGGTGGTTCGGATGTTTCAGGCGGTGAGCCTGGAGGCTGGCTCGGAGATGGCCAAGGTGCTTGCGTTCTCCGCGTCCGACTTAATGGCTGGGGTGGAGCGGGTGGAGAAGGCGGCGCTGGAGCTGACGGCGGTGGTGGAGCCCTTAAGGCAGGGAACAGGGAACAGGGAACAGGGAACAGGGGCGGGCTTGAATTCGGAGCGGGTTGAGGCTTACCGGTTTGCTGTGGAGACGATGGAGGAGCATCGGATTCGGGTGCTGACTACGGCGGATCTGGGACGGGTGGCGGAGACGGCTCGGCGGGAATTGAGGGTTTAGCTAGTTAGCGCGCGTTCCGCGCATTGGCGGGTTAGCAAGTTAGCGGGATTGGGAGTGAATGTGAGGGGCATGGCCTATTTGGCTGTGCCTCTTTTTCTTTGGGCGTAGTTTGTGTTGGAGAGGATGGCTGGCGTGACGGTGACGGAACAATTGCGGGCGGTTTGGCGGCAGGCTAGCGGATTGGCGGAGGCGTTGGCGATGCGTTGGGAGCCGGATGCGAAGACGGCTCCGGGCGAGACTCAGGTTGAGGCAGGCGCGGTGGACCTGGCGCGACGACGGACGCTTGCTTTGCCTTCGATTTTCAGTCCATATGCGGGGTTTGGGCCGGCTGCGGCGGTGCCCAAGCCTACACAGGCGAATCTGCGGCGGTTTGCGGAGACGCCGCTCGTCAGGCGGGCGATCAATTTGATCAAGGACCGGATTGTGGCCATGGACTGGCAGGTTCGGGTGCGGCGCGGGGTCGTGGCCGAGGAAGTGGGCTACGTCAAGCGCAAGCAAAGGGCTCTGCGGCGGATGCTTGAGGAGCCGAATGCGGTGGATAGCTTTCGGACGCTGATTGAGCAGGTGATTGAGGATGCGCTGACCGGGGGCTATGGGGCAATTGAGATGGAGGCTACGGGCGATCCGGAGCTGCCTGCTCAGATGTGGCCGGTGGATGGGGCGACGATCCGGGTGAATCCGAAGTGGGATGGGAGCGCGGAGTCGCCGCGGTATTCGCAGGTGATGGTGGGGTCGATGCCGGATCAGGCGGTGGAGCTCAGGGACGACCAGCTGATCTATTTGAGGATGAATCCGCGGACATTTACGCCGTTTGGGCTGGGGCCGCTGGAGGTTGCTTTTGAGACGGTGAATCAGTTTCTCTCGGCGCATCGGTTTGCGGGGAAGCTGGCGGCGAATTCGGTGGTGCAGTATGCGCTTTGGCTGAATGAGGCCACGCCTTCGCAGCATGAGCGGATGATTCGGTGGTGGCAGGACGAGATTGAGGGAACCGGGCGGGTGCCGTTGATTTCGACGGAGCAGAAGCCGGAGGTTTTGCGGTTTGCGCAGGGGACGGATGCGGATTTGCGACTGCAGTGGCAGCAGTTCTTAATCCGCATGGTGGGGAATGCGTTTGGTTTGCCGCCGCTGCTTTTGGGGCTGGAGAGCGATGTAAATCGCTCGACTGCGGCGGAGCTGGCGGATGAGGCCTTCCGAGGAGCCATTGAGCCGCTGGCGAAGCTGGTTGCGGAGCATATCACGCGGGATTTGTTTGCGAAATGCATTGGGTGGCGGGAGTTTGAGTTTGTCTTCAATGACCTGAGCGCGCGGGATGAGGACACGGAGCTGGCGATTCAAGTGCAGTTGCTGGCGGCTGGGGTTTACACGGTGAACGAGGTGAGGGCGATGCGTGGGTTGGGGCCGATTCCCAGTGAGGGAACAGGGCACAGGGAACAGGGAACAGGGGTTGCGGTGGAGTTGCCTACAGCGCAGGAGTTGGAGGGGTAGTTGGTTTTTGGGCAGGTGTGGTGTCCCACATCTGGCCGCGCCCGAAGGTGCTGGGCGCGGCCAGATATGGGACACCCGCGTTGCGCACCCGCGAGTTAGCAAGTTAGCTGGTCTTTGATCTATGGGAGAGTGAATGCGATTGGATGCTATGGCAATTAGGATTCCTCCGGTGAAAGGGCACCCGAACCGGTTGGACTTTGAGGGAATATTGACGCTGGTGGATGCTGCCAGCGATCGGGCTCCGGCGGGTGCGCGCGGGCATCGAGTGTTGTTGACGCGGGAGGCTGCGGAGGCGGCGCTGCCTTCGCTGCTGGGGATGGCGGTGGATTACAGGCCGGGGTGGGATGGGCACGATGCGAAGCGGAAGATCGGGGTGATTACCGAGGCGAATGTGGTGGGACGGCGGCTGACGGTTGGGGGGTATCTTTATGCGCGGGATTTTCCCGAGGCTACGGAGGCGATTCGAGCTTCGGCGCCGGAAGCTATGGGGATGAGTTATGAGCTGGCGGATGCGCAGGTGGCGGATATGCGGGCGGAAATCTGGAGGCTCACTAAGGCGACATTTACGGGTGCTGCGATTCTGCTGCGAGAGAAGGCGGCTTATCGAGCTACGAGTTTCAGATTGGCAAGTTAGCGCGTTGCGGGATTGGCGCTGGTTAAGTCTTTAGATTTGGGTGTTAGTTGAGCAAAGAAGGAAGGGTGAGCGATGGAAGTGATGGAAATGCAGGCAGGCAAGGAGCTGGTGGAGCGTCTGGAGGCGGCGGCGACGCTGCTGGAGAAGACGCTGGGTTGGCTGGAGGAGCGGCAGCGCTTCTTGAGCTGCGAGGTGGAGAAGATTTCGGCGACGGTGGAGATTACGCGCCGTGAAGAGGAGCTGATGGAGAAGCTGGAGGAGGTGCAGCGAGAGCTGGCGGAGTTGAGAGCTGCAGCTGCGCCAGTTGCAGAGCGTTTCCCCCGCGCATTGCAGCCTTTGCGTAAGACTTTGCCTTCGGCGACGGCTGAGATGCTGGCCAAGCATGGAATTGGCGAGGGTGCGGTGGATGTGAGGACGCTGGACGCGGCGCTGGCGGGTTTGAGCCTGGAGCAGCGGATTGCCGTTAAGAGCCAGTTGAGGCGAGTGGGGGCGGTGGCTTAGAGACAGGGAACAGGGATTAGGGAACAGGGAATAAAGAACAGGGAATAGTCCCGTTTTGTGGATGTTGAGTTTGGGAGGGATGCTCCTCCAGTTGGGCTCGCGGTTCTTGGGGCCTCGCTGGGGGAGTTTTTGCGTTCTCACTTAAACCTGGCCCGGGGGAATGGGCAGAAGGAACATATGAACGTACGATTCGCGGATATTCATTCGGCTGCTGACTATATCGGACCTGGAGCGATCGAGGTTCCGTTGTACCAGACGGAGATTTTTGACATTTGCCAGCGTTCGAGCCCGTTCGGTCAGCGTATCAAGCAGGTTCCGGCGACGGGTCATCCTTCGCGATTCTTTGAGGAGACGGCTCTTCCTACGGCTGGCGCGGCAGCGTTTGTGAATCCGCGTGCGATTTCGCCGACGGTGGTGAGTCCGACGAGGGTGGAGCGTTCGGTTCCGCTGAAGGCGCTGGTCTCGCAGATCAACTACAACCTGTTCGATGTGGAGCTAGGCGACCAGCAGAAGCAGTTTGCATACCTGCAGGCGAAGGATCTTGCCGACACTGTCAGCGGGTTGATGGTGGAGCATGATGTCGCTCTCTGGAACGGCACGGACACCAGTCTGGCTACGCCGACGACCTTGCAGTATTTCGGCGTGGCGGGGCAGATTGCGGCTGGTGGACAGACCTCGACGATCGGGACTTCGGCCTCGATTGTGGATGGACTGAAGTCGCAGGTGGCAGCGATGGTTGCGCAGTCGGGGTACCATGTTCGGCCGACGGCGATCTATGGCAATCCGGTGCTGCTGGATCTGATCGACCGGGAGATGAAGACGGAGTTCAACGTGGTGTTGAATACGGAAAGCATTACCGGCGGCGTGCGGGTGAAGATGCTGTCGACGCAGGCGGGCGATTTGCCGCTTATTCCGGATTGGAGCCTGGCTTATACCGGTACTCCCGGATCTGGGACAGCGGTGCTGCCTGCCTATATCGTGACCGAAAACCTGATCGAGTACCACTGGCTGGGCGATCCGACACCGCGCATCTTTGAGCTGGGACTGCCGAATTCGCTGGCGCAGCAGTATGTGGCGGTGAAGTTTGGCGCGGTGGTGGTTAAGGGCGCGAATTATGCGCATGCTCAGGTGCTGGTGGATCGGTAAGGTAGCGGGTTAGCGGTTCGTGCTTTGCACGAATTTGGTTTGCGTTGGTTAGCCCCACATCTGGCAGCGCCCTGAAATGCGGGGCGCGGCCAGATATGGGGCACCCGCCTTTGTTCGGTTTGGGATGAAGGCACGGACTGATTGGGGGATTGGGATGGCTTATCTTTTGCCCGCGGATTATGTGAATTATGGGTTGCCTGCGGGGACGACTCCGGATTGGGTGACGGCGGCTACGGCGCTGATCAACTCGTATTGCCGGCGGCCGGATCTGAACGTGATCCAGTACACGGAGCGGCTGCGGATTGTGAGCGGGTCGCAGACGGTGCTCTTGTCTTTCCTTCCGCTAGCCCCTCTGGCTCCTGCCACCAGTCCGCTGGTGGCGATCGAAGGGCGGTTTGGGCGGCCGCGGCGGGGTGAGGTGGCGCAGGTGCCGCTGATCGATGTGGCGCTGGCGTTTTCGTTGCCGGGCGAATGGACGACGATTGACCCGACTACGGTGGATTTCGATCCCTGCACGGGCGAGTTGACCCTGCCCTGGAATCTCCTGGGGCTGCCGTACAACGAGGTGAAGGTGACCTATACGGCGGGGCTGGCGACAATTGGCGACGATGTGCTGTCGGCAT
>Ga0302326_10004918_pt1 | contig 30693 bp, 25 predicted proteins | sample Palsa_T0_3_FD_202264 | JGI IMG/M metagenome (GOLD analysis project Ga0302326, IMG submission 202264) | Peat permafrost microbial communities from Stordalen Mire near Abisko, Sweden - Palsa_T0_3 | ecosystem: Environmental > Terrestrial > Soil > Palsa > Peat permafrost | place: Sweden: Abisko... | reverse complement strand
CCCGACTTGGGGGAGGGTGGCCGAGCGTAGCAAGGTCGGGTGGGGGTCGCGGGCACGGACGAGCACCGGAAGAAGGAACCCCACCCTGCCCCCCGAAGACCGGGAGGGATTCAGAGTCCCGCCGCACCGCCAGGGAGCGCCGTCGCTAAAACGCGACCTTGTCGCCGCCCTTGAGGGCGAGGATCTCGCGGGCCTCGTCGGGCGTCGCGATGGTGAGGCCGAGGCCCTCGACGATCTGGCGGGCCTGCCTGACCTGCTGGGCATTGGACTCCGCGAGCTTGCCGGGTCCGATCCACAGGGAATCCTCCAGGCCGACCCGCACATTGCCGCCCATGGCGGCGGCCATGGCCGCGATCGGCATCTGGGCGCGGCCGGCGCCGAGCACGGACCATCGGTAGTTTTCGCGGCCGAGCAGGCGGTCGGCGGTGCGGCGCATGTGCATGACGTCCTCGGGATGGGTGCCGATGCCGCCGAGGATTCCGAACACCGACTGCACGAACAGCGGCGGCTTGACCAGGCCGCGGTCGAGGAAGTGCGCGAGATTGTAGAGGTGGCCGATGTCGTAGCACTCGAATTCGAATCGGGTCTGGTTGTTCTGGCAGGTCTTGAGGACGAATTCGATGTCCTTGAAGGTGTTGCGGAAGATGAGATCGCGGGTGCCTTCGAGATAAGGCTGCTCCCAATCGAACTTGAAATTCTTGTAGCGGTTGAGCATCGGGAACAGGGCGAAGTTGAGCGAGCCCATGTTGAGGCTCGCGACCTCCGGCTTGAAGACTTCGGCCGGCTTCACCCGCTCCTCCACCCGCATGGTGGGCGAGCCGCCCGACGTCAGGTTGATCACCGCATTGGTGCGCTGCTTGATGATCGGCAGGAACGGCGCGAACGCCTCGGGCCGCTGGTCCGGCCGGCCGGTTTCGGGATCGCGGGCATGCAGGTGCACGATCGCCGCACCCGCCTCCGCCGCCCCGATCGCCGCCTCCGCGATCTGCTGCGGCGTGATCGGAAGATAGGGCGACATGGTCGGGGTGTGGATGGCGCCGGTGACCGCGCAGGTGATGATGACTTTGTTCGATGTCGCCATGTGCAAGACTTCCTCGGGACCCGTTTTACGACCCGCTGGTCGGCCGAACCGGCCCGGTGCGAATCCACAAATATCTGATTTTGCTGTGCTTTCGTTCCGCACCCGCGCTGGGCGCGGGGCAAAATGCGCCACCGCATGGGTGCGGTCAACAATGATGCCGCCGGGTTTGAACCTTTCGGCGGCCCCCCGCTACCAACCCATATCGAGGCCATACCGGCCTACCGGATTTGAAAGGTAATCTGCCCATGTCCATCGCCACCAAGATCGCAACCGTTTCTTTGGCCGCCCTGACCATGGGCGCCGTGCTCGCCAATGGCAGCCAGGCGCAGGCGCGCCCCTGGGGTCTCGGCCTCGGTCTTGGCCTCGCAGCGGGCGCCGTCGTCGGCGCTGCCGCGGCCTCCAGCTATGGCCCCTATTACGGCCCCGCCTATGTGGTCACCCCCGGATATCGTCCCTGCCGTTGGATCCGCCAGTTCGACGGCTACGGCAACTATGTCGGCCGCGCTTGCATTTAACTGTTCAGCAGTTTCCTAGACCGATCGATGCTGCGCCCCCCCATCCACCCTGCATCGATCTGGTAGGCCCGCCCGGGTATTCCCTGCTCGGGCGGGCCGCTTTTTCGACCGTTGAGTAGACCGGCCCGATCGCGCAATGTGACGCCGCATTTTTCCCCGCGGGGAGAAGCGCGGCGTTTGGCGTTGTGGAGTGGGCTCATGGAAAATGAACTAGCGGACGATTTGAGGGCCCCCCGATCAGGCGGCGGGTTCTGATGCCGCTTGATCTCTCCCTCAATCTCGCGACGGTGCGCCGGCAGTGGAAGCTGCCGGAGGCGGTGGCGGCGGCGGTGCGCCATGGCTTTGGCGGCGTCGCGCCGTGGCGCGAGATGGTGCGGGAAACAGGCGTCACCGAGGCGGCGCGTATCTTCCAAGGCAGCGGTCTGCGCGTTACCGGCTATTGCCGCGGCGGCCTGTTCGGGGCCGGCGGCGCCGCCAAGTTTCCGGACGCCGTCGACGACAACAAGCGGATGATCGACGAAGCCGCCGCCATCGGCGCCGAGAACATCGTCGTCATCGGCGGCGGGCTGCCGCCGGAATCGCGCGACCTTCCCGCGGCGCGCGCGATGTTCGCCGACGGCCTCGCCGCGGTGCTGCCGCATGCCCGCGCTGCCGGCGTGCCGCTCGCGCTCGAGCCGATGCATCCGATGTATGCGGCCGACCGCGGCTGCGTCACCACCCTCGCGGAGATGCTCGACATCGCCGATGCGCTCGGCAATGACGGGCTGGGCATCGCGGTGGACACCTATCACGTTTGGTGGGACCCCGCGCTCGCGCGGCAGCTCGCCCGCGCCGGCAAGCGCATCATCGCCCACCACATCTGCGACTGGCTGGTGCCGACGCGGCATCTCCTGTTCGACCGCGGCATGATGGGCGACGGCGTCATCGACTTTCCCACCATCCGCCGCATGGTGGAATCCGCCGGCTATCGCGGCATCCAGGAGGTCGAGATCTTTTCCGAGGACTGGTGGAGCCGGCCCGGCGACGAAGTGCTGACGACCGCGGTGGAGCGGTTCAAGGCGGTGTGCGGGGCGCAGGACGGACGACGAAGGACGAGCGGCTGATCCGTCGTCCGTCGTCTGACTTCTTCCCTCAAACCGCCGGAGCCGGCATTCCGACCGCCGCCACGTGCTTCTCGACCACCGAGCGCTCGGGATCGAGCCAGAAGGCCCACACGCCGGCGCCGAGCACGAGCAGGACTGCGGCGACGAAGAACTGCGCGTGCCAATAGCCATATTGGGCGAGATAGCCGAACACCACGGGCGACAGCGCGCCGCCAAAATTGCCGGCCATGTTCATCATCCCGGATACCGTCCCCGAATACTCGCCGGCGGTATCCATGGGCACCGACCAGGACGGACCGATGGTGCATTCGAGAAAGAACGCCGCTCCGGTCAAGCAATACACGGCCGCATGGGCATCCACCGCCAGAGCAGCCAGCACGATGAACGCGGCGCAACCCAACATGCCGACGATTGCGACCGAGCGCCGGGCGAACCTGGTGTTTCCGGTTTTGTGGAGCAGCCAGTCCGTCGCCAATCCGCCGACAGTGTTGCCGACGACCATCGCGGATAGCGGAATCGAGGACAACAAGCGAGCTTCTTCGGGGGTGAGATGCCGGGCGCCGACCAGATAGGACGGCAACCAAGCCAAGAATATGTAGAGACAATACACGTAGGTGAAATAGGCGCACATGATCGCCCACATGTTCGGCGACAGCAGCAGCGTTCTCCACGGCACCTTCGGGCGCGCCTTTCCGGTTGCGACCAGGTTGAGCCTGCCCTTGTCGTCGAGGCCGCGAATATATTCCAGTTCCGCGGGGTTCACGGCAGCATGCTGTTCCGGCATGTTGCGGTAGAAAACGTACCATGCAAGCGCCCAGACGGCGCCGATGGCACCGCAAATATAGAACGCCCAGCGCCAGCCGAGCGTCAAGATGATCGCCCCGACGATGGGTGGCGCAATGGCGGCACCAAGCCGGCTCGCGCTGTGGGTGAACCCTTGGCAAAAGCCCCGTTCGCGCCGCGGAAACCACATCTGCATGGCGCGGGTTGCGCCGGGAAACGCCCCGGCTTCGCCAACGCCCAGAAGAAAGAGGAGGATGACGAAGGCAGGCCAGCTGCTCGCCAACCCGACCGCTGCCGTCATGACAGACCAGTAGGCGACGAGGGCGGCCAGGACCGCTCGCGGGCCGAAGCGCTCGCTGAGCCAGCCGCCGGGCACCTGAAACAGCGCATAGGCCAGGACGAAGGACGTGAAAATCCAGCCCATGGTCTTTTGGTCAAAGCCGAATTCGGTGCGGATTTCCGGCGCGGTGTTCGAAATGATGACGCGATCGAGATAGGTGATGAGGTACATGAGGCAGATCAGCCCCAATATGTACCACCGGCCATAGCTGGACGATGCGCGCTTGGCTTCCGGCATGGTGCGTTCCTCTCTCAGCGCCATTTTCTTTTCGGTTCGACGAACGGCGTCGTCTTCAGTAGCGCGTCATTTTGCTGTTTTGGGTCCGCGCCGCAAGCCGAATTGCTGGATCACAAGGGTATTGCGACAAGGTGCGCGATTTTACCGCGCTGCAGCGAGGCTCGTGGCGAGCACGCGCGCCACGTGGATCGCTGCCCGCCCGGTGCCGTCCTTGATCTGGTGGCGGCACGAGGTGCCGTCGGCGACGATGATGGCGTCGGCGGGCGCATTGCGCACGGCCGGCAGCAGCGAAAGCTCCCCCATGGCGAGGGAAACGTCGACCGTCTCGGCGTGATAGCCGAAGCTGCCGGCCATGCCGCAGCAGCTGGAATCGATGGTCTCCACGGCGAGCCCGGGAACCAGCTTCAGCACGCTCTCGACGGCGCCCATGGCGTCGAACGATTTCTGGTGGCAGTGGCCATGGAGCAGCGCCCGGCCGGCGAGCGGCGCCAGCGGCAAAGCGAGGCGGCCGGCACGCGACTCGCGGGCGAGGAACTCCTCGAACAGGACCGCCTGGCCGGCGACTTGGGCGGCCCGGCCGTCCCTGACGATCGCCGGGATCTCGTCGCGGAACGTGTAGAGGCAGCTCGGCTCCAGGCCGATGACCGGCACGCCGCGCTCCGCATAGGGTGCGAGCGCGGCGATGGCGCGCTCGGCCTCGCGCCGGGCCTCGTCGACCCTGCCGACCGCGAGAAAGGTGCGCCCGCAGCACAGCGGCCGCGAGGTCGCGTCGGCCGGCGCCGCAACATCGACCCGATAGCCGCCGGCGCGCAGGACCGTCACGGCGGCGTGGAGGTTTTCCGGCTCGAAATAGCGGTTGAAGGTGTCGGCGAGGAGAACGACCTCGCGGGTTTCCGACTCAGCAGTTGCCCCCTCCCCGGCCCTCCCCCGCAAGCGAGGGAGAGAGTCTTGGTTCCGGAACCAGTCGCCGCGCCAGCGCGGCAGGCTGCGGCGCGCGGAAAAATCGGCGATGCTTTCCGACAGCGCCGCCGCGCCCGGAATCCGATCGCGCAAGTTGAACAGCCAGGGGAGCCGTGCCGCGACCGGGGCGTAGCGCGGCAGCCAGCCGACCAGGCGGCTGTGCAGCGTCAGGCCGTGGGTTGCCGCGCGTGCCGCCTGCACCTCGATCTTCATGCGCGCCATGTCGACGCCGGTCGGGCATTCGCGTCGGCACGCCTTGCAGGAGACGCACAGCTTCATGGTCTCCGCCATCTCGTCGGAGGCGAGCGCGCCGGGGCCGAGCTGTCCGGTGACGGCGAGCCGCAGCGAATTGGCGCGGCCGCGCGTCACGTCCTTCTCGTCGCGCGTCGCGCGGTAGGAGGGACACATGACGCCGCCGGCGAGCGCGCGGCAGGCGCCGTTGTTGTTGCACATCTCGACCGCGCCCTGGAATCCGCCGCCGACGCCCGGATAGGCCGACCAGTCGAGCGCCGCCGTCATCGGCTCGCCGTGATAGCCCGGGCCGTAGCGGAAATTGGTGCGGTCGTCGAATTTGGGCGCGCGGACGATCTTGCCGGGATTGAACAGGCAGCCGGGGTCGAAGCGATCCTTGACCTCCTCGAAGGCGTGCACCAAGCGCGCGCCGAACATCGGGGCATGGAATTCCGAGCGCACCAGGCCGTCGCCGTGCTCGCCGGAATGCGAGCCCTTGTATTCGGCCACGATCGCGAACGCCTCCTCGGCGATATCGCGCATGGCCTGCTTGTCCTTGTCGAGGCGCAGGTTGAGGACCGGGCGCACATGCAGGCAGCCGACTGATGCATGGGCGTACCAGGTGCCGCGGGTGCCGTGCTTCTCGAACACCGCGGAGAGCCGCGAGGTGTATTCGGCGAGGTGCTCCAACGGCACCGCGCAATCCTCGACGAAGGAGACCGGCTTGCCCTCCTCCTTCATGGACATCATGATGTTGAGGCCGGCGGTACGGACCTCGGTGATCGCGGCCTGCAGCTTGGGATCGAGCACCTCGGCGACGCCGCCCCATTTGGCGCCGGAATTGCCCCAGGCAAAGCCGAGATCGCCCATCAGGGCCTCGAGCTGGCGCAGCCGGCTCACGTTCTCGTCCCAGTCTTCCTCGGCGAATTCGACCAGCAGTACCGCGTCCGGCGCGCCGCGCACGAAGGCGTCGACGGTCGGGCGGAACATCTCGATGCCGCGGGCGAGCTCGATCATCGTGCGGTCGACCAACTCGACCGCGATCGGCTTGAGCTTGACGATGTGCTGGGCCGCCGCCATCGCATCGTAGAAGCGGGCGAAGTGGCAGGCGCCGACCGCGCGCCGGCCCAGCAGCGGCCACAGCTTGAGCTCGATTTTTGTGGAGAAGCCGAGCGTGCCCTCTGAGCCCACCAGGATATGGGCGAGGTTGTGGACCGGCGCATTGGGCGCCAGCGCATCGAGGTTATAGCCGCCGACCCGGCGCTGAACCTTGGGGAAACGCGTAGCGATCTCGTCGGATTCGCGCAGGGCGATGGCGAGCAGGTCCTCCGCCAGCGGCCGCAATTTCGGGTCGGGGGCCGGGTCGCGCAAGCCGGCGCCGACCGGGCCGAAATGGGCCGCGCTGCCGTCCGCCAGCACCGCATCGATGGAGAGGACATTGTCGCGGGTGACGCCGTAGCGCAGCGAGCGCGCCCCGCAGGAATTGTTGCCGGCCATGCCGCCGATGGTGGCGCGCGAGGCGGTCGAGATATCGACCGGGAACCACAGTCCGTGGCGCCGGAGCTGGCGGTTGAGGTCGTCGAGCACGATCCCCGGCTCGACGACGCAGCGCCGGCCGGCGACGTCGAGATCGAGGATGCGGTTGAGGTACTTGGAGCAGTCGATCACCAGGGAATGGTTGACCGTCTGGCCGCTCTGCGACGTTCCGCCGCCCCGGGCCAGCACGGTCACCTTTTCGGCCCGGGCGAGGGCGATGGCGCGCTCGGCCTCGGCGACCGAGCGCGGCGTGACGACGCCGAGCGGCATCATCTGGTAATGGGACGCGTCGGTGGCGTAGCGGCCGCGGGTGAAGCGGTCGAACCGCACCTCGCCGGACATCTCGGCCTTGAGCCGTCTTTCAAGCCCCGGCGCGAGCGTCACGGCCATGGTGGTTTCTCTCCATCCCGCGTTTCGAGGTTGAGCGGGTCGCGGCCGCGGGGAAAATGCCGTCACTACATAGGGGAGAGCGCGGCCGGACGCAAAATCTCCAGGCTTGCCCGGTCCGCGTCCCAGCGTTGCGATCCAGGCAGATGGTTCCTATCTGGCTGGATAGGCCGGCTTGCTGCCTCGACAAGTAAGCGGGGTGGCTTATCCCGGCATTCGCGGACCAGATGTCGGGGCCGGACCACTGGTCCCGAACGGGCTTGACTGGCCCTTGCATTCGTCCTTCATGGCGGCCAGTTGCGCCGCCCGCCCTGGTGACGGGGGTGGGGCAACCGTCGTTTTATCTCCAGAGGATCGCCATGTCCAAGAACTCCACCCGCACTGCCGGCCGTCATTTCCTGCAGATTCCCGGCCCGACGCCGCTTCCGGACCGGGTCCTGCGCGCCATGGACACGCCGATCATCGACCACCGCGGACCGGAATTCGCCAAGCTCGCCAAGCGCACGCTCGAGGGCATCAAGACCATATTCAAGACCACCAACCCGGTCATCATCTATACCGCGACCGGCACCGGCGCCTGGGAAGCCGCCCTGGTCAACACCTTGTCGCCCGGTGACCGCGTGCTGATGGTCGAGACCGGCCAGTTCGCCACCTTGTGGAAGAACATGGCGACCAAGCTCGGCCTCAAGCCTGAATTCATTCCGACCGACTGGCGCACCGGCGCCGACCCCAACGTGATCGAAGCCAAGCTGCGGGAAGACAAGGCTCACGAGATCAAGGCGGTGTGCGTGCTCCACAACGAGACCGCGACCGGCTGCCTGTCCCCGATCACCGAAATCCGCCAGGCCATCGACCGCAGCGGCCATCCCGCTCTGTTCCTGGTCGACACCATCTCCTCGCTCGCCTCCACCGACTACCGCCATGACGAATGGGGTGTCGACGTCACCATCGGCGGCGCCCAGAAGGGCCTGATGCTGCCGCCGGGCATGTCGTTCAACGCCCTGAGCGACAAGGCGATCGCGGCGTCGAAGACGTCGAAACTGACGAAGTCGTTCTGGTCGTGGGAAGACATGCTCAACACCAACAAGCAGGGCTTCTTCCCCTACACGCCGGCCACCAACATGCTGCACGGCCTCGCGGTCGCCATCGACATGCTGCATGAGGAGGGGCTCGACAACGTGTTCGCCCGCCACGACCGCTTCGCCGAGGCGACCCGCCGGGCGGTGCGCGCCTGGGGCCTCGAAATCCTGTGCCGCGATCCGAAATACTATTCGCCGACCGTCACCGCGGTGCTGCTGCCGGAGGGCCATGACGCCGACAAGCTGCGCAGCCTCGCGCTCGACCATTTCGACATCTCCTACGGCATGAGCTTCGGCAAGTTCGCCGGCCGGTATTTCCGCATCGGCCATCTCGGCGACACCAACGACCTCACCATCCTGGGCGCGCTGGCCGGCACCGAAATGGCGCTGACGCTGTCCGGGGTTCCGATCAAGAAGGGCGGCGTGCAGGCGGCGATGGACTACATCGCGTCGGTTCACGGCGAGGCGCTGCGCGTGGCCGCGGAGTAGCGGGCGCGCCGCACCGGCCGGGCCGATGGCCTACACGCTCTACAATGCGCCGCAATCGACCTGCAGCCAGCGGGTCCGGTTCGTGCTCCACGCCAAGGGTCTCGCCTTCGGGGAGAAGAAGCTCGATCTCCTCGCCGGCGATCAGTTCAAGCCCGAATATCTGGCGCTCAATCCCAACGGGGTGGTGCCCACCCTCGTCCATGACGGCGAGGTCGTGATCGATTCCTCGGTCATCATCGAGTATCTCGACGAAGTCGTGCCGGCGGGCGAAAGCTTCACGCCCGCGGCGCCGGCCGAGCGGGCACGCATGCGTTCACTCATGCGGTTCATCGACGAGGTGCCGGCGGCGGCGGTGCGGGTGCCGACCTACAACCTCGCCTTCCTGCCGCGGTTCGCCGCGATGAGCGAAGCGGAGTTCCTCGCCTTCGCGGAATCCAAGCCCCTGCGCAGGGAATTCATGCTGGCCCTGGGCCGCAACGGCTTTCCCGACAAGGACATGAAAGCGGCGCTCGACCGTATGCAGCGCACGTATGACCGGATGGAAATGTCGATCGCCGCCGGCGGCGGGCCGTTCCTGCAGGGCCGGCAGCCGACGCTCGCCGATGTCGCCGTGATGCCGGCGATCGTGCGCATGGACGATCTCGGCCTCGCCGGGATGTGGGCGGACCGGCCGGCGCTCGGCCGCTGGTACGACGCCATCCGCGCCCATAAGGCGTTCGAGCCGACCTACTATCCGGGCTCCCTGCTGACCGAGATGTTCCCCCATTTGCGGAAAAAGCGGCACGGGCAGTAAGGACCGGTCCGAGGATTATCGCGATCACGCAGTCGAACAGTTTTTTGCTCCCTCTCCCGTTTGCGGGGGAGGGTTGGGGGGCTCTCGAGGCGAGTCCGTGCCGCCGAATTGCCCCCTCCCTGAAGCGGGAGAGGGGAGCAAAACTGAATCGACTTTTGCCAGAGACGAGCGTGGACAATCCGAAAGGCAATGATGACGCCATCGTGACTGTTTCCCGATTCGCGTTTATGATGAGAACCGCCGGTACCCTCGCGAAGGAGGCTGTCATGCGGAACGCACGTTTGGTTGCGGTCGCGCAAGCCTGGAAGACACTGATGGCGGCGGCCGTGCTGGTCGCGCTCGGTGCACCGGTCCAGGCGGGAGACCCCTCGCTCGAAGAATTGCTGTCGGGCGTCGTCCACATCAAGACCTTCATCAATCCGGACGGCATGACCCGGGAAAATCTCGGCCGCGAGCGCGAGGGCTCCGGAATCGTGATCGACGATGCCGGGCTGGTCCTCACCATCGGTTACCTCATGGTGGAGGCCCACGCCGCCGAGATCACCACCAATGCCGGCCACACCGTGGCGGCCAATGTGGTGGGCTATGACAACGAGAGCGGCTTCGGCTTGCTGCAGGCGATCACCCCGCTCAAGGTGCGGCCGTTGAAAATGGGCAAGTCGTCCGCGCTGAAGACCGGCGATCCGGTGCTGATCGCGGCCTATGGCGGGCCGGACGGCACCATCGCCGCCCATGTGGTGGCCAAGCGCGAATTCGCCGGCAACTGGGAATACATGCTCGACGAGGCGATCTTCACCGCGCCGCCGCACCCCGCCTGGAGCGGGGCCGCGCTGATCACCCATGACGGCAAGCTGGTCGGCGTCGGCTCCCTGATCGTCGGCGACACCTCCGGCAAGGGCGAGGGCGTCCGCGGCAACATGTTCGTGCCGATCGACCGGCTGGCGCCGATCCTCGGCGATCTCATCGCCGAAGGCCACCCTTTGCAGCCGGCCCATCCCTGGCTCGGCCTCACCACCAACGACGTCGACGGACACCTGGTGGTGAGCAGGGTCACCCCCGGCGCGCCGGCGGAAAAGGCGGGGCTGCGGCGCGGCGACGTCATCGTCGGCGTCGGCACCAGTGGCGAGACGCCCAAGGACCTCCCCGACCTCTATCGCAAGATCTGGGCGCAAGGGGCGGCGGGCGCCAATGTCCCGCTCGACGTGCTCCAGGGTCACCAGCGCCGCCATTTCGACGTGCTGTCGATCAACCGGCTCGATCAGCTCAAGCTCAAGAGCACGTTTTAAGATCGGCTGACAGCGCTCAGGGCAGCACCGTCATTCCGGGGCGCGCGTCTTGGCGCGAACCCGGAATCCAGGCTGCGGTGCAGGCAACGAGTTCGTCTGGATTCCGGGTTCGCCGCGAAGCGGCGACCCGGAATGACCGGGTAGATATTTTGCCGGCCGTGCGTGGCCTGAGCTTGCCCGCCCCTCAATACTTGTGGCTGATCGGCAGCTCCTCAGCCGGAAACAGCGTGATCACCCTGCAGCCCTTGTCGGTGACCACCACTTCCTCTTCGATGCGGGCGGCGGAGTAGCCGTCCTTGGCCGGGCAGTATGTTTCCAGCGCGAACACCATGCCTTCCTTGATCTCGGTGGGATGGGTCATGGAGATGACGCGGCTGATGATCGGGCGCTCGTGCAAGGCAAGGCCGAGGCCGTGGCCGAATTGCAGGCCGAACGCGCTCATCTCGTCGGGGAAGCCGAAATCCTGCGCCTCCGGCCACACGCTGCAGACCTTGTCGGTGGAGACGCCCGGCTTGATCAGCTCGATCGCGCTGTCGAGCCATTCGCGCGCCTTCCTGTAGGCGTCGTGCTGCACCGGCGTGGCGCGGCCCACATTGAAGGTGCGGTAATAGCAGGTGCGGTAGCCCATGAAGGACTGCAGGATGTCGAAGAAGGCCTGGTCGCCCGGCCGCAGCATGCGGTCGGTGAAATTGTGCGGATGGGGATTGCAGCGCTCGCCGGAAATGGCGTTGATCGCCTCGACGTCGTCGGAGCCGTGGGTATAGAGGAACTTGTTGACCTCGGCGACGATGTCGTTCTCGCGCACGCCCGGCTTCAATTGCTCGTAGATGAGGTGGTAGGCGCCGTCCACCATGGCGGCGGCGCGGTTCAAGAGCGCGATCTCGTCGGCCGACTTGATCTCGCGCGCCTCCAGCATGACTTGCTGGCCGTCCTGGACGTTGAGGCCGGCCTTCTGCAGCTCGAACATCATCGGCGGTTCGATGATGTCGACGCCGATCGGCATGTCGGCGACGCCGGCTTCGCGGATCAGCGAGGCGAGCTCCTCGGCATGGCGCTTCATCAGGCCGAACGCCGGATTGACGGTGCCGCGCAGGCCGATCAGCCCGGCCTTGCAGTTCTCCGGCTCGAGCCATGGCGTATAGAGCTTGTGATGGACGGCGGCCGATCCGAAGTCCCACAGGATCGGTTCGCCGGTGCGGGTGAGCAGCGCCCAGCGCGAAAGCTTGTCGCGCTCCCATTCGCCGATCTTGGTCGAGGTGATGTAGCGGATGTTGTTGACATCGAACACCAGGAGGGCGCCGAGCTCGGATTTCTCCAGCGCCTGCCTGACGCGGGAGAGGCGATAGCGGTGCAGCCGGCGGTAATCGACCCGTTCCTCGAAGTCGACGCCCATGATGCCCAGGGCCGGCAGCGCCCGCCCCCAGTTGAAGCGGGGATTGATGTCCTCGGAGCGGATTTCACGCATCTTCTGGTCCATGCTCGTCTCCTCGCTTCGTCAGTTTCGTTTCATCTGCACGCCGGAGGGCCCTTTTCCCTCCTCTTGAAAAGGGGAGGGTCGGGGAGGGGATCGCGGGCGGCAGCCACCGTGTTCGTGGAAAGGCCGCGGCCCCCTCCCCAACCCTCCCCCGCGCAGGCGGGAGAGGGAGTTTACCGCCTCAGGTCTCGAGACCCGTCGGCACCTTCTTGTTCTCGCTGGTCAGCTTCATGCCGGCGCCGAGCGCCATGGTTTCCATCAGCGCCGCGAAATCCAAGGCGAGATATTTCTCCGGGTCCTTCTGCAAGGTGGCGACGCCGAAATGGGCCTGCAGCATTTCCCGCGTCGCCGCCGTCACCGGCATCGGCAGATCGATCTCGCGGGCGAGCTCGAGGCCGAGGTCGAGGTCCTTGCGCAGCAATTCCGGCGTGAAGGTCGTGGTCCAGTCGAGATTGACCAGGGCCGGCGACTTGTAGGCGGTGAACATCGAGCCCATGACGGAGTTGTTGAGGAAGGCGAGAAAGGCCTCGCGCGGCACCCCCAGCTTGTTGGTGAGCAGCGTGATCTCGATCAGGTTCTCGATCACCACGCCGAGCATGACGTTGTGCGCGATCTTGCAGATGCGCGCGAGCTCGCCCTCACCCACATAGGACACCCCGCGCGGGGCGAAGGTTTTCACCATCGGCTCGGCGGCGCGGAACGCCGCCTGCGGCCCCGACGCGACCGCGGACAGCTTGCCGGCATTGATGACCTTGGCATTGCCGCTGACCGGGCAGCACAGGAACTGGGCGCCGCGCTCGTCGAGGCGGCTGCGGATGGCGGCGGATTCCTCGACCGCGATGGTCGAGCAGTCGACGAAGACCGGCGGCACCTTGTTGGCGGTGCCGACGCCGTCGGTGCCGAAATAGACCTGTTCGAGGTCCTTGCCGGTGGACACGATGGAGAACAGCACGTCGACATTGGCGAGATCGCTGGGGTGATCCACGATCTTGCCGCCGGCCTTGGCGAGCGGCTCGGCCTTCGAGCGCGTGCGATTCCAGATCGACACGTCATAGCCGGCCTTGAGCAGCCGCTCGGCCATCGGATAGCCCATCCTGCCCATTCCGATCCAGCCGATCTTCTGTTTGCCCGGCATTACGATTTCTCCTGTGAACGCGCACCTTTGGCCGCGCCGACGCACCGCGTTTTCAAGGCGGCTGCGGTATCACAGCTTCCCCACGCCAGCAACATCGGGCGCCCTTCGCCGGTTCATTCGCTCGGTGACGCCGCGGGACGCTTGTCGGGCGATGCGGCCCGGCATTATGGTCGCGCCCCGATGATCGGCGAGAGGCGGGTGGACAAACCGCTGCGGAGGAAATAATGACGCGCGGGCGCGGCGCAAGGCAAGCTGGTGGCTTCGTCGTGACGGCTTGCCGCCATGGCTGATGTCGTCGCGACGCCGCCTATGGCGGCTCACCCCGCTTCGGCGCGCGGCGAGAGCCGCTGGCGCGGCCTTGCCCGGACCGCGTTTCCGTTCCTGGTGCTCGCTGCGATCTGGGAGGTGCTGGCCCATGCCGGACTGTTCCCGCCACGCCTGTTTCCGCCGGTCGAGACGATCGCGGCGGCCTTCATCCGCCTCACGGTGTCGGGGATCCTGCCGCACCATGCCTTCGACAGCGTGCTGCGCCTGCTGAGCGGCTTCGCGCTGGCGGCGGTGGCCGGCGTCACCATCGGCATCGCCATGGGCCGGTCGCAATTCGCCGAAGACGTGTTCCTGCCCCTGGTGAGCATCGGTGCGCCGATCCCCGGACTCGCCTATGCGCCGCTGTTCCTTCTGTGGTTCGGGCTCGGCAATGTCACCGCGGTGCTGCTCGTCGCCTTCGTCTCGGCGTTTCCGGTCATCTACAACACCTGGACCGGGGTCAAGGCGGTCAAGGAAATCTGGGTGCGGGCGGCGCAGGCGATGGGTGCCGACAACCGGGCGCTGTTCCGGCTGGTGATCCTGCCGGGCGCGCTGCCCTATATCCTCACCGGCTTGCGGCTCGGGCTCGCCCAGGCGTGGCGCATCCTGGTCGGCGTCGAGATGCTCGCCGCCGTCCAATGGGGGCTCGGCTGGCTGATCTTCGGCGCCCGCGAATTCCTCGCCACCGATGTCATGCTGGCAGGCATCGTGGCGATCGCGCTGATCGGGCTGGCGCTGGAGAAGCTGGTGTTTCAGCGCATCGAGGAGTTCACGCTGGTGCGGTGGGGGATGCTGACGTGAGCGAACGCACCGACCGATGGCGCCGCATCCGGCGGACGACGGGAACGCTGCTGGTGGTGGCCGCGCTCTATGAGATCGTGGCCCGCAGCGGCTACTTCCCGGCGGTGCTGCTGCCGACGCTGCCGGGGGTCGCGCGCACGCTGTTCGGGCTCGTCACCGACGGCACCATGTTGTGGCATGCGGGTTATACGCTGGCGCGGGTGATGATCGGGTTTCTCCTCGCGGTCGCGCTTGGCCTGCCGCTCGGCATATGGATGGCGCGCAGCCGCGCGGTCGAAAATTTCGCGCTGCCGCTCGCGAGCGCGCTGATGCCGATCCCCTCGCTCGCCTGGGTGCCGGTGTTCATCCTGTGGTTCGGGCTCGGCGACGCGGTGACGGTGGCGATCGTGTTCTACGCCGCCATGTTCCCGATGCTGCTCAACACCTGGACCGGGGTTCGCGCCGTGAACCCGCTGTGGCTGCGCGCCGCCCAAGCCATGGGCGCGAAGGAGCGCGCGCTGTTCTGGAAGGTGATCATTCCCGGCGCCTCGCCGCTGATCATCACCGGGCTGCGCCAGGCCTTCGTGCGGTCCTGGATCGCGGTGGTCGGCGCCGAGATGCTGGCGGCGTCCGACTGGGGCCTCGGCTGGATCATCTTCGACGCCAAGGAATTCCTCAATGCCGATGTGATGCTGGCCTCGTTGGCGGTGATCGGCGCAATCGGCTACGTGTTCGAGCGGCTGGTGTTCGGGTCGCTTGAGCGGTTCACCGTCCTGCGGTGGGGCATGGTCCGGGCGGTCAAGGCATAGGAAATCGGATGCTCCCCATCGAAGTCCGCGACGTTTCGCTCGTCTACGATACGCCGGGCGGCCGGGTGCATGCCGTCGAAGCCGCGAGCTTCGGCCTGGCGGCGTCGGAATTCCTGTGCATCGTCGGCCCGTCCGGCTGCGGCAAGTCGACGCTGCTCAACATCATCGCCGGATTCCTTACGCCTACCGCGGGCGAGATCCGCATCGGCGGCAAGGCGGTGACCGGGCGCGGCATGGACCGCGGCGTGGTGTTCCAGGATTTCGCCCAGCTGTTTCCGTGGCGCACCGCGCTCGGCAATGTGGAATTCGGGCTGGAGATGAAGGGCGTCGCCAAGGCCGAGCGCGAGCGCACCGCGCTGGCGCAGCTCGCCCTCGTCAAGCTCGAGAAATTCGCCCATTCCTATCCGCATCACCTCTCCGGCGGCATGCAGCAGCGGGTCGCGATCGCCCGGGCGCTGGCCTACAATCCCGCCGTGCTGCTGATGGACGAGCCGTTCGCGGCGCTCGACGCGATGACGCGGGACGCCATGCAGAGGCTGCTCGCCGAGGTGTGGCGGGAGACCAGGAAGACCGTGGTCTACGTGACGCACAACGTCGCCGAAGCGGTCTATCTCGCCGACCGCGTGGTGGTGATGACACCCCATCCCGGACGGGTGAAATGCGAAATTCCGATCACGCTGGCGCGCCCGCGCGACCCGCTCAGCGTCGAATTCCTGGAGTGCCAGAAAGAACTGCTGCGACAACTCGGCGGCCCGGGCGAGGAAGATCATTAGAGGGGATTTCGTGTAGGGTGGGCAAAGTGAAGCGTGCCCACGTCGCGGCGTCCGCGTGGGCACGGCGCCAAGGCGCCTTTGCCCACCTACAACAGCGACTTTGGAGGAAGCAATGACCGCCCGACCGACCGGAATGACCCGCCGTCGATGTCTCGCCGCTGCCGGGGCCGGCGTGCTCGCCGCAGGGTTCGCCCGCCCCGCCTTTGCGCTGGAGACCATCCGCCAGGGCTACCAGACCAACATCTGGGGCATGCCGACCTATTACCTCATGCGCTCGGGCCTGCTGGAGAAGCACGGCATCAAGTTCGAAGAGTTTCCGGTCCCGTCCGGCAACCTCACCATGCAGCAGATGGTGGCGCGCCAGGTCGATCTCGGCACCTATGCCGGGCAGTCGATGATCCTCGGCAGCGACAAGGGCGGCCTCGTCGCCATCGCCCAGATCGAATATGTCGGCCGGACCACGCGAGTGATGGCGCGCAAGGATCTCGGCATCACCAAAATCGAACAACTCAAGGGCAAGAAGATCGCGAGCCAGACCGGCTCCTCCATGGCGAACATCTTTGCCGACACCATCGCGCCCATGCATGGCCTCAAGAAGGGCGATTACCAGGAAGTGCGCATGGACGTGAACAACATGGTGGCCTCGCTCGCCGCCAAGACCGTCGATGCCATGGTGAATGTGGAACCCTACGACACCATCGCCGAGGCGGACGGCCTTGCCGTCGAGCTCATGGATTTCTGGCCAGTCGACAAGATGCCGGTGTTCATGGCCGCGACGCCCGATTTCGTGTAGAAGCATCCCGACGAGATCGTCGCCTATTGCAAGGCGTGGCTCGATGCCGGACGCGACTTCAAGGAAAACCCCGACAAGGTGACCGACGTGATCCACGGTTTCTATACCGACAAAGGCTACACCCTGTCCCGCGACGTGCTCGCCAAGGCGCTGGCCCGCGTCGAGGTGAACCCGGGCTTTCCCGACGACCTCAAGACCTACATGCGGGAACAGGCCGAAATCCTGTTGCGGCAGCGCAAGATCTCCGCGATGCCGGACTGGGGCAAGGCGTTGCGGCCGGATTTCATGGCGAAGGCACGCGCCGGGGCGTGACCGGCCCCTGTTTGTGATATGTAGCGCGTCAAACGGCGGTCTGCCGCCAGAGTGGACAGGAGTACGACGCAATGAATCGCGACGAGATCATCGCCGCGTTACGTGCCCACGAGCCGGAGCTGCGGGCTGCCGGAGCGGCGAGCCTGTCATTGGTCGGATCGACGGCACGGGGCGATGAAAAGGCAACCTCCGACATAGACGTCCTGGTGCGGTTGGAAGCCGACCCGGCCCGCAACGGCTTTGCCTATTTCGGCATGATCGACCGGTTGACGCGCCGCCTCGAAGCGATCGTCCGGCGCCCGGTCGATGTCATTGCCGAGCCGGTGCGCAAGCAGCGCCTGAGGCGCGAGGTCGAAAAGGACCGCGTCGTTGCCTTCTGAGAAGCCGCTGCTCCGGCTTTACGATATTCTCGAAAATGTCGATCGAATCCGGCGCTACACTGAAGGTTACACCTTCGATCGCTTCGCTGAGGACCCAAGTGCCAGGATGCGGTGGAGCGCTGTCTGTTGCGCATCTCCGAAGCGGCAAGAAAGCTCGAAGGCATTGTCGATGTCATTGCGCCGGAACAGCCTTGGTCCGACGTCCGCGCTGTCGGAAATGTATTGCGGCATGAATACGACACGGTGGATTCGGAAGTCATCTGGCAGATCGTCGAGAAAGACCTTGTGCCATTGAGCCAAGCCGTGGAAAAAGCAATCGGCTTTCTTCGTGACAAAGACGCGAAACCCGACGTGAAATAGGCGTCCCTCGAATAAGTTGGAGACCTGAATGACCGCAACTGCCAGCCCTTTGAACAAGAGCGCCTCGGAGAGCGTGTGCTGGAATTTCAAGCTGCTCGCCCATCATGAGCTGGGCGGCTTCGGCGGCATGGGCGAGGGCATGGCGGTCCAGGTCGCCAAGGACGGCCGCCGCATCATCTGGCTCGCCCATGAAAGCGCGCCGAAGAATTTCACCGCCGTCGACGTGTCCGATCCGCGCAAGCCGAAGCTCGTGGTGCAGACCGACCTGCCGGAAAGCTTCATGCGTTCGAATTCGCTGGAGCTGTCCGGCGACATCATGGCGGTCGCCTACCAGACCCAGAAGGCCGGCCAGAAGCCGGCCGGCTTCGAGCTGTTCGACGTGTCGGTGCCGGAGAAGCCGAGGTCAATCGCCTATGTGGATGCTTCGGGGCCGACCTCGCGCGGCGTCCACCAGTTGTGGTTCTGCGACGGCGAATTCGTGCACATGGCCGCCGGCGCGCCGGACTTCAAACCGACCAACCCCTCAGACGACCAGTGCTACCGCATCTTCGACGTGCGCAATCCGTCAAAGCCCGTCGAGGCCGGGCGCTGGTGGCTGCCCGGCACGCGCGAAGGCGACAACGCGCCGCCACCGGCGCGGCATCAGGCGCCGCTGCTCGACCGCGGCTTCCGCGCCCACAACACCAATGTCTATCCGCAGCGGCCCGACCGCTGCTACCTCGCCTATCTCGATGCCGGCATGTTCGTGATGGACATTTCCGACAAGGCGAACCCGAAGCCGATCTGCCAGTGGGACAACTCGCCGCCCTATACCGGATTCACCCACACCGTGGTGCCGATGTTCGAGCGCAAGCTGCTGATCGTCACCGACGAGTCGACCACCGACGCCGCCAACGACTGGCCCAAGCTGATCTGGATCCTCGATGCCCGCGACGAGGCCCATCCGGTGCCGATATCGACCTGCCCGATGCCGCCGGTGGATGCCTATAAAAGCCGCGGCGGCCGCTTCGGCGCCCACAATATCCACGAGAACACGCCGTCGCCTTACGCTTGGCACTCCGAGGACATCGTCATCGGCACGTTCTTCAACGGCGGCATGCGCGCCTACGACATCACCAATCCGTACCAGCCCAAGGAAGTCGCCGCCTTCGTGCCGCCGGCGCCGGCGATGTCGCCGGTCGGCTCGATCCAGCTCAACGACTGCTTCGTCGACGAACGCAAGGTGGTCTACACCGTCGACCGCTTCAGCGGCGGGCTCTACATTCTGGAGATGGATTTTTAGGAGGCGCTTGGTCAAAACGCACGTCGCTGTCGTCGCCCGGCTTGACCGGGCGATCCAGTAAACACCGACCGTGCGTACTGGATTGCCCGGTCAAGCCGGGCAATGACAGACTGTTGGTGGGTATAGAATCGGCTGGGACCCATGCTCGAACTGTTCCCCTCCTCGACCGCCGGGCCGTTCGGGCGCCGGCTCAAGCGCGAGCGCGGCGCGCGGATTCCTGTCACCATCGTGACCGGATTTCTGGGTGCGGGGAAAACCACGCTGGTGCGGCATTTCCTGGGGACTCCGGAGGGCGCCGGCACCGCCGTCATCGTCAACGAGTTCGGCGAGACCGGGATCGACGACGCACTGCTGCGCAATTCGAGCGACAACATCGCGCTGCTCGGCAATGGCTGCCTGTGCTGCAACGTGCGCTCGGACCTGCAGGTGACGCTGCACCGCCTCGTCGCCGATCGCGAGCGTGGCGTCGTCCCGCATTTCCAGCGCATCGTCATCGAGACCAGCGGGCTCGCCGATCCCTCGCCGATCCTCACCACCTTCGCCACCGACCGCGCGCTCGGCGGCGAATTCCACGTCGAGGCGGTCATCACCGTGATCGCCGCGCAGAGCGGCGCCGAGACGATCGCGGCATTCACCGAGGCGCGCCGCCAGGTGATCCTCGCCGACCGCATCGTGATCTCCAAGGCCGACATCGCCGACGACGATGCGCCGGCCGCGCTCGCGGCGCGCCTGCGCGTGCTCAATGCCCGCGCCGACATCATCGAAGCGGTGCAGGGTGCGCTCGATCCGCGATGGATTCTCGCCGAGAGCCCGGCCGCGCTCGCCGGCTTCGTCGCCGAGGCGGCCGGCCACACCGACGACATCGCGAGCTTCACCATCGTCGACACCAAGCCGATCGCATGGGGCGCGTTCGCCTGCGCCATGGAAGCGCTGATCGCGCTGCGCGGCCCCGACCTGTTGCGGGTGAAAGGCTTCCTCGACGTCGCCGGCTGCCGCGGCCCGGTGGTGGTGCAGTTTGTCCAGCATCTCGCCCATCCCCCAGTCGAGCTCGATCGCTGGCCGGACGGCAAGCGGGCCAGCCGGATCGTGTTCATCGCCCGGAATCTCAGCGAGAAGGCGGTGAAGGACCTGTTCGCCGCGATGCGTGCCGTCGCCGGCGAGGCGAACAGTAGGATGGCTTGAGCGACAGCGAAACCCATCGCCGGTCCGTCGACCACGCCCAGGATGGGTTTCGCGAGCGCTCAACCATCCGACGCGCTCGAAGGGCGGCGTTTCGAATCTCAGCGCCCGCGCATGAGCTGCAGCCGGATGTTCGGATCGGGGTCGGTGCCACCGTAATGGCCGCGGCGCCAGATCGACCGGCAATCGGTCGGCTCGCCGGACCAGAAGGGTCCGGCCCCGGGGCCCCTTTCGCGCGCTGGCCCGTTATCGAAGCCCGAATCCGCGCACCAGCCCGGGCTGCCCGCCGCGTGAACGGGCGTCAATGGAAGCATTGCGACGGCCAAGACCGCGGCCGTTCGGATGACGAAGGTTCTCATAGTTTGGCTCCATGGTGCCGGCTGATGGGGAGGGCGCGCGTTACCGGCAGCGGTAATGTGGGAAGGCTCGCTGCCGGCCGACGTCCGGTTCAATCTCAAGCCCTATCTAAGGAACCGGCGGCTTCGCGCTATGCGCGACCTGCTGCGTTTTGCCCGGGATTGCGCAATCCGCACACGGCAGGTGCCGGCGCGCGGCGCGCGCGTTCTTCGTCCCGACGATGACCGAGCGCGCCAGCCCGATCACTTCGCAAGCAGCGCCAGCGCTTCTTCGCGCACCCCGGCGTCGACCATCTTGTCGAGGTCGACGGGGTGCGTCAGGCTTCCCTCGCCGACGAGTTCCTTGCGCATGAACTCGAGCCGCTCCATCGGGATCGGCATTTCGGTGGCGATCGATTTAGTCTTCACGGCTTCGTCGAACACATAGGCCGGACGCGGATCGTCCGGCTTCATGCCGGTGATCTCCTTGGTGAGCTTGACGGTCTCGTCGCGGTGGCTCATCGCGAAGCGCAGGCCTTCGATCTCGGCGGCGATGAAGCGGACGGCATCGTCGCGCCGCTGGCTCAGGGTCTTGCCCGTCGTCTGCACGCAGACACGCAGAAAATCCGGCAGCACTTCATGCGCGGGCATGATGTCCCGGATGGCCGCCTTGCCGGCGAGCGGTACGAACTCGTTGGTGATGATGGCGGCGTCGACCACACCGGCCATCAGCGCCCGGTAGCGGTCGGCATCGGCGCCCATGGCGGCGAATTTCACCGCGGAGACCGGAATGCCCGCCTTCTCGAATGCCGCCCGCGCGAAAATCTCCGGGAAGCTGCCGGGGGCGGACACCGCCACCGACTTGCCCTTGAGATCGGCCATCGAGCCGATGTCGCTGCGCACATAGACACCGTGCGGCGGCACCAGCCAGTTGCATCCGACGATCTTCACGTCGGCGCCGCGGCTCGCCGCGACGATCGCGCCGCCGGTACCGCCCTCATAGCTGTCGAGGTCGCCCGCCAGCAACGCCTTAAGGGCGATGGTGTCATTCTTGAGCTGGACGAAATCGAGCTTGAGGCCCAGCGTCGCTGCGAAGTCGCGCCGGCTCGCCACGAAGAGGATGCCGGCGTCGCTCTTGGCCTCGATGATGCCGTGGCGCCAGGTCCTGGGAGGCTGCGTCTTGAGGGTCTGCGCGGCGGCGCCGGAAACGGCACAGGCCGCGACAACCGCCGCTGCCAGGATGAGACGCAAACCCGCAAAGCTCTTCATGTCGGCGACCTCTGGGAAATCCGCGCCAGTCTAACGGCTATGCGCGCTGCCGCGCAATCGCCGGCTGCGGCGGAATGACACTGCGGTGCCGCCCGCGCAGGTGGCGCGCCCAAGATTTCGCCCCTTATAGCCGTTCCAATCCGGCGCCGCCTGGATTAGTGTTCGCGCCGGACACGCAGGGTTCGCGCATCGGCGCCGGGCTCGCAACGAAACGGGCGGTCCAGCGCCATCCCCAGGAGGACACCGCACTCATGGCCCAGAAATTCACCCTCAACGTCAACGGCAGCGACCATACGGTCGAGGTCGATCCGGACATGCCGCTGCTCTATGCGCTGCGCAACGATATCGGGCTCAACAACCCGCATTTCGGCTGCGGTCTCGCCCAATGCGGCGCCTGCACCGTGCATCTCGACGGCCAGGCGATCCGCTCCTGCGTGACGCCGGTTTCCGCCGTCGGAACCGGCAAGGTGGTGACGCTCGCCGGTCTCGGCACGCCCGAGAAGCCGCATCCGCTGCAGACCGCCTATGTCGAGGAGCAGGTGCCGCAATGCGGTTACTGCATCAACGGCTGGATCATGACCGCGGCCGCCTTCCTGCGCGACAAGAAGAAGCCCACCGACGCCGAGATCAAGACGGCGCTGGAAGGCCTCAAGTGCCGTTGCGGCACGCATATGGGCATCATGCGTGCGGTCAAGCGCGCTTCCGAGATGATGGGTTGAGGGAGGCGAACATGACCAGAATGGAAAAATCAGCCGCATTCTCCCGCCGCGCCCTCCTCGAGAGCGGCGGTGCGCTCGTGGTCTCGATCGGCATGCCGATCAGCCTCGACACCCTTCTCGCGGTCCGCCAGGCCCATGCGCAGGGGGCCAAGCCCCCGCTGACCCCCGACCAGCTGTCGTCCTACATCGCCGTCAACGCCGACGGCACCGTCGCCGCCTTCTTCGGCAAGATGGACATGGGCCACGGCCTTACCGTCGCCATCGGCCAGATGGTCGCCGAGGAGCTCGACGTGCCGTTCAAGGCGGTCAAGGTCTACATGGGCGATACCGCCAACAGCGTGCACCAGGGCGGTGCCTCCGGCTCGACCGGGATCCAGCTCGGCGGCAAGCAGATGCGGATGGCGGCGGCCGAGGCGCGCCGCGTGCTGGTCGAAATGGCGGCCCAGAAGCTCGCCCTGCCGGCCACCCAGCTCACCGTGGTCGACGGCGTGGTCCAGGACAAGAGCGACCCCGCCAAGAAGGCCTCCTATGCCGAACTGATCGGCGGGCGCTATTTCAACGTCCAGCTCGACTGGAACAAGCAGTACGGCAACACGCTCTACGCCCCGGGCAAGGCGCTGCCGAAGAAGCCGAGCGAGTACAAGATCGTCGGCAAGCCGATCAAGCGCGAAGACATCGCGCCGAAAGTATTCGCCCAGGAAGACTTCGTCACCGACGTCAAGGTGCCCGGCATGGTCCATGCGCGGATGATCCGGCCCCCGGTCGCCGGCAGCGTCCCCGTCAAAGTCGATGAAAGCTCGATCAAGGACATCCCTACCGCCCAGGTGGTGTGGAAGAACGGCTTCCTCGGCGTCGTCGCCGACAAGGAATGGGACGCCATCCAGGCGATGGGGAACCTCAAGGTGGAGTGGTCGCAGACAAAGCCGCCGTTCCCGCCCCAAGCTTCGCTGTACGACGTGATCCGCAAATCCCCGGTGCGCAAGCGCGTCGTCGAAAAAGACGTGGGCAATGTCGACGACGCCTTCAAGACCGCGGCCCGGGTGATCGAGGCCGAATACGAATGGCCGTACCAGTCCCATGCCTCCATGGGGCCGGCCTGCGCCTTCGTCGAGATCAAGGACGGCTTCGTCACCTGTTATAGCGGCACCCAGAAGTCGCACTTCGTCCAGGCCGGCCTTGCGGCCACGCTCGATGTTCCGCTGGAGAAGGTCCACGTCAAGTGGATGGCCGGCCCCGGCTCCTACGGGCGCAACGACGCCGACGACTGCGCCATGGACGCCGCCGTGATCGCCAAGGCGGTCGGCCGCCCGGTGCGGCTGCAATACATGCGCGAGCAGGGAACCGCATGGGACCCCAAGGGTCCCGCCTCGATCCATCGCGCCCGCCTCGGCTTCGACGCCGACGGCAAGATCATCGCCTACGAGTACACCAGCAAGGGGTTCTCGCGGGTCGACGTCGACACCAATGGCGGCAAGCCGAAAGACACGCTGGCCGGCCAGACCCTCGGCGTGGCGCTGGCGTCGGGCGACGGCTTCGGGGTGCCGGCGGAGTCCTATGAGTTTCCCAACAAGCGCCTCGCCTGGGAAACCATTGCGCCGCTGCTCGACCGCGCCTCGCCGCTGCGTTCGTCGCATCTGCGCGATCCGGTCGGTCCGCAGATCCACTTCGCCAGCGAGTCCTTCATCGACGAGGTGGCGGCGGACCTGAAGCAGGATCCGATCGTGTTCCGGCTCCAGCACATCAAGGAGCCGCGCGACGCCGCGGTCATCAAGGCGGCAGCGGAGAAGTTTGGCTGGGAGACGCGGACCTCGCCGCGGCGCGACCAGACCGGCGTCAAGGTCAATGGCCGCGGCATCGCCTATTCGCAGCGCAACGGCACCCGCGTCGCCGCGATCGCCGAAGTCGATATCGACCGCTCCACCGGCAAGATCTGGGTGAAGCGCTTCGTGGTCGCCCATGATTGCGGCCAGATCATCAATCCGGACGGCCTCGCCAAGGCCATCGAGGGCAATGTGATCCAGGGCATCAGCCGCACGCTGTGGGAAGAGGTCAAGTTCAACGACAAGACCGTCACCACCGTCGACTGGATTTCCTATCCGATCCTCGACATCACCGAGAGCCCGGAGAAGATCGAAAGCGTGCTGATCGACCATCCGGAAATCGCGCCGTCGGGCGCCGGAGAGCCGTCGATCCGCCCGCTCGCGGCCGCGATCGCCAACGCGATCTTCGATGCCACCGGCGTGCGCATGCGCCGGGTCCCGTTCTCGCCCGACCGCGTCAAGCAGGCGATGTCCTGATCGACGCTTGCTGCTTTGACGACAGGGCCGGTCCCGCGGGGCCGGCCCTTTTCATTGCGGGGTGGCCATGCTTATACGATCAAATCCCATCGGTCATTGCCGGGACAAATCAAGTGTCGGTTCGGTGAACACAAAATTAGTCGGTCATTCCGGGGCGCCGCTTCAGCGGCGAACCCGGAATCCAGACGGCCTCGCAACCCGCACCGCAGCCTGGATTCCGGGTTCGCGCGAAGACGCGCGCCCCGGAATGACCGCACAGAATACCAAACACCCGCAAAGGAAGACTCAGTGGAACTCCTCGAAGCCGCAGTGATCGGCACCGGCTGGTGCGGCGGCATCCGGGCGGAGACGCTGGCGCGCTCGGCGCTGTGCAAGAAGCTGCATGTGTGCGAAATCCGCCCCAACCGGCTGGCCGAGATCAAGGCGCTCACCCATCCCGCGACCGCGACGCTCGACTACCGGGACATCGTCGCGAACAAGGACATCAGCGTCGTCTACATCTGCACCACGCCGGAGCAGACCCATTTCCCGATCGCCCGCGACTGCCTGCGCGCCGGCAAGCACGTGCTCCTGGAAAAGCCGATCGCCATGGAGCTGTTCGAGGCCGACGAACTGATCGCGACAGCCAAGCGCGCCGGCGTGAAGTTCACCATCGGCTATTCGCAGCGCTTCAACACCAAGATCGCCTACGCCAGGAAGAAGATCGCCGACGGCACGCTGGGCCGCCCGGTGTCGGTGATGGTGAGCCGGCACCTGAGCCGAAGCCTCGGCAAGCGGATCGCCGGCCGCACAAGGCTGTCGCCGGCCGCGATGGAGTCTACCCATGACCTCGACTTCGTGTTCTGGCTGCTGGAGCCGGCCAAGCCCGTGCGCGTCTATTCCCAGGGCGCCTATGGCTACATGAAGGAGGTCAACGGCTCCTTCGACATCATGTGGACCACGGTGACCATGGACAATGGCGCGCTGGTCGCGATCGGCGGCGGCTGGAACCTGCCGCCGAGCTATCCGAACTACTGCGCCACCTGGATCGAGATCACCGGCACCGAAGGCTCGCTGTTCCTCGACGACTCACAGCGCGACAACTGGCTCAACACCGTGAGCGAAGGCACGCGGTTTCCCATGAGCACCATGCCCGGCGAGCAGGTCGACCACGTGTTCGCCGGCCAGATGGGGCCGGAGACGCTGCACTTTCTCGAATCGGTGATGCTCGACCGCGAGCCAATGGTGGCGCCGGAAGCCGCCCGGCGGGTGATGGAGTGCTACCTCGCCGCCGACCTCTCCGCCGAGCAGGGCGAGCCGATCGACATTCCCCTCAACAACGAGGCGCTCGCCGCGGTGCAGGACTTGTACAAGAAGTTCCGGACACCGCTGTAGGGCTACTGCGTCATTCCGGGGTGCGCTCTTGCGCGAACCCGGAATCCAGACGACCTCGGCGGCGGCACCGCGGACTGGATTCCGGGTTCGCGCGAAGACGCGCGCGCCGGAATGACTGAGTTGACCTGAGATCAACCCTTCGCCGCATACCGCCCCGCCTGCAGCGCAGCCCACACTCGCGCCGGGGTCGCCGGCATGTCCATGTGCTCGATGCCGTGGGGCGACAGCGCGTCGATCACGGCATTCATGATGACGGCGAGCGCCGGGGTGACGCCGGCTTCGCCGCCGCCCTTGACGCGGAGCGGATTGCCCTTGGTGGGGTCCTCCGTCAGCGCGACAGTGAAGCTCGGCACCATCGCAGCCCGCGGCATCGCGTAATCCATGAAGCTGCCGCTCAGCACCTGCCCGGTGCCGTCGTTGATCACCGCCTCGCACAGCGCCTGCCCGGCGCCCTGCACGATGCCGCCATGGACCTGGCCGTGCAGGATCAGCGGATTGATGGGCTGGCCGCTGTCGTCCACCGAGGCGTAGCCGCGGATCGAGACGAGGCCGGTCTGCGGATCGACCTCGACCTCGCACACCGCCGCACCGGTGGGATAGGCGGGAATGCGACCGACGAAACTCGCCGCGCTCTTGAGCGGCGCCCGCAAGTCCGCAGGCAGCGCCGCATCGGTCTCGATCGCGCGGGCGATGTCGAAGACATCGAGCCGCAGGTTCGAGCGCGGCGAGACGAAGAAGCCGTCGCTGAAATCCACCTCGCCCTCGGCGCAGCCGGCGAGCGCTGCGAACACTTTTCGCGCTTGAAGGATGATCCGGTCCGAGGCCTCGACCAGCAGCGTGCCGGCGAGCCGCATCGAACGGTCGGAATGGGTGCCGCCGCCCGCCGCCACCACGGCGGTGTCGCCGGTGACGAGCCTCACGTCCTGCGGCGTGATGCCGAGCCGGTCGGCGAGCACCTGGGCGAAACTCGTCTCGTGGCCCTGGCCGCTCGACTGGGTGCCGGCCACCGCCTCGACCGCGCCGTCGGCGCGCACGCTCACTTCGACGTGCTCATTGGGCTGGCCGACCGGAGACTCGACGTAATTGGCGATGCCGATGCCGGCGAGCAGGCCGCGCTTGGCGGCGGCGCGACGGCGCGGCGGAAAACCCGACCACTCCGCGATCTTCAACACCGCGTCCATGTTGGCCCGGAAACTTCCGCTGTCGTAGACGAGCCCGGTGGCGGAGCGGTAGGGCAGCTGCGCGCGCCGGATCAGGTTGCGCCGCCGCAGCGCGATGCGGTCGATACCGAGACGGCGCGCCGCGATGTCGATGAGGCGCTCGATGACGAAAGTCGCTTCCGGCCGGCCGGCGCCGCGGAACGGCGCGGTCGGCACCGTGTTGGTCAGCGCGCCGCGTATGGTCACCGCGGCGACCGGAATGTCGTAGACGGTCGGCGCCACCCGATAGGCATTCGACAGCGGCACGTAGGTCACGGCGTGGGCGCCGATATTTCCGGTCATCGCGATCGCGAGCGCGAGGATGCGACCGTCGGCGGCGAGCGCGAGCCGGCCCTCGGTGGCGATGTCGCGGCCCTGGTAATCGGTGAGGAAGGCCTCCGAGCGGGTATTGGTCCATTTCACCGCCCGGCCCACATGACGCGCGGCGAAGGCCACCATCACCTGCTCGCAATAGGCGTTGCTGAGCAGGCCGAACGCGCCGCCGACATCGCCGGTGATGACTCGCACCTGCTCCGGCGCGACGCCGAGGCAAGCCGCGAGCGCGGCCTTGATGCGCACCGCACCCTGGCTGCAGGTCCAGATTGTGAACAGGCCCTGCGCCGGGTCATAGGCGGCGAGGGCGGCGCGCGGCTCCATCTGCGCGGAGGCGATGCGCTGGTTGCGGAACATTTGCGTGACCACGTGATCGGCCGCGGCGAAGGCCGCATGCGCGGCCGCGTGGTCGCCGAACTCCGCCTCGACCGCGAGATTGCCGGCAACGGACTCATGAACGAGCGGCGCGCCCGGCGCCAGTGCCGCGACCGCGTCGGTGACGGCGGGCAGCACGTCGTAGTCGACGGCGACAAGTTCGGCGGCGTCCTGCGCCGCCGCGACGCTCTCCGCGATCACCATGGCGACGGATTCGCCGACATAGCGTACGCGCTCGGCCGCCAGCGGCGGATGCGTCGCATCGAACGGCGTCCTGCGCCCCGGCCCGGCGAAGGTGCGCAGCTTCACGTCATGGGCATCGGCAGGGTTCGGCATGTGGGCGATGCCACGCCCGCCCGCGGCGGCGTAGTCGGCGGCGGTGATGACCGCCAGCACGCCGGGAAGCGTCATCGCGGCGCCGGCATCGATGGCGCCGACCCGCGCATGGGCGTGGGGCGATCTCACGAAGGCGGCATATGCCTGTCCGGCGGAGGCGGCATCGTCACTGAAGCGCCCGCGCCCGGCGACGAGACGGCGATCCTCGAAGCGCGGCATCGCCCGGCCGATGTAAGGCTCGCGCCGCCCGTGGCCGGCTCCCGACATGCTTTCCGTCCCTTTGCGCTTCGCTTACAGGGTTTTCCCATCGATTTGAACCGGCGTCATGGCTACACCGTCCCCGAAGACGGGGAGGGAGAAGCGGCGCTGTTGTCTGGACGGGCGAATTTGGCCACACTCCGCCGTCCCATGGACCGGAAACCAATGGCCAGCACCGCCTCCCATCTGCGCCCCGTGGCGGCGGAACCCCGGCCGGCGATCCGCATCCGCGACCTCGTCAAGGTGTTCGGGACATTGGTCGCGGTCGACGACGTCTCGCTCGACATCGGGCAAGGCGAGTTCTTCATGATCGTCGGCCCGTCCGGCTGCGGGAAGACGACGCTGCTGCGCATCCTCGCCGGCCTCGAAGAGGCAACCTCCGGCACCATCGAGATCGACGTGCCGGAGCGCCGCGAGCAGCCGCAGAACGCCATGGTGTTCCAGGGCGATTCGATCTTCCCATGGATGACCGTGTGGCAGAACGCGTGCTACGGGCTGCGCATGCGCAACGTCCCCGCCGCCGCCGTGAAGGACATCGTCGCTCATTATCTCGACCGCACCGGCCTCACCCGCTTCGCGAGCTACTATCCGCATCAGCTGTCCGGCGGCATGCGTCAGCGCGTCGCGATCGCACGCGCCTTCGCCAACGATCCGCAGATCCTCTTGATGGACGAGCCGTTCTCCGCGCTCGATGCCCAGAACAAGCTGCTGTTGCAGGACGAGCTGCTACGCATCTGGGAGGAGCACAAGAAGACCGTGGTGTTCATCACCCACAGCGTCGACGAGGCGGTGCTGCTCGGCGACCGCGTCATGGTGATGACGGCGCAGCCGGGCCGGATCAAGCAGTTCGTGCAGATCCCGCTCCCCCGGCCGCGCGACATCATGGAACTGCAGGGCGCGCGGGCCTATGGCGACCTCGTGCATCGCATCTGGGCCGATCTGCGCGACGAGGTCCAGCGCGCCCGCGAAATCGCCGACGGAATCGGAGCGCCGGAATGAGCATCCCGACTCCCGTGCCCACCACCGCGCAGCCGGCCGTGGCGGCGCCCCGCGGCAGGCGCATGTCGATCCGGCTGCGCGACCGCATCCTGAGCATCGCCTCTCCGCTCGGACTGCTGATCGTGTGGGAGCTGGCGGCGCGGTTCGGCATCATCGACACCCGCTTCTTTCCGGCGCCGTCCAGCATCTTTGCGCTGCTCGTCGAGATGCTGAAGTCGGGCGAGCTCATGACCCATACCCTGACGAGCCTTCGCCGCCTGTTCTGGGGCACCCTGATCGGCGGCGTCCCTGCCCTGGTGCTCGGCATCGTCATGGGGCTCAACCGCGCTGTGCGCGCGGTGTTCGATCCCCTGATCGCGGCGACCTATCCGATCCCGAAGAGCTCGATTCTGCCGCTGGCGCTGCTCATCTTCGGGCTCGGCGAGCCGTCGAAAATCTTCATGGTGGCGATCGGGGTGTTCTTTCCGGTCGCCATCAACGCCACCACCGGCGTGCTCGAGATCAACCAGATTTATCTCGATGTCGGCCGCAACTACAAGGCCAGCCGCTGGAACACGTTCTGGACCATCGCGCTGCCCGGCGCGCTGCCGGTGATCATGACCGGCTTCAAGCTCGGCATCGGCATCGGACTGATCCTGATCGCGGTGGCCGAGATGATCGGCGCCAAGATCGGGCTCGGCTATCTGATCTGGAGCGCATGGGAAACCTTCGCGGTCGAGCGGATGTATGTGGGCCTGTTCATGATCGCGCTGATCGGCTTCGTCCTGACTCTGCTGCTCAACGAGCTCGAGCGTTT
>Ga0302326_10004917_pt1 | contig 30702 bp, 34 predicted proteins | sample Palsa_T0_3_FD_202264 | JGI IMG/M metagenome (GOLD analysis project Ga0302326, IMG submission 202264) | Peat permafrost microbial communities from Stordalen Mire near Abisko, Sweden - Palsa_T0_3 | ecosystem: Environmental > Terrestrial > Soil > Palsa > Peat permafrost | place: Sweden: Abisko... | reverse complement strand
GGGCGAAGCGGCCGATGTGCTGGAGGCCATGGCTCGCGACGAAGAATGTTTCGTCGTGATGACGCTCTCGGGCGCGATGACTGTGGCCAAGCAGGGACTCATTGTCACCGAGTTGATTGATCGGGGCATCGTTAATGCGGTGGTTTCAACCGGGGCGCTGATGGCGCACGGGCTGGTGGAGGCGACCGGGCGCGCCCACTTCCGGCATAATCCCGAAGTTTCCGACGAGGAACTTTACGAGCAGGGTTACAACCGCGTTTACGACACGTTGGAGCCGGAACAGAATCTCGATGATGTGGAAGAAGTGATGTCGGCGGTGCTGGAGGGTTGGGATCACAACGAAGTGATGTGCTCCTACAAGCTGAATCACGCCATCGGAGCATATCTTGCGAGGACTGTTGGGGAGCAGCGGGGAATTTTGAAGTCGGCGCACCAGATGGGCGTGCCGGTATTTGTTCCCGCATTCAGCGACTCAGAGATGGGCCTGGATACGGCGCTAAATAATCGTCTGCGGGAGTCGACGGGACGGCACAAGATACGCTTCGATCCTTTCGAGGACCTCGAGCACTTTGCGGCGACGCTGCTGCGGCAGAAAAAGCTGGGCATTCTGACCATCGGCGGAGGCGTGCCGCGGAACTGGTCGCAGCAGTTCGGTCCGTTCTGCGAATTGCGGCACCGTCGGCTGGGTGAAAATGTTCCCCTGAAGCGCTATCACTATGGGCTGCGCATTTGCCCCGAGCCGGTTTATTGGGGAGGATTGTCGGGCAGTCCTTATAGCGAGGCGGTGTCGTGGGGCAAGTTTGTGCCTCCGGCGGAAGGCGGAAAGTTTGGCGAAGTGTTTGTGGACGCAACCGTGGGCCTGCCGCTGATCGTCGCGGCGGTGCTGGAGCGGCTGGATAAGAAGGGAAGCAAGGCGGGCAAGGCGAAACAGGCGGCGACGAGAAGATAACTGGCCTTGCGCGGGCGGGGAAGGTGGCTAGGCGCCAGCCTCAGAGACGGCCGGAATCGCGGCCTCGTGCGCATTGTCGTGCGCAGTGTCTGACGCGTCGAATTCGTCCGACGACGGGCCTTCTGCCCGGCTCTTGCGGTAGAGCGGAGCCAGGTTGTTCTTTTCCAGCACGTGCGACTCGGCTTCCACCCAGTCCTGGAGGGCGAGGCCTTCGGTCTGGCCGCGCTGATCGTAAAGATGCTGCGCGTGCAGCCGAATCTTCCTTTCCAGCAGCTCGGTCATGAGTGCTTGCTGTTTTTTTCTGCGGGTATCGGTGTCCACAACTACTCCTCTTGCCTAAATAGGTGTTTTCCTTACAGTTCTTTTCCTTGCAGATCTATGGTACGGGAAGGCTGTTAACGGAAGATTACATTTGGCAGCGTGATAGGTTACTAAAGTGTAAGTATAGCATGAATGGGTTGGTTCGATCGATTTCTTGGTAAGGAAAATGTGATAAAGTAAGGAATCGAGGTGGAGATGCAAAAGCACGCCAAGATTACCAGCAAGGGGCAGGTCACAGTTCCGCTGGAAGTGCGAAGGATTTTGGGCGTCCGCGCCGGCGACAGGCTGATATTCGAGAACGACGAGACAGGCATTCGCGTGCGCCCGCTGCGCAGCCAAAGTACGTTTTCCAGGTATCGGGGGATCGGAAATCCTGGCATTGGTCCGGGCAGGAAAGGTATAGCTCGCTGGCTGCGCGAACTGCGCGGAGAGGATGAGGCAAAAGAGTGATTACGGCCATCGACACTAATGTGATCGTAGCCTTGTGGCATAGCGATGCCGCCCTCAGTCTGGCCGCAGAGTCGGCCCTGGAAGCGGCATTCCATCGTGGAAGCCTCACGGTTGCAGCGCCGGTCTTCGCCGAACTCATCGCTGCGCCCGGCCGCACTGAATCGTTCGTAAGCTCTTTTCTGGAAGAAAACGGAATCGCGGTTGATTGGAGTTTGGATGAGCCGATCTGGCGGTCGGCCGGTCGAGCCTTCCAAGCCTATGCGGAGAGACGCCGCAAGCAGCGCGATCATGGCACGCGCCGCCTGCTTGCCGACTTCCTGATCGGAGCCCACGCCCATATCCGCGGCTATCGCCTGCTGTCGCTGGACGAACGGCTCTACCGGGTTGCGTTCCCGGAGCTGAAGATAGAAGCTATCTAGTCAAAGATCAACACCGCCGAGGCGATCACGGTCGTCCACAGCCCTCGCTTATCGCCGACGGCGGATTGCGTCACATTCGCGGTACGCACGATCTTATTCGACAGGCGGTAGATCTGCTTTTTTTCGTCCCAGGAGCGGTCGGGATCGAACTCCACATTCAGAGTTGTGGCTAGCATTTCGGCGGCTAGTTCTTCGGCGTATTCTCCGGCGGCATCTTCGGTCTCGCCGAAAGAGTGGTGCTCGCTGAGATATCCGTAAGTGTTTTTGTCGGCCGGGATCGCCACGCCGATGGAAGAGGCGAGCAGCCGGTGAGCTTCGTGCGTGGAGTTTTCCGCCACCACCGCGAACACGACTTCGCCGGGGCTCAGATACTTCACTCCTTCTTTGCGGGCCAGCATCTTGCAATTCGGAGGGAAGATCGAGGAGACGCGAACGAGGTTCTGAGCCGCGATGCCGGCGTCGCGCAGCGCCAACTCGAACGATGTTAACCGCTCGCGGTGTTTTCCCACTCCTTTGGTGAAGAACATCCGCTTGGGAACCATGTCTTTACCCAATGCTGGCCTCCGGCTGAAAAATTATTGAGGTTGAGAATGCACAATTTAACACAATGGTTTGTAAAGGAAGTATGAATTTCGCGCGCGAAGAGAAAAATGGCGGGAAACCGCTGGCGCGGATTCCCGCCACCTATGCCCGGACTCTTTTTGGGGGGAGGGCCCCGGGCAAAACCGAACCAATGTACCACAACGCTGGCCGCCTTCAACAAGAAAAAGCCGTCGTTGCGCTTTTGCGAACAAAACGCTCCAGACCCCCAACAAAGCGCTCGGCCCCCGCGAAGCCGTCACTTGGCCGCGACGGAACTGACCTGGATGGTATCCCCGTCCAGCGTGCCGGTTACCGCAGCGGTTTTGCCGGCCTGCTTGTCGAGCGTATCCAGAGCGGCTTTGTCGGTGGTTTGCAAAGTGTAGACCTTGTCGCCCACGATCAGCGCATAACTAGAGCCATGCGCCACGCAAGCGCGGGTGCACTCCGCGGCCGGCTCGTCCTCCATATGCTTTCTGCCGCACATGGAGTCGCCCACTTCACCGGTGAAGGTCTGCTTGCCGGCAGCTAGCGCCGGATTCGAGAATATTGTCGCCGAGAAGATTAAGATTGCTACTGCTACCATCCACCACGAGCCACGATTCATTCCACATTCTCCTTTTGATCGTAACCAACCTTTGTCTATCTTCAGTCTATCTTCCCATAGATGACCGGGAGGCCGAAAAGGTAACAAACCTCCGGCATCACTGCGGCGCTTTAGCCATATATTCCAGGTCCACGTCTACCGTTTTCTCGCGGGCCAGCGCGGTGACGTGAGGAGTGACTTCCCAGTCGAGGTTAGCGGGGAGCAGCTTTCTGGCTTGCGGCAGAAACTGCTTGAGGTAAGTGGCGTCGTAGACGTCCCCGGGGCGAAGCTTCCATGCTGCACGCAGCCGGGCGCTGAGGCTGTTGTCGATGCCGCGGAGCTCCAGTTCTCCCATGCGGAACAAGGAACCCTCGTCGACCACCAGGTGGAAGGCCACGGTGCCTTCCGTGTCGTCGAATTCGGCGTTCGCCTTGACGCTGGCCAGAATGTATCCGCGCGAGCCGTAAAGCTCCTGAACGGCTCGCAGATTTTCCTCCAGTCGAACCGTATCCGCGGTTTGCCCCGGCTTGGCTTCGATAAACGGCTGCAGCGTCTCGTTGGAGATCTCTTTGTTGCCCGCCCAATCCCAGTGCGTGAGCTTGTACTGCATGCCCGGCATGATCGGGAAGATGACGTCCACGAAGGTTAGCGCCTGTTTGTTGTCGCTCAACTCCGACGCGGTGGGCTTCACGACTTTCGGCAGCGGCGCAGCACAAGATGCCTTGAGATAGCCGTGCTCATGGTAGATACGCAGCAGCGAGTGCTCGACGAACGCACTCAGCAGAGGATGAGAGTATTCACGATCGGTCAATTTCTCCGCGGCAGCCTGCAACAAGGGCAACTCGCTCGCGCCGGCGCCGTCGAAGACGAATTGGTGGATGCGAATGCTGATGCCGTAGACGGAGTAATCGACGGACTCGAGCTGCCCGTTCTTGTCGCTGGTGCGTAGATACTCAACGTTTCCCGGGATGCCATTCTCAACCAGCAGAGCCTGCAGAACGTCGGAGACCTGGTCGGGCAATCGCCCGGAAATCGGCAACTCGCCGTTGAAGAGCGGAATGTGCTGGTGCAGCTTCTGGCGAAGTTCTTCATCCCCAAACCAGACGAAGTCGGTGAAGCGCGCAGGAACGAATTTGTCGGCGTCGGTCACCTGAAAAGTTAGCCTCGTCCCGGCTGACGAGTAGGTATAGCTGTAGGAGATGTTGCCAAAGGCGCCACTCTCGCCGAGCTGGCGCGCCGCTTTCTTGAAATCCTCTTCCTGCGCGACGGTACCCATGGGCAGTCCGCTGGCGGCTGCGACCTGCTCGGGAGTAAAGCGCTTGCTGCCGGTGACGTCGACCGCGATGAGCTTGTAGGAAGCTGGCTTGGGCGCGGTTTGCGCTTGACCTGCGACGACGTAAAGCACACCGACGAGCAGGGAAGCGAGAAGCGCGCGCGCAAACGATCCTGCTATGAGGTTCTTCATCTAACTCAATCCGGCCGCCCGCACATCGCTGGATCGGTGTTTCCTTGCGATCTCGATGAAGGCGGTCGCGGCGCGGCTCAGAGCTTTATCCTTCCGGAAGACCAGGGCCAGGTCGCGCCGCAGTTGCGCGTCGGCCATGGGGATCGCAACCAACACTCCGGCACGAACGTCCTCCTGCACGTTGGAGCGGGCGATGAAGCCCACCCCCACACCTGCGGCTACAAAGCGCTTCAACAGTTCGCTGGAATCGAGTTCCATACTGTAATTCGGCTTCAACCGGTGCTCGCGAAACAGCTCATCGAGCGCGTCGCGGGTATGCCCGGCTTTGGGAAGAACCAGCGGATACTTGGCCAGGTCTCCCACCGGAGCGGACTTCACCTTGCCCAGCGGATGCTTCGGCGGGGCAATGATGACCAGCTCATCCTGATGGATGAGGATCACGGTGAGGCGGTTGTCCTTTACCGGCAGCGAAACCACGCCGAAGTCGACAGAGTTGTCGGTGACCGATTCGAGAATCTTGGCGTAGTCGGCGCGCTTGATGTTCACCGAAACGTCGGGATATTGCTTTTTGAAGTCGGCAAACACCTCGGGAAGAATGTGCAGGCAAGTGCCCTCGTTCGCGCCCACGGTGATGGCGCCGCGCGGCACGTGCTCCATCTCAGCCAGAGAGGTGAGCATGGCTTTGCGGGCATCGAGCGTCTCCTGCACATACTTCAGAAAGGCCTTGCCCGCCGCGGTGAGCGAGACCTTGCCGCCGGAGCGGTCAAACAGCTTGGCTCCGACTTCATCTTCCAAGGCGCGGATCTGCGAGGAGATGGCCGGCTGGGTACGGAAACGCTTCTCCGCCGCGCGCGAGAACGAGGCATGGCGCGCCACTTCGAGGAAGGTTTGGAGTTGGTCGAAGTCCATGAGGCAGTTGCCAGCGGCCAGTTAGACCTAAGCGCAAATGCGAGAACTACGCATGCGTGGATGGCTGGCTGGCGAACCGAATTGTAGCAGGGCGGCTGGCTGTCCAAACGCGCAGGAACGACTCGGCGACCGGGGCTTGAGGCAGTGGCTGATTATGACAGTTATCTGATAACCGCGATTACACCCGAGTATTCTTATGTCGTCTCTGCGGTGAATGCCGAGCCGCGGCGCGGCGCTTTTCGCGGCTCTGCGCTGACAATCGTTGCTTTGGATGGCGATGATCTGGATGGCGATGACTTCACCCTGAGCGGCGTGCTCGAAAGCCCGGTTCTCAGGGCTTGCCAACTCTCGACGCCTTGCTCTCTTGCGACCACTTCTTGCGCATCGCTGAGCTTAAAGCTCGCCGCAAGAATCTTGGAGTCAGGCAGATTCAGGAAACGAGGTAAATGTCTGCGGATTTGTGCGGCGACGGGATAGTGGCGTTCGCGATGGCGCCGCAATATGAGCTTGGCTTGCTTCTTGAGGTTCTCTAGATTGGGCATGCAGCCCTCCGCGATGAGATCGTAGGTGGGCATTGCCCTTCGGCGGCTTGCCGTTGCATCCTACATGCGGAGGTTGCAGTATCTGCGACGGTGTCAGTGGTTGTCAATTGAGAGCGACGCCGCGCTTTACGTTGGTGGGCCCGTACCTGTGGAGCGACGAGATGAGAACGGAATTGCTGCGATTCAACGGCGCTGTCGAGCGCGATCCAGCCATCGATGCGTGGATGAAGAAGCATGCGGGTGAACTGGGAGCCATCGCGCATCAGTGGTTTGAGGTGATGCGAAAATGTGGGGACGAAGTCCGGGAGCTCTTGCATGACGGCTGTCCGGTTGCATGTTTGGGAGATGCGCCCTTCGGCTACGTCAACGTATTCACTTCGCACGTAAATGTGGGGTTCTTCCAGGGCGCAGCGCTGCCGGATCCGGCGAGCTTGCTGCAAGGCACCGGCAAGTTCATGCGCCACGTGAAGCTGAGACCGGGAACGGCCACAGACGCCACTGAGCTGAACCGGCTCATTGAGGCGGCGTACGCGGACATAAAGGCGCGCGTCGAACACGGGTAGCGCAAAGAAACGTCTTAGGCGCCGACTGTCCCTTCGCTGCATCACTTAAAGCGATAACGGAGAGCCTCTGCTACAGCCTTATATCCAATTCGCCTGTAGATGGAATTCGATGTGGGGTTGCCCAGGTCAGTGTAGAGAATGCACCGGTACCCACGGCTGCGAAGATGTTTCGACAACGCATGAACGCAGGCCGCCGCGTAGCCGCGCCTTCGCTTCTCGGGTGGCGTGTAGACCCCGGACAAACGAACCACGCCTTGCGCCGGTTCACGGCTAACCACCATGGAAGTTGTCTCTCCGTTTTGCTCCCACAGCCAGATCTGTCCAGCGGCCAACCACCGCGGTACGCGAAGCTCGGTGTCGTTGGCAAACTCCCCAATTTCGTCCTGAAAGGCACGGGTCCAGAGAATCATCAAACTGCGATCTCCAGGGTCTGCCTGCCGTAAACGACCTTCGATACGGGAAATCTCTCCGAGTTCAAGGAATTCGTAGAGACGCGTTCCCTGGAACGGTGCGGCGGCGGACTTACAGCGTTCACTCCATTGCCGAGCAAAGCTGGCTGCCGTCGCCGCGTCCCCATTGACCCCGGGTAGACTCACTCCGGCTTCCGCAATTGCATCCACCAGTGCCAGCACGGCTCGCGCTCCCATGGGTGTCAGGGTCGCGGGATATTCCAGAGGGGACTGCACGACCACGCCGACGGTTTCTTCTCCTTGCAATGCGATCCAATAGCGACCGGGATCGACCTGAGCGACGCGGGCATGCAGGATCGACAGAATCAAATTATGCAGAACCGGTTCCGACGAGAGGAACTTGTCAGCGGTCCTCATGACAAATCCGGGATCCTCGCTAAAGAGCACCCTGAGCTCCATGTGGGAGATCTTATCGGATCGGACCATGGGCAGGCATGCCTCAACTGCGAGGCGCACAAATTGGGAGCGATTCGCTGGCAACCGGAAGTGACCGTTCGTCCTCCGGATCGGTACTGAGAAAGAGAAACGGCTCCCGAGTAGACGGCACTCACGGACAACCGGATTGGCGACCGCGATGAGAACTACTGCTGCAACTGTTTCTCGATCGCGGCGACCACTTCCTTTGAATCGGGTGTGACCGCGGGCTCGAAGCGCTGCACTACGTTCCCGTTGCGATCCACTAGAAACTTGGTGAAGTTCCATTTGATCTCGCCGGCAATTCCCGCACCGGTATCTTTTGTCAGGTAGGCGTAGAGCGGAGCCTGGTCCGCTCCCTTTACCGAGATCTTCGCGTACATGGGGAAGGTGACGCTGTACTTGCGGGTGCAGAAGGTCTTAATTTCTTCGTTGGTGCCGGGTTCCTGCGCACCGAAATTATTGGCCGGAAAGCCGAGGATGACGAAGCCGTGGTCTTTGTACTTCTCGTATGTCGCTTCCAGCGCGCTGTATTGCGGAGTGTAGCCGCATTGGCTCGCCACGTTGACCACGAGAACCACTTTGCCTTTGTAGTCGGCGAGCGGTGCAGGTTTGCCATCGATGGAGTTGAGGGTGAAGGTATAGATTCCCGATGCCGCAAATAACGATCCCGCCATGATCAGCACTGCTCCGGACAGTAGAAGATAACCACGAATCGACGCAGCGAACCGAACGGCCGCGAACCGAACATGAGACGAAATCATTTACTGCTCCTGACGAATCTCTTCTGCCATATGTCCCGGCAATGGAGTCGAGGATAAAGGGTGCGAGCGACCCTATGCAATCGAGCAATTGTAAAATTTATGTCTTTTTGTCCAACAGAGGCGGATTCGGCGTAGAGGTTGGGGGTTGGAGGTTGGGGGTTGGGGGTTGGAGGTTGGGGGTTGGGGGTTGGAGATTCGCCGTGCGCTCCGACTGAGGGTCAGAGTGCGGTCGTCAGCGGGGCCTGTTTGACGACCCGGCTCATCAGCTTGAGAGCCTTGGCCGCCTCCGAGGGGCGCGCCGCCTCGTTCTGCGTAGCTTCCATCAAGCCGCCTTCGATGGCATCCAGGGCCAGACAGGACCTTTCCAGAACCAGGAGAAGATACTTCTGCGCGATAGGACGGTCAGCGGGATGAATAAGGTCCCACCAGCGGCGGATGGATTCTTGCACTTCGAGGTCTGTTTTTTCGCCCACGACCAGAGCGTCAATCAGACGGTAGACCTTGCTTTTGACAGCCTGATACGAAACCGACACTTCCTGAGGCATCGGGCTCCCGGGGTTCCTGAAATTTGTAAGCAATCCATCAGCCAAACCGCAGATGCTTGCAGTGTAAGTCGTTTCGGCTCTTTATCCTCAGGGGCAATCCTACGAATGGAATAAATCAAAATTACGGATATGAATTCTGGAAGCAGAGGGGTCAATCGCTTGTCCTGTTGTCGTTCCTTCGAGGCTGGGTTTCTCGTCGCGCATGTTGTCAGTTCTGGACCGCGGCCTGACTCTCCTATCGCCAGCGGGTTACAATGTTCCGCTCCCAGGCCACGCGCCGCACAAACTTTGGAGGCAGGATGAAAACGTTGTCGTGGATTCTCGTATTTCCAGTGTTGATTTCGGTTTTAAGCCAGGCGCAAAGCGCGCCCCCAACCGACAGCGCGCAGCCGACTGAGACCGAGCAGCGAATGTTCTTTCCCCGCGACATGTTCTGGGGATGGGCGCAGTTCGACCTGGCCCCACCGCATAACGAGATCGACCCCGGAATCTGCGCCGGCAATGCCGGGCAGTACGGCGGCGTCAACGCTCCTTGCAGCATGTTTGCCCGCTATATGCTCTCTGGAATGCTCGAGGTCCGTCCCTTCGGCCGGGGTGAGTGGCGCCGCCTCATGATATTCGGTGCGCCCTCGTTTCTATTTGGAAAAACGATTCCGCAGACGCTTTACACCTGGTCGCCGGACGCGATTGGCATTGAGCACTCCTGGGGAGGCGGTGTCTACATCGGTAAGGGCTTCGAGTTTCGCATCACCCAGCACTTCCTCTTCGACCGCCTGGGCGCACGCGACACCAATCTCGGCCCCGCCGACCAGGGCAACAACGGACCCTGGGGCCGCTACGCGGCAGTGGGTGTGCGCAAATACTTTGGCACCAGACGCTGGTGAGGGCGACAATGTCGGCGTCGCGGAATGTGGGGACGGCCGGCCCGGCTGTCCGTCGAGCTAGCTCAACAATCTCTTCCTTACCGCCGGCAAATTGAGGGCAGTTAGTGTGCAGTCGCGCGGGATTCTCTATAATTGAAGGTTTTCTGAACGTGTGCCGCAGAACTCTGTGGGGAGGTTGGCGATGTCCGGCTCTTATAACGGTGTGACTGTACCCTCCGACGGAAAAAAGATCGGCTACGCGGGCGGAAAGTACGTGGTGCCGGATAATCCGGTCGTTCCGTTTATCGAAGGCGACGGAACCGGACGCGATATCTGGAAGGCTTCGCGGCGCGTGTTCGATGCCGCGGTCGAAAGAGCCTACAAGGGCAAGCGTCGCATCGCGTGGTACGAAGTGTTCGCCGGAGAAAAGGCCAAGGCGAAGTTCGACACCTGGCTGCCCGACGAAACGGTTGAAGCCATTCGCGAATTCCGCGTTGCTATCAAAGGTCCTCTCACAACGCCGGTGGGCGGCGGGATTCGTTCGCTTAACGTTGCCCTGCGGCAGATTCTCGATCTTTATTCCTGCGTGCGTCCGGTGAAGTATTACCAGGGCGTGCCCTCGCCGGTGAAGCATCCCGAGCGCATGGATGTCGTCATCTTCCGTGAGAATACAGAAGATGTCTACATCGGCATCGAGTGGGAAGAGGGAACTGCCGAGTGCGCGAAGCTGATCGAGTTTCTCAACAAAGACATGCTGAATGGCGGCAAGAAGCAGATCCGCCTCGATTCTGGCGTCGGCATCAAGCCGATCTCAATCACCGGAACCAAACGCCTGGTTCGCATGGCCATTCGACACGCGCTAGAGACCGGACGCAAGAGCGTGACCCTGGTGCACAAAGGCAACATCCAGAAGTTCACCGAAGGCGCGTTCCGCAAGTGGGGATACGAGCTCGCTACCGAAGAATTTCGCGACAAGGTAGTCACCGAACGCGAGAGCTGGATCGTCGACAACAAAGATAAGAATCCGAACCTCACGGTCGCGCAGAATGCTAAGTTAGTGGAACCCGGCATGGAATTCGCACCGCCCGCCTTCCGCCAGGCCGTCGAGGCTGAGGTGAAAGACGTGCTCGACCGCATCTACGCCAGCCACGGCAACGGCCAGTGGAAAAAGAAAATCATGGTCAACGATCGTATCGCCGACTCGATCTTTCAGCAGATCGTTACGCGCCCCGAGGAGTATTCCGTGCTGGCCACGCCCAACCTCAATGGTGACTATATTTCGGACGCTGCGGCCGCGCAGGTTGGCGGCCTCGGCATCGCTCCCGGCGCCAACATTGGCGACGGCTACGCCATCTTCGAAGCCACGCACGGCACGGCTCCCAAGTACGCCGACAAAGACGTGATCAACCCCGGCTCGGTGATGCTCTCCGGCGTAATGATGTTCCGCTTCCTGGGATGGAACGAAGCCGCCGACCTGATCGAGCACGGCATGGAGCGAACCATCCTGCAGAAGAAAGTGACCTATGACTTTGAGCGCCTGATGGAAGGCGCGACGAAAGTAAAGACCAGCCAGTTCGCCGACAGCATCATCGAGAACATGGGCGCGGCGGTGCTGGTGTGAAGATAATTTTGTAATTTGGTAATCGGGTAATTGAGTAATTTGCTGAGGCGGCCCGCCGACTACTCACGTTTTGGTTTTCAAATTACCCAATTACAAAATTACCCGATTACTAAATTCTTCCTGAGAGGACTCATACCATGCGTGAGAAAGTAACCATCGTAGGTTCGGGCAACGTAGGCGCGACCGCGGCTCACTGGATTGCTTCGAAAGAACTCGCTGACGTTGTTCTCATTGACATCGTTGAAGGCATCCCGCAGGGCAAAGGCCTCGACCTGCTCGAAGCCATGCCCATTGAGAAGCGCGACTCTTACATCTTCGGCACCAACGATTACAGAGACACCGCCAATTCTGACATCGTCGTGATCACAGCCGGAATTCCGCGCAAGCCGGGCATGAGCCGCGACGACCTGCTCAATACCAATCACGGCATCATGAAAGCAGTGGTCGGCGAGGCGGTTAAGTATTCGCCGAACTGCATTTTGATTATTGTGTCGAACCCACTCGATGCCATGGCCCAGGCGGCTTACAAGCTCAGCGGATTTCCGCGCGAGCGGGTAATCGGCATGGCCGGCGTCCTCGATTCCGCCCGCTTCCGCGCCTTCATCGCCGACGAACTCAAAGTCAGCGTCGAGAACGTCACCGCCTTCGTCCTTGGCGGCCACGGCGATACCATGGTTCCTCTGCCGCGCTATTCCACGGTCGCAGGCATTCCGATCACGGAGTTGATCGAGAAGACGAGGCTCGAAGCATTAGTCCAGCGCACCCGCGACGGCGGCGCAGAAATCGTGAAGTACCTGAAAACCGGCTCGGCCTACTACGCGCCGTCGGCTGCCGCGACTGAGATGGTTGAGGCAATCCTGAAAGACAAGAAAAAAATCCTGCCCTGCGCCGCGTACCTGCAAGGCGAATATGGAATCACCGGCTTCTTCGTCGGCGTCCCGGTAAAGCTTGGAGCGAAGGGAATCGAGCAGATCATCGAGATCAAACTCACTGCTGAGGAAAAAGCAGCGCTTGATAAGAGCGCGGCGGCGGTGAAAGAGCTATGTGGCGTGATCGGAGTTTGACGTTGCTCCCGATCCCTGGCTATTCGGTCCCTATTCCTCTTCCTGGAAAACAATCTCCTTGGATTTGGATAATTGACCATGGTCATCGACCATGGTATAAATGATTTATGAAGGAAATCGCCATCTCCGAGTTCAAAGCCAAGTGCCTGGGCATCCTCGAAGAGGTTCGCAAGACGCGCAAACCAATTCGCGTCACCCGCTTCGGCAAGCCGGTCGCCGAAGTCGTGCCGCCATCGCCGCAGAAGTCTGCGGTGCGCCGAGTGGGATGCATGGTCGGAACCGGAGAAATCCTGGGAGATATCGTTGGTCCTACCGGTAGCCTCGAGGACTGGAAAGCCTGGCGCGATTGAAATTCCTTCTCGATACGCACATCTGGCTCTGGAACTCACTGCAGCCCGACCGACTTTCTCCACGAGTGGCGCGAGAACTGGACAACTTGGAGAACGAGATTTGGCTTTCCCCCGTCAGCATTTGGGAGCTGCGGTTGCTTCACGACAAAGGTCGTATCAGGCTCATTCCGGACGCGGTTAGCTGGATCGGTGAGAATCTTACCCGGCTGAGTATTCGCGAGGCGCCACTGACATTTGAAGTAGCGCTCGCAATATCCTCGCTGAACCTGCCCCACAACGATCCAGCAGACGGTTTTATCGCCGCGACCGCAAAGGTATTCGGCCTGACGCTAGTAACCGCCGACGAACAACTTGCCAAGCTAGCCGACGTCGCGGTCCTGCCGAATCGCTGACTCCTACACCTTCTCCACCGTAACCTTCTTCACCACCACATCCTTGTTCGGCCGATCATTCCGCGCACGTGGTACTTCCGAAATCTTCTTGACGATCTCCTGCCCTTCCACCACCTCGCCGAAAACTGTGTGCTTGCCGGTCAGCCACGTCGTGGGCGCCAGCGTGATGAAGAACTGCGAGCCGTTGGTGTTGGGACCGGCATTGGCCATCGCCAATATTCCCGCCTTATCGAGCTTGTGCGGCGAGCCTTTGGTCTCGTCTTCGAACTGGTAGCCTGGACCGCCCGTGCCGGTGCCTTGCGGGTCGCCGCCCTGGATCATGAAGTCCGGAATCACGCGATGAAAAATCGTTCCGTCGTACAGGCGGTCTCTGGATTTCTTGCGCGTCGAAGGATGCGTCCACTCTCGCTTGCCTTCGGCAAGTTCTACAAAGTTGGCTACGGTTCTAGGCGCATCTTTTTCGAAGAGGCGGCAGACGATGTTTCCTTCGCTGGTTTCAAATGTTGCGTAGAGTCCGGGTTGTCGAGTCATGAAGTCCTTTCGATCGTTGGTAAATATTAGCTCTGATGCCGGCTGCAGAAGCCTGGCCTGCCACTCTGGACAGCCCCTTCGAGTCGCATGCCAGGGCGGCCATCCATACACACATCGCTAGTTGTTAGAGGCCGGCGGTTTTGGTGCAGCCGCTGCAGGCTTCCTGGTTGTCGTCGCGGCCCCGGCCCGAACAATCGTAATGTGAATAATCTTCACCGGACGAAACGGGCGGTCATTCTGAGGGTCGGTGGCCATGCGCGCAATCTGCTTTACTAGCGTGACGGTAACCTCGTCGCACTGCCCGAAGATGGTGTAATTCCCGTCGAGGTGCGGTTCAGGTATCTCCGTGATAAAGAACTGCGACCCGTTCGTGCCCGGTCCGGCGTTCGCATACGCCAGGCGCCCGGGCTTGTCGAAGAGCAGGTCGGAGGACACTTCGTTCTTGAACCCGTACCCCGGATCGCCCGTCCCGTCGCCCTTGGGGTCGCCACCCTGAATCATAAAGCTCGGGATCACACGATGAAAAATAGTGCCGTCGTAAAGCGGCTTGTTGTGCATGGTCGCCCCGCTGACGGGATTTTTCCAGTCCTTGGTGCCGGTGGCCAGACCAATGAAGTTGGCCACACCAATGGGAGCTTTGTCAGGAAAGAGAGTGCAGTGCATCTTTCCCACCGTGGTGTCGATGATGGCGCTGGGCTGACCGGGTGCCGCGTGGTGCACGGGCGGGTTAGCGGTCCCCGCCGGTTTCGCCGCCGGCGCGGCCTGTGTGCTCGACTGCGCCCACACGAACGCCGCAGAAACGAAGAAAACCGCAGAAACTAAGATTGCATTGCGCATGATTGCTCCTCAAACAAGCATTGTGCTGAGATACGAGATCGCCTTAACGGCAACGTTGCATTGTACGACAGAAAAAGCAGGGCAAGAAAAGCTCGACGGAAAAAGCCCGACAGAGAAGCTCAACGGCGCTGGCGTCAATGAAACTGAGCCTGCATCTCCCGGCTCACCGCTTCCACCTGGCGGAAGACGCGCAACACATTGCCGCCGAGAATCTTCTTGATATCGTCGGCGCTGTATCCGCGGTCGAGCAGAGCCTGGGTGATCCTTGGCAGGTCCGCGGCGGAGTCCATCCCTTGCGGTGTGGCGCCACTCACCCCGTCGAAGTCGGAGCCCAGGCCGACGTGATCGATTCCCGCGACCTTCGCAATGTGATCGATGTGGTCGATCAAAGACTTGAATGGCGGACGTGGAATCTTCGCCATCCACTCACGCTCAATGCGGTTGATCTCAATATAGTTGACGGGCTTGCCCTGTGCTTTCAAAGAGTCGACATACTCCTTGACCGCCGCGGCCTGATCCTTGGCCTGCGCCTCCATGGCCTTGCGAAAATCTGCATCCACAAAACCCGAGTAGAAGTTGACATCCACCACGCCGCCATTCTTTGCGACCGCGCGCAGCATGTCATCCGTCATATTTCGCGGCGCATCGACCAAAGCGCGGGACGAGGAGTGCGATGCAATCAGCGGAGCCTTCGTCGTCGCGATCGCATCCCAGAAAGTCTTGTCGGCCACATGCGAGATATCGACGATCATGCCCAACCGGTTCATCTCCAGCACAACCTGCTTGCCAAAATCGGTGAGGCCGTTGTGGTGCTGAATCTTCGGATCGTCAATGTCGCCGGAAGAGTCCGCCCACTCGTTGGTATTCGACCAGGAGAGCGTCATGTAACGCACGCCGAGGCGGTAGTAGTCGCGCAGCAGGTGCATATCGTTTTCAATTGAGTGGCCGCCTTCAATCCCCATCAGCGCGGCCAACTTGTGTTCGCGGTGCGCGCGTTCGATATCGGCGACCGAAAAAGCCATCATCATGCGGTCGGGATGCCGCGCCGCCTGCTCATAGACCGAGTCGATCAGATCGAAAGTATGCTGCGCAAAGTGCCCTTGATTCGTCTCCGGATCGACCCAAATGGAGAAAAACTCTGCCCCAAGATTGCCGCGGCGTGCCTTCTCCAGGCTCACGTGGCCAACGTCTTTGGGATCGGTTGATCCCATATCGAAGCCTTCATCGAGAAAGCGCTGCGGCGTGTCGGCGTGAGTGTCGACCACTATTGCGGAGGCTTGGATCGCGCGAGCCTTGGCGCTGACCGGAGCATCCGACGGGTTTGCAGATTGAGCCTGCGCCAACGAAGCGGCAAGAAGCAGGCAGGGCAGCGAAAGAATCTTGAAATGAGTCATGGTGTCAGGCCGCCAGCGCCGGTAAGCTGGCAAGTCAACGATTGTATCGTTCAGAACGCTGGGAAGAAAGCTGGATCGCTGACGTTAGTCGCTGATGTTAGTCAGCGGAGCGCGGCAAGGCTCTGCTCTACGCAGGTTTGCAGCGGCTCTGCGGTATCGATCACCGTCTTCGGCAGGGTGATGGCCTCGAAACTGGATTTGACTTCCAGATACGTCTGGAAATCGCGATTGCCTGCGGGATGCGTTGCCTGCGCGATCTGCTCTGCCAGACGCCTCCTGACAGTTTCTTCCGCGCACACGCATTCAAGAATGCGCCAGCTCTGGTGCAGGGAAGCGGCTGCGCTCAGCACATTGTCAATCTGGTAGCGCCGCGAGAAGGTGCGCCCGTCGAGAAACAACCTGCGGTGTGGATCTTGCTGCAACAGGTAGCGAGCGCTCCGCAGCATGATCTGCAGACAGAAGTCATCCTGCCCCGAGGAGTATTCGATCTCATCCGCTGCAAAGAGCGCCTGCCGGATTTCGTCTTTGCCAACCACGCGGCCGCTCGTCCGCGCGGCTAGTTCGCGCGCCAGCGTGCTTTTGCCGGTGCCGGGAAGGCCCGCCATGAGCACAAACATAATGGGAAAATTATAAGGGAGGGAACTATTCGGCGCGGCTCTCGGCAGCAGTGACCGCCGCCGGCTCCGGCCGATCGACGGGAATGACGTCCTGAGTTTCGCGCCAATCCGCGTAGCGGGAAGAAACCATAATGTGGAAGACCCACTGGTGGCGCTCTTCTTCGGGTTCAACCAGGCCGAGCGACTTCATGTAGAAGAGGTAATGCTCCATCCACTGAATTTGTTCCTGCGTCATGCCGCGGCGCTGCAGGTCGACGGTAAGGCCGGCGAGATGCGACGAGGCGGTATCACCTTCGGACGGAGCGGCATTGCGATTGTGGCGGCGAAGTTTTTTCTGCACCTTCACCGTACGCACCGCGGAGTTCACCTGAATCTGTTCGTGGAAGCGGTGGTAATAGGCTTGCGCGATGTCCTGCACAAAGTCGCGGGTCCACGGGCGGCAATAGCGCCGCGAAGGGTCGAGACGCGGATCGAAGCGCAGAGTTTGACCCGCAATGATCGGCTGCAGCGCTCCGCTGGCCTTCAGCGCTTCCAGTTCGTCGTCGTCCTGAATGCGCGGCAACTCGAGGCGGTCCACTTCCGCATTCTGCAATAAAAGTGATTCGTGCGATGGCCGGAACATGGGGTGCCACAGCGTCCAGTGCAAGAAGTGAAACCGGGAAACGCGGCGCACGTGCTTATGCAATACGGTCGTCGCCGCAAACAGCGAGCCGCACAGGCACGCTAGTAACGGCAGAAGCAGTAGGCGCTGTAGTTTCAATCGCAAAAGTGAGTTCCGTATTCTCCGTACGGCTTAACCCGCAACCGTGCGGCAATTGTAAGCCATGCTGTCAAGGTCCAGTCGCCAATTGCGCGCCGGGTGGTTACGAGCGTGTCGGTTGGGGGCGTCCCGGCTTTGGTTACCACTGGTTACTTCCTTCTATTGGCAACGCGCTCTGCTATGGTTGGAAGCACGCGAAACGCCATATTCCGCGCGGTAGTACGGCCAACTCATGTGCCTCCGGAGCAATTAGTTAGCGCTAATTGGATACAGAACGGCCCGATTCTGTTGTGGCGGAGTGACAAAAAGCAGCGCCGGAAAGCGGCATATTGCGTTGAAGGGACGGTTTTTGAGAGCGAATCAGCGCCGGAAAAGGTCACCAATGGCCTGCTTCATGACCTCGCCGCCAACCTCCGAAATCGCCTTGGTAAGAGGAATATCTTTCGGGCAAACCTCGACACAGTTCTGCGCGTAGCCGCATTCCTGAATGCCGCCATCGCCCATCAGCGCCGCCAGACGCTCGTGCTGCAACGCCTTGCCCGTAGGATGCGTGTTGAACAACCGCACCTGCGCAATGGTCGCCGCGCCCACGAAGCCGGTGTCTTCGTTGAACTGCGGGCAAGCCTCCATACAGCAGCAGCAGGAAATGCAGCGTGAAATGGGATAGGCCTGCTCCTGCTCCTCCGCGGTCATGCGCGGGCCGGGGCCCAGGTCGTAAGTGCCATCGATGGGAACCCACGCCTTAACAGCTTTGAGATTCTCGAAGATCACGCTGCGATCGGTAGCCAGATCGCGTACAACAGGGAACTTGGAAAATGGTTCGAGCTTCACCGGCTGCTCGAGATTGTCGATCAACGCCGAGCAAGCCATGCGCGCCCGCCCGTTGATCAGCATCGCGCACGACCCGCAGACTTCTTCCAGACAATTGGAGTCGTAGGTGATGGGCGTAGTCGCCTTGCCCTCGCGCGTGACCGGGTTGGCGGCAATCTCCATCAGCGAGGAGATCACATTCATGCCCGGATGCCAGGCGAGTTCGAACTCTTCCCAGTACGACGCAGATGTGGGATTGTTCTGGCGCTTGATTTTGATGAGGACGGATTTGTTAGCCATTGTTCCTTAACTCAGTGCCTTCGAAACTTGAATGCCCAAAGAACTCCGACAACCAGCCACAAGCAACCCAACATGGCATGTTCTGAGTTGTGTGTATAAGCGAACCTAACCAGATAAAAGGCCACGATCCCCAGATACAAGATGCTCAAGAAAACGGCTTGCCGTCGAAACCTTTATCTTCTGGGCTCAGCAATCTCTTCGAACATAATGGACACCCTCAGTTCCCAGAGAGACTCCTATTTCACCGCGTCATACTTCCTCGCCCGCGGCGGAATCAGCGACGTATCCACTGCCTCGAACTCAAACTTCGGCTCATCCGCATCCGGCGCGAAATATGCCTTCGTCGTCTTCAGAAAATTCTTGTCGTCGCGGTCGGGAAAGTCCGGCTTATAGTGCGCCCCGCGCGATTCGTCGCGCATCCGCGCGCCCTGCGCAATCACCCGCGCCAACTGCAGCATGTTGAAAAGCTGCCGCGTGAAGACGACGCTGGTATTCGCCCACTGCGTGCGGTCGCTCAGGTTCACCTTGCGGAAGCGCTCCAGCATCTCCACCAGTTTCGCATCCGTCTGCACCAGATTCTTGTTGTAGCGGATCACGGTGCAATCCTTGGTCATCAACTCGCCCATCTCGCGCCACAGCCGAAACGGATTTTCCGTGCCCTGATTATTCATAAGCAGGGCATTGCTCGCTTCCTGCTTCTTCTTCTCCGCCTCGAAAACTCCGTCACCGTCGGGCATATCCTGCAGTCCAGACGCATACTTCACCGCATTCGGTCCGGCGATGCCGCCACCATAAATGCACGACACCAGCGAGTTCGCGCCCAGCCGGTTCGCGCCATGATATTGATACTCACACTCGCCTGCCGCGTAGATGCCAGGAATGTTCGTCGCCTGCTTGAAGTCCACCCACATCCCGCCCATGGTGTAGTGCATGCCGGGGAAGATTTTCATGGGCGTGTCGCGGGGATCGTCGCCCACAAACTTCTCGTAGATTTCCAGAATGCCTTCCAGCTTGCGGTCGAGAATCTTGCGGTCGATGTGCGTCAGGTCGAGATAAACCATCGGCTGGCCGTCGATGCCGAGGTTGTACTCGTACACCACTTTGAAAATCGCCCGCGTGGCCACATCGCGCGGCACCAGGTTGCCGTACTTCGGATACCACTCCTCGAGGAAGTACCAGCGCTCGCTCTGCGGAATCGACTTCGGATCGCGCTTGTCGCCCGCCGTCTTCGGTACCCAAACGCGCCCGCCCTCGCCGCGCGCCGATTCCGACATCAACCGAAGCTTGTCGTTGCCCGGAATCGATGTGGGATGCACCTGAATGAACTCGCCATTGGCGTAATAGCATCCCTGCTGATACAGCGCAGACTGTGCCGAGCCCGTGCACACCACCGAGTTGGTCGACTTGCCAAAGATCGCGCCAATCCCGCCGGTAGCGATGATGATGGCGTCGGCCGGGAAGGTGCGAACTTCCATCGAACGCAAATCCATCGCGCAAATGCCGCGGCAGACGCGGTTTCCATCGAGCACCGCGGAAAGAAATTCCCAGTGCTCGTACTTCTTCACCTTGCCTTCGGATTCATAACGCCGCACCTGCTCATCGAGCGCATAGAGAAGTTGCTGGCCCGTGGTCGCACCGGCAAACGCCGTGCGGTTGTATAGCGTTCCGCCGAAGCGGCGAAAGTCGAGCAAGCCCTCGGGCGTGCGATTGAAGGGAACGCCCATGCGGTCGAGCACATCGATGATGCCGGGCGCGGCCTCGCACATGTCTTTCACCGGCGGCTGGTTCGCCAGAAAATCTCCGCCGTAAACCGTGTCGTCGAAGTGCTGCCACGTCGAATCGCCTTCACCCTTCAGGTTCTTGGCCGCATTGATGCCGCCTTGCGCGCACACCGAGTGCGACCGCTTCACCGGAACGATCGAAAAAAGATCGACCTTCCCTCCCATCTCGGCGATCTTGATGACCGCGGAAAGCCCGGCGAGCCCGCCGCCGATCACGATAATTTTCGGAGCCGCTGCCATCGTTCCCTTATCGGCTTTCTGTGAGTTTGTTCATCGCCGCCGTGCCCGACTCGATCGGCTGCTGCGGGCGCGAACGGAAAGCGGTAAGGCTGGCCAATCCCGCGCCCGTCAGCACGAAGAAGAATGCCAGACATAGAATCAGAAATCGCTTCCGCGCCTTCTCTCCGGAAACGATGCCCCACTTCGCACAAAACAGCCAGATGCCATAAGCGAAGTGCCACGAGGCAGCGATCAGGCCAACCACATAAAACAGAAAAAACGGCGTCTGCAACACTTCCCCCTGCACCTTGCCGAAAGAGGCGTTCGGGTAAGCGTGCAAGTCGATTCCGGTAAAGCGCATCGTCCACGTATGCCAAACGATGTAGATAAAAGCGATCCCGCCGGTCCAGCGCTGCGCCGTGTACATCCAGTTTCCGGTCCACGAATATTCGACAAGATTTCCCTCGCCCCGGTACCAGATGTAGAAACCGTACAGCGCGTGGAACGCGATGGGCAGCCAGATCCCAAACAGCTCGAGGAAAAATACCAGCGGAAGGTTCGCTAGAAAGCTGACCTGCCGGGCGTAGGCGTCAGGTCCACTGATCGCGGTGGAGTTGGAAATCAGAATGTGCTCGAACAAAAACGCGCCCACGGGAACGATCCCAGTAAGCGAATGCAGCCGGCGCAAAAGAAATGACGTACCCTGCCCGGCCCGCAACGGCGCCACGCCATGCACTGCTTTCTTGGTGACAACGGGAGCAGTAGAACTGGCTGCTGACGCCACAAATCGCTCCTTATGAGGCCTTATTCGTTCAAAGATGACAAAATAACCTTTCATTATCCGGCGGCGAGAGAAGCGAAGTCAAGAAAAGCACGAGGGAAAAGGCCCGCCGAGATCACGCCTGAGCAACAAGAGAATTCGCTTGCAGAAATGCCAGAAAGTGATAGCTTCCTAGTCCACTGGCCAAGGCTAGTTGCGCCTTTCGGAGGAACCCCGATGAAATGCAGCTTGGATTCTATCGCTCTTCGAGTCAAACGCGCCGACACTCCACTCTTTCGAACTGCCCGTAAGGTCTTCCATTTTTGTCTCACTGCGAGCATGCCCGTTCCGCAAATACTCAAGCCGGCGGGCCGGTTGCTGTACGAACTGCGCTTCTACATTCCGATCCTGTGGAAGCGGTTTAAGTCGCTGATCTATACCACCCCGGTGTTCAGTTGCCGCTGCGAATCCGTTGGGAAACACTTGCAACTGTGCGCTCTGCCGGATGTTCACGGCCACACCTTGCTCTACATCGGCGACGATGTCCGTTTTAGCGGGAGTTTCGCGATTAGTTCCGGTCGCTTCAATGACCGTCCAACCCTGCGCATCGGAAATCGCGCGTTCATCGGGCACAACGTGTCGATCACCTGCAATCGGGAAGTGGTCATCGAAGACGATGCCATGATCGCGGGCAATTGCAGGATCTCGGATTACGACGGCCACCCTGCTTTCCTGGAGAAACGGCTTGCGCGCGCCCTACCCGCTGCCGACGAGATAGTTCCCGTCCGCATATGCAAGGGCGCCTGGATCGGCTCCGGTGTATTCATTCTCAAAGGAGTCACCATTGGCGAGGGAGCTGTGGTGGGCGCCAGCAGTGTGGTCACGCAGGATGTTCCGCCTTACTGCGTGGCTGCCGGTTCGCCGGCGAAAGTGGTGAAGCGCCTCCGCCCTGCAAATTCCGTAAGCTTCGCAAAAGCCATTTCCGCGGCCGCATAGCCCGCGCTATCGCAGGCCACGAACTTTTCTGCGGACGAAAGGCGAGGTGTCACTGCCGGACGAACTCAATCAACTCGCGTCTGCGGCATTGGCGTAATCCATCGCAGCAATTCTCGGAACGCTGCTCCGCGATGGCTGTGTTTGGATTTCTCCTCAGCCGTCAGCTCGGCAAACGTCTTTCCAATCGCCGGAAAGTAAAACAACGGATCGTATCCGAACCCCTTCACCCCGCGCGGCGCATCCAGAATAATTCCCTCGGCCGTGCCGCGAAATGTCGCCATCGTCTTGCCATCGCGCGCCGCCGCCAGCACGCAGACGAATCTCCCGGTTCGTTGTGCGGGAGAAAGCGAGGGTGTTACGTTACTCAATTCGCGCAGCACGCGCGCATTGTTGGCCTCGTCGTCGGTATTCGCGTCAGCCTCGTGCGGCTGCTTATTCTGCAACTCCGGCGCAGCGTAGCGCGCAGAATGCACTCCCGGAGCCCCATTCAAAGCGTCAACCTCCAAACCAGAGTCGTCAGCGACCACAATTCTTCCCGGAGCATGTCGGCTGTACGCCTCTGCCTTCTTGCGGGCATTGTCTTCGAAGGTGAGACCATCTTCAACCACGGCGGGCAGGGAAGAGAAGTCAGGAATGCACGCGATCTCCACGCCGTGCTCAATCGCAGCTCCGGCGAAGTCGCGCAGCTTGCCGGGGTTGGAAGTTGCAATCAGGATCCTTCGCATCAAAGCCCGCTCACGAGTTCAGGACAATTCCCGCCGAAACGAGGACGGTGATCTTCGCAGCAATACCAAGACCAGAAGAAGCGCGAGAGCGGAAATCCACAGGCCCAGCTTGCGATCCCATGTGCGAATGAAAATAATCTCCACACGATTCGCTCCCGCTTCCACCGGAACCAACATCTGCCCCGTGCCCTCGCGCATTCCCGCCGTTACCGGCTGTCCATTCACTTCTACGCGCCATGCCGGATAATTAAAGAGCCGCAACGCAACATTATCCGGAGCCGACATCTCCGCCGTGAAGAGCTTGCGATCCGCCTTCCACTCGGATACCCGAATCGCCGCATGCGCAGGTCCATCCACCGTCACCGACCCCGCTGTTTTGTCCACATTGTAGGGATCGGCGCTCACGGGCGTGTATTCATCCGTGCCCTCGTATCCCACGCCAGTCGCCATGTTGTCCTGCATCTCACGCAGATCGGCGAGGTTATCCCACCATGGCGCCTGAAAGTGCAGCCAGACGAATCCAAACACGCACAGCATCGCCAGGTAAATCGCGATGCGCGCCGTCCATCGCCGAAATCCCATCACCGTGAGCAAAGCGAACGGAACCCCCAGGCACAGTAAGAACCGCCACGGAAACTGCACGAAGCGCAGCTTGGGCAAAATGTTCCACAGCGGATTGGCGATCGCCAGCATAAGCAGCGCGCACGCCCCGGCCCACGCCACCAGCGACATCCAAAGATCGCCATCGCGGCCGCGCCGTCGCCGAGCCGCCCACGCCGCGGCCATCGTCAAGAGAATCTCCCCCGCCGCGATGCACGAAGGCACGCGGTTGAAGGCATCGTGCTCCGGATCGGCGGTGCGGGCAAACAGAAAACTATCTACCGGCCGGTAGCCCGCCCCCACAGCCTCAGCAATGTTGACCCACTTCTGCTCGTAGATGGCAGGCAGCAAATAGAACGCGGCCAGCGCCGCGCCGAGAACAATCGCGATCGCACCCGTCAGCAGAACACGCCATGACCGCCGTTGCCATGCGACCACCAGCAGCAGCAATGCCAGCGAATAATGAATCATCACCGCCGCGGGTGCGTTCACCATCCACGCACCCGCCACCACCAGCGCCAGAAAAACCGTTACCCGCCGGCCCTTTTCGTCCGCCCGCAACGCCAGCAACAACAGCAACGGCAGCAGGGAACTCGCCAGCAGTTCGGCAAACGCACTCCGCCAGTACACGATCACCAGATGATAAGGATTCACGGCGTACAACACGGCAGCGAAGGTTGCGTCGCGCCGGTCAAGCCACTGCCGCGCCAGCAAAAACATCGACACGCCCGCGCCCACCAGCACCAGCCAAATGTAAATGCCGGGGACCACGATCCAGGGAAAGATCGCGCTGAGAGCTGCTCCCAGAGTCCACGATGCCGGAGGATAGAAGATAAAGCGCGGCTCGCCATATCCGAACTGCGCCAGCGCCGCCCAGCGCGGATAAACGATCCCCTGCTTCCATTGCACGAGAACGTCCAGCCACGTGTATAAGTGAAATTCGAAATCGTGCCCTGAGGGAAAACCGCGAAAAAAGAAGGGGATTTCAACCGCGAAGGCCGCCACGGCTATTGAGATGAGTGGCGCCCACGCGAGTCTGCCGCGCCGTTCGTTGCTCGTCCCGGGCGACAGTGCGCGCCCAGGCTCGCCAGTTTGTGGAATTGCCGCCAGCTTCGCTCCCACAGTCTCCCGCGGAGACGCACGTCTTCAGACCGTGTCCATGTTCGCACAAGCACGAAAACTGTGCACTGGAGTATGCGCCGCCTCAGCGCTGCGGCAACAAAGAGAGCGAATGGCGGCTAGCGAAGCTGTGGGTAATTCACCCGCGATTTCATCTAGTTTTAATATTGCTGAAACCGCTACGCAACAGCGATCAGCTAGCGTACTCGCATTGGGGTGGAACAGACCAGGGAGAGTGGAAGGGCTCGCGCCAGAGACGGGGGGCGGGTCCTTCTCCTCCGAAAACTTTCCGACTCCGGCCTCTCGCACAAATCCGCCCTCTTCGCTGCCAGCCGATTCTCTGCCCGTGCTAATCCGACTCTCCGCAAGATTCCCGCCGCGAGGGGCCGTTCCAGCTGTGAAGCGAGGCTCGGAAGCGAAACGGCGAAAAAAGCGTCGGAAGATAACCGAAATCAGACTGTGGCAGGAACGCTTCCAGCAGAAAATAATCGGGCGGAATGCGAACTAACTGACAACTCTTTCGCCGGAGCGCTGCCGGCAAAGCTCTTCCACGAAATCTTCCTGCTGCAGAGTAGACCCCTGGCGCAGCAGTTCGAGCAAAGGATCATCCAACTCCTCCGCGGAATCATCGCCCGGCTTCGCCTCATGCTCAAACTGGCTCACATCGGCCGCCAGAGCTCGCGGAGAAACACTGAGTTCGAGCATCGATTCGGGGCAGCCACGCAGAAAACTGATCAGGTTGCCGACCTGGGCACGCTGCTCCGCGGTGCGTGAGGGAAATTCCACTCCCATCCCATATCCCGGATGCGTCACGCGCACCATGCCCTCGGTATGAATCGCGATATCTTCGGTTTTCAGGCAAAGGTCGACCAGCGCGCCTTCCGGAAACGGCGAGTCGCTTTCCAGATAGCAGCCGCCCAGGCTCAGGTCGGTGAGCTTGCAGTGAGGCACAGTTTCGTCCGCCCCGCCAGCTTTGGTCTGCGCCGCGGCATGCAGCCACGTCTGAAGCTGGTCTTTGATCGACTCGTCCAGGTCCAGAAAATGTACTCCTGTCTGGCCATTCTGGTTCGCCCATGCCACTTGCCCGTGCGCCTGCACTTCAAGGCTGCCGTCAGGCAACTGGAATCGGAAATTCATCAGGGCGCCGGGACTTTGCGCTTCGGCCGTCAAAACGTCCATGCCAGTGCAGCTGAGGTCGAGCAGAATGCCTTCGGCCTTGCGATTATCCGGCAACGTGAGTTCCACCGGAGCCTGCACCGCAACCCGGTAGGCGCGGCGTCGTTCGCGATTCAACAGAGCGGTGACTGCGCGCAGAGCAGCTTTGGCTTTTTCCTCGGAGATGGGTTTGTACAAAACAAAATGCGCGCCGCCGCTGAGAATGTCGCGCGCTTTGGCAGGTTCCGCAACCAACGCGACGGTGACAGGCGAGGTACCGGAATTGAGCCGGCGAGCCTCTTCGATCAACTCGGCCGCGGCTGTCGCATCTTCGAAATCGACGATCAGAGTGTCGAACCGCTGCTGCCGAAGCCGCTCGATCGCGGTCGCGAGATCGCTGAAACGCTCCACGGCGATCCCGCAGGCCGGTAAAACCCGGCCCAGGATCTCAGAAGCTGAATCGTCGGTAGAGACCAGTAATGCCAGAAGGGTCATAACTAGATTCCCCGCCTCACTACGGCGAGATTATGGCCAACGGGGCGCTGTCGGTCGCGCCGCCTTGGATGCTGCCGCGCCCGCACCCGCTCGCGCCGCATCGGCCTGGGGCTCGTCCACTTCCATCAGGACCGCGTTGTCTTCGTCGTCATTCTCGGCCAACAGTGGCGCCACTTCACGCAGCTTCTCCGCTGCCTGCTGCAGCATCTCAATCTGCTTGCCGAGTAGGGCGTACTTCGTCTGCTTCTGCCGCAAAACCTCATGGATATCCTTCATAGCGAACCCCCTATTGCGAATGTAAGGACGCAGCCCCGCAGGGGTCAACGGTAATCCCGGCTTGGCGGTTACTGCGGTAATTTGCGCGCCTCTGCTGGAATGCAGAATGCCAAAAAACACCCGCAGCGGCGGTGCCGACAAAATGCAAAAGCCCCGCACCAGGCGGGGCTTTTGAGAGCGGATAAAATGCGACTAGGCTTTCAGTTTCTTGCGGACCAGACCAGCCAGGCCCACCAACCCAGTTCCGAGCAAGCCCAGAGTGCCGGGCTCGGGAACGGTGGTGATGACCGTGTTGCCACTGCCCAGGGCCACACTTCCCATGAACCCGTTCTTGCCGGTGTTAAAAGTGAGTTGCGTGGTGGCGCCACTTACCGTCTGACCGTTATACCAAGTCCCGGAGATGGTGCCATACAAAGTGTAATAGATTGAGCCGTCTACTCCGACGGTTCCTGACGGAACGAATGTGACCGGGCCGCTGAACGTTCCCTGGAAAATAATGCCGTTCGGAATCCCGCCCGTCCCGTTACCCGTGATGGTAAAAGTTCCACCCGCGGCGAAAACAATCCCGGTGGAGCTGGAAAAGCTCCCCGATTGCCATCCCGCAGTGGTGAAACTCACGCTGCCAAGTCCGCCTTGAATCAGTCCCAGTCCGCCGAGTCCGCTGACCTGAGTGAGCTCAGAACCAGAAAGGGTCAGACCGGCGGTGCTGCCCGAAAGTGTTCCGCCGGAATTGCCGAGATCGACGTTATTCGCGAAAGCCGCGACCGGCAAAGCCAAAGCCAACAAAGCCATCAACACTATCCGCTTCATGATTACTACCTCCCTAAACTGTACGAAAACTCTTGAAACCTGCCGGAAGCTGCAGGCTCCCCCTGGCGGCACAACACGTAGCCGCGTGACTTAACGAGCACCCCGCATGCCAAAGTGGAAAGAAGCGCAAGATCCTTATTTGTCAATCACCTAGCTCCTTCCGTGGACCATGCCACCGAATTGAAACTGCAAACCACTGCACACTAGATACTGTCCTTTTGCGTTCCTTGCCGGAGTTTGCGCCCTTCGTTCTCAGCCTCATTCGGCGCACGGGATCGAACTCTAATTCAGATGCGCGTTGAGGCGCAAGCGGTTTGTCGGAATTTATGGGGTTTAGGAATCAAGAGAGTTGCTGGGGCGGGCATAGATGCCAGGATAAGGCCTGGCGGCGATACCGCCTAAGGTCCCTGCGGTCGGCTCATGCACGAAATTTCCTCAGCCGTTGTCGCAATCGCCACAAGCGGTTGGATTAGCGCGAGAACCACTCGCTGCCCTCGGGTGAGTTATCCCCGTATGCTCGACCCTTGGCAGGTAACTACTTAAAGTAAAGGTTTATGGTAATAGAGGCCGCAGCTGGCCCGACACCCGGACCCAATTACGACCCTGGCCCGATCAACTCTCTCAGGCGCCGCGACAGATTCGTCGCCAGTGAGCGGTAAAAGCGCGAAGCCAGGTGAGGAAACAGCTCAAACAAACTCTGCAGGGTAGGACGGTCAAGGTGGTATGCCTCAACATCTCGTTCGGCGATCACGCTGGCGCTGGCCGGGGAATCCTCCAGGAACGACATCTCTCCGCATATCTCGCCCGGCCCGATTGCCGGAACCGTCGGCTGAAACGCGATCTGTACTCGCGCCGTTCCTTTGAGCAGAAGATAAACTCCATTCGCCCTCCTGCCCCGGTGAACCAGAACCTCACCCTTCTTGAACTGAACGCGGACCGCCTTATCGGAGATCAGGCTCCAGTCGTTTGCCGTCAGATAAACCAGCCCGTGCTTCGACGACGACAGTACAGAAACTTCCTGCTCGATCACTTTCGCCATGACTTGCTTGTCCTGCCCGGACCCGTCCGGCAAGAATCAAAAGGTTGTTTCAGACTATCAGAAACCCTTGCTGCGCAAGCCCGTCTCAGCGCCGCCCCCGAAACGGAAGTACCCTACCCACCGCGGGGCGTTCTGCGGATATGAATGCCGTGCGGAGCAAAAAGGGTAAGCCCCGGCCGGATCCCGACCTTCTTAGTCGATGAAAGATAAAGATAATGAGGGAAAGAAGAAAGATGGTGCGCCCTGAGAGATTCGAACTCCCGACCTTCTGGTTCGTAGCCAGACGCTCTATCCAGCTGAGCTAAGGGCGCAGGTTTTTGTTGCGGCAGGAGAACTTGCTCAAGAATTATAGCGGAAGTCGCCCTTTGCCGCGAACGCCGCTCTCTCCGGGTAGGCTCTTCCGCCTAAATATCGTGGTACGACACAATTCTTATGTCCGTTTGGCCCTTTCCACAACCCTTCGGCCCCGTCATTGCTCCGCGCGCCGCGTCCGAAGTAAATCTTTCCCGGCCCAGAGCAATTCCTACAAAGTAAACGGCGAACAGTTCTCGTCTTTTGAACAGGTTAGGGAACGGCCAACAGTTTGCTTATTACTACAACAGACGAAGTGGCGCGCAACGGGGCGCTCCAAGGATGACTTCGGCCAGAGGTTTTCTTGGACGCCCCTTGCATAAAGTGCGCAGCAGCCCTCCCCAACTCCCCCCGCCCGAACTAAGCCGTTGCCAGCTGATCCCCCACATCTACTCCTGCCTGTCGCAATAACCGTGCAACGGTATCTGTCTTGAACCGCGAAGCGTCAAACTCCACCCGCACCGTGCGCTCCCGCTCATCAAACCAGACGTGCCGCACTCCATACACTTCCCGCATGCCATCAATCGCACGCAGCGCGTTCTCGCCAGGCGCGGCGCCATACCGAAACATAACCTGCAAGTAAGTCATTGGGATATCCTTGCTGTCGATAAATGCAGATGTTGACGAATCTTGCCGCTGAAATGCAGCTCGCGTCTTCTTCGAGCTGAATCCAATATAAGGCATTCTCCATCGAAGAGAAACCGGAAGAGCTTCAGCCGCGAAGCGGCGCAAGAATGCTGCCCACGGCGTAAGCCGTGGGCTAAGAGATGCGAGGGAGGAACAAGCCCCCGAAGGGGCGAAAGAATAGCGCTCACGCAGTCTCCTTAGCCCCTGCAGACTCTCCGCCAACCCGAGCCTCATGTCCACGAACGCATCAAATCCCGCCCTCGAACGCGACCCAGTCTGCGGGATGAATGTGAATCCCGCGTCTTCCAAACACACTCACGAGCACGGCGGGAAAACCTACTACTTCTGCTGCGCCCCCTGCGTGGAGAAATTCAAAGCAGACCCGGCGAAATACCTTACTGCGGCCGCGCCCCCGCTCCACTCCGCATTGGTGACGCTGGGCGCAACCACGCCGGCCAAGGCGTCGGATCTTCACTCCAATCAACTCCCGCGGGTCGAAGACCCCGCCTACGTCTGCCCCATGTGCCCCGAGGTCCGCGAGAGCAAGCCCGGTGCCTGCCCTTCCTGCGGCATGGCCCTTGAATCAGAACTCCCCGCGCCCTCCACGCGCACCGAATACGTCTGCCCCATGCATCCAGAGATCGTGCGGCCCGCGCCCGGTTCCTGCCCGATCTGCGGCATGTCCCTCGAGCCCCGCACCGTCACCGCCGCCAACGAGGAAAATCCCGAACTCCACGACATGACCCGCCGTTTCTGGATCAGCGTGGGGCTCACCGCGCCGCTGCTTGTGATTGCAATGGGCGGCATGCTTGGCCACAAACTGACTGTCGACCTCAACTTAAATGGCATGCCAATCGGTTTGCCCTGGATCGAACTGCTCCTCGCCACTCCTGTAGTCCTCTGGTGCGGTTTCCCGTTCTTCCAGCGCTTCTGGACTTCGCTCGTCAACCCCAGTCCGAACATGTTTACCCTGATCGGCATGGGCACCGGCGTGGCCTACGCATACAGCGTCATCGCCACGCTCGCGCCCCAGATTTTTCCCGAATCGCTGCGCGGCATGGGTGGCTATCCCGACGTTTATTTCGAAGCCGCCGCCGCCATCACCACTCTGGTGCTGCTCGGTCAGGTCATGGAACTCCGCGCCCGCAGCCGCACCAGCGCCGCCATCCGCGCCCTGCTCGATCTCAGCCCAAAAACCGCGCGCCTGCTCAACGCGGACGGCAGCGAGAAGGAT